>Ga0137300_1025_pt1 | contig 62393 bp, 52 predicted proteins | sample RamsorwD2O_NANAE_FD_97190 | JGI IMG/M metagenome (GOLD analysis project Ga0137300, IMG submission 97190) | Mouse cecal microbial communities from Vienna, Austria - N-Acetylneuraminic acid amended with D2O_NANAE | ecosystem: Host-associated > Mammals > Digestive system > Large intestine > Cecum... | reverse complement strand
GTCCGATTTGCTGGAAGCTTTCGGCCAACGCCTGAATGGCGTCGGGTGAGACTTTTTTCGCGTCGGAGGAGACGTCGATCATTTGGGGGGACAGAAATTCAATCTGCATTGGGTACTCTGGATTGTCAGGAAAGGATGCGCGGCCTGACGGAAACATCAGGCGGCGCTCTGCGCGCCGTCAGACTTCGACGACTTTTTTGCTCTGGTGTTGCCGCTCGTGTTGCTGCTAGTGTCGCCTCGGTCGTGACGACCAAGCGTGTAGCTGTCGGGAAACATCTCGCGGAAAGGCACGCCCAGCGCCTTGGCCAAAGCCTCAGCGCCGGGACGGCTTGCCCCGATGACCGCCGCACGGCATGCGCTGGGATAAAGGCCAGCATCGCGGGCTATACCGGTCAGGGTTTTATTCTGCCGTAACAGTTCCGCCTTGATGGCTGCCCGATCCCACTTCTTTGTGGTCGTCATGATTGCTCCCTGTTTTTCTGACCTTCGGCAAAAGGTCGGTTTGGTTGGGGGTTGGCGTTCAAACTTTGTTGCAACGGGATATTCGCGTAATTACGTGAAATTGTCAATAAAAGTCTCGCGATAACGCGGGTCACAGTTTTGAAATTCACGCAATTCCGAAAGCCCACCGGAAGGCACTGATAATGTTTGGGAAATTCGGAAAAATTGCGCGGTTTTATGACCGTCGCTCACGGTCACGGTTTGCGTTATGACGGGAGAAACATTCTCTCAGCGGCTCGAAATCGTGCTGGACGGCGAATCAATTCACGCTTTTTCGAAAAGGGCAAAAATTCCTGATTCGACTTTCCGGCAGTATCTGGCTGGCACCATGCCGGGGCTGGAAAAGCTGATTTCGATTTGCGAGGCTGGCAACGTATCGCTGGACTGGTTGGCGACTGGTCGAGGGCGGATGCGCCCAGACAATGACAACGTTGCGGGAACGCTGATCATCGCGGGAGAGCCGAACATCGTTTCAGTTGACGGAAAACAACACGATATAACGCTAGTTCCCCGCCTCGATGTCCGCGCATCTGCCGGACATGGCTTGGTCGCATTTCAAGAGCAAGCCGTTGAAATTATAGCTTTTCAGTCAGAGTGGCTTAGGTCGATCGGTGTTGCGCCGTCGTTTGCCCGCATCATCACGGCGCGTGGCGATAGCATGGAGCCGACAATCCGCGATGGTGACGTCTTGTTGATCGATACGTCCGTGAGCGAAGTCCGCGATAACGGCATCTACTGTGTGGTCTACGGCAATATGCTTCTGGTTAAGCGCGTTCACCCAAGAATGAACGGCTCGCTGCAGCTGATCAGCGACAATGCTGTTTATCCGCCAGAGGAGGTCACTTCCGCAGAGGTGCCGGGGCTGTCTATCGCCGGTCGGGTGATGTGGTATAGTCGGTCACTGTGAGAGCCAACGAGTTTCGTTCCGACCGCGTTACCTGCCATTTGTTCTTGCGGTCGGATTTTCGTTGAAGGCCCTTTAATGCCGTCTCTATGATACCGTGAGTGCCGGGAAAATAAGGCTTTTAACCGCAGGTTCCCGGATTTTCCCAGATATTCCCGGTTAATGCCTACTCCTGCCACCTGTTATTGCGGGTTACAGAAGGGCCGGGCGGCATTCGCCGAGCGTCCTTCCGTCATGCCGGACTTGATCCGGCATCCAGCCACGGCGCGTCTGCGCCGTGAAAGGACTCTCTCGCGATCAAGGACTTGATCGTCCTGGACCCCGGATCAAGTCCGGGGTGACGGAGTGGGGATGCAGCCGTCTCGTCAAATCCAAACCTAGGCAAAACTTTTAGCAGCATCGACGCCCGCCTTGCAGCGGGCGTCGCATGGCAGAAGCCAGCTCGTCAGAACGGCGAATCCGGAAAGTAGAACTGCTCGGCATTGTCCTTGGTGATCAGCGTCGCATCGAGGATGTACTCACCCGCGACCGGCACCTGATCGTAGAAATGCCCGGCCGTCAGCTGCATGGCGGTCGCCACCATCGCCGGCGGATAGAGCACGTCGACCGGCACAAGCTTGTCGCCGTCCATGACCTTCTTGATCATGTCCTTGGACCCGGCACCCGCGACGATATACTGGATATCGGTGCGTTTGGCCTGCTGGATGGCTTCCAGCACGCCGATTGCCATATCGTCGTCCTGACACCAGACCACGTCGATCTTCTTGTACTTGGTCAGATAGTCCTGCATCACACGGAAGGCGTCGTCGCGGTTCCAGTTGCCGTACTGGCGGTCGAGAACCTTGACATTCGAGCCGGCGATACCCTTGTCGAAGCCATCCTGGCGCTGCTGGTCGATCGGGATCGGCAGGCCGCGAATGACCACGACTTCGGCATCCGGCGTCGTCTTCTTGATGTATTCGCCGGCCACCTGGCCGAGCGCCGGGTTGTTGCCGGCCACATAAAGATCGCGGATCGAATTGTCGTTGACACTCGGCGCGCGGTCAACGAGCGCGACGAAGGTGCCCTTGTCCTTGATCTCCTTGATGGCGTTGACAAGCGGATCGGGATCGGACGGCAGGACGACCAGCGCGTCGAGCCCCTGCACGGCCAGATCCTGCAGCGCATTGGCCTGGTTCGCGGCGTCCGGCGATGTCTTGACGATGACGTTGAGACCCGGATGCTCCTTCATCAGAAGCTTCGCCACACGTTCGGCATGGTAGACCACGCCCGCCGTCCAGCCATGGTCGGCCGCCGGAATGGACACCCCGATCGTGACCTTTTTGTCCTGCGCATGGGCCGAACCAGCCAGCACCGTTGCCAGCGCGGCAAAGGCCACGCCGATGAATTTATTACGCATAGTCTCTTTCCTCCCAAGACCGGGGCGTTCCTCCTCCAACCGCGCCTGCCCCACATGGCGCGGCGTGATACCTTACCTGCGGCTGAGCGAGCGCTGCACCAGCATGGCGATGATGATGATGGCCCCCTGAATGGCGCCAATCAGATATTCGCTGACGAAGTTCGACAGGATCATGATGTTGCCGACGATCTCCAGAATGAAGGCGCCGCAGATCGTGCCCCAGATGCGCCCTACCCCGCCGCGCAGCGCCGTACCGCCGACGACGACGGCCGTAATCGCCTGCAGCTCCCACAACATGCCTGTCGTTGCCGAAGTAGACGCGAGGCGCGGGACGTAAAGCAGCACCGCAACGGCGACGCAGAGCCCCTGTACCACATAGGCGATGGTGCGAACCCGGGCGACCGGAATGCCGGAATAACGCGCAACATCCTCACTGGAGCCCACCGCCGTCAGATGCCGCCCGTAGCGGGTACGGTAAAGCACGAAGGCGGCTATCGCAGCCGTGACGAAGATGACGATGACCGGCACCGGCACGCCCAGGACATTGCCGAAATAGACCGGGCGATAAAGCGTCTGGATTTCCGGGTTGCGCAGCGTGATCGCGCCGCCCTGCGACAGCCAGGTCGTCAGCCCGCGATAGATACCCATGGTGCCGAGTGTGGCGATGAAGGGTTCGATGCGGCCGATGGTGGTGATGAGCCCGTTTACCAGCCCGCAGGCCGCGCCGATGGCGAGCGCGAGCGCCATTGCCGCAAGAAGCATCAGCAACGGGCTCGCTATCGCTCCGCTGTTCATGAACAGGATCATCAGGCTGGCCACGAAAGCAACCATGGCGCCCACCGACAGGTCCAGCCCGCCCGACGTGATGACATAGGTTGCGCCCAGCGCGATGATGGCGATGAAGGCGCTGCGGGTGATGACATTCAACAGATTGTCGATGCCGATGAAATTGGGATTGGCGATGGTGCCGAGAACCAGCAGGAGTGCCAGCGCCACGAAAGGCGCGACGGCGCGCAGGTCCCAGTCCTTCGAGGTCTTCGGCGTTTTGCCGTTATCAAATGCGGCCTCAGTCATATTTCCCCTCAGTTTCTTTTGTCAGGCCATGTTTCCCGGAAAGCGGGCGCTCAGGCGGGTTCCTGCGTGTGAACACCCGTCGCCAGCGCCACGATGTCGTTTTCAGTCATGCGCTCCCCCGTCACCTCACCGACAATCCTGCCCGAACGCATCACCAGAATGCGGTCGCAGATGCCTATCAGCTCCGGCATTTCCGAGGAAACCACGATGATCGACCGTCCCTCATCCGCAAGCCCGGCGATAAAGCGGTAAATCTGCTCCTTGGTGCCGATATCGATGCCGCGGGTCGGCTCGTCGATGATGACGATGGACGGGTCGAGCAGCATCATCTTGGCCAGCAGCAGCTTCTGTTGGTTGCCGCCGGAAAGCTGGCCCGCCAGCAAGTCCTTGCGTCCTGTGCGAATGTCGAAGTCGCGCACTGCAGCATCAAGCGCGGCCGTTTCACGGCCAGTGTCTATCTGGAACAGACTGCTGAATTTTTTCAGCGACGCAAGCGTGAGATTGACCCGCAGATCCTTGGTGAGCAACAGCCCCTTCCCCTTACGGTCTTCGCTGAGGTAAACGATGCCGGCCCTGAGGCTGTCCTCCGCCTTGGCGAACTGCACCGTCCGGCCAAGGTGACGCACCGTCCCACGCCCGGTCCGCAGGCCCAGCACACCCTCCATCAGCTCCGTCCGGCCCGCCCCCACCAGCCCGGCAAAACCGAGGATTTCGCCTTTGCGCAGGCTGAAACCGGCATCCTGCGCATAACCGGGAACGTTAAAATGCTCCACCTCAAGAACAGGCTCGCGCTCGCCGCCGGCGTTCCGGTCGGGATAGAGTTTCGCCACATCGCGCCCCACCATCAGCCGCGCCATATCGGCCGGCTCCAGCTCCGAGGCCGGGTGAGAGGCGACCAGCCGGCCGTCGCGCAGCACGGTCACGCGGTCGGCGATTTCCTTCACTTCCGGCAGGCGGTGCGAGATATAGAGCACGGCCACGCCTTTCGCGCGAATATCGCGGATGACGTTAAGCAGCGCCTCGGTTTCGATAGGCGTCAGGCTGGCCGTCGGTTCGTCAAAAATGACCAGCCGATGCGGCACGAGCAGCACGCGCGCGATCTGCACCAACTGCCGCTGGGCGATAGACAGGCTGCCGACGATGGCATCGGGGTCTATCACGCCGCCCAGTTCGGTGATCGCCCTGCGGGCGCCGTCGCGCATGGCACGATCATCCACCACCGGGCCCTTGCGCAGTTCGCGGCCAAGGTAGATGTTCTGCGCCACCGTCAGATCAGGCGCGAGCAATATTTCCTGATGGACGAGCACAATGCCGCGATGTTCGGCATCCACCGGCCCGCTCAGCGTGACGGGGTCGCCGTCGACACGGATCTCACCGCCAGAGGGCTTTTCATTGCCCGCCAGCAGTTTCATGAGCGTCGACTTGCCGGCGCCGTTCTCACCGATGATGGCATGCACCTCACCGGCCCGCACGTCTATCTCTATGTCCTTCAGAACCTGAACCGGTCCGAAAGATTTCGATAACCCGACCGTCCGGACAAGTGCCGGTTCCGGAGTAACCTCAGCAATAGCCATGCGCCCTCACCGACATCCGGCGCGAACGGGCGGCTCCTGCCCTTCGATTGTCCTTGAAGTGACCATGAGCGAACTCCTCCCAAAGCTCGGAGAAGAAGCTAGCGTTGGTTTTGAGGTACGTAAAGCAAATTTCGCTTGTGTGTTAGAATACACTGAAATGTGAGGGGCGACCGGTGGACGGGGAGCCCGCAAAACGCCTCACTATGCAGGGGAACGCTGGAAGCCTTTCATGAGGCGATGTACCGCTTCGGCGCCGTCGCTGGCCAGATCGAATCGTTTGCCGAACAGCAGCCAGTCGGAGCACATGCCCTTCAAAAGCCAGTAAAGCGCGCCAAGCGCGGATTCCGCGGTCCAGTTGTCGTTAAACGCGCCTTCCGCCTGCGCCCGCTCGAAAGCCGCCTCCAGCCGCTCCTTGTGGTATCGATCCAGCTCCTCCTGCGCATGAAGCACGGGCGCGAACTCATCGGAATAATTGGTACGAAGACTGATCGTCATGATGCGCTGGCGCTGTTCGTCGTCCGCCAGGAGCGCCAGCCATTTGCAGGCCGCTTCTTCTATCCTGGAGAGCAGCGCCGCACCCTTGAGGTCGGGATCGCCGAAATCGAGCAGGTCGGATTCCGGCAGCGCCACCGATTGGTAAAGGCCGATGAAGAGATCGGTCTTGCTGGAAAAATGCCAGTATATCGCCCCGCGCGTGACCCCGGCCGCGGCCGCCACCTCGTCCAGCGAGCTGTTGGCAACGCCCTTCTTGAAGAACACCCGCTCGGCAGCGGCAAGGATCGCCTGACGCGTCTCTTCTGCCTCGGCCTTGGTACGGCGCATTCCGTTATCTCCTTCCACTGCCGGCACGGCGCTTCCGAACCGTGCCTTTCCTCAATGCCGTGGCGTCATCACATGACGGTGTCCCGGCTTTCCCTCGATGTTATTCCGCCGGTGAAACGGCGTCAGCAGCAATCTCGTTCTCCTTCTTCCGATCCCCGAAAATCTTCATGACGAAAACAAAGAACACGGGAACGAAGAAGATCGCGAGGATCGTCGCCGAGATCATGCCGCCGAGAACACCGGTACCGATGGCATTCTGGCTCGCGGCGCTCGCGCCGGATGCGATCGCCATGGGCAGCACGCCGAGCGAGAAGGCGAGCGACGTCATCAGGATCGGCCTGAAGCGCAGATGCGCCGCCTCCACCGTCGCATCATAGGTGGATTTGCCCTCTGCCCGCAAATCCTTGGCGAATTCGATGATGAGGATCGCATTTTTCGCGGAAAGGCCGATGATGGCGACGAGGCCGACGAGGAAGTAGACATCGTTCGGCATGCCGCGCAGCATCACCGCCGCCACCGAGCCGATGACCCCGAGCGGCACCACCAGCATGACGGAGAGCGGAATTGACCAGCTTTCGTAAAGCGCTGCGAGCAGCAGGAAGACGAACAGCACGCTGAGACCGATGAGCGCCGGTGCCTGCGAACCCGACTGGATTTCCTGCAGCGACTGGCCGGTCCATTCGAAACCGAAACCGCCGGGCAATTCGCGCGCCAGACGTTCCATTTCGGCAATGGCATCACCGGAGGAGTAGCCCGGCGCCGCCTGGCCACCGATACGGATCGCCGGATAGCCGTTATAACCGACCACCTGAGAAGGACCGCGCACCCATTCCACCGAGGCGAAAGAGCTGATCGGCACCATGCCGCCATTGGCGTTGCGGACGTTGAGGTTCAGAAGATCCTCGGTCTTCATGCGCTGGCCCTGTTCGGCCTGCACCGTCACGCGCTGCATACGGCCGGCATTGGGGAAGTCGTTGACGTAGGACGAACCCATATTGGCCGAGATGGTGGCGTTGATATCGCTGAAAGTCACGCCGAATGTGTTTGCCTTCTCACGGTCGATGACGAGATTGACCTGCGCCGCATCCGGCATGCCTTCGATGCGAAGGCCGGCAAGGATAGGGCTCTGCCGCGCCGCGGCCATCAGCTGCGCGCCGGCGGCGCTCAGCGCCGTCTGGCCCGCTCCGGACCTGTCCTGCAGGCGGAAGGTAAAGCCGCTGGAGTTGCCGAGACCCTGAATGGGCGGTGGCGACAGCGCGAAGGACATTGCGTCCGGCAGGCCCCAGAGCTTGCCATTGATCCGGGCTGAGATGGCCGCTGCAGAATCCTCCGGTCCACGTTCGCTCCAGTCCTTCAGCGTCGCGAAGGCGAGGCCGGCATTCTGGCCGGAACCGGAGAAGGAGAAGCCCGACACGGCGATGACGCGTTCAACCGCCGGCTCTTCCAGGAAGATCTTTTCGATCTGCTGGATGGACTGCAGGGTGCGGTCGCTGCTGGCTTCCGCAGGCGCCTGGATGTCCACGATCAGGTAGCCCTGGTCTTCGTTCGGCAGGAACGAGCTCGGCAATTGCATATAGGCCCAGCCGAGACCGACCAGCAGCGCCGCATAGATCACCATGAAGCGGCCGGAGCGCTTGATGATGCCGCCGACCGAAGACGAATATTTGTGCGACGCCTTGTCGAAGTTGCGGTTGAACCAGCCGAAGAAGCCCTTCTTTTCATGATGGCCGGCCTTGATGGGCTTCAGGAAAGAAGCGCACAGCGCCGGCGTCAGCGACAGGGCCAGGAAGCCGGAGAACAGGATCGACACCACCATGGTCAGGCTGAACTGCTGGTAGATGATGCCGACGGCGCCGGGGAAGAAGGCCATGGGCACGAACACGGCCGTCAGCACCAGCGTGATGCCGATGATCGCGCCGGAAATCTGGCCCATTGCCTTGCGGGTCGCCTCCTTCGGCGACAGATGCTCTTCCGCCATGATGCGCTCGACATTCTCAACGACGACGATCGCGTCATCCACCAGAATGCCGATGGCGAGAACCATGGCGAACATGGTCAGAACGTTGATCGAGAAACCCGAGACATACATGATGGCGCAGGTGCCGAGCAGCGCCACGGGCACCACCAATGTCGGAATGATGGTGTAGCGGATGTTCTGGAGAAACACGAACATCACCACGAAGACGAGGATGATCGCCTCGATCAGCGTGTGAATTACCTTCTCGATCGAAATCTTGACGAAGGGGCTGGTATCATAGGGAATTTCATACTCTATGCCCTGGGGGAAATAGCGCGACAGCTCCTCCATCGTGGCGCGTACGCCCTCCGATGTCTGCAGCGCATTGCCGGTCGGCGACAGCTGCACGCCGATGGCGGCACTCGGTTTGCCGTTCAGGCGGCTCGAGAAATTATAGCTTTCGCCGCCCACTTCCACACGCGCGACATCGCGCAGCCTGACGGAAGAACCATCCGGGTTGGCGCGCAGCACGATGGAGCCGAACTCTTCCGGCGAGGTGAGCTGACCCTGCACGTTGACGGTCGCGGAAATCTGCTGGCCAATCGGGTTTGGCGATGCACCGATGCGGCCGGCGGCGACCTGCGAGTTCTGCGCCTGGATGGCGCCGATGACGTCGCTCGACGTCAGGCTGAGGCCCAGCATCTTGTCCGGATCCATCCAGATGCGCATGGAGCGCTGGGTGGCAAAGAGCTGCGCGCTGCCGACGCCGGGAACGCGGCGCAATTCGCCGAGCACGTTGCGGCTGAGATAATCGCCGAGACCGATGGCATCGGTATTGCCGTCGACGGAGGTGAGCGCCACCATCATCAGAAACGAGGTGCCTGCCTGTTCCACGCGCAGGCCCTGCTGCGTCACTGCCTGCGGCAGGCGTGGCTCCACGCGTGCGATGCGGTTTTGAACTTCGACCTGCGCCTCACCGATATTGGTGCCTGGTTCAAACGTGACGTTGATCGAAATGCGGCCGGAAGCCTCCGATGTCGACTCGAAATAGATCAGGCCGGGAACACCGTTCAGTTCCTCTTCGATCGGGCGCGTGACGCTCTGGTAGATATCTTCCGGCGCAGCGCCGGGATAGGTCGTGGAGACCGAAATCTGCGGCGGCGCCACATTCGGATATTGCGCAATAGGCAGCATGGGAATGGCGAGCAGGCCCGCCAGCATGATGAAGATGGCGACGACCCAGGCAAAAATGGGCCGATCGATGAAAAAACGTGCCATGAAATCGGTCCTTATTGCTTCTGGGCCGGAGCCGCGCTCTCGCTACCTGCGGCAGCGGCGACATCGGCCTCGTCGGACCAGGGTTCAGGCTTCACCTTGGCTCCCGGGGCGGTCTTCTGGAAGCCTTCGGCAACAACGCGGTCGCCATCCTTCAGCCCTTCCGAAATTACCCAGCGGTCACCGATGGAACGGCCGACGCTGACGCGCCGCTGCTCGACCGTATCTTCGGCGTTGACGACAAGCACGCTCGCCTGACCGCCGGCATCGCGCTGAACCGCCTGCTGCGGCACCGCGAATGCAGCCTTCTGAATGCCCTGCTGGATCTGCACGCGGACATACATGCCCGGCAGCAGATCGCCGTTCGGGTTGGGAAATTCGCCGCGCAGCGTCACCTGGCCGGTGGTCTCATCCACCGCCGCTTCCGAAAACAGCAGACGGCCGGGCTGCGGGTAACGGCTGCCGTCATCGAAGAGCAGATTGACTTCGGCTTCATTCGGGCCGGTCATCAGCTTGCCGTCCTGAAGCGCCTTGCGCAGCCGAATGAGATCGGCCGCCGGCTGGGTGAAGTCGGCATAGATCGGATCAAGCTGCTGGATCGTCGCCAGGTTTTCAGAGCCGGTCGCGCTGACGAGCGCGCCTTCCGTAATACGCGCGCGGCCGATCCGGCCGCTGATCGGGGCTTTGACATCGGCATATTGAAGATTGAGCTTCGCTTCCGCCAGGCCTGCCTCAGCCACCGCCACCTCGGCATCGGCCTGCGCCAGCTGGGCAATGGCATTGTCGAATTCCTGCTGCGAACCAACGTTGGAACGGCGCAGCTGCTGCTGCCTGTCGGCCGTCTGGCGCGCCTGAAGCTGCGCGGCCTGCGCCCGGCGCAACGTGCCCTCGGCGCTGTCGACGCGCACCTGGAACGGGGCGGGATCGATGCGGTAGAGGACATCGCCTTCCTTCACCAGCGAACCCTGCTCGAACACGCGCTCAACGATGATGCCGGAGACACGCGGGCGCACTTCGGCAAGTCGCGTCGGTGCAATGCGGCCCGGCAGGTCGTTGGTTATCGGCAGCTCTTCCTGCTTCACGGTCACGACCTTGACTGCACCGGGCGGCGGCGCGCCGGGGGCAGACGCCTGCTCGTCGCTACATCCGACCACAACGATGCCCGCCAACAACACCGCCACGATCTGCCCCAGTCTATTCGCCATTCTGCGCTCCGAATCCATGAAAAAGGTCACATTTACATACATACTAAGACGTATGTAAATTTCTGACAATAGAATTGTTGCAGCGCAAAACCGGCCTCACGCGCTTGTGAAGCCGCGCGAGACGGCGTGGAAACACGGCCTGCATTCGCAAGAGCATCGGGAAACGGAAGGGTCTGGGACCCACGACGGCGCGGGTCCCACCTTGGGCCTTATGGCCGGAAGATCAGAAATAATTGCGCGAGCGAGGGTCGATGACCCCTCTTACCGTCAGGACAAACGCTTCAGCGAGCTGGCTTCCGGCTGGGGGCCGGCATTGGTCTTGTCGTTATTGTCGGCAGATCTGTTACGCAGCGCTGCGTAATAGGCATTTTTCTGCTCGTACATATTCATATCGGCGCGGCGCACCAACGATTCCATCGTCTCGCCTGCCTCGCTGGTCGCCACACCCAACGACAGGCTGAGCGGTGCGCTGGAATAGAACTGGTTGTTGATTTTCAGCAGCTCATAAACGGTTTCGACCATGGCGGCGGCCACCTGCTTGTCGGCGCCGGGAAGAAGAATGGCGAATTCGTCGCCGCCGATGCGGGCTGCATGGTTCGGCGCGGTCACCACGCCGTTCAGCACCTCGCCCATGCGTCGCAACAGGGCGTCGCCGGCATCGTGCCCAAGCTTGTCATTCGCGTCCTTCAGGCCGTTGAGATCGATCACGATCGCCGATACGGGCCGCAACGCGCTGCGCTCCAGCCTGTTCAGCTCGTCGGAATAGAAGGCGCGGTTGTGCAGCTTGGTCAGCACATCGTGCTTGCCGAGATATTCGAGGTAGGCTTCGGCTTTCTTGCGCGCGGTAATATCCGTCAGCGCCACCTGCACCAGAGACCAGTCCCGCTCATACCCGGGAAAAACCGAAAAATGCAAAAGCAGATGCCTCTCGGAACCGTCCAGCGCGTAGTTCACCACTTCGCGGTGATGGCTGAGATTACCGTTCCAGAGTTCCATCAGCTGTTCGCGGAACGGCTTTTCCATCTCGTCGCGGAAAATATCGCCGAGCCGCTGCAGCAGAACTTGCCGGTCCGGCGCACAGAACAGGTCGAGCGTCGCGCGATTGACGTCGATGACGCGGATTTCGCTCATGCATTGCCGCACGAATTCCGGATGCACATCCATGAAGACCCGGAAATCGATGATGCCGCGCTCCCTGACCTCCTCGATCAGGCGCCTTACCCGGCTGAAATCCTCCACCCACAGGGACACAGGCGAATGTTTGAACATGCCCTCGGCATAACGGCGGTTGAGCAGCTCCTTGCGGCGGGCCTCCTCCCGCTCCGTCACATCCTCGGTGGTCAGAAGCAGCCGGTCGAGCGTGTCCTCGTGGCCGGGTATCACCGCGCCGCGCAACTGAATGTCCAGCCGCTTGCCACCGATCGAATAATTGACAGCATTGCTGGTGAATTCCGTCTTGCCGGCCCAGAGTTCGGAAAGCTCGTTCACATGGCTCTCTAGCATGTCATCGCGAAAGATGCGGTGCAGATTGTCAACGAGATGGTTCTGGTCGTGGGCCTCGAACAGTTCCAGCGTCCTGGCGTTGACCTGGATGACGCGGATCTTCTGCGAACAGGCCGCCACCCTTGTCAGATCGTCCAGAAGAAACGCCCTGAGATCCTCTACGCCCTCCGCCCGCCAGATATCGAACTGGCGCTTTACCTCGCTGAAATCCTCGATCCACATCGCCACGGGCGCAAGATTGAAGACATTGGCATCGATCGTCTCAGTCATACGGGCAAGTCTTCTCAAGGATAGGTGCAGGCGGATCACCAAACGGAGCGGCGCAGCAATAGCCGCCGCCTACGGGAATTTATTAGGGATATTCGATCCAAAGCAAGCATTTATCGCGCAAACCGCCGGATTGCGCGACAATTCATGGTTTTTTACAGACCGCAGGCCCGTTACCAGAGCTTCACGTGTCGGTTTACATCCTTATAGAGCAGATAGCGGAATCGGCCCGGCCCGCCCGCATAACACGCCTGCGGGCAATAGGCGCGCAGCCACATGAAGTCGCCGGCCTGCACCTCCACCCAGTCCTCGTTCAGCCGGTACACGGCCTTGCCTTCGAGAACATAGAGGCCGTGTTCCATGACATGGGTTTCCATGAAGGGAATGGTCGCGCCCGGCTCGAAGGTGACGATGTTGAGATGCATGTCGTAACGCACGTCATCAGGATCGATGAAACGGGTCGTCGCCCATTTGCCGTCGGTGTCCGGCATTGCCGAAAGGGCGGTCTCGTCTTCATGCGTGAAGATCGCCGGCGGCGGCTCCAGCCCGTCTACGGCCTGAAACGCCTTCCGCACCCAGTGGAATTTGACCGGCGCCTTGCCCGAATTACGGATCTGCCAGCGGCTGCCGGCCGGAAGGAAAGCGAAGGAGCCCTCCCGCAGCTCATGCCGGGCGCCCTCGAATTCCACGGTCATCTCGCCATCGACGACGAAGATCGCCGCCTGCGCCCGTGCGTCCGGCTCCGGACGGTCGCTGCCGCCGCCGGGCTGCACTTCAACGATGTATTGCGCGAAAGTCTCGGAAAAGCCGGTCATCGGCCGGGCGATGATCCAGGCACGCGTGCCGGTCCAGTGGGGCAGCACGCTTGTCACGATATCGGACATCACGGTCTTGGGGATGACAGCATAGGCGGTCTTGAATACAGCCTTGCTCGACAGGAGTTCCGTCTGCCCGGGCAGACCGCCCATATCCGAATAATATCTCTTCATTTCAGCCATTCCATTCTGCAATGCATTCGGCGCGGATTCTTAGGCCCGCGACGAGGTTTAAGCAAATGGTTATTGGCAGGAAGACGGGCCGAAGGATGTCATGCCTTCTTACGCATCGTCGCGTAGACGATATTGTGGTTCTCGCCAAAGAACACCTCAGCCTCGATGCTGTCGGGATCGGCGCTGGCATTGACGATCCGCCACATATCCGCCTTCGAGCGCAACAGCAGCGCCCAGTTCATGAAGGTTTCCATGTAGCCGTCCACAACGATGTCCTCGGAGAAGTTGGCGAAGAGGAACATGCCGCCGGGTTTCAGCATCTCCATGCAGCGCCGCGTGAGTTTGATCGCCACACGGTCGTTCAGGTAGTCGTATAGACCGGCTGCGTATATCAGATCGAAAGTGCCGAGCTCCTGCGTGCGCAGGACGATATCGCGCACCGAGCCGTCGATCGCCTCGATGCAGGTGCCGGCGAAATCGCGGGCAACGGAACCGACGCTCAAGGGGTCCTGATCGAGCGCCACCCAGCGCCGCAGCCTGCCCTCCTTCAGCGCCGCGGAAGCATCCGCCTCGCGCAGATGTCCGGACGCTATGGTGAGGATTTCGGTATCTTCACCGTGCCGGGCCGCCGCTTCGTCGACAAAGCGCGTCAGCAGATCCCGTCGTTCGCGCACCGCCACGGAAGAACTGGCGTCCTTCGTATAGTCGTAAAGATCACGCCCCAGCGGCGTCGCATTCTTCACCAGACCGGCAACGCTTTCGTGGCCATAGATAAAATCCAGCAATTGCGCATCGCCGGAATAACCCCGCGGCTTGTCGAACGACCAGCGCGTGAACGGATCCTGCAGAAAACGCTCCGACACGGGGTGATTCTGTATGATGGGGATCAGTTCAGCCCACACGCTTGAGTGGAGTTTTTCTCGCAACCCATGCAGCGCCCCCGCCGTTCGATGTATTATGTCATGTGCTGAAATACCATTATCGAACTGCTGCTGTGCCAATTCGAGAATGATGGCAATTTCTGCTTTTGCTACCGCGAACTGCTCATCGAACGTTTTCGTTTTGCGTGCAAAAATCTCTTTTGCGACAGTATCCGGGGTGATCAGACTTGCCCCATCCAGATTTTTCTTCTTTACCCGCACCACTTCAGCCTCCAGTGTTAACACATTGTTAACTATACGTTTCTGGGACACCGAAGGCCACTCGATTTCGATTTTTGCGCGGTGTAGGGATAGATTAGTAAATTAGCGTATTTTTTTGGTCACACTCTCGGGTGGCGGCTGGGAGGATAGGCGGTTTAGTGAAACTTAATGTTGCGAACGTATGATGCGTTCTTCCTTTCCATGGTCTCAATCCGCTTTGGCAGAGATCGACAGGAACCCGAACTGGGTGCGACAGCACACGGAAAAGTGGAATAAGCAGTTACTTAATAAGTATACGCAACACTATGGGAAAGTGCATGAAGCACACATTGGGAGAGGTGAGTGGACAGCAAGACTATCGGCGGCCGGACTCCCGGTTTTCTGATGAACTTCTTGCCCTTTACCAGCAGGAAGGCGAACGCAGCCGCCGGGGTTCTATCCGTCGGGGCCTGTGGACGGCTGTCTTCATTTATCTTCTGTTTGCCGCTTCAGACATCGTTCTGATACCCGACGTCGCGTTTTACACCATTGTCGCACGTTTCGCGGTCGCCGTATCAGCGCTGCTGACACTGGAAATCCAGCTACGCCGGGGAGCCAGCACCGCAGCGCTCGACCTCACCTGTGCGACCGCCCTCGTCATGGGTTATATCGGCTGGCTATTGCCATCGCTGCTGACCGACAATATCGAAAACATGTCCTATTACATGGTTTTCGGGGCGATCTTCATGATGGGCGCCAATCTGTTTTTCACTTTCAGATTCCATCTGTCGCTGGTGTCATCGGGCATCATTCTCGTCACCTATTTTCTGGCGGCGACGCAGTTTCCTGAAGACGCTTTCTACAAATTCGCTTTCGGCACCTTCTATATCTCCTGCTTCGTCTTCACGTCTTATGTGAACTGGAACCTGAACAGGGAACGCTACCATGTCTTCGTCAACGGGCTGGAAGCGAAGGCCCAGCAGAAGGCGGCGGATGAGCGTGGCCAGGCGCTGCTGCGTCTTTCCAACACCGATTCCCTGACCGGGCTGCAGAACCGCCGCGCCATCGATCACCATCTGCGCCTGTTGTGGGATAACTGGATGAAGAAGGAAGAAGGTTTTTCCGTATTCCTGATCGATGTCGATTTCTTCAAGAAATACAACGACCGTTATGGCCACCAGGAAGGCGACAAGTGTCTCGTGACCGTGGGCAATGCCTTGCAGGATGCAATCATCCAGCACGGCGCCTCGATCGGCCGCTATGGTGGCGAAGAATTCATCGTGCTGGCGCCATTCAAGTCCAAACAACAGGTTGGCGAGCTCGCCGAAACGATCCGCCATACCGTGGAAAGCCTGTCCCTCGCACATGACCAGCGCCGCGACGGCACCTTCATCGTCACTGTCAGCATCGGCGCCTCCTTCACCCGCCCCAATCCGGACGGCAAGCTGGAGAAGATCATCAACGAGGCCGATCGCGCGCTTTACATCGCCAAGGGCAATGGCCGCAATTGCATGAAGCTGTTCGATCCCGACGATCCGCAGACCAGCGACGAAACGGAAAACATCGCCGCCCTTCTGAAGATCGCAGTTTCGGAGAACCTTGTTTCCCTTGTCTACCAGCCGATCTTGAACATCTCGACCAATGAAACGACAGGCGTCGAGGCGCTGATGCGACTTCGCCTGCTGGATGGCAATTCTGTCGCCCCCAGCATCTTCATCCCGATCGCCGAGCGTACCGGCACGATCATGGAACTGGGCCTGTGGACCATCAAGACGGTCTGCAAGCACATATTGGCCGATGACAGGGTTGATGTCGTCAGCGTCAATGTGTCACCCATGCAATTGAAGAACCCTGGGTTCGCCACGTCCGTCGCGGCCATTCTCGTGGAAGCCGGTATTGCCGGCAACAGGCTCGCCTTCGAAATCACCGAAGGCCTGGACATGGAAATGCATTCGGATGTGCTGCGTTGCCTGAACGACCTGAAGACGCTTGGCATCAAAATCTGGCTGGATGATTTCGGAACGGGTTTCGCCGGCCTGTCATGGCTGCGCATGACGGATTTCGATACCGTCAAGATTGATCGTTCCTTCCTGCATGACAGCAAGACCCCACGCGGACGGGCGATGCTGCAGGACATGATCCGCCTCATTCGCAATCGCGGCCATAAAATTTTGATCGAAGGCGTGGAAACCGAGGAACAGCTGAGGCTCGTGCGCCAGATGGAAATCGACTACGCGCAGGGCTATTACATCGGCCGTCCGGTCGTGGCGGAAAGGCTGGGACCCGCAAAAGCACCCTATCCGCGCCCCAGCATGCTTCTTCGCCCCGCCTGAGCGGGCGCTGACAATCGTGGAAGCTTAGTGATAAGCCGGCGGGCTGATCGAAAACCTTGCCGCCATTTCCGAAAAGGCCGCGCGGGTGACCGGATCGACCGGCGCCCCTTCCCTTTCCCGCTTCGCCGCCACCGCCCATTCGCGATCGCCAGGCGCCATGACCTTGCAATCCTCGCGAACGGGGGAACCCCGCAGCACTTCGAGATAGCGCTTCATGCCCTCGTCAAACGCGTCGCGCTCAAGGAAGGCTTCCGGTTTCAGCGCCAGAACGAAGGCACCAAGCCCGCGCGGCGTGGAGAAATCCGGCCCGCCCATCGGGGCGATATCGAAGCTCAGCTTCATGCCGGTCAGAACCGCACTGAAAATCTCCACCATTCCCGCCAGCGCCGCGCCCTTGAAGCCGAATTCGCCGCCGACGGGGGCAAGCATTTCCGCAGCATTCGGATCCCTTGTATCGACGCCGTCACCATCCGAGGCAACCCCCGCAGGCAATTGCTGCCCTAGGCTGCGGTAAAGCAGCACGCGATTATAGGGCACTGCGCTGGTCGCCATGTCCAGCAGCCACGGCAGGTCATCCGCTGCAGGAACGCCGACGGCAATCGGGTTGGTGCCGTGAAAGCGCATGGCCCCATCATGCAGGCGCACGAAACTGTCCGAATTGCAGAATGCCAGGCCGATATAGCCCTGCCGGGCCGCCTCCAGCGCATAAGCCCCAGCCGGTCCGAAATGCGAGGAATTCCTGATCGCCACCGCGCCGATGCCAAATTTTTCCGCTAGCGCCATGGCGTTTTCCATGGCCGCATAGGTGGCGCGGGCGCCGTGGGCGTTGTCCGCATCCACCGTCTCCACCGCGCCGAAGCCGGAAACGCGGCTGATCTGCGGCCGCGGATTGAGACGCCCGCCTTCAAGTGCGGTGACATAATGAGCGAGCAGGCGCACACCGTGGCTGTCAACGCCAAGCCGCGTGCCATGTATCATGGCGCGGGTCGCCGCATCGGCCGTCTCGTCATCCGTACCGGCAGCGAGGAAAACGGCGCGGCAGAACCGATCCAGCTCATCCAGCCTCGCCAGAGCAGGGACGTTTTCATTGCTGTGCGACATGCGGGGAACCCTCCCGATTCCAGAATCCATGCCGCACAGGCTATTCATGGGATAGGTTTTTGCAATCGAATATCACGTGGAAAACGTCGATCGACGCGGCGGCGGCGGAAAGCGGCCTATTTGCGCGGCGGGGCGATACTGCCCCTCAGCACCAGCCGGCAACCGAGTTCCAGCCGGTGCGCCGGCCGGGTGGGATCGGCCGCCACCAGCCGCTGCTCCAGCAGCGACAGCGCCGCCCCGCCCAGCCTGTCGGCGGGCAACTGGATGGTGCTGAGAGGCGGTGTGCTGAAGGCGGCTGGCATGATGTCATCGAAACCCAGCACCGAGACATCCTCGGGCACCCGGATACCGGCCTCCCCCAAGGCCTTCAGACAGCCGAGCGCCAGATTATCGGCGGCGCAGAAAATCGCGGTGGCGTTTCGCAGTGGTCGCTGCTCGGCAAGCAGACGGCGGATAGCCACCTCCCCCCATTCGGGCTCGTAGCTCTCGACCTCGATGACCATGTCGGCAGGAACGGCAAGGCCCGTTGCAAGGAATGCATCGTTATAGCCATCATGACGACGGCGGATCGTCGTGCGGCCCTTCCAGGTCACATGCACAATATTGCGATGCCCAAGCGACAGCAGATGCTCGATGCCGAGGCGGGCGCCGAACCGGTTCTCCGCCGTTACCGTATCGACGATCATGGCCGGATCTTCGCCATTGATCAGCACCACGGGCTTGCCAAGCGCGGAAAGCGCCTCGACCAGCTGCGGCCTGTCGTCATTCAGAACCACGACACCGTCCACATTATCTGTCCTGACGGCTTCGGCAACCGCCACGGGGTCGAGCCGGCTCGTTGCACTGACATAGGGAACGATGCGGATGCCGCGCCGCTCGCATTCGCGGCGGAAGCCGTTCAACATTGTCCAGCTGACCATGTTGAGGTCGCTCTGCGGTGCCGCGTCATTGGTCATGGCCAGCAGGACGACACGCAAGGTGGCGATGGTCGCCTTCTGGCGTCGATTTTCGAGATAACCCAGCGACCGGGCGGCTTCCAGAACCCGCTCGCGAACCTGCGTGGTGAGCGGCGCCGTGCCGTTGATCGCGTGCGAAGCCGTGCTCAGCGAAACATTCGCCTCCCGCGCGACGTCCTTAAGCGTCGTTTTCCTGTCTATTTTCATAAAAGGGAATTCAACCACTCTTCTTCGGACGGCCCTGGCGGAAAGACTCACGCAATCGATCTGAAGAATAACCGCGCCGGTCTGCTGCTCTCTCGTTAGCGGAGACTACAGCATCATCCGTAAATGCGGAATTGATTTCTCCGGCTTGGGCGAAAGCTCCATATGTTCGATGGAGCAGATTTTCGAAATTATCTTTCTTTCATCGCCCCAGATGCGATTTCTGCCAGCGGCGAGAACAAATACTCCAGAATTCGTCGTTCCCCTGTTTTGATTTCAACAGTTACACTCATACCGGGCGTGAGCGGAACAAACTGACCGTTGATTTGCATCACGTTGTCCCGAAGAGCTATTGTGACAGGGAAAACAAGATTTTGTACACGTTGCGCGTTGCCGGTCGGAATAGCAGATTGGGTACTTCGAGCCACCGTGGACTCGAGGTTTTGCGCATCAGGTTCTGGAATGGCATCAGAAGCAACATGCTTCACCTCCCCTTTTAGAATGCCGAAACGGGTGTGCGGGTAGGCATCTATCTTGATAATGACGCGCTGTCGCGCCTCAACGAAACCTATATCTTGATTTGCAAGATATGCTTCAATCTCCAGAACCGACTCGCGTGGAACGATACGCATCAACTCAGTATTCGCTGGCACGACCTGTCCCGCGGATGTGATGGTTGAAAATTGAACGACGCCACCGATCGGAGACCGAATCTCGAAGCGTTCTCTTCGGCTTTTAATTTTGATTAACTCTTGATCCAATTCGTCCTTGGCGCGCTGCGCCTCTAGCCAACGATTTGAATTATCCGCGGAGGCAGTTTCGATAATTTTCTCGGCCTCTGCTATGACGACGTTCACTTCCGCCTTTGAGCCCATGAGTTGAGCCTGTTTATCGGCCAAAGCCGACTTCGCCTCCTGATGCTCCTGTGTAGCATCGAAGACTTCGATCTGCGATCCCGCGCGAGAGATTAGCAGTTGCGATCGCATATTCACCCGCTGCTCCAAAGTTCGGACGAGTTCACGCTGAGACGCGATTGCCTCGGCGAGCCCAGCGACTTGATTTTCTCTGTGTCGGCGCTGGGCCGTCAGACTACGGATATTGGCCAGTACTCCCCTGAGATCCGCCTCAAACACGGCTTGCTCACGAAGGCGGATCAGTTGCGGAATATTTTCCGGAAGAGCCGGAACCGGATATATGGACGTGGGCGCTTCTTGCCAAACGTTTGCTTTCAATATGGCCAACGCTTCGCGAAAGGCGGTCCGCCGCGAAATTTCTGCTTGAAGAGTATGAAGACTGCTTGATTTCGCAGCTTCATCGGCCCTTGATTCAGTATCGTCCAGTTTAGCAATAAGGTCGCCCGCCTCGACTACATCCCCGTTGCCGACGATGACCGAGCTGGTCTTTCCATATTCAAGAGATTCAATGATTTTGACACGTCCGATAGGCTGAATCTTGCCTTGAGCCGTTGCAACCATGTCAAATTTGCCAAACCACCCCCACGCTAGCAACGATGCTGCAAGGATGCAGATGAACCATAAAAATGCAATCCGAATAGGCGAACACGGTGCCTCCAATATTTCGAGAGCCGCGGGAAGAAATTCCATATCCTGTCGATTAGCCACTTCGTTTTTTTTACCGGAGGCCGCGGCGCGACACACGAAACAGGCCTCAATGTTCAAGTGAAAGCACTTCCGTTTTGAAGATTGCAGAGATGGGAATAAATCCCACTTGCGCGCGCGAGCAGCTCCTCATGAGTCCCTTGCTCCGTGATGGCGCCGTCTTTCATGCTAATAATCCGATTACAGTAACGAACAGTTGCTAGCCTGTGCGCGATGATGATTACTGTTCGCCCCCGAACGATATCACGCATATTCTGAAGAATAATGCGCTCACTCTCATAATCGAGGGCACTCGTCGCCTCATCGAGAATAAGAAGGGGCGGATTGATTGCCAAAGCACGCGCTAGGGCTATTCTTTGCCGTTGGCCGCCGGAGAGATTTGCGCCGCGTTCTTCGATCATCGTATCGTAACCACGAGGAAGCTTGGTGATAAATTCGTCTGCACCGGACATTCGCGCCATTCGGATGACGGTATCGCGGGACATCGCCGGATTACTGAAGGCAATGTTGTCATGCAACGATCGATTGAACAGCATATTTTCCTGCAACACCACACCAATATGGCTTCGTAGCCAAGCGGGATCTGCCCGCGAAATATCATGCCCGTCCAGGAATACCTGACCGCTCTCGGGCAAATAGAACCTCTGTATCAGCTTCGTAAGAGTAGACTTGCCTGAACCGGAGGCGCCGACGATTCCCACGACTTCGCCTGGCCGAATAGAGACGTTGATATCGGTTAAGACATTTGGCGTATCTGGCCTATAGCGGAAATTGACTCGCCTGAACTCCACTGCGCCTCTTGGCGGCGGCAGGTTAACGGGGTTTCTTGGTCGCGGCTCTGTGGCAGCATTCAAAATATCCGCCAGCCTTGAAATCGAAATCTGGACCTGCTGAAAATCCTGCCATAATTGCGAAAGGCGCAGGATGGGCTGCGATACTTGGCTGGCAATCATATTAAACGCAACAAGCGCTCCGACGCTCAATTCGCCATTGATAACGGATTGCGCCCCAAACAGCAGCAAAGCCGCACTTGTGACCTTATTGATATATTGAATGGCGTTTTGTCCCTTGGAAGCAAGCATTGTCGCGCCGAAGGACGAACGCACATATGCCGCCAGCCTTTCCTCCCATTGCGCGGAAACGACCGGCTCAACCGCCGACGCCTTCAGCGTCTGGATGCCTACGACGGTTTCCACCAGCAATTGCTGGCTGTAGGCGCCCCGGTCAAACTTCTCATCGATGCGTTCTTTAAGAAATGGCCGGATCAGAAAGCCAACCCCAATGTAAAACGGTATCGAGGCAACCACGATCCATGCCAACGTCGTCGAATAACAAAACAGAACGAATATGAAGACACCCGTGAAGAGCAGATCGAGACCGGAGAACAGTCCCTGCCCCGTCAAAAAATCCCGGATGGTCTCCAGCTCCCGGATACGCGCAACGGTTTGGCCCGCAGCCCGCGTTTCGAAGTAACTCAGGGGCAAGTTCATCATATGACGAAACAGCCTCTGGCCAAGCTCGACATCTATGCGATTGGTGGTGTGGGACAGGGCATAGGTTCTGAGGTATTGCAGGATGACGTCAAATAGTCCAAGAGCGACGAGTCCGATAACCAGAACGATCAGGGTCGAATAACTTCTGTGGGCTAGAACCTTGTCCACCACGACCTGAAAAAACAACGGCGTTACGAGTGCGAAAATCTGTACGAAAAGCGAGGCGACCAGAACGTGGCCGAATGCTTTGCGATACCGGAACAGGGATGGAAGAAACCATCGGAAGCCGAAGGTGTCTTTGGAAACGCCCGGCCCCGCGAACCGGCGTTGCACGAGAATGAAAGCACCGTTGCCCGCCTCCAGCAATGTTGCGATATCCATCTGGCGAACCGCCAGACTTTCGGGATCGGCGATATTGTGCATGCCGTTGTTTGCGGTTCCGAGATACAAGCCGTAGCTGCCATCGATAAAGCAGGCGATCGCCGGGACTGGCAGAGACGCAATGCGTTTTTCCGATTTGGCATGTATCAGCCTCGCCTTCAGACCGATATTTTTTGCCGCTCTCAAAATATCCCGGGAATGTGACCTACCGGGAATGGCGAGTTCATGTGTGAGCCTCTTGGGGTCTGCGGCTATACGGTAATGTGATGCGATCGCGCACAGCGCGACAAGACCGCTATCATTTTCAATTTTGGAATTATCTGTGTTGTCAGCTTTTCGGTCGTTACTAAAATCGACGGTACCCTGCATGGCTGTATTCTGTTTAATCGGATTTGTGGGTAATGACATTGCCACGTGATGTGGCCGATGCCTGAGCTGAACTCTATGGCCGCCCTGAATATCGACCGGCACACGTTTTCGAGACGCAACCGCCAGTCGACGTTTCCTAATCTTAGAGGAGACCTTACGAAGCAGGCCTGTAAGCGAGCGCGACGTCTCCGACGAGAATGGACGTGCCGTCGATCCGTTTGGCCGAGCTCGTGCCTGTTATCGCCGACCCATCCGGAAAGGCCTTCGCACCCTTTTCCGATGGAAGAAGGTCGATGTAAGCAATGCCCTCGGCTTCAAGGGTGCTGAGTTCGCCGGTATCCGTGGATCCGTTTTGATTGAAGTCCTGCCAGATCCGGAACTCGCCCCATCTGCTATCGCGACTATCGAGACGATTGTCCTGGTTTGTGTCGAACGCGAAACGCAGGCCTTCGAGATCCGTGACAGGCCGGCCCGTGTCATCTATGCCCTGAGCTTTAAGTTCGGCAACTCGCTCTTCTTCGGATTTCCACAATGAGAAAGCGATTTCCTCGGGCCGACTGATTTTGCCATCGGGCCCGGCCACTTCGCTCACTCCAAGATCAATAGCAAGTATCCCGTCGTGTGGGCCTATCCAGGCTGTACTGACTAAAATACCATTCCCATCCGCGTCGAAGTGTGCGGTCGAGCCATATGTGAGACCTTCGGACGTGTAAGTATCTCTATCTACGCCACCTGAAAGAGGCATAATCTCCAGCCGCGCATCACCATTAAGATCGAAAGCCACGGGACGTATTCTGCTCCCGCCATAATACCATCTCTCATTACCGGTTATGCCAACCTTTGGATTATATGGGACGTTTATTTCAAGACGACCGGGCGGTTTGAAAATTGTTGAGCTGGATGGCAAGTTAGAGAATGTCTGCTGCCTTCTCAAATTTTCGAAAACTCTCTGCTCGGCCTCCCGGTTCAAGCGCTCGCGCTCAGCGTCCCGACGCGCCTGTTCTGCGGCTACCTGTTGACGGCGCTGCTCAGCCTCCCGCTCTTGCTGCTGTTGCCATTGACGCTGCCTTTCTTGTTGCTCACGGCGGCTCTGTTCTTCCTGGCGCAAACGTTCATGGTGGAGTCGGATTTGCTCTTCCTGATACTTTCGAACCTCTTCGATCGCTCTCCTATCGCGCTCAGCTCTCTCCGCAGCCATCTGTCGCTCTGCCTCGGCCTTTGCCGCCGCCTGCCGTTCCGCTTCGGCCTTTGCCGCCGCCTGCCGTTCCGCTTCGGCTTTTGCCGCCGCCTGCCGCTCCGCTTCGGCCTTTGCCGCCGCCTGCCGTTCCGCTTCGGCCTTTGCCGCCGCCTGCCGTTCCGCTTCGGCTTTTGCCGCCGCCTGCCGCTCCGCTTCGGCCTTTGCCGCCGCCTGCCGTTCCGCTTCGGCCTTTGCCGCCGACTGTCGCTCTGCCTCGGCCTTTGCCGCCGCCTGCCGTTCCGCTTCGGCCTTTGCCGCCGCCTGCCGTTCCGCTTCGGCTTTTGCCGCCGCCTGCCGCTCCGCTTCGGCCTTTGCCGCCGCCTGCCGTTCCGCTTCGGCCTTTGCCGCCGACTGTCGCTCTGCCTCGGCCTTTTCCGTCGCTTGCCGTTCTGCCTCGGCCTTTGCCGAGGCTTTCTTTTGCCCCTCCGCTTCAACAGCGGACTGACTTTCTATAGCACGACGGATCGACTCATATTCTGAAGATACCTCTGTAACATTGATGAGACCTTCAGGGCCTATATCAGAAGTTAAGTCCCCGAACGGATCATAACGCTGTTCGCGCGTGGGCCTCCCCCGCAAATCATAGATGTCTTTCGAACTACTATAGTCTGCACTGATCGTAATAGACGTCATAATTCGGCCGGTGTCGGGATCAAAGGAATCTTCCACCCTCGATCCGTCAGGGTCGAATTGGACATTCCCGATCAACCTGCCACGCAGATTATGCAATTTGGATGATACTGGCTTACCGGTTTCGACGAAATTTATCGTTTCGACTTTGCCGCGGTCGCTATAGACGGTTGTGGTAGCGTATTTGTCATCTCGGATAACGATAACATAGGCTTCATCTTCCGATTCTATTGCTTGATTTGCCTGAACATCTTGGATAACGCTCTCTATCAGCAACTCGACAGAGGCGTTTGGCTGCTTGAGGCGGCGTTCCTTGTATTCCGCATTTAGTTGACGAACCAGTTTGTCCGCCACTTCCTTCGGCATGCCGCTGGCGATCAGCTCGCGATAATATTTGCCGGAAGGTTGCAGCAACGGCGTGGCGACACCCGCTTCAGGCGTGCCAGTCTGTAACAGCAAAATCACGTCATCGGCCGCTTTCCAAAGCGCCTCGATAGCGGCATCACCTATAAATGCACCCCCGATTCCCCCGACAAGAGCACCAACAACGGAGCTTGCTAGTGCAACAGGCCCGCCTGGAGCACCTACCGCGCCGCCAATCGCTGCGCCCAGCGCGGCCCCCTCGATTCCAAGATAAATCCGGCCAGCAAGGCGCGCCATGATGTTGGCCGCGCCATCACCATCGCCTCTGCTTGTCGCGTTTGCAGCTTCCGCAGTACTTGTACCAATATCGTAGATCAGACCGGCAACACCCACCACTTTGAGACCTTTGAAAAGGGTCGCCATGTTGGCGCTCGAGACGACAGCCTTTCCGTTCAGGACGTCGTCCAGCAGATTCGTGTCCCAGATGGTATCAAGCTTCTGCGCGAAAGCCGGCGATACCACCAGACGACCGGTTTGTCGCGCTTCCGCGACCGCGAGCCCAAGACCAAATTTGGCAGATTCAGCAGGCCCTTTTGCAGCCTTTTTCCCGCTCAGCTCAATCGCATCAAGTGCCGATTGAATCTTTGTCTCCGATACGGTTACGGCTTCCCAAACGTTGACATGTCCCCTCGCAAACCTATCAATCTGGGCAGCGTGGTTCTCTGTATAAGATTCCAAGTCACGGAAGAAGCTGTTGATTTTGGTGCGAGCTTCAGCCTTTGTCATGTCGCTTGGCTTATTGGTCAGCAAATCGTCATTGACCAAGCCTGCCCGCATCGTGTTGCGCAACGTATTGACTTGCTCTGCAATACGCACGGCGGCAGCTTTGTCGCCTTGCAGCGCCAATTGACCATCGAGTGAATTCTCCAAATCCAGCAGGTGGCGTCCAAGGCCTCTTGAATACTCTGCAAGAGGGCCACCTGAATGTGGATATATCCCAATCTTAGCGGCCACATCGGGATCGGCTGGCAGGTTCAAGCGATTTGCGGGATCATCGATGACCTTGCCCCGTTGAATAATCTCTGCTTGACTAAATTTTGCAACAAAGCACTCTTGTCTACCGCTTGCCGCTCAATGACGTGATGATCTTGAAACACTGTGACACCGGCCATTAAATCAACTCCAACCTGAAACAAATTTTGAAAAAAGGAGATGTGCGACTACTAAAGTTTCAAAGCATCTTCAAAAGAAATCCCCGTCAAATCTTTGATGGCCTTGCATGCATCACGAAGCATGTCATCACAAATGGGATCTGCTGAAAGCGTCGGCTGAACAAACACATGCGCTTCGCGAATAACTTCTTCTTTGAAGTGGAGACTAGCACCGCCAGCGATGCTGTAGAGTTTTACCTCTTCTCCGGTCCGATGATTTTGGTAGTATTTAATACGAACATTCGAAGTTTCTTCATCCAGTGCGTCAATGGATCTAATGACATCGCATAAGAAATGCGCCGGCCCCATTGATCCATCCTCCAGCGTATAATCACATTCTGTGAAGGCAAATCCTTCTGGATCAACAGCTTCGAATACTTGCTTCAATCGGTCGGACACGAACCAGTATCCACTTAACGTCCCTTCTAAGTCGCGAGGGCGTCTTCCTTTCTTTGCGTCATAGGCAACGTGCGGTTTTTCCTTTAATTCAGGAAATCCGCCCCCTTCAGGGCGAACAATCATGCGAGGCGGCGTCAATAGCGCGTCTTCGTTGACAAAAACGAGACCATGACCTGGACCACCGCCTGTGATGTCTGGGCCAAATACGTAGAACTTTCTTTCGCCACGATGGTGGCTGGGTGCGGGGGGGGGCTTTTGCGTGGTCCACAGTCAACTCCGAAACTAAATCTTCCATAATATCTACGTCGTCAGGCTGGCCTCGGTCCAACAAAATCACTCAAGAGCCAGCACTGCGTGAAACACTAACACTCCACACAAGATCAGTAATTCACCTCTCCGGATGAAGCACCAAAAGCGGGGGAACTGACAATCATACTCTTTAAGTGAACGAGATCAGTCGTAGCACATTTCGATTTCTCGAGCTTAACTCACGCGGCCTACTGCCTGCCTCAGAAACGTCATGGGAGCCATCGCCATCCATTGTCTTGACTTAGTACGAACTCCAAAGGACGCCCCATGATTAGAGGTTTGACATCAACTCCAAAAAGGAAAGATCGCCTTTGCCACGCGCCATTCATATCGGCGACCGCCGGATTATCTTGAATTTCCGATCAATTCACGGACAACACATAAATATTACGCAACTACACTTGTCAACGATAAATATTAACACATATTATTATCGAAACTTCTATTTTACTAAGTTGATATACTTTATTTATGAAAAAATAACATGCGATGTTCGATTTATTAAGCCATGAATAACATTCGCCGAATTGAAGTGTATCATTGTAGCAACATTCACAGCGACACGTCCGTAAGCTAATGGCCGTTCGGCAATGTTTTTTCAGCATGTCTGTGGGTGAGCGGAATAGAAAGTCCCGTTTTACTCCACGTATTTTACTATCGGGCTCGGCTCAAACTTGTCCATAAAACGCCGCCCGCGCTTCACCGCGGGCGGCAGCGCGGTCAGAGCGCGCCGGCGATGTGGTCGATGCTGGCTTTCACGGCAGCGGCCGGGTCCTTCAGGTCATGAACTTCCGTCGCAAAGGGCTCGAAGCTGTAGGGGCCCTTGTAACCGGCGGCCTCCAGCGCCCTGATCTGGGCGATATTCTCCAGCCGGTCGGCGCCATCCACCAGGATGCGGTGGGCATCCAGCATGTCGGCGACGGAGACGGCGGGGTCGGTGACGCCGGAAATGTGGACGAGACCGGTGCGTTCGGGGAAAAACGCCGTTTCGCCCGCGAGGTGATGGTGGAAGGTGTCGTGTACCAGCCTGTAGACATCGCCGCCGCCGGCCACGTCAATGGCTCTCACCGCCTCGGTCTTGGTGCGCAGCGAGGAGACCGGGAAGCCGAGCGGTTCGACAAGACCGGTAAGGCCTCTCTCCTCAAGGATCGGCTTCATGGCCTTCAGCGCCGTCACGAGATCGTCGAAGGAAACCGCCCTGCCGTCATTGAGCGGGCACATGACCAGCGCTTTTGCACCGCTCGCCGCGGCGTAATCGGCCATGGCGACGGCGCGCTGCGGCAGGTCGCCCGACCAGACGTTGAAGGGATAAAGCGCGTTGATGGAGATGATCGTCACGCCGGCCTTGTCGGCCGCCGCCTTCACCTGCGCCGGTGTCACCGTACCGACAATATCCGGCAGGTCGTTGCGGATCTCGACTTCGGTGAGGCCGAGTTCGCGCGCGGTCTGGAAGAAGTCCTCGAGCGAAAGCGCCGGGGCGGTAATGTGGTTGATGGCAAAACGCATGAAAGACCTCACTGATAAAGGGCGGGACGGGCGGGAAGCCTGATTGCGACGGCTGCCCCGTCCGTCTCCTGCGCGGCGACGCAGACATCGGAGGTGATCGCGGCCACGTAGCCGTCCCAGGAATTGGGGCCGGAGGCTGTTCCCTTCGCCGCAGCATGGATGAAGTCCTGCAATTCGACGTCGTAGCTCGCGATGAAACGATCCTTCCAGTCGGTGAGAATATCGTTCTGCAGCTTGGCGCCGAGCCGTGTCTGTATCGCCATCGGCTCCGGCAGGCTGGCAATGCCGTCCTCGCCGACCACCTGGCACTGTATGTCGTAACCGTAGTGGCAGTTCACGAAGATTTCGACATCGATGATCGTGCCCTTGGCCGTTTCCAGAATGACGATCTGCGGGTCCCTCAGCTTTGCATGGCTGCGGGCGGCGGCACGGGGAAAGAGAACCCGGGCCGACACATAGTCGTCATCGAGCAGCCAGCGCAGCACGTCGATCTCATGGATCATCGTGTCGTGGATCGCCATGGGCGTCACATACTGCTCCGGAACGGTCGGGTTGCGATGGGCGGCATGGACCATGATCGGGGCGCCGATCATGGTGTCCACGGTCTTTTTCAGCGCCACGTAACCGGCATCGTAGCGGCGCATGAAACCCACCTGCACCAGCCGTTTGCCAAGCGCCACCTCAGCATCGACGATCCGCTTCGCGCCCTCTGCCGTCGTCGCCAGCGGCTTTTCGCAGAAGCACGGCTTGCCGGCGGCGATGGCCGCCAACACATATTGCTCATGCGTCGCGCCCCAGGAGGTGACAAGCACGGCATCCACATCAGCTGATGCAATGAGCTCCTCGCCGGTGGCGAAAATGGCGGCATCAGGGGCGATGTCTTTTTTGACCGCCTCGGCCGAGGCGCGGTTGACGTCGCTCAGCGCAACGACCTTCGCACCGCCCAGAACCTCATTGATACGTCGGGCGTGATCGCGCCCGATGGCACCGGTGCCGATGACACCAATTTTCACAGTCATCTGAAAAACCTCATTTCCAGTATTTGGCGACATATCGCCGGGTTTCGCTGAGCATGAAACGCGCGCTTTCATCGACACGATCTTCCCAGGCAAAGACGCAATTCGACAGCACACCGTCGAATTTCATGTCGGCCAGCGTGGCGAAGAATATCTCCCAGTCGATCTCGCCCTGGCCGAAATCCGTGTGCTGGTGCACCCTGACTTTGGCGCCGGGCGGATTGACGATGTAGCGCAGCTGCGACGATTTGGTGTGGTCATAGGTATCGGCAAGGCGCACATGCACCAGATGACCTTCGGTCGCGCGCAGGTTGGCAACCATGTCCGGACCGTAAAAGAAGGTGTGAGGCGCGATGAAGGAGGCCTTGACCGCCTTGGAATTGATGGTCTTGATGATGTCGATGGCCGGCGCGATTTCCTCGACCCAGTCTTCGGGATGCGCCTCCAGCGACAGCACCAGCCCCTCCCGCTCGAGGATCGGCACCAGAACATCCATGGCGCGGAAGAACTGCGCTTCGCAGGTTTCCGGACGGTGCAGGCCGGACCGGTCGTTGAGGCTGCGCTCCGGCGAGCCTCCACGGCCGAATTCCGAAACGAACATCGGGCACTCCATCTCGACCGCAATCTCGATGGCGCGTTTCCAGTTGTCGATCGCTACCTCCCATTCGTCCGGATACGGGCTCGCCCAGCGATACATGGGCTGCAGCGTGGCAAGGCCGACGCCGTGATCCTTCAGGGCCTTTTTGAATTCGGCGACGCGCTCGGGATAGACCTTCGGTCGCGTCCACCAGGACAGAAAATCCGGACGGGGTGAAAGTTCGACATAGTCGTAACCGAGCTCTGCGACCTTGCGGCAGGTCTCGGCCAGCGAAAGATGCCGGAACATGTGGGGATCGAGCGTATGTTTCATGGCTGTTTCCAGTCGGTGGGATAAGGGACGGGGCCGAAGCCCCGGCTCATTTGGCATAGGCGGACATGTTTTCCGGCGTGACGAGTTCGAAGGGCACCCAGAGCGTCTTTTCGGTGCTTTGACCGGCAGCGGCCTTCACCGCCGTCTGAACGGAGACCTCGCCCTGCTTCGTCGCATTCTGGTAGACGGTGATATCGAGATCGCCCGCCTGCATCGCGGCAAGTCCATCGGGTGTCGCGTCAATGCCGGCAATGACGACGTCCTTCATGGATACGCCCGCTGCCTTCAGCGCCTGCACGGCGCCAATCGCCATTTCATCGTTGTTGGCGATGACCGCATCGAACTGTATGCCCGCCGTCAGCCAGGAGGAAACGAGGTCCTGTGCCTGCGTGCGGCTCCAGTTCGCCGTCTGCTTTTCAAGGATTTCGATCTTGCAGTCCGGCTTGGAGAACACCGTTTCCACATCCTTGGTACGAACCAGCGCCGCATGGTTTTCCAAAGGGCCCATCAGAATGACGGCCTTGCCCTTGCCGTCCATCAGCTTGCAGGCGGCTTCGGCTTCCATGGTGCCTGAATCAAGTTCGTTGGAGCCGACAAATGCCGTGCCGTCAGGCAGCCCGGTTTCCAGCTCAGCCGGCGGATGGTTCACATAGACAAGCGGAATTTTCGCAGCGGATGCGGCCTTGGTTATCGCCGAGGTAGCGTCACCATCGACGGCGTTGACGATGATCGCATCGACGCCATTGGCAATGAAGTTCTGCACCTGATTCAGCTGCTTTGAAGGATCGAGCTGGGCATCCTCGACCAGAAGCTCGATGGTCTTGTCGCGCCCGGCCTCGGCCCTTATGCCGTTGAGCAGGATCGTCAGAAACGGATTGTCGAAAGACGTCATCGAGACTGCAATTCGGGTCTCGGCCAGAGCCGGTGTCGCGAAGATACAGAGTGCCGTCGCCATCAATAGTTTTTTCAAGGTTTCCTCCCGCGGAAATCGCTGCTGATTGCATTGTCCAGTTTTTACCGTAGCCGGTCGTGCCCGGCTGCGGCGCGTCAGGCCCGTCCGGCGGCACTCCCCCGGGGAGCGCAGAAGCCGGCAGGCACGGCCATGGCTCAGTTCCCGGCCTGATGGTTTTTGAGATTGGTGGGCGTTACCAGCTCGAAGAGCACGAAGACCCTCCTGTCTGCCGCATCGTTTCCGGCAGGTTTCAGCGCCATCGAAACTCCAACGGCCTGCACCGGCGCGCCCGTCGTCCGCATGGTCGCGAAGGCTGCATTGGCGAAATGTCTTTTCATCTCGTTCCCCTCCAAACCTTGAAAAGAACCGGTCTCACCATCGCGCTCGAATGGCGCCGTCACGGCTTTCCGGAAAAAGCTGCCCCCGCGCCGCGGAGGAATATCCGCAGCGTCAAGCAACCCCGACGTATCTCATGCTGTGAAGGTCGGCCTCCTGTCCGCTCCACAGGCAGGCAAGATTTCCCAGTCCGGTCACCACGTCAACGCGTCAGCAGCAGGCAAAACCATCAAGCATGATAGAAACGGGCGAGTGCGATATGATGTAATCTATCAAACCATCAAAGGCTTTCAGGAACCCAGAGATGGGCAGGAAGGAAACGCTGTCCCGGCGTCTCCGCCATGCCATGTTCGATAGTGTGAACCATGGTTGCGATGAGATCGGCGCACAACTCGCGTAGCGGGGTCTGGAACACGCCGCTGATGCTGCCTTCCAGCAGTGCCTGGCGGGACACGGGGGTCAGTTCGTTGACAAGGCAGACAATGGGTTCCTGCCGCTTTTCGTGTTGAAGCGCCTCGATCACCCCTTCCATGCCGCCGCCCACGCAATAGATGCCGACGAGATCCCTGTGCTTGGCGATAGAGTCCATCACGAGCTCATAGGTTACGCGTCGCGTTTCCAGCGTGATCAGGGCATCCATAACCTCAAATTCCGGCGCATATTCACGCATGTAGCTGCGAAAGCCGGTTTCGCGCAGCGAATGACCATGAAACCGGTGACCACCAAGCAGCAGAAGCACCTTGCCCTTGCTGCGCGCCAGTCGTGAGATCATCCACGCCGCTGTGCGCCCCACCTTCATGCTGTTGACACCGAGATAAGCCTCCCGCACGCCCTGGGCAAAATCGGAAAGCAGCGAGAATGTCGGAATGCCCTTGATTTTCAATGCCTCGACGGCGGCCGTGACATCGTGGTGGTCCGGCCCGGTAGCGGCCACCGCCTGTACCCGGCCCTTCATGCCCATAAGCAGCGCCGCAAGCTCCGCCGGCTCACCGGATTGCGCAAATTCGATGCGCAGATTGACGTGGCGATCCCGGATGTTGCGCGCCGCAAGCTCCAGCTCGTCGGCAAAGGTCTGATAAAAGGCGTGCCGCTCCTTGCGCAGAATGATGCCAAGGCCATAGGAAGGCATATCCGCCAGCATACGCTGACGAATGATGTTGGTGGCATGAAAGCCGATCTTCTCCGCGGCCTCGAACACACGCCGCGAGGTTTCCTCCCGCACCGGCAGGCGGCCGTTCAGCACCCGGTCGACCGTGGCGACGCTGACGCCGGCGGCCTTTGCAACATCGGTAATGGTCGGACGTTTCATGCGGGTGCCCCGTAGACGGAAAGATTCCTGTCATATCTCGCAAAACATGTCACGGATCATGATGGAATCCAACATGTGCAGAGGGATAAGAGCGTGGAGTACTTTATCAGGGAATAATCGACCGGGGCCTGCATCGCAGGGCCGGCTTGCTTGGCCCAGCACGCCTCCTCCCCTCATCTCTGTGCTCGTCACGGAGATCCAGCCAGCCCAAGTCCCTGGGCTGAGAGGAGTCTTTCCGCCGCGCAGACGCGCGTCGGCTGGATTCCTGTGACAAGCACAGGAATGGGGGCTGGGATGTGTCAGAGCGAAAAAATCACCTGCCGAGTAACCTGAATGGCCACTGTCACACTAAGGAAGATGCGGCAGCGGGCATTCGTACCGGTTTACGGCGGCATTAGCACCGTTATCACGATACTGAAGCCGCTATCCCGTCAGATCCGCTCCAGCGCGACGGCGATACCCTGCCCGACGCCGATACACATGGTGGCGAGCGCCAGCCGCTTGCCCGTCAAGGAAAGTTCGAGCGCCGCCGTGCCGGCGATCCGAGCACCGGACATGCCGAGCGGATGGCCGAGCGCGATGGCACCGCCATTCGCATTTACCCGCGCATCGTCATCGGCAATGCCGAGCTGGCGCAGCGTCGCGAGGCCCTGGCTCGCGAAAGCCTCGTTCAGCTCGATCACATCGAGCTGTTCCTGCTTCAGCCCGAGCCGCGCCAGAAGTTTGGCGGAGGCCGGGGCCGGGCCGATGCCCATCACGCGCGGCGGCACGCCGGCAGCGGCGCCACCGAGGATACGGGCGATGGGAGTGAGGCCATATTTTTTCGCAGCCTCGGCTGACGCGATGATAAGCGCGGCCGCACCATCATTGACGCCAGACGCATTGCCCGCCGTTACCGTAGCGCCCTCGCGCTTGTTCACCGGCTTCAGCTTAGCCAGCGCTTCGAGGCTTGTGGCCCGCGGATGTTCGTCCTTCGAGACGACAAGTGGATCGCCCTTGCGCTGGGGTATCGTTACCGAAACGATCTCCCTGTCGAGACGGCCATTGGCCTGCGCATCCGCCGCCTTCTGCTGACTGCGTACGGCGAAGGCATCCTGATCCTCGCGCGAGACCTGATAATCGACCGCGACATTGTCACCGGTTTCCGGCATGGAATCGACGCCATATTGCGCCTTCATCAGCGGGTTGACGAAACGCCAGCCGATGGTGGTGTCGTAGATTTCGGCATTGCGCGAAAAAGCGCTCTCCGCCTTGGGCAGAACGAAGGGCGCTCGGCTCATGCTTTCGACGCCGCCGGCAATCATCAGCTCCGCCTCGCCCGATTTGACGGCCCGGGCGGCAGCAATGACGGCATCCATGCCGGAACCGCACAGACGATTGATGGTCGTTCCGGTTACCGACACCGGCAGGCCGGCGAGCAGCAACGACATGCGCGCCACGTTACGGTTATCCTCACCCGCCTGATTGGCGCAGCCGAAGATCACATCCTCGACGGCTTCCCAGTCGATGGAAGGATTGCGTTCCATCAGCGCCTTCAGCGGCACCGCGCCGAGGTCATCCGCCCTCACGGAAGAAAGCGCACCGCCGAAACGGCCAATGGGCGTGCGGATGTAATCGCAGATATAGGCTTCGGTCATCGGTGTTTCCTCAAAGTTCCGGTGCAACGAGATCAGCAACCGTGCCATCCACATGAAGCGGCGCGCCGGTCATGGCCTGTAGCTCTTCAAACGTCATTGCCGGCAGTTTTTCACGCAGCACGAAGCGGCCATCAACCACGTCAATCACCGCGTGGCTGGTATAGATGCGGGTGATGCAGCCGACGCCGGTCAGCGGGAAAGCGCATTTCTCAACCAGCTTTGGCTCGCCATTCTTGGTCACATGTTCGGTGATGACGAAGACCTGCTTGGCCCCATGAACCAGATCCATCGCCCCACCGACGGCTGGCACACCCCTGGAGCCGACGCGCCAATTGGCGAGATCGCCATTCTGCGCCACCTGATAGGCCCCGAGGATCGCCACATCCAGATGTCCGCCACGCACCATGGCGAAGCTGTCGGCATGGTGGAAGAAGGCGGCGCCCGGTTTCAGCGTCACGGCCTTCTTGCCGGCATTGATGAGGTTCCAGTCCTCCTCACCTTCCGGCGGCGCTTCGCCGAAATTCAGGATGCCATTTTCGGTATGGAAGATCGCTTGACGGCCGGGTGGCTGATAGCGCGCCACCATTTCGGGAAAACCGATGCCGAGATTGACGTAGGCGCCATCTTCGATGTCCTGTGCCGCGCGCCATGCGATCTGGGCGTTGGAAAGCTTGATGTCTTCGCGGGTGTCGATGGTCGTGGTCATGCGTAGGCTACTCCCGCGCGAATGAGGACTTCTTCCTGTTGCGGATCGGAAATTTCCACGACGCCGTTCACGAAAATACCCGGCGTCACGACATGCTCCGGATCGATCTCGCCGGCGGCGACGATCTTCGAGACCTGCGCAATGGTGGTTTTCGCGGCCATGCACATCAGCGGGTTAAAATTGCGCCCGGCCTTGTTGTAGGTGAGGTTGCCATAGGTGTCGCCAAGCTCGGCCTTGACGATGGCAAAATCGGCCTTCAGCCAGCGCTCCTGCACGTAGGAGCGGCCGTCGAATTCCGCGATTACTTTGCCTTCTGCCAGTTCCGTGCCGAAACCTGTCGGGGTGTAGAAGGCCGGAATACCGGAACCGCCAGCGCGAATGCGCTCGGCAAGCGTGCCCTGCGGCACCAGCTCCAGTTCGATTTCGCCGGCCAGATAGCGATCGGTGAAGGCGCGCGGATCCGAAGAGCGCGGGAAGGAGCAGATCATCTTCTTGACCATGCCCGCATCGATCATCGCGGCGATGCCGATGCGGCCGTTGCCGGCATTGTTGTTGATGACGGTAAGGTCCTTCGGTCCCTTGTCGATCAGTGCGTGGATCAGCTCGATCGGCGCGCCGGAGCCGCCAAAACCGCCGATCATGATCGTCGCACCATCGCCGATGCCAGCAAGCGCCTCTTCCGCGCTCTTGATTGTCTTGTCCATTCTCAAAACCTCCATCCAGCCGAGCGGATGGACCGGCAGGGCTGCTTGGCCATGAGGTAAAGCTGAAATTGCCTCGACGGCAAGGATTTTGTGCGTTATATGATTTTTGTTCGTATATCGCACAAATGGAGCCTAGCCATGGCCGTCAGCGAAAGAGACATGATGGGCGGTCTCGCCAAGGGATTGCGCGTGATCGAAGCCTTCAGCGCCGAGCGGCCGCGGCTTTCCATCTCCGATGCCGCCGAGATCGCCGGACTGGACCGCGCCACCACACGCCGCTGCCTGCTCACGCTATCGGAGCTTGGTTATGCCGCCTATGACGGCAAATTCTTTACCGTCACGCCGAAGGTGCTGCGGCTCGGCACCGGCTGCCTCGCCACCATGCCGCTTCCCAAAATCGTCCAGCCGCTCATCGATCGCCTTTCGGAGGAGATCGGCCAGAGTACCTCCGTCTCTATCCTGGACGAGACCGAAATTGTTTATGTCGCCCGCGCCGCCCAGCAGCGGGTCATGTCCATTGCGCTGATGCCCGGGTCGCGCCTGCCCGCCTATTGCACCTCCATGGGCCGCGTTCTTCTCTCCGCACAGACAGCGGAGCGACAGCGCGACATTCTCGAAGCCTCCCGGCTGGTCGCCCGCACGGAAAAAACCATTACCGATATTCAGGCCTTGCTCACCGAAATCGAGGTGACCGGCCATCGCGGTTATGCGTTGATCGATCAGGAAGTCGAAATCGGCCTTCGCTCCATCGCCGTGCCGCTGAAAAGCGTGCGTGGCCAGACGGTTGCCGCGCTGAATGTCGGGCTCGCCGCCTCGGTCGCTTCGATGGATGATCTGGTGGAGCGATATTTGCCCGCACTTCTGTCCGTTCAGCGGGAACTGGCGAGAATGCTGGTCTGAAGCGGCATCTGCCGCGCGCCGGTATCGCCCATCTTGCGCTGCTCGGCGAGCCGCCAGGCGCGCGGCGTCATGCCGGTTTCCCGCCTGAAGAAGCGGTTGAAATAAGCGGGATCGGCAAATCCAAGACCCTCCGCGATCATCTGTACGCTGGAGACGGTGAAGACCAGTTCCTGCTGGGCGATCTCGATCTGGCGCTTGGCAATCAGCCGCTGCAGGCTGAGCCCGGAAACGGAACGGACAAGCCGGTTGAGGTGCGTTTCCGAAAGGCCGAGCTTCCTCGCATAAAAACCGGCTTTCTGCGGCTCGCGGATATGGCGGGCGATCAGCGACAGCAACCGTTCGAAACGCTGCTCCGCCAGGCCCTCACCGCTTGTTTCCAGAAGCGGCCGCGCCGCCCGTGAAAGAAGCGCGACGACGGTCGCAAGCTGGCCTTCTATCATCGCGTCGCGACCGATCTCACGGGCCTCATATTCCGCGGAAATCCGTTCGAACCCGCTGCGCACTCCTTCTCCATCGGCAAAATCCTGCAAGGGCAGAAGCACCGGTTGGGAGAAATTCCGCAGCAGAAGCGCCTGCACCGATGCCGGCAGCGCGCCCTGCAGCATAGTGACGATCACGCCGCCGATATCGCGGGAAAAACGGAAGCCGTGTTCGAAACCGGGTGGCACGATGATGGCGACCGGTGGGCGGATCGGCTCGATGCGGCCATCCAGCAAGGCATCGCCCTCGCCGCCAAAAATGTACAAGATTTGCAAAAAAGCAGAATGGCGATGCAGGCCGATTTCAAAGCGATGCAGGCTGCTCCGCGAAAAAAGCGTCTCGCAATGGAAGCGAAAATCGCTGCCCTGCGCGGCTTCCTCGCCATAGAGCCCTTCATTGGCAGTCACCCGCATCTCCGCTCCCTCCTGCGCCCGATGGTCGGATTGTGCAATTTACGGACCGGAAAGTCCATTGAGCTTCCGGCAACGCTTGGTCAATTTCTTGACCGGAGACAAGTTCGGGAGGAAACAATGCGTACACAGGTCGTCATCATCGGCTCCGGTCCATCGGGGCTGTTGCTTGGCCAGCTTCTGGCGAAAGCCGGTGTCGAGACCGTCATTCTCGACCGGGTCAGCAAGGAATACATTCTCGGCCGCGTCCGCGCCGGCGTGCTGGAAGAAGGCACGGTACAGCTCATGGAAAAGGCCGGCGTGGATAAACGCCTGCGCCGGGAAGGTCTGCCGCATGACGGTTTTTCGCTGACCTTCGACGGTCGCGACCATCGTATCGATCTCTTCGATCTGACCGGCGGCAAGCGTGTGATGGTCTATGGTCAAACGGAAGTGACCCATGACCTGATGGATGTGCGCGAAGCGGCCGGCCTCTCGACCATCTACGATGCATCTGATGTCGAGCCGCATGATTTCGATGGCGAAAGCCCTTATGTAACCTATGAGAAAGATGGCGTAACCCACCGGATCGATTGCGATTTCATTGCCGGCTGCGATGGTTTCCACGGGGTGAGCCGAAAATCCGTGCCGCAAGGCGCGATCAAGGAATTCGAGAAGGTCTACCCCTTCGGCTGGCTCGGCATTCTGGCCGAAGTGCCGCCGGTCAACCACGAACTCATCTACGCCAATCATCCGCGCGGTTTTGCCCTCTGCTCCATGCGCTCGCACACGCGCAGCCGGTATTACATTCAATGTTCGCTGGAGGACCGGCCGGAAGACTGGAGCGACGAGCGCTTCTGGGACGAAATTCGCCGTCGCCTACCGGAAAACCATGCGGATGCGATGGTGACCGGCCCCTCCTTTGAAAAATCGATCGCGCCGCTCCGTTCATTTGTCAGTGAACCAATGCGGTTCGGACGGCTGTTTTTAGCGGGGGATGCCGCCCATATCGTGCCGCCAACGGGCGCCAAGGGCCTGAACCTTGCCGCCAGCGACGTACATTATCTGAGCGAGGCGCTGATCGAGTTTTATCGCGACAGGTCTGAAGCTGGCATCGACGCCTATTCGCAGAAGGCGCTTTCCCGCGTGTGGAAGGCGGTGCGCTTCTCCTGGTGGATGACGACGATGATGCATCGTTTTCCCGATACGGGGGATTTCGGTCAGCGCATTCAGGAGGCGGAACTGGATTATCTCGTCCAATCCCGCGCCGCTTCCACCGCGCTTGCGGAAAATTACGTGGGGCTTCCCTATTAGGGCTGCCCCAGACACGCGGCTTTTATCCCTACCGTTTCCACACCCGTCACCCCGGACCTGATCCGGGGTCCAGCGCGATCAAGTCACTGATCGCAAAAAGGACTCTTTTCACGGCGCAGACGCGCCGTGGCTGGATTCCGGCTCAAGGCCGGAATGACGGAGGAGAGGTTCTCAGACTTTTCCGACCCTCACCCTCATCTCAAGAACCAGCCTCCCCCCTCCCATCCAGCAACTCGCCCGCCGCCTCACGTATGGCCTGCATCAACAGCGAAAGCGGCAGCGAGGGCTGGGTATCGGCCCGCACCGTCAGTCCCACCGGACCGCTGGTATCGCCGGTCTCGACCGGCAGAATTTCGAGGATGCCATCCGCCACATCCGCCGCCACCACGCCCTCCGAGATGATCCAGATCGCGTCGCTGGTGCGCAGAAAGGCGCGGCCGAAGGCGTCGGATACGGTTTCGATGCGGATCGGCAGGGCCGGAACGCCGTTGGCGATCAAAAACTGTTCCACGACAGGACCGATGACGGACTGCCGTGTGGGCATCAGCACCGGATATTCATGCAGGTGATCGAACACCGAAACACCGGGCGACAGAAGCGGGTGGCCAGCCCGCACCACGAAGCGCACCCTTTCCGAATAGAGATGCTCGAAGGAAAACCCGGCCATCTTCTGCGGCGCCGCGAGACGGCCGACGACGAGATCGAGATCGCCGACCCGCAGCTGCTCCAGCAGAACGGCGTTTTCGCCCGTCACGATCTTCACCGGGCTGCCGGTCTTTTCCGCCAGAAAACCGGCCATCGCCTTCGGCATGATGCGGACCGAAACCGTGGGCAGAGCACCCACCCGCACCGGGGGACCGGCGCGCGCCGCCTCCTGCGAAACCGAATCGACCGCCTGTCGCAACGCCGTCATCGTCGCGCCGGCGTGGCGCAGGAAAACCTCGCCGTAGCGGCTGATGCGAATGCCGCGACCTTCCCGGTCGAATAGCGAGACACCCAGGATCTCTTCCAGTTCGCGGATCGTTTTTGTCACCGCCGGCTGGCTGACATGCAGGATTTCGGCGGCGCGGATAACGCTTTTCTGCCGCGCAACCTCCACGAAGGTCTGCAGGTGGCGGAACTTGATACGCTGGTCGACCATCGCTCGTATAATCCAGTGGTTATGATTTTCATCGATAATGTCATTTTACTTAACCGGAACCCGCTTGCAATATCCCCGGCAGGAGGAGCCATCATGCATTTTCTGCGCTGCGGCGAGACCGTGATCCATTATCGCGTCAAGGGATTGGACAGCGGCAAGCCGGTCATCGCCTTCATCAATTCGCTCGGTACGGATTTCCGCATCTGGGATGCGGTGATCGAAGTGCTTGGCGATGACTATGCCTACGTACTGCACGACAAGCGTGGCCACGGGCTTTCCGATATCGGTCGCCCACCCTATTCGATCGACGACCATGCCGGTGATCTGATCGCGCTGCTCGATCATCTCGGTGTGAAAAGTGCCGTCATCTGGGGACTGTCCGTCGGCGGCCTGATTGCCCAGGGGCTTTATGCCCGCCGGCCCGATCTCGTCCGCGCACTCGTGCTCAGCAATACCGCTCACAAGATCGGCACGGCCGACATGTGGAACGCCCGCATCGACAAAATCTCTGCGGATGGCCTCGGCTCGCTGGTCGATCCCGTCATGGAGCGCTGGTTCACGCCCGCCTTCCGCACGCCTGACAATGCCGCCTATGCCGGCGCACGCAACATGCTGTCGCAACAGCCGGAAGCCGGTTACAGCGGCACTTGCGCCGCCATCCGCGATGCGGATTTTACCGCGGCCGCCGGGCGCATTGCCGTGCCGACCCTTTGTATCGTGGGCGATCAGGACGGCTCGACACCGCCGGAACTGGTAAAGTCGCTTGCGGACCTCATCCCCGCAAGCCGCTTTGTAACAATCGCCGGCTGCGGCCACATTCCCTGCCTTGAACAGCCACTCGCCTACGCGCAGGCCGCGTGCATTTTTCTCAAGACCTTGCCGGAGCATTGACCGATGGCGGACCAGAACAACAAGAACGAACGTTTCGAACAGGGCATGAAGACCCGTCGCTCCGTGCTGGGAGATGCCCATGTGGACCGCGCCCAGACCGTGACGACGGGCTTCGACCAGCCTTTTCAGCAGCTCATTACCGAAGGCGCCTGGGGCACCGTCTGGTCCGGCAATCAATGGACGAAACGCGAGCGCTCGATGGTCACCATCGCCCTTCTTGCGGCGCTGGGCCAGGACGAAGAACTTGCCATGCATGTGCGCGCCACCGTCAATACCGGCGCAACCGAGGCGGATATTCGCGAGGCGCTGATGCACGTGGCGATCTATGCCGGCGTGCCTGCCGCCAATCATGCTTTCAAGATTGCCAAGCTTGCCCTGGCCAGCATGAAAGCCGATAGTTCCCTTGATAAAACTGGCGATGGGGAGGAAACGAAATGAGCAACCAGCCACCAGAAACCGGGCCTTTCTTCGCGCGCAACCGCGATATTCACCCGCTGGCCTATGCGCCCGGCTACAAGACCTCGATCCTGCGCTCGCCGCAACGCGCCCTGATATCGCTTGAGGGAACCAAGAGCGAGATCACCGGTCCCGTTTTTGGCCATGGCATGCTGAATCCGCTGGATAACGATCTCATCCTCAACTATGCCCGCCCCGGTGAAATGCCTGTTGGACCGCGTATTCTCGTTCACGGCCGGGTGCTGGACGAGCGCGGTCGCGGCGTCGGCGGCGCGCTGGTGGAATTCTGGCAGGCCAATGCCGGCGGTCGCTACCGCCACAAGAAGGAAAGCTACCTCGCCGCCATCGATCCGAATTTCGGCGGCGTCGGCCGCACGATCACCGACGAGAACGGCTATTACTGGTTCAAGACCATCCAGCCGGGCGCCTATCCCTGGCCGAACGGCGTCAATGACTGGCGGCCGGCCCATATCCATTTCTCCATCTTCGGTCACGGTTTCGCGCAGCGCCTCATCACCCAGATGTATTTCGAAGGCGATCCGCTGATCTGGAAATGTCCGATCGTCAAAACCATTCCGGACGAGGATGCGATACGGAGACTGATCGCGCCGCTGGACATGAATGCGACGCTGCCGATGGACATGCTGGCCTATAAGTTCGATATCGTGCTGCGCGGTCGCCGCTCCACCCTTTTCGAAAACCGCATGGAGGGCAACTGATCATGGTTCAGCCGCTCAACTATTTCAAGGAAACCGCCTCGCAGACGGCAGGGCCCTATGTGCATATCGGCTGCACACCCAATTTCGTCGGCATCGAAGGCGTGTTCGAGAAGGATCTCGGTTCCGGCCCGCTTTATAACGACAAGGCCCGCGGCGAGCGCATCAGCGTGCGCGGCACGGTCTATGACGGCGCCGGCATGCCGCTCAAGGATGCGCTGATCGAGATATGGCAGGCCGATACCGACGGCTATTACAACAGCCCGAGCGAAACGCGCGGCAAGGCCGATCCGAATTTCATCGGCTGGGGCCGCTCGCCCGGTGACATGGATACGGGCGAATTCGTCTTCGAAACCATCAAGCCCGGCTCGGTGCCGTTCCGCGACGGTCGGCCGATGGCGCCGCACATCACCTTCTGGATCGTCGCGCGCGGCATCAATATCGGCCTGCAGACCCGTATGTATTTCCCGGAAGAACAGGAGGCCAATGCCGCCGATCCCGTTCTCGCCCGCATCGAGCAGAAGAGCCGCATCGCCACGCTTGTCGCCAAAAAGGAAGAAGGCAACGTTTATCGTTTCGATATCCGTCTGCAGGGCGAAGGCGAAACCGTGTTTTTCGATATCTGACGCATATCGCGCAAAAGTGTGCAGCGGTTTTGCGACAACGATATGCGCAAAAGAAAGCGAGACGGACGATGAGCCTTTCCCCCTTCGAGCACCCTTTCCTCTCAGGCCTTTTCGGCGACAGCGAAATCGTCGAGCTGTTTTCGGCAAGGGCGGATATCGACGCCATGATCCGTTTCGAAGCGGCGCTGGCGGAGGCGGAGGCGGAGGCTGGCATCCTTGCGGATGAGGTGTCACAAGCGATTGTCTCAGGCCTGTCGGACTTTGCCGCCGACATCACCGCCCTTCGCCACGGCGTCGCAAAGGATGGCGTTGTGGTTCCCGAACTCATCCGGCAGATGCGGGCGGCCGTCGCCGGCAAGGCAGCGGACAAGGTGCATTTCGGCGCGACCAGCCAGGATGTCATCGATACCAGCCTGGTGCTGCGGCTGAAAATGGCGGCGGAAATCATCGCCATGCGGCTCGGGCGTCTCGTCGATACGCTGGGAGATCTCGCCTCCCGCGACGGCCACAATCCGTTGACGGGCTACACCCGCATGCAGGCCGCGATCGGCATCACCGTCGCCGACCGGGCGGCAAGCTGGATTTCACCGCTGGAGCGCCATTTGCTGCGGCTCCAGAGCTTCGCGCAGACCGGTTTCGCCCTGCAATTCGGCGGCGCGGCCGGCACGCTCGAAAAGCTCGGTGATAATGCCGCAGCCGTGCGCATCGATCTGGCAAGGCGCCTCGGCCTTGCGGATCGGCCACAATGGCAAAGCCAGCGTGACGGCATCGCCGAATTTTCCGGTCTGCTTTCGCTGATCACGGGCACGCTCGGCAAGTTCGGGCAGGACATCGCGCTCATGGCCGAACTCGGCACGGAAATCCGCCTCTCCGGAGGCGGCGGTTCCTCGGCCATGCCGCACAAACAAAACCCGGTCAATGCCGAAACGCTGGTGACGCTCGCGCGCTTCAATGCCGTGCACATATCGGCGTTGCACCAGTCGCTTGTGCACGAACAGGAAAGGTCCGGCGCGGGCTGGATGCTGGAATGGCTGTCGCTCCCACAAATGGTGACGGCAACGGGAGCCTCGCTGCTGATCGCCGAGCGGTTGGCGGGGCAGATAGACAGGTTGGGCGCAGGCGAAAACGAGCCTCAGGGCGATCGCCATCTTCCATAGACCAGGGTTTCCAGGAACTGCCAGACGGGCGGCCGGTGGCGACATGGTGACGTGCGGAAAGCGCTTGCGCTCCTTTGCATTAGCCATTGATAAAAAAGACTTTATCGGGAATTTCAAAAAACAAAAAAAAGCAGCGGCGACGCCGCTTTTTAACCGGATATGACGCTTGACACAAAAATGAACTAACTGGTACAAACATTAAGATTAACGAGACGCCGCCGACAAGGGTTCGAAGCCCGCAGCGGCAAAAATCGACAAATGGAGGGCTTTGGCGCCGCACGGTTCCAGAGCGATGCGGACAAGGCACAAAGCCTGTCCGGACCCGAAGGGGTTGGGAGGAAGAATGTCTTACAGTCTCGATTTCTCAGCGGTCATAGACCGGCTGCCCGAGCTGCTTTTAGCCTGTCTGGCGACGATCGGCCTTGCCATTGCCGGCATGTCGCTTGCCACCGTCATCGGGGTTCTCGGGGTTGTCGCCCGACGCTCGCGTTTCAGGCTGCTGCGCGGCATCGTCATCGGCTTTGTGGAAGCTATCCGCAATACGCCGTTTCTGGTGCAGATATTCTTCATCTTCTTCGCCCTGCCGCAGATCGGCATCAAGCTCAATCCCACCGTCACCGCCATCATTGCGCTGGCCCTGAACGGTGGCGCCTATGCCATTGAAATCATTCGAGGCGGGGTCGATTCCATCCCCAAGGGCCAGGTGGAGGCGGGCCTCGCGCTCGGCCTGCACCGGGCGCAGATCTTCCGCCATATCATCCTGAAGCCGGCGTTGCGCGCGGTCTATCCGTCACTCACCAGCCAGTTCATCATGCTGACGCTGACGACGTCGGTCTGCACTTCGATCGCCGCTTATGAGCTGACTTCGGTCGCGCAGAAGATCGAGGCGGATACGTTCCGGTCCTTCGAGGTCTATTTCTCGATCACGCTGCTTTATCTCGTCATTTCCTCGCTGATGATGGCCGTCTTCTCGCTCATCTCCCGCCTTTCCTTCAGCTATCCGGTCAAGTGAGGAGAAAAGACAATGGCATCCATCGGTCCCAACGAACTCTTCTTCCTGCTGCAGGGCCTGAAATGGACCCTTGCGCTGACCATCATCGGCTTTATCGGCGGCGGCATTTTCGGCCTTTGCGTGGCGCTCGCCCGCGTTGCGGACAGCCCGGCAATCCAGCGGGCAAGCACGGCCTACATCGCCATCTTCCAGGGCACGCCGCTCCTGATGCAGCTTTTCGTCGTTTATTACGGCGTGGCGCTCGCCGGCCTCAATGTCGATGCCTGGATCGCCGTTGCCATCGCCTTCACGCTGCATGCCAGCGCCTTTCTGGGTGAAATCTGGCGCGGCGGCATCCAGGCTGTGCCGAAGGGCCAGACGGAAGCGGCCAATGCGCTCGGCCTGCATTACGTCTCACGCATGAAGGATGTGATCCTGCCGCAGGCGCTCAAGATTTCACTGCCGGCCACCATCGGTTTCCTCGTGCAGCTCATCAAGGGCACCTCGCTTGCGGCGATCGTGGGTTTCGTCGAGCTCTCCCGCGCCGGACAGATCGTCTCCAACCAGACGTTCCGCCCGCTCACCGTCTTCGCCCTCGTCGGCATCATCTATTTCCTGATCTGCTGGCCGCTCTCCCTGTGGGGCGCCGGCGTCGAAAAGCGGCTGCAGGCCGCGTCCCGTTAAACGTCAAAACCATCTCATCAGCTTTGTAAGGAGGAGCAAAAGATGAAAACCACCAGCATGAAATTCTCGCGTCGCGCCCTGCTCGCGCTCGCCGCGGCAACGGTTGCGCTGCCTTTCGTGACACCGGGCGATGCTTTCGCCGGGACCGTTGAAGAGGCAAAGGCCAAGGGCAAGGTCGTCATCGGCATTCAGGGTGACAATTCGCCCTGGGGCTTCGTGAATTCCAGCGGCGTGCAGGATGGTCTCGATGCCGATATCGGCAAGGCCTTCGCGGACTATCTCGGCGTCAAGGCCGAGTTCGTGCCGCTCGCCGTCGCAAACCGCATCCCGGCGCTGCTGACCGGCAAGGTCGACGTGCTCTTCGCCACCATGGCCATGACCGCCGAGCGCGCCAAGAGCATCCAGTATTCGAAGCCCTATGTCGGCAACGTGTTTTCCGTCTATGCCCCCAAGGACAAGAAGATCGCCGGTTACGATGATCTGACCGGCATCAATGTCGGCGTGCCGAAGTCGAGCGCCATGGACACGGCGATTACTGCCGGTGCCGGCTCCAAAGCCAATATCCTGCGCTTCGATGACGACGCCGCCAATATTCAGGCGCTGATATCGGGCCAGGTCGAAGCCGTGGGCGGCAACATGTTCTACGGCGACCGGCTGAACAAGGCCGCCGAGGGCAAGTACGAATCAAAGTTCGAACTGACGACCATGTATAACGGCGCCGGCACCCGCCCGGGCGAGAAGGACTGGAACGAAACCGTCAACGCCTTCCTCGACAAGATCAAGTCGGACGGTCAGCTCGCCAAGATTTACGACAAATGGATGAAGCGCGAAGTGCCGGCCTTCCCGGACAGCCTTCCCGACATCCCCTTCACCGTGAAGTAATCTGGAGGTTTCCATGCCGCAATCCGCCGCCGCACAGGTTCCGCTTATCGCCCTTGAAGGGGTCGGAAAGTGGTATGGAGCCTACCACGCGCTTAAAAATGTCAATATGACGGTTCGCAAGGGCGAGAAGATCGTTCTTTGCGGCCCGTCCGGTTCGGGCAAATCCACCCTCATTCGCTGCATCAACCATCTGGAGGAAATCCAGGAGGGCAAGATTACGGTGGAGGGAACCATGCTTTCGGATTCCAGCCGCGCCATCGATGCGGTTCGGCGCGAAGTGGGCATGGTGTTCCAGAGCTTCAATCTCTTCCCGCACAAGACCATCATGGAAAACTGCACGCTGGCGCCCATGCGGGTGAAAGGCCTGTCGAAGGCCGATGCGGAGGCGACGGCACGCAAATATCTGGAGCGCGTGCGCATTCTCAACCAGGCCGACAAGTATCCCGCCCAGCTTTCCGGCGGCCAGCAGCAGCGCGCGGCGATTGCGCGGGCGCTGTGTATGGAACCGAAGGCGATGCTGTTCGACGAACCGACCTCGGCCCTCGATCCGGAAATGGTGAAGGAAGTGCTCGACACCATGATCGGTCTTGCCCGCGACGGCATGACGATGATCTGCGTCACGCATGAAATGGGTTTCGCCCGGCAGGTGGCCGACCGCGTGGTCTTCATGTCGGAAGGCGAGATCATCGAGGAAGGCCCCCCGGAGGAATTCTTCCGCGATCCTAAGCACCAGCGTACCCGCACGTTCCTTGGCGAAATTCTCGCCCATCATTGAGGTTCGCGCTCCGCGGGGAACTCTTGGCGACCTCCCGCGCAGAGACAGCGTCATCCCCGGGACAGGCCCGGGGATCCATGGAGCCAGCGGATGACAGATCCCCGGGATCAGGCCCGAGGATGACGACGGCGAGGTTTCAACACCTCGCCAGCAACCCGAAGGCAGGCGATGCCCGCCGCCGAACAGATGAACGACCCGAGATCATGACAGACAAAACCGCATTCAAGGTCGGCCTGATAGGCGCCGATATCCAGCTATCCAAGTCACCCGCGCTGCATATGCGCGAGGGAGCAGCCCATGGTCTCGACTATTCTTATGAGCTGGTGGATGTCTCCGCACGCAAATTGCCCCTGAGCGCCCTTCCCGATCTGCTCGATGAGCTGGAGGCGCGCGGTTTTGCCGGCACCAATATCACCCATCCGTTCAAACAGGCCGTCATCGCGCATCTGCACGAACTTTCTGACGACGCCCGCATGCTTGGAGCGGTCAATACCGTCGTCTTCCGCGACGGCCGCCGCATTGGCCATAACACGGACTGGTACGGCTTTTACGAAAGCTTCGTGCGCGGCCTGCCGGATGCAAAGCGTGATCGGGCGCTGCTGGTCGGCGCAGGCGGCGCCGGCGTTGCTGTCGCCCATGCCGCCCTGAAGCTCGATATTATGAGACTCGATATTTTCGATCGCGATTTGCCCCGGGCCGAGCGCCTGGCGAGCGAACTCAACGACCGCTTCGGAGAAGGGCGCGCCTTTGCCGTTGGCGACCCCGCCGCTTCCCTGCCCTTTGCCGATGGCCTGATCCACGCCACGCCAATGGGCATGCCCGCCCATCCCGGCATGCCGGTTTCGGCCGCCCTGATCGAACAACGACACTGGGTGGCCGATATCGTCTACATGCCGCTCGTGACCGAGTTGCTGGCGACGGCGGCGAAAAAGGGCTGTCGCACCCTGCCCGGCGGCGGCATGACGGTATTTCAGGCCGTTGGCGCATTCCGCCTCTTCTGCGGCCGCGAGCCGGACGCCGCGCGCATGACCGCACATTTCACCGAGCTGTGCATGGCGGAGGGGGTGGCATGAGCCTTTTCACAATCCTCAACGGCCCGAACCTCAACCTGCTCGGCCAGCGCCAGCCGGAAATCTACGGCTATGAAACGCTCGCTGACATCGAGTCCCGTTGCCGCGGGATCGCAGAAACCGCCGGCCACGAACTGTTTTTTGCCCAGAGCAACCGGGAATATGAGCTGATCGACTGGGTTCACGAAGCCCGCGGCAAATCCGCAGGCATCGTCATCAACCCCGGCGCCTTTACCCATACGTCGGTGGCCATCCTCGATGCGCTCAATGCCTTTGAGGGGCCGGTGATCGAGGTTCACATTTCCAACATCCACAAGCGCGAGGTCTTCCGGCACCACTCCTATGTCTCGACCCGCGCCGAAGGCGTGATCGCCGGCCTCGGCATCGAAGGTTATGACGTGGCGCTGCGCCACCTCATCGGCCGTCTTTCGCGCTCGTCGTGATATGGGCGGGCGTCAGCACATAACGCAGCACCATGTCGCTGACATGCCGCGACAATGTCTCCTGTCCCGCATCGGTGAACAGGCTGTCGCCGAAGATGAACGAGAACGTCGTGACGTTCGAGACGTTGAAAAAGGACAGCGCGCTGATCTGCCAGTGCAATTCCAGCGCATCGATGCCCTCGCGGAAGACGCCGCTCTGCTGGCCTCGCAGCAGCACGCTTTCCAGCGCATCGATGGCCGGACGGTTGAGCTGGCGGATCGTTTCGGAGGACTGCATGTGCCGGCCGTGATGGATGTTCTCGATCATCACCATGCGAATGAAAGCGGGATTGCGCCGGTGGTGATCGAAGGTGAACCGACAGAGCTTGTCGAGCGCCGCAGCCGGTTCCAGATCGTCGAGCTCCAGATCGCTCTCGCCGCCGCGCACCTTGGCATAAGCTTCCTCCAGAACGCGTTGGTAAAGGCTCTCCTTGTCGGTGAAATAATAATAGATCATGCGCTTGGACGTGCGCGTGCGCGCCGCTATTTCATCGATGCGGGCGCCGGAGAGGCCGTTTTGCGAAAACTCTTCCATGGCCACCGAAAGAATGTCGCGGCGAACCCCTTCCGGATCACGCTTCGCCTGCCGGCTTTCTCGGGTCGCGTTCAAAGTCGCAGTTTTGGTCATCATCCATTCCATCGGTGGGGCGGCGGCCTGCGGTCACGCCCTGCTTATTAACCAATCAGTACATAAGGCTGAAAAGGAAGGCAATATGGCGAGCTATGACACAGCAGGACACGGCATGCCAATGCGCACATCCATTGCAACCGTATCGATCAGTGGCGAATTCCCCGAAAAGCTGGCGGCGATCGCCAAGGCCGGCTTTTCCGGCGTGGAGATTTTCGAAAACGATTTCCTGACCTATGACGCCTCCCCGCGCGAGGTAAAGGCACTGGCTGCCGACCACGGACTTGATATCACCCTGTTTCAGCCGTTCCGCGATTTCGAGGGCATGCCGGAGCCGCACCGCGCCCGCGCCTTCGAGAGAGCGCAGCGGAAATTCGACATCATGGGCGAACTCGGCACAGATCTGATGCTGATCTGCTCGAATGTCTCGCCGGTCTCGCTCGGCGGCATAGACCGCGCCGCCGCCGACTTCCATCAGCTGGGCGAACTCGCCGCAAAATATGGCGTGCGCGTGGGTTACGAGGCGTTGGCCTGGGGTCGCCATATCAGTGATCACCGCGATGCCTGGGAAGTGGTGCGCCGTGCCGACCACGCCAATGTCGGCATCATTCTCGACAGTTTCCACACGCTGTCGCGCAAGATCGATCCCAATTCCATCCGTTCCATTCCCGGCGACAAGATTTTCATCGTCCAGCTGGCCGATGCGCCGCTGATCGACATGGACCTGCTCTACTGGAGCCGCCATTTCCGCAACATGCCGGGAGAAGGCGATCTGCCTGTCGTGGATTTCATGCGCGCCGTGGCTGCAACCGGTTATAGCGGCCCGCTGTCGCTGGAAATCTTCAATGACCAGTTCCGCGGCGGCTCGGCCCGGCTGCTCGCCGAGGACGGCCACCGCTCGCTCGTCAACCTGATGGATCAGGTGCGCCGTCTTGAGCCGGATATCCGAATCGACGTGCCCGCCATGCCGGACCGGGTTGAGACGCGGGGCGTGGAGTTCGTGGAATTCACCACGGCGCCGGAAGAAAAGATCAATCTGGAGGCGCTGCTCGCCACGCTCGGTTTCGAGAAAACCGCACATCACCGCAATCGCGATGTCGACCTCTACACCCAGGGCGATATCCGCATCGTCATCAATACCAGTGATGGCGGCGACAGTTTCGCCGGGGCGTCCTATTCCATCCACGGCACCAATGCCTATGCATTCGGCCTGAAGGTCGATGACGCCAAAGCGGCGCTGGCGCGTGCTGAAGCGCTGGGTGCGCCCACCTTCGCCGAGCCGCGCAAGACGGGCGAAGTCGCCGTCCCGGCCATTCAGGGCGTGGGCAACGGTGTCATTTATTTCCTCGACGATTCGCCGGCGCTTGCTTCCATCTGGGACAATGAGTTTGCGACAGTCGGCGACAATAAACCAGCTGGCGATGCCGGGCTGAAGAGGATCGATCATCTTGCGCAAACAACGCATTACGATGAAATGCTGACGTGGCTTCTGTTCTACACCTCGCTGTTTTCTACCCGCCGCACACCGATGATCGATGTGGTCGATCCGGGCGGGCTGGTGCGCAGCCAGGCGATTGAAAGCGTACCCTCACCGCATTTCCGCCTGACCATGAACGGTGCCGACAATCGCAAGACCTTCGCTGGCAAATTCCTCGCTGAAGGTTTCGGCACCAGCATCCAACACATCGCCTTCGCCACCGACGATATCTTCGCCACGGCCAGGGCGATGCAGGCGCGCGGTTTTCAGGCCCTGCCGATCTCGCGCAATTATTACGACGATCTGGAAGCGCGTTTCGGTCTGGAGCCGGAATTTTCCGATGCTCTCCGGGCCGCCAGCATCCTTTATGACCGCGACGACAATGGCGAATATTTCCAGATCTACAGCCGCACCTTCGGCGAAGGTTTCTTCTTCGAAATCATCGAAAGGCGCGGGGCTTACGGCGGTTATGGTGCCATGAACGCCCCCTTCCGCATCGCCGCGCAACGACGCCTTGCGCCGCCGGTTGGCATGCCGAAGGAATAGGTCTCGGCAGCGAAATCCGAAGAGGCCGCAGCCGGCAGGAATGCCGCTGCGGCCTGTTCTCATTTATTCCAATGTCGTTATCTCGTAATCGCGTGGAATGGCGGAGGTCGCCATAAACCACTCCGACGCCCGCGTCCGCCGCTGATGAAAATCAAAGGCGGCACGATCGGCAAAAAGCTCCTCAACCTGCCAGATCAGGGGATCGTCTGTCTCGGATACCTCGAAGGAAATGCAGCCGGGTTCCTCTCTCGTCAGACGAAGATGTTCCGGAAGGTGGCGCCGGACCAGTTCGACATCATGCTTGGACAAGCATCGTAGAAAACCCCTCAGCCTGACTGCGCCCGCCCTATTGTTCATGCACGGCATTCCATTCCTCTTCGTTCTTCTCAGCGTTTTCAGTGGCGCTACACGCGGAATACACGCCTCTTTGCGAAGCATTGTGCAGGAACACGCGCTCAAAATCGGTGCATATGCGTATTTGTAGAGCAGTACACAAAAATTGTTCAACACTATGGACATGATTGTTCTGTTTTGTTAGCTTTTTCCATAAAACAAGGGCGGGGGAGAATAAGGTTTCATGCGCATTGTCGAATTGGCATCCGGCGTTTCGCGTCGGGTGGCTGCCATGGGTGTAACCGGCACGGCTGCGGCGGCACTGCGGCTATTAATGCGGGGCATCGATTGTCGCGCGGCTCCCTGTGAAAAAGCATCCTGAAGATGCGATCTCACCCGACATTTTCGATATTCCCGCCCGGCGTTGCGCGTAGCTCACCTGCCCATCGCCCTTTTCTTTTTCCAGACCACCGCGCCGCTTCACCGGCGCAGGCCACGCCGGAGACACTGACATGACTGCCGCAAACGCAAACGCCCTGCTGTCCGTCGAAGGCCTGAGCGTCGAGTTTGGCAACAGCCGCGTCGTGGACGATATTTCCTTTCGCGTCGAGCCCGGCCGCACGGTGGCGATCGTCGGCGAATCCGGATCCGGAAAATCGGTCACGTCGCTCTCCACCATGCGCCTTGCTGACATGATGGGCGCGACCTATCCGACAGGCAAAATCCTGTTTGAAGGCAGGGACTTGCTAAAGGCCTCTCAGAAAGAGATGCGCTCGATCCGCGGCAAGGAGATCGCCATGATCTTCCAGGAGCCGATGACCTCGCTCAACCCCGTCTTCACCATCGGCGACCAGATCTGCGAAGTGCTTGTGCTGCATGAAAAGATGGGCAAGCAGGCAGCGATGGCAGAAGCACAGAAGCTGCTTGAAATGGTGCGCCTGCCCGATGCCGCCGAGCTTCTGAAGCGATACCCGCACCAGCTTTCCGGCGGCATGCGCCAGCGTGTGATGATTGCCATGGCGCTCGCCTGTCGCCCGAAGCTTCTCATTGCCGACGAACCGACGACGGCGCTCGACGTGACCATTCAGGCGCAGATCCTCAACATCATGCGCGACCTGCAAAAGAAGCTCGGCATGGGCATGGTCTTCATCACCCATGACATGGGCGTGGTGGCGGAAATGGCCGATGACGTCGTCGTCATGTGGAAGGGCAAGAAGGTCGAGGAAGGTCCGGTCAAGGATATCTTCGCCAATCCGCAGCACCCTTACACGCGCGCCCTGCTTTCCGCCGTTCCGCGCCTTGGCAGCATGGAAGGTGAAGCCTTTCCGAAGCGCCTGCCGCTCACCGTGCTGCAGGATGGCCAGCCGATCGTGATCGGTGAAGAGCGCGTGCAAAATACCGCGAAATACGACCAGAAACCGCTTCTGTCGGTCAAGGACCTGTTCGTGCGCTTCGATATCCGCAAGAACCTCTTCGGCAAGGCAACGCACCGGTGCAGCGCCGTGCAGAAGGTCAGTTTCGATATTCATGCCGGCGAAACGCTTGCGCTGGTGGGAGAATCCGGCTCGGGGAAATCCACTATCGGCCGCACCATCCAGCAGTTGCAGTCGGCCATCTCGGGCGAAATAACCTTCAACGGCCGCAGCTTTGCACAGATGTCGGCGGCGGAACGCTTCCGCATGCGGCAGGAAGTGCAATATATCTTCCAGGACCCCTTCGCCTCGCTCGATCCACGCAAGACGGTTGGTTTTTCGATTGCCGAGCCGATCAACACCCATGGTTTGATCAATGATCAGAAAGCCGTAAAGCGGCGGGTGGATGAATTGCTGGAGCGTGTGGGCCTCTCCTCCGAGCACGCCGCGCGGTATCCGCACGAGTTCTCCGGTGGCCAGCGCCAGCGTGTCTGCATTGCCCGCGCGCTCGCTTCCGATCCCAAGCTCATCATTGCAGACGAGGCGCTTTCGGCGCTCGATGTTTCCATTCAGGCGCAGATCATCAATCTGTTCATGGATTTGCAGGCAGAGCGCGGGCTCGCCTATCTCTTCATCAGCCATGACATGGCTGTCGTGGAAAAGATGAGCCATCGCGTCGCCGTGCTTTATCTCGGCCAGATCATGGAAATGGGCAGCCGCCGGCAGGTCTTCGAAACGCCGACGCATGATTATACCCGCCGCCTGCTGTCGGCCGTGCCGGTCGCCGATCCGACCATTGAGCGCCGCATTGCCATGATCGAGGGCGAAATTCCCAATCCCGTGCGCCGTGTCGGCGATGAGCCGGCCATTCTCGCCCATGAGGAAATCAATCCGGGCCACTTCATCGCGAAGAGCGCCTGAATAACAACCAGAACCACAACCATCTGAAGAGGAACAGGTAGATGACAATGATCAAGAAGGGGATGACGACAACGTTCGTCGCGCTTGCCATGGCCGCAACGGCCTTGACCGCCGCACCGGCTCTTGCCGCCGGCAAGATGACCATTTCCAGCCCGCAGGATCCGGGCAGCTGGGATCCGATCGACACCTTCCTCGTTCAATGGGCCGCTGTCGCCACCAACATCTTCGATGGCCTCACCTATCGCGGCCCGGACCTGAAGGTCGTGCCCGGCCTCGCCGAATCCTGGGAAGAGCTGGATGAAGGCAAGCGCATCCGCTTCAAGCTGCGCCAGAACGTCAAGTTCCACAATGGCGAGCCCTTTAACGCCGCCGCCGTCAAGTTCACCTTCGAGCGCCTTCTTGGCGAACAGGGTGCCAAGGGCCCGCAGCGCTCCAACTATGTTTCCATCGAAAGCGTCGATGTCATCGACGACTACACCGTCGACATGAAGCTGAAGGCGCCGGATCCGGTTCTGCTCACCAAGCTTGCCGGTTATGGCGGCATGATCGTGCCGCCGAAATATATCCAGGAAAAGGGTGAGGACAACTTCAACCTCAACCCAATCGGTACCGGCGCGTTCAAATTCGTATCCTATGCCCCGAAGACCAACATCAAGCTTGAAGCCAATCCGGATTACTGGGGCGGCGCACCGAAGCTTTCCGAACTGGAATACCGCTTCATTTCAGAGCCGGCGACCGCCGTTGCCGAATTGCAGGCAGGCCGCGTCGATCTCGTCATTCCGCCCACCATCCCGATCGGCATGATCCCGGTCATCGAAGGCGATTCCAAGCTTCAGATCGTCAGCGTCCCCGGCCCGACCGTCGATGCGCTGCGTTTCAACACCCGTGACGGCATCACCGCCGATCCGAAGGTGCGCAAGGCCATCATCATGGCCGTCGACCGCGGCACCATCGTCAAGTCGATCCTTGCCGGCCAGGCATCGGAAATCGCAAGCTTCCAGAGCGCGCTGTCCTTCGGTTACGACCCGGAACTGAAGCCGCTGCCTTACGATCCTGAAGGCGCCAAGAAGCTTCTCGCGGAAGCCGGCGTCAAGCCGGGTGCGGCGCTGCAGATCGACATCCGCGGCAATGACGCGACGATGAACGAAGTAGCGCAGGTCATTTCCAGCTACCTCTCCATGGTTGGCATCACCGCCACCATCAAGCCCTATGAAACCAACGTTCTCTTGAACGACATCATTCCGCAGGGCAAGACCGGCGCGATGTTCCAGCAGAAATGGGGCGGCTGGACCTTCGATTACGATAACACCGCCTATTCCATGTATCACTCGGGTGAGAAGTGGAACCCCTATGACAAGGACGAAAAGCTGGACAAGCTCTTGGAATCCCAGCGTCCGCTGACGGACCGCGCCGAGCGCGAAAAGATCCTCAAGGAAATCGGCAGCTACACCGCCGAACGCGCGCTGGAAATCCCGCTCTATAACACCAATGCCATCTACGGCATCAACAAGCGGGTCAAGGGTTTTGTCGCACCGCCTGACAATCGCCTGAAACTGACCGACGTTACCGTCGAATAATCGGGCTGGTTTCTGATCAACACACCTTGCCCGCCGCAATGCGGGCAAGGCCGGGTTTCTCTTCAAGGTAAAAAACGTGGCCGGTTTCCTCATCAAGCGATTGCTGCAGGCGATTTTTGTCGTCATCGCCATCACCCTTCTCGTTTCTTTCGCCATCCGCCTGACGGGTGACCCCGCCGTCACCATGTTCCAGGGCGGCGGCAGCATGACGGAAGATGATCTGGCGCGCATCCGTGCGGCGCTCGGCACCGACCGGCCGTTCTTCGTGCAATATTTCAGCTTCCTGAAGGGCCTTCTGACGCTCGATTTCGGCCGCAGCTTCACCGGCAGCACGCCGGTCTCGCGCCTCATTGCCGATGCCCTGCCCGCCACGCTGCTATTGGCCTTCATCTCCATGGCGGTGTCGATTGCGCTATCCATCCCGCTCGGCATTAAGGCCGCGACTTCGCGTGGCAAGACGGCCGATCAGGTGATCCGCATCTTCTCGCTTATAGGCCTTTCCTTCCCGAATTTCTGGCTGGCCACCATGCTGGTGCTGCTGTTCTCCATCACGCTCGGCTGGCTGCCGCCAAGCGGCATGGGCGGTTTTGCGAGCTACATCATGCCCGCGGTCACCATGGGTGTGATCCTTACTGCCACCAATGTACGCCTTGTGCGCACCGCCATGCTCGATACGCTACGCTCTCAATACGTCATGGTGGCGCGCGCCAAGGGGCTCAGTGAAAGCAAGGTTCTCTACAAACATGCGCTGCGCAACTGCGCCATTCCGCTCATCACCTATTTCGGCCTGCAATTTGGTGGGCTGCTGGGCGGCATCGTCGTTATCGAGCGTGTCTTCAACTGGCCGGGCCTCGGCACGCTCGCCTTCGATGCAGTCGGCGCGCGCGATTATCCCGTGCTTCAGGCCGTCATCACCGTGCTGTCGCTGATGATCGTCGGCATCAACCTTCTGGTCGATATCGCCTATGGCCTTGTCGATCCGCGCATCCGCACGGAGTAAGTGACGATGGCTGCCAAAACCTCGCGTCTCGCGCGCTTCACCAATCTCGAATTCGTCCTCGGCGCGTCGCTGACGACAATCATCTGCCTTGCCGTCATCTTTTCCGACGTGCTGTTTCCGGGCGGAGCTGACAAGATCGACCTGATGGCGCGCCTTGCCAAACCCTTCGCCAATGCCGCCCATCCGCTTGGCACCGATCCGCTGGGACGAGACGTTCTCGCCCGCGTCGTCGCCGGCGGCAAGATTTCGCTGCTGGTCGGTTTCACCTCGGTCATCGGCGCGGTCATCTTCGGCGTCGCCGTTGGCCTGGTGGCCGGTTATTATCGCGGCTTCTGGGATATGCTGGTCATGCGCTTTGCCGATATCCAGCTCGCCATGCCCTTCATCCTGCTCGCCATCACCTTCATCGCCATTGTCGGCGGCAGTCTCACCAACACCATCATCCTTCTGATCGTCTCGCAATGGGTGCAATATGCCCGTCTCGTGCGCGGCTCGGTGCTGACGCTCAGGGAGCGGGAATTCATCCTTTCCGCCCGCGCCATCGGCGTGAAAGACTGGCGCATCATCCTTCAGCACCTGCTGCCGAACCTCATCGGCCCTGTCATCGTGCTGATGACGCTCAACGTCGCCAACAACATCCTGCTGGAAAGCAGCCTCACCTTCCTCGGTCTCGGCGTTGATCCGACAATTCCGAGCTGGGGCGGCATGCTGGCGGATGGGCGTACCTATCTGCAGACGGCATGGTGGGTTAGCGTCTTTCCGGGCCTTGCGATTCTTCTGACCGTGCTTGGCCTCAACCTTCTCGGCGACTGGCTGCGCGACAGCCTCGACCCAACAGGCAGAACCTCGAGGTAACCGTGATGAGCCAAATTTTCGACAAGACCTTCGAACGCACGCTGGACGCGCTTGTCGCCAAAGCCGAGCCCGGCCAGTCCTTCGAGGCATGGACCTTCGATGACGCCAAAAGCCGCCGCGAGACTGAAGAGAGGCTGAAGAAAAAAGGCATCTGCGCCCGCATCCGCAGCGCCTACAAGCCGCTTCTCTTCACCTTTCTGGAAGAGATCAATCTGGATGGCGTCGACGCCATCGAAGTGCGTTACCCGGTGCACGAAAACGCCCCCTCCAACCGTTTCCGGCTGGAGGCCTATCCGCTGGCGGCGCTGGTGGGCGATGCGAAGCTGGATTTCATCGCCCGCAAGGACGGCAGTTTCCATTATGAGGTGACGCTGAGCCGCCGTGGCAAGACGGAAACTCTGAAGGTTCTGGCTCCGAACCGGGTTCATACCGATATCGTCGGCGAAACCAATGTCTCGCCAACCGGCTGGTTCCGGCTTGCCGGTGATGCCTCGGGCGAGCGACTGGAGACGGATTACGAACAGCTTTTTGAAGCGGCAATCAGTGCCGTCGCCAACCACGGCTGGGGCGATGAAGAGCCCTATTTCGAGGAACTGAACATCCGTGTTACCCATCCGGCAGAAGATCTGCCTCTTTCCGTTGGTGATGAGGTCGTCAGCCTGCGCGAAGCGCTGCACGAGGATTTCTATTTCTCGCTGCTGGAGTTCTTTCAGAAAAAATCCGGCCGACCGCTGGGTGACCGTGGCCTCAAGCCCGGCCAGATTGTACCGGAAATCGTCAAAAGCGAAGGCGAGATCACCCTTCACATCGAGACCCGCCCGCTCACAACCGCCTTCCTCGATGGCGGCGAGCAACCGATCGATGAGGCGCGCGAACCGGTTGCGGCAGGCCAGCTCGCAGGGCTGCTTGAGGAAATCGGCGGCGAGCCATTCCAGGCGCGCTCCCGCTCCGGCCGCGTCCTTTCCGCCCGTTATGTCGCCGGCAGCGATGCCGCGGTGATGATCAGCGGCGGCCAGCACCCCAACGAGACGACGGGCATCGTCGGCGCCATCCGCGCCGCCCGCAAACTCGCTGATCGCAAGGGCGCGCATTTCACCATCTCGCCGCTCGAAAATCCTGACGGTTACGCCCTGCATCAGCGTCTGCGTGTCGATAATCCGCGCCACATGCATCATGCGGCGCGGTACACCGCCCTTGGCGATGACCTCGAATATCGCACGCCGGAAAATTCGGCTGCGCATCTGAACGAGAAGGAAATCCGTTTCAAGGCGCAGGAAATGAGCGGCGCCAGCCTGCATGTGAACCTGCACGGTTATCCCTCGCATGAGTGGACCAGACCACTATCCGGTTATGTGCCGCGCAATTTCGCCATGTGGACGCTGCCGAAGGGTTTCTTCCTCATCATCCGCCACCATGCGGACTGGGAAAGCCGAGCAGAAGCCCTGCTGGACAAGGTAACCTGCCATCTCGGCGCCATTCCCGGCCTGCTAGACTACAATAACCGCCAGATCGCGCTTTATGAAATCCACGCCGGCGAAACCGGTTTCCGCATCATCAACGGCTTTCCGTGCCTGTCGTCCATCGATGACCGCCACACCGTGCCGATGACGCTGATCACCGAATATCCCGACGAAACCATCTATGGCACGGATTTCATCACCGGCCACACAGCGCAAATGGAAACGGTGCTGTCCGCCTACGATGCCTGGCAGGAAATCCTGTCGCCGCAAGTGGCCTGATACGGCAACCGCCCCGGGCGGGCGGTTCACTTCCCCGGCGTTGTCGCAGCCAGTTTCTGATCGCGCTGTTTTTGCAGCAGCTTCTTGCCCTTGCTGAGAATATGCAGGTTGGCGGCATCAAGCTTGTTATATCCCGCCTGGATAATATCGAGATCGGCCACATGGCCGATGGCGGCCAGCTTGTACATCACGTCGCCAACGGCCACGTCGATGGTCGGTGCAGGTGATGACACGGCGTCCTTGACGGCCGCTTCCACATCCTCCATCGCACCACCCATGGCATGATAAAGCGTCAGCGCCTTGCGCAGAAATGCTTCACGACGCTCGATCCGGTTGTTGAGCCTGTTTTCTCCAACGCGATTGCGCATCAGCTCAACAGCTTTATTCTGATATTCGCCCATCAAGACACCAAATAACGTTCTAAATATGCTTGGGGAGACTACGAAAAATCCCCTTAGAACTGGTTAAAGCTCTGGTTGCGGGACGGCCGGTCGCGCGGTTGCAGGCGACATTTCCCCCGAACTGTTTGACCGCGAAGACCAAGGCCGATGCGGAGCTGAAAAAGGGGCAGGCGCCGGCCTGATTTCCCGATCCGATATGGGCAAGGCGTCAAAGACGCGGTATTGATAACCGTCAGGTTATTTATTACCCCCCTTATTTCATTTTACTTTGATATTCTTAATCATCAATCTGGCAGCCTGGACCGGTGGATGGGAGCCACAGGCGAATTTGGAGGAAACCATGAAATTTCGGATCACCGTGGCGATAGCGGCCATCTGTTTCAGCTCTGCCGCTTATGCAGAAACGATCAAGGTGGGCGTTGTCGGCCCGTTCTCCGGCCCGTTTGCGCTGCAGGGCAAGAACTTCAAGGCCGGCATCGATGCCTGGTTTGCCCTTCACGGTAACAAGGTCGGCAATGACACGGTCGAGGTCGTCTATCGCGATGTGCCGCAGGCCGATCCGGCGCAATCCAAGGCACTGGCGCAGGAGCTGGTGGTGAAGGAAGGCGTGCAATATCTTGCCGGCTTCTATTTTACCCCTGACGCCATGGCCGTCACACCCCTGCTGAAGCAGGGCAACGTGCCGATGGTGGTCATGAATGCCGCCACCTCGGCCATCGTGACCAAGAGCCCCTATGTGGTGCGCACGTCGTTCACCACCTGGCAGACTTCCACCCCCATCGCCAAGGTGGCCTTTGACGGCGGCGTGAAGAAGGTCATCTCACTGGTCAGCGATTATGGCCCGGGCGTCGATGCCGAAAATGCTTTCAAGGCGGCCTTCACCGCTGCCGGCGGCGAAGTGGTTGAAACCATCCGCATGCCGCTTTCCACCAATGATTTCAGTCCCATCATGCAACGTGTGAAGGATTCCGGCGCACAGGGTGTTTTCGCCTTCCTGCCATCGGGCCCGACCACGCTCGGTTTCGTCAAGGCCTTCAACGACAACGGCCTGAAATCCGCAGGCGTCAAGCTCTTCGCGCCGGGTGATCTGACGCAGGAATCCGACCTGCCGGCGCTCGGGGAAGCCGCACTCGGCATGCAGACGACCTTCCATTATGCCATCTCGCATGATTCACCCGAGAACAAGACCTTCGTGGAAGCCGCAACCAAGGCAATCGGCAATCCGAAGGAACTCTCCTTCCCTTCCGTCGGCGCCTTTGACGGCATGTATGTCATCAGCAAGATGATCGAGGCCACTGGCGGCAAGCAGGATGCGGAAAAGGCGGTCGAGGCAGTCAAGGGCCTTTCCTGGACAAGCCCGCGCGGCCCGGTCAGCATCGACCCGGAAAGCCGCCACATCACGCAGAACATCTATCTGCGCGAAGTAGCCAAGGCCGATGACGGCAGCTATTACAACAAGGAAGTCCAGACCTTCGAAAAACAGGGCGATCCGGGTCTCGCCGCCGCGAAGTAACGGCCAGACAGGACAATATTGCCGGGCCGCCAGTGGCGGCCCGTTTCCGGCCCGGACGGGCATTGCAGCACCGGGAGGAGTTTCTTCATCATGCAGACGGTCTTCAGCATCCTCATCGATGCGCTTGCCTATGGCATGGTCCTGTTCATCATCTCCATCGGCCTTTCGGTCACCATGGGACTGATGCGTGTGGTCAATCTGGCGCACGGCGCTTTCGCCATGATCGGCGGTTATCTCGCCTCCTATGCCGCCCACGGACTGGGTCTCGGTTATGCGGCTGCGATCCTCGTCGCCATCGTCGGTACCATCGTCATCGCCATACCGCTGGAACGTTTCCTTTATCGCCGCATCTATGGCGCGCCGGAACTGACACAGGTGCTGATGACCATCGGCATCACCTTCTGCATCATTGGCATCGCGAACTTCGTTTTCGGCCCGACGCTGAAGACCATTCCGCTGCCGCAGCAGCTGGCCGGCCCCACTGATCTTGGCTTCCGCACCATCGCCACCCACCGCATCTTCGCCCTTCCAAGAAGGCCGCGCGGGAACAGCGTGATGATCACGATGACCGCCAGATAAAAGAAGAATTCGCCATATTCGGGCGCAAGATATCGCCCGGTCGTATCGATGGCGCCGAGCAGCAGGCAGGCGATCAACGCGCCGGGAATGGAGCCCGCGCCACCAACGGAAACCACGACCAGAAAGGTGACCATGTAGCGCAGGGCATAATAGGGTTCCACCGGCAGCAGTTCCGCGCCGATGACG
>Ga0137300_1020_pt1 | contig 74564 bp, 82 predicted proteins | sample RamsorwD2O_NANAE_FD_97190 | JGI IMG/M metagenome (GOLD analysis project Ga0137300, IMG submission 97190) | Mouse cecal microbial communities from Vienna, Austria - N-Acetylneuraminic acid amended with D2O_NANAE | ecosystem: Host-associated > Mammals > Digestive system > Large intestine > Cecum... | reverse complement strand
GACCAAGCCGGACCTTGCCAACGTTGATTCAGACTGGGGGGGCGCTGTCTTGTCAGTGCACGGCGGGTCGGAAGCAATTCCACATGCCGGGCGATACGAAAGCGCGGATTGTAACGCACGCCGAGTAAAACGCTAGGTGAAAACCCTAATGCTGAAATGAAGACCGATGACTTTTTGAGTAGCTTGAGTCACATAACAGCGAAAGCCCAACATGCGCAGGCTCATGTGTAGCGTTACGCGACCGTGGCTTCATCCGGCATGGGCGGCAATGTCATCATGAAGCGTGCTCCCCCCCATGAACCGCAGTCGAGGCGCACATCGCCACCATGAATGAGCGCCACGCGGCGCACGATCGCAAGCCCGAGGCCAAAACCGCCCGTATGGCGATCGCGGCTCGAGTCCAGCCGGTGAAACGGTTCGAAGACACGCACACGATCCGCAGCAGGAATGCCAGGACCATCGTCCTCAACCGTCAACACCAGAGAACCACCGGCGCCTGTTGACGCACGCAGCGAGATTGAGCGGTGCGCGTAGCGCGCTGATGCTGGATCGATGCCGCCCATCCTTTCTGCCTTGGCCCCTTTCCGCCCTAGTCAAAGAACCGAAACCGTACGGCAGGATCTTGCGTCACGCGCGGCGCGAGATTGCGCTCCCAGTGGAGGTATCGTTCCCAGGCGGGAATGCGTTGGCACTCGCGCACGCGCATGATGGAACCCCAGTCATCCAGGAAAGGCGTGAGCAACCGATCATCTGCCACCCCTATTTCAAGTGTCTGGCCGGCGGCACGCCAGGCATCCGTGCCCCCTTGCAGCCATTGCAGCGCGTTCTCCGCCGTGGCGTTGCCATAGACATTGCGCGCGGCCTCCAGCAAATCTCGCGCGGCGAGCAAGGCCTGCCTGCCGTCGGGCGATGTCAGCACCAACCGCTGCCCGTTGGCCACCGCATCGGCCAATGCCGCGCCAAGCGCACCATGCTCCGAAGCGGTCGCATACGAAGCGCCGGGAACATGCCCGCGCAGGAAGTCGATGCTCGGCCCCACGTCCACGACACGTGCGCCGGCGTGCGCGATATGGTGCGAGAGCTGTGCGGCGCTAACTGGCTGAGGTTGCGTCGAAGACGCCGGCAACTGCGTTGGCGGCTCGTGCAACGCTTCGAAGTTCGCCAAGTCGTGGCCGGGCTTCGCATCGAGGATGTAGACATGCGCCTCGCCCAACTGCAGCAGCCAGAACGCGGTGATTGCCGATCGCAGGCGATGCGGCTCGTCGACCAGCACTACGCTGGCGTTGCGTACCGCCACCAGGTTCTCGAAGTGCATCAGCAACTGGCCACCAGACACCGCCACCACACCGGGTCGTGACTTGGCGCCAGGCCGCAGATCGAAGCACTGCACGTTCCGCGTAGCCTCACCACGCCACCGCTGTACGGTGGCGGTATCCACCACGGGCAAGGCGTATCGCGCGATCAGCGCATTCGCGCGCGCCACGGCATCCGCCTCAATCAGAGGAGGCAGCACGTCGTCCGGCTCTGGCGCCTGCCGCACGTCGTCTTCGCCCTGAACCACCCAAGCCATGACACCATCCCCCACCCATGCCACCGGCACATGCTGGCCATGTACCACGCGCGTTGTCGCCGCGCCAATCACGCCGCGCGTCCGACTGAAGCAGTGCACTGCCCACAAGTGATCCGGTTCGCGCTGCGGCAAATCTCGCAGCGGCCATTCCGTGCCGGGGTAGTTCAGCGCGCCTGGCAACGTGCTGAACTGATGCTCAGCCAGCGTGCGTACGTCCACCACGGTTGTCGGCTGCCCCTGATCCAGGCGCCTGGCCAACGCCTCTGGCGACAGTTCATCCACGCGGTAGTGCTTGCGGACTTCCTCGCCGAACGCCTTGACCAATGCGTTGTAGCCATCGATCAGGACGCCGCCACTCGCCGCCCATGCGGAAAGCCCACCTTCGAGTTCATGGATCTCCTGGTAGCCCAACCGCCGCAGGACAGCCGCAGCGCGCGCAACCTGTTCGGGCGCGGCACCTGCGCGCGAGTCCGCGCTAACCAGGACGACAGGTACGTCCCGCCGCGTCAGGATCTGCGGCGCTTCGAGCTCCAGCAGCGACAACGGCAGGTGCCGCGACGCGATGATGTGACCCGCCGCGAAATAGCGCCCTTCGGAGACGTCGAGCAACGCCAGCTCGCTTCCCTCCTCAAGCCACGCCTTCAGACGTGGCGGCGAAATGCTTGCCATCGAAACAACTCCCCTGGATATCGTCGCTTATCTCAATGTGATTTATGCAGCAAGACATCACTTTCAGTTCGGCTCGATGCCCACGCGCTTGACCTCTTCAATCCACTGGACGGCTTCCTGCCGCGCGAATCTACCGAGTTCCTCCGGACGACCGCCTACCGTTGTTGCCCCGATATCGGTGTAGCGCTTCTTGAACCCAGGCGCTTGAACGATGTTGTTCAGTTCGCGCGACAGTTGCTGGATGATCTGCGGGGGCGTTCCACTGCGGGCAACGATGGCGTACCAGGACGTCACTTCGAAATTCTGCAAGCCAAGCTCCTTCAGTGTCGGCACGTTTGGCAACCATGACACACGGCTCTTGTAGGCGACTGCCAGGGGCTTCAACTTGCCGCCCTGGATATAGGGCAGCGCAGTGGCCATCTCCGTGAACATGAACTGGATCTGTCCGCCCATCAGATCGTTGAGAGCCGGCACGGAACCTTGATACGGAATGGAGGTGAAGTTCGCGCCAGTCTCTGTCTTGAGCTTCTCGCCCGCCAGATGCGCATAGGAGCCGATGCTTGCCCCGAAATTGACCTTGTTCGGGTGCGCACGCGAGTAGTCGATCAGTTCCCGCACCGAGTTCACCGGAAAGCTCGGGTTCACCACCAGCACCTGCGGGGTTAGCACCAGCAGGGAAACCGGGGTGAAGTCGCGATCCAGATCGTAGGACAGATGCTTGAACAACGCCGGCTGTACGGTCAGGTTGGAAGCGGGTGCCAGCAACAGCGTGTAGCCGTCCGCGGGCTGTCGTGCCACCCACTCAAAGCCGATATTGCCTGCCGCGCCCGGACGATTCTCCACCACGATCGTCTGCGACAGGCGCTTGCCTAGCTCATCGGACGCATCGCGGGCCACCTTGTCGGCAATGCCCCCTGCGGGATACGGCACGATCACCCGAATCGGCTTGCTGGGATAGGCATCCGTGGGCGCGGCATCCGCCCCTGGCAACCACGTTGCAAGGCACGCCAGCATGCCAAATATGACCCCGTTGAACCCGATTCTTCTGCGCTGCTGATGTGAGTGCTTCATTGGAATTTTCGCTAGACGTGATGCAAACAGACATCCATTGGATGCCGAAGCGAATACCCAAGGGAACGAAGAAATTCGTGTATTCACATATCCGAATCTTCGTTGCGACGGCGCGGCCAAGCCTCCTACGATGGCAACTATTTCTCCAGACACCGACCGCGCCCCACCCTCTTCCGTTACATGGTGAGCGGCGGAGTGTTACGAACTTGCCCACCATGTCCCTTGTCACGCCCGCGAGCACTGGCCCAGCCACCAAGACCATCGAAAGCGCACCGACGGGAAAGGCCAAAGTGCCGGCAACCGACTCCAGCACATCGCCAGCCCACTCGACGCGGCTGCCCGCGCCGAAACGCTCGTCGCATGCCTGGGATCGCTATGAACTTCCCACCATTGCACTGGCCGCCGTACTTTATGCCGCGTGGGCCGCGCTGGTCTGGTGGCACTCAAGCATCCCCGGGCCTCTGCTGTTCCTGGCGGGCGGCTATGTCGCGCAGCTCCATTTTTCCCTGCAGCACGAATCGATTCACGCCATGCGGCACCTGCCGATCTGGTTGCGTACTGCCGTAGTCTGGCCACCCATCAACCTCTGGTTGCCGTATCCGTTCTACAACAAGGGACACAGCACGCACCACGTCAACGCCCATCTCACCCATCCCCAGAAAGACACGGAAACCGCGTACCACAGCCCCACTCAATGGCGGGCAATGAGCGCCACATGGCGCGCGATCTATCGCGCCAATCAGATCCTGCCAGTGCGTTTGATATGCGGCCCCTTCCTGCGTCTGGTACGGCTCGCGCGCAATGAGTATCGGTGCCTGATGGCAGGCGATTTCAGTCGTCTGAAGATCTGGGCGATACATGCGTTGTCCGCGACGCCCGTGCTGTACTTCGCGCTGGCGCTGGCCGGCATGCGCTGGTGGGAGTACCTGCTGTACTTCGTCTATCCCGGCATGATGCTCGGTCAGCTCCGGACGTTCACCGAGCATCGCTGCGGTGAACGTCCAGTGGAACGCACGGCTATCGTGGAATCCAACAGCATTGGTGGCCTGCTTTACCTCTACAACAACCTCCACTACGTGCATCACCTGTTTCCCACACTGCCCTGGTATCACATCCCCCGTTATTTCCGCGCGCATCGCGCCGCAGTACTACACGGCAATGGCGGCTTCTACTACCGTGGCTATGCCGAGATCGCCAGGCGCTTCTGGCGCACCTCAGTCTTCGACCCGGTCCATCCGCGCTGGTAGGCAACGTCGGACAGACGTCGTGCGCCAGTTTGCGCACTAACTAATGCCAAAAGCTTCATTCCCATGTCGGGATGTGTTGCCTAGCATTGCTGGTTGCTGCATGAAACCTTGGAGTGACAAATGAATCAGGTCAGGCGCACGAAATCCTCGTCATCCACAGATACCGAGTTGGAAGCTGATGTCCTGGTGATAGGCGGCGGTCCCGCAGGTACGTGGGCTGCACTGGAGGCCGTACGCAACGGCGCAACAAACGTCGTGCTGGCGGAGAAGGGATACTGCGGTTCTTCCGGAGCGACGGCGGCGGCAGGAACCACGGTGTGGTACATCTCGCCAGACGAAGGCAAACGCGAGACCGCTATGGACAGCCGCTACGACATGGGTGGTCGCCTGGCGGACTATCGTTGGATGGAACGCGTGCTGGACCGCACGTGGCATGGCATGAATGAGTTGGCCGATCACGGGTATCCATTCCCCCTCGATGCGACGGGCCGCTCACAGCGCGTGTCATTGCAGGGGCCCGAGTATATGCGGCTGATGCGCAAACGCGTGGTGCAGGCGGGCGTGAAGATTCTGGACCAAAGCCCCGCACTGGAACTGCTGCAGGCTGACGATGGCAGCGTGGCTGGCGCGCGCGGTGTTCACCGCCAGAACGGCTCACAATGGCGAGTCAGGTCCAAAGCGGTCGTCATCGCCACCGGTGGCTGCGCGTTTCTGAGTCGTGCGCTCGGCTGCAATGTCCTCACTGGCGACGGATTGCTGATGAGTGCGGAAGTGGGTGCCGACATGTCTGGCATGGAGTTCTCTAACGCCTATGCCATCGCGCCCGAGAGCGGTTCGGTTACCAAGACCATGTTCTACAACTGGGCCTCTTTCACCGATGAAGCTGGCGAGGTGATTCCCGGCGCCGCATCCAAAGGGGGACGCAGCGTGATCGCGCGCGAGCTAAATCGGCAGAAGGTCTACGCCCGGCTGGACAAGGCCGATGAGGCGACACGTCTGGCCATGCGCGCCTCGCAGCCCAACTTCTTCCTGCCGTTCGACCGTCAGGGCATCGATCCTTTCACGCAACGCTTTTCCGTCACGCTGCGCCTCGAAGGCACGGTACGCGGAACCGGCGGGTTGCGTATCACCAGCGAAGACTGCGCCACCAGCGTGTCCGGCCTGTATGCCGCCGGAGATGCTGCCACACGCGAGCCCATCTGCGGCGGATTTACCGGAGGCGGCAGCCACAATGCGGCCTGGGCGATTTCCTCTGGCTCATGGGCCGGCCAAGGGGCGGCGAGGTTTGCACTCCAGCGCGGCACCAACCAGCGCTCGGCGCGGGGCGCCGGAGTCGCGGCCATTTCTGGTGCCGGCCGCCAGACCATCAATCCTGCCGCGCTCACCCGAGCCGTGCAAGCCGAGGTATTCCCATTCGACCGCAACTACTTTCGCCACGCCGACGTACTGGCACCTTCGCTCGGTCGTCTCGATGACGCGTGGCTCGGCGTGCGCGAGTCCGCGCCTGCGGCGGTGGAGCAGATGCTTGCCGCGCGCGAGGCAGCGGCCATGCTTGCCACTGCGCGCTGGATGTACGCAAGCGCCCTCGCCCGCAAGGAATCACGCGGCATGCACAAGCGTTACGACCACTTGCAGCTGGATCCCACGCAGCACCACCATATCGTCAGCGGAGGATTGGACCAGGTCTGGGCCCGTCCGTTGGCCTATGACACGCAAGGTGGTCCGCGATCGGCGCAGGCCAGAGCCGAGCAGGAAGGTATTGCCGCATGATCGAACTCATTAGCGAAAGCCGCTGCACTGGCTGCAACATCTGCGTCCGCGTCTGCCCGGTCAACGTGTTCGATGCCGTGCCTCAGGCCGCACCGACCATTGCCCGAAAGGCCGACTGCCAGACCTGCTTCATGTGCGAGGCCTGGTGCCCGGAGGATGCCATGTTCGTCTCTCCCAACGCCGAGGCTTCGACCGGCGTCAGCGAGCAATCGCTGGTGCGCGAGGAACTGCTGGGGAGCTACCGCAAGAACATTGGCTGGAATCGCGGATTTCCGGAGAAGCGGGGCGTAGACGACTCATATCAGCTCCTCAGTATGCCGGGTGCCCGCTGAGCGAGGGAGTCGCTCGCAGTCTGCGACTGCTACCGCTATCGGCGGACCAGGGACTGGCAAGGGCCAGTTCCGATCCCGGGCCTCATTCAAGCCGCTTCGGCTTCATGCACCACCCGGCCTCCCACGATGGTGAGCGTGCTGTGCAATGTCTTCCATTCTTCCGGCTCCTGCGAAAACGGGTCATCCGACAGCACTGCCAGATCGGCCGCGTAGCCGGGATAGAGCGGCCCCTTCCAGTCTTCGTCGAACGTCAGCCGCGCACCTGCCACCGTGAACGCAGCCAGGCCTTGTTGCAGAGACAGTGCCTGCCCGGGCCCGATGGTACGGCCACTGACGCGCTCCTGCCTGCGTGCCGCCACCCAGAGGGTGAAAAACGGCTGATAGGGAATGTTGTCGGTCGCAAGGGCGTACGTCAGCCCCAACTCCTCGAACGTAGCATGTGGCACTACGGCGTTTCCACCGTCCGTCTCGTCGAGATAGGCGCTGCCACCTTTCCAGAGGCAATACGTCGGAATAGTGGTGGCCAGAATGCCAAGCGACTTCAGCGCCAGCAAGTCCTCGCGACGCGCACGGGCAATATGCTGCATCACCCATCGGCGCCCGTTCAGCGGAAATCTTGCGTCCACTTCGCGAAGCACCGGAACGATCTCATGCAGGCGATCACCCACAATGGTGTTGACTCGCAAATCATGCTCGGCCGCGAGGAAACACAGGGCCCGATAGTCTGCCGGCGTCACGGCCTGCTCGACGAAGCCTGACCATCCGGTGTTCGGCAAGTCCTGCCGCGCGCAACAGGCCACGGCGGCGTCACCTCCATAGGCCAGATGGACGCCGCTCACGCGCAACCACGGGTCACCAAGACCTCGCCCGCGGGCCGCTGCCAGCCAATCCCGCATCGCACGTGCCGCCTCAGTCAGGTTGTCCCACGTTGGGCTCACCACCAGGCTGGTGCGCATGGTCAGTTCCCCCTCCTCCCACAACCGGCGATACACGGAGATTGTCTCGGGCGCCGAGCCATGGCCTTCGTAGATGCTGGTGACGCCTTGCGCATGATAAAGGCGCTGTGAGATACGTAGCCCTTGAATCCGCTCGGCAAAGCCGAATCGGGGCACATCCGGAAGCAAGTCAAACTCAATCGTCGGGCGATTGTTGTGTTCGACGATCTCGCCGTTCAGTTGCCCCTGTGCGTCCAGCCCGATCTCCACGCCGGCGCAGCGTGACTGACTGGCAGGCGTGAGTCCGTTCCTCCGCAGCGCCAGACTGTTGAGTGCCGCGCGTCCCGGCGGCTTGCCCCAGTTGCCGAAGTGCGCCGGAATGTAGACCGGGTGATCCGGCGCGGCTGCGTCGAGCTCCTCGCGAGTGGGCATGCGCGCCTCCCGCAACTGTGCGGGCCCGCCGAAGTAGTAAGGCGGCGTACCCACCGGCATGGTGACGATGTACTGCCCTTTCGGCGTCAATCGCGCCCGCTCGCGAACGACGTTCAACACGTCCGCCACGCTGCGGGCCTGTGCAAGCGAAGGGCGAAGCGTCTTCAGCCCTTCTCGCTCCATGTGCGCGTGGGTATCGTTAAAGCCTGGAATGACACACGCACCTTGTAGGTCGCGTACGGCTTCGGCCTGCTGCGCGAGCGCCATGGCAGCGTCATCCAGCGCCACCACGCTACCGTTGCGCAGCGCGATTGCGTGGGTGCGCGGGTGCCGGGCGTCGAATGTATGGATCTGCCCGTTATGCAGGACGAGCAGACCTCGTGTCGCTCCCATGTCTTAGCTGACCGTGTGATACCACGGGAACAGCTTGCGCGTCACAAGAAGGAACAAGCGATCCGCCAGGAAACCGAACACGCCCAGCAGCACGAGTCCGATGAACATGATCTCCACCTGGAAGAGCTGATGTCCCAGCGACATCATGTAGGCAATGCCCTGTGTCGACCCGGAGAGTTCCGCGGCGACCAGCACGACCAGCGACACCGCAAGCGCCTGACGAAGGCCGGCCAGAATAAATGGCAATGCCGCCGGCAGTACTACGAGGAACAGCTGCTGCAACCGCCCCGCCCCCAGGGAAGCCGCCGAACGATGGTACACCACGTTGGTGTCGCGCACGCCGATGAAGGTGGTAATCCAGATCGGGAAGAACGCTCCCCAGGCAATCAGCGCAACCTTGGGTGCCTCGCCTATGCCGAACCACAGCACTGCCAGCGGGACGACGGCCAGCGACGGCACTGAGCGAAAGCCATGCAGCACTGGTTCACTCACATACTGCAGCAAGGGAATGCGTGCGGTCAGCACACCAACGGAAATGCCCAGCACCAGAGCGATGACAAAGCCTGATATGGCACGCAACAAGCTCATGCCGATGTGCCCGAAGAGTTCACCTGACCGAATCAAGGGGATAGCGGCCTCCAGCACCTTGGACGGCGGCGGAAACAGCGCCGGATTGATCCACTCGAACACGTGCGGAATCGCCTCCCACGCCAGGAGGAACAATGTCACGCCCAGCAGATTCAGCGCGAAGCGTCCGCGACGCCGGCTTCTCTCCTGTCGCTCGGAATCCTGCTGGAACCGCTCGGCCAGCGACGCTGTGTCGGCTACAGTGGCTACCGCACCACCTTGACGCCTGCCTTCCGCGCCCAGTTCGGGCTGCGCAATACTCGGGAAACTCATCCTGCACGCCTTTCGTAACCTTCCGCCAGCGCCAACTCGATTTCGGCATAGTGCTGCGCGAACTCCAGCGATCCGCGCTGGCGCGGGTACGGCAACTCGATTGCAATATCGGCCCTGATGCTTCCAGGGTGCGCGGCCATGACTACCACTCGCTGCGCGAGGAAGATGGCCTCATCGATATTGTGGGTGACGAACAGCACCGACACGCCGGTCTCCTGCCAGAGTCTCAGCAGATCGTTCTGCAGCGACGCCCGCGTCATCGCGTCCACTGCGGCGAATGGCTCATCCATCAGCAGCACCTGAGGCTCCACGACCAGAGAGCGCGCCACGGCAATACGCTGGCGCATGCCACCTGACAGTTCATTGGGATAGCGATCCGCCGCATGGGACAGATGTACCCGCTCCAACGCCTGCAGTGCACGCCGCTTACGCTCTCCGGCATCCACCTTCAACGCACGCAAGCCGAACTCCACGTTCTGGCGCGCGGTCATCCAGGGAAACAGCGCGTACTCCTGGAACACGACGCCGCGCTCAGGGCCCGGCCCCCTCACTGGCTCACCGCGAAAGCGCACAGCGCCAGCGGTCGGCTTCACAAAGCCTGCCAGCAGATGCATCAGCGTGGTCTTGCCACAGCCTGACGGGCCGATAAGGCAAACGAACTCTCCGGCGCGAACGTCCAGCGAGACTTCGTTCAACGCCTGTGTCGGCGTGGAATCGCGTACCGCAAAGAACTGCGAGACGCGCTGGAACTGAATAAGCTCACCCATACACGATCACCCCAGACTGACACGGCTCGGGTTGATGGACTTCAACGTCTCGTCGTGGATCACGCTGCGAAACAGCTCCCGCAAGTCGCCCTTGGGACGAGGGGCAAGCTTGTTGTCGATGGCCCATTGGGCCTGGCTGACCAGATCTTCGACGAAGCTTTTGTTGAACTCCACCTTGAACTCGAACGTAGAGGTGAACTGGCGGATCTCTTCTGGCGTGCTGCGAACGCGGCTCGACACCTGGTCCGGCCAGGCTGCGTTGGTGTGGATATGGTTCTCCGCATCGAGCAAGGCATTGACTGCATCGGACAGCAGGGGCTTTCGACTGCTGAGCGTGGCCTGATTGACCAGCAGCAACTGATGGCTACGGAAGTACTTCTCGTAGCCATTCTGGGTGAGAAACACCACCTTCCCGCCACTCTGACGCTGTGCAGCACTGCCAGCCAGTGCCGTCCAGGAGAAGGCGTCGATATCACCGCGTACCAGCGCGCCTACCAGGTCCGAAGGCGCGATATTGATCTGCGTGATGTCGCCTGGTGCCAGTTTGGCGAACTCCAGATACTTGGCCAGCGCGTACTGGCCCGACGTGCCAGCTGGGGTACCAATCTTCTTTCCCTTGAGACTTGACGGGTTTTTGGGATCAATCCCACTGCGCTCGCTGGCGACGATTTTCATGTCATACGAGTAGCGGCTGAAGTTCGCGAGTACCGCCGGCTTGAGGCCCTGCAGCACGGCAAACACCAGTGGCGTATCCGTCGTCGTCGAGAAGTTCGCCGAGCCACCCAGCAACGCCTGCATGGCGTCACGGCCCGTCGTGAAGTCCTGGACGCGTAGGTCCACATTGCGCTTCTTCCAGTAGCCGGCGCTCTCGGCCACCGCTGTCAGGGCCCACGTGTAGCCAGCACTGCCTGTGGCTAGCGTCGCCTGTTCGCGCTGTTGCGCCAGCGACAAACCGGGCAACACGCCTGAAACACCTGCCGCCGCAGCGCCGATTCCACGTAACAGCGAACGACGCGTCACGTTGACCGAGGAGGCCTCGAATACCGAACTCATGTACCACTCCAAAGCAATTGCAAACTGGGCAATGTTAGGAATCCACCAGGTGGCACACAAGGAAGCATTTCAACTATCGAACTGCGATACATCTTCGTGGCTTCGGCGCGCCCCAACTCGCTCGAGGTCTGCAGCCTCCGCCAGGCGCGGATCGATTCGCGCTGACGACGGGGGTCAAGCTCACGCGCATTGCCGCGTTGCCGGACGTACCTACCCTGCGGGAAGCCGGAGTGCCCCTGGAAATCTACGCATGGAGTTGCGTGTTTACGCGCGCGGCCACACCACAAGCCGTTGTCGGCAAGCTGCGGATGGCACTGACGAAGGCACTTGCTGACCCGAAGCTCGACGAAGCTATCGTCGCCGGAGGGGGCGAGCGATTCTCACCGCCTCCTGAGCAAGTGACACGCTTCCTTGCAGACGAGCGAACTTTGTGGGGTATCTCATCCGCAGCCGTCACATCCGCGCCAACTGATCTCCCCCCCTGACCTATGGCATCACCAGAGACTTCCCGAATACGCGCGCTTTCCGTCGCCGACGTCTTGCGCAATCGCATCTTTGATGGGGAGATCCCGCCCGGCTCCCATCTGATGGAGGTGACGCTTGCGCAGGAACTGGGGGTGTCGCGTACGCCAGTGCGCGACGCGCTGGCGCGACTGTCGGACGAAGGCCTGCTGACTTATCAGCCCAATCGGGGCTTTCTGGTGCGCGGCTTCCAGCCCAAGGATGTACGCGATGCCTTCACCGTACGTGCCACCCTGGAAAGTCTGGGCTGCCGTCTGATTGGCGAGAGGGGGCTGCAGTACCCCGAGCAGGAACGGCTGGCATCCCAGCTCGAAACGCAGCGGAAACTGCTGCACGACGAAGAGTGGACCGAACAGCAGGCGCTGTTGTGGCAAGACATGAATCTGGAGTTCCACTGCTCGCTGCTGGAACTCGCCGAGAACGAGTGGCTGACCACCGCGGTGCGCCGCGCTCGCCAGTTGCCCCTGATCTTCGATAGCAAATCGCGTCCGCACGACCACGCGGCGCTGAAGCTCCTTTTTCAGCGTGAGCACAGCCGGCAGGCACTTAGCGAGCACTACCGTATTGTCGATGCGCTGGTGCAACGCGAGGTGAGCCGCGCGGAATCGCTGATGCGCGAGCACATCCTGACCAACCGCGACGTCTTGATCCGCGCCCTGGGCGCAGACGCCTCGACAGAGGCGCTTTCACCGATGGCCGGCGGGGCCGTCGTAATTTCCTACTAGAACTCGGCCGAGAACTCGGCGGGGCTGGCATCTCTCCTGCGAGGGATGCGGGCGTATGGCACGGCGCAGGTCTTCGCTGGCAGAGATCAGCCCCGCTGCCCCGATACGAAATCGCTAGCCGCTTGCTTTGGTGAGCCTCTAACGGAATCCAGTCCAGAAACGCTTTCTGCGCGGCGTCACGCTGTGACGGAACGCGAACCTACCCGAGGCGCGCGCTCTCTCAGGCTACCTCCTCCCTCCTCGACAAAAGATGAGGCGGCGATTCAGATTTCTTCCGGTCCACGCCGGTGCCCTATCACCTCTTGCCCGTCATTGGACCTCGATACTTCAGTGAGAGCGGTAGCCGTCACCCGGGGCATCGTCACGCTTAGAGAAACTCCTCCTTGATATCGATGCTCGATCTCTGGCCGACGTGCTCATAGTTGCGCCCGAGCCATGCTTCTGCCTGTGCCCTGCCCTGATCACGTAGATTGCAAAGGAAGGACCAGTCGCCGTTGTACTTGCTCGAAACCCCCAGCGCCGCCATGGTTTCGTCGGAACGGATCGAGTGAATCAACATCTCCTTCATATCGCTCCGATCCACCCTGCCCTGCTGAATCAACGCCGTCACAAAGGCAATCGCACGCATCTCGCGCATCAGGGACGAGTTGAAGCTGACCTCATTGAGGCGATTGAGGATGTCCGCGGCTGTCGTAGGCACACCTCGGCGTACGATTGGATTGATATGCACAATCACGACATCACGCGTGCCGCACTCATAGATCAGCGGGAAGAGGGCCGGATTGCCCACGTAGCCACCGTCCCAGTAGTGCTGACCGTCAATGGTCACTGCCTGGAACAGCGTCGGCAGACACGCTGAAGCGAGTACCGCCTCGACGCAAAGGTCCGACCCCGAGAAAATGCGAATCCTACCAGTCTCGATATTTGTTGCGCAGAGGAACAGGTGGATTGGGCAGTGCTTGCGCAATCCCTCGAAATCGACCTGCTTCTGCAGCACGTCCCGCAACGGGTTCATGTTGTGGGGATTGAACTGGTAGGGGGACAACACGCGCAGGGCCATATCGGCCAATGCATACAGCGGCGAATAATTCAGACCGAAGCTATGCGTCCCTTTTAGCCATGGAATCCAACGGAATGGGCTATACCGCTCCGCGGACTGGGCGATGGCAAGCCAGAACTCCTGTAAGGCCTGGCGCGCACCATCCGCGCCGCCTCGCAGCAAACCATTGGCCAGCACGACAGCGTTCATGGCACCCGCGCTCGTGGCACTGACGCCCTCGATGGCAAGCCTGCCGTCTTCCAGCAGGCGGTCGATGACTCCCCAGGTGAAGGCGCCATGCATGCCGCCACCTTGCAATGCCAGAGCTACGGGTTTTGCATGCTTTTCGTCCATGGCTGCCCTCCCTCCGGGCGGGGTGGGTCATGCGCGATCCCGCAATCTCGCCCCTGTCTAGATACTATGCGACGTTTGGGTCGCGGCATGTGTTATTGGGTGACGGTGGCCTGTACCGGCCTGGTGCTCTCGGCTCCGCTGCTGGATGCAGTGCCGGCTTCGGCGTGATGTTTCGCGTCCAGCTTCTGCAATGCCTGCTGCAGATCATCCGGAAACCGAGTGTCACCGGGAGCGGTGGGATTGTAGCCAACGGCCTCCAGTTCCTGGAGCTCCTTGAGGATGCTGGCTCGCGTGACTTGAGGCATCCCGTTCGGTGCAGCGGATTGTGCCTGGGCCAAGCCCCCGGCAAGGTACATGGGTGATGCAATGGCTAGGGCACGAAACAGCCATGTCAACGATCTCGTCTTCATTTCATAACTCCTTGGGTGGTTCGCGGATTCCCATGACTGCCTCCGCAAGAGACAGGGATGGCATCGATAGCGCGTTGCCATCAGGGCAGCGCGCTGTATGTGCGTGGCAGACCCGCTTGCAGGAAACTGATGTCGCCATCGTTCGGGTTCGCCATGCACTTGTCCAACTGCGCTGGCGCCATGTTTATTCGCTACTCAGTTGTCCAGCTCTGTCCGGATAGCCTGCGCGAATGCGTTCACGTGAACCGTTTCCGCATCGCTGATGGCCCAGAAGTCCATGCCATGCTGATGCCAGTGAACAATCGAGTAGCCATCGGATGAATCGGTCACCGGCGTTGAAACGCTGCGCTCCGCCGGGAAGACATAGAGATCGATTGGGTGTCGCTGGTAGCGATAGATCAAGACCGCCACCATGCGATGGTCCACGTAGTCAACGCGGCCACCAACCAGGGGGAAGTCCCCCGCCGGCAACTGGATGACCGGCGGCGCGTAGTCGAGCCGACCGTTGAACCAGGGCTTCACTGTGTGCTGGTCGGTTGACAACACGTCCATCGAATGCTGCGACAGGAGCGCGCGGACGTGGCTCGTCACGAGTTCCTGCCTCATCCTGCTGTTTTCCTGTTGGGGAACCATCGAGAGCATGGCAAACACCATGACGGAAACGGCTATCCCCGCAATGCCGCCACTTGCCAACGCCAACGCGGGATCGATGGAGCGCACGCGCCATGTCAGCCACGACAATCGGCGCGCCTTGCGTGGCAGCCCCGCCTCCACACGTTCGCGCAGGTATGGTGGCGCGTGGTAGTGAAGCGAGCCACCGTGCAATAGATCGGCCAGCGTGGTCATCGCCTTGTCATCGTCCATGACTAACTCCCATCGAGCGCCCCAACACGGGCATTGGGGCAGGAGGAATCCGGCCGCCCTCGTCATGCATCTGCGCAGCGCGCACTGCGGTGCAGAGAAGTTGCCGGCCCCGCGCCAGCCGCGACATCACGGTGCCGATCGGTATGCCAGCGACGCTGGCGATATCGCGATAGCTCATCTCTTCAAGCTCTCGCAACACCAGTACCTCCCGATACTCGACGGGAAGCTGTTCGAGCGCGCGGTTGACGAGCTGCGCATCGTCGCGGCGTACCGCCAGCGTTTCGGGATCGCTGCCGATATCGTCAACCCATCCCGGCAGCCGCTCGTCGCCGTGGAGGATTTCATCAAAGGGCGTGCCGTCGGCTGCGTCGCACCGCCGGCGCCATTCGCTGAACCACGTGTTTCTGACGATGGCAAGCAGCCACGCACGCGCATTGCCACCGTGAAAGCTGTTGAAGAAGCGAAAGGCGCGCAAGTAGGCTTCCTGCACGATATCGTCGGCGTCGGTTGCGCTGCCGCTCAGCCAGCGTGCCAGGTTGTAGGCAGCGTCGAGATGCGGCAGCGTTACCTCCGCGAAGCGGCTGGACTCGTCGGTTGCGTTCACGGTGCCCTCCTCTGTCTTGCACATGTCCTACCATCGCCGATAGCGATTTATTCCGGACTACGAGTCGTTCAGGAAGTCTGGAATCACCTGGGTGAGCACCAACAACCCGTCAGGATCGAAATAGAAGTGCATGGTCGAGTACCACACTCCGTCCTCTTCGAACCGATAGCTCCAGACCTTCCGGCGCATGAGCGGGAAGTAGGTGCTGTCGGTGGGCTTTCCGAAGTGGACCAACACGTCCTGCATGGTCCATTCACCGACTCTGGCCATGCCGAACTCTTCGACAGTCAGCATCTGCCTGACACTGACGACGCGGCCGTCCGGGCCGATCTGGACTGCCCATTTGGTCTCGCCCGGCGCGGGATAGAGCCATCGACGGGAGCCATCCGGCAGCCGGTAGACCTCGCTCGGCCTGCCAAGCGCGGCTTGCAGCTCCGCCTCGCTGGCGCCCGGCGGCACCGATTGCCACGCGGGGGTTGCGCAGCCGAACACCAAGGCTGAGGCGGCCAGCGCCTGCAGCAGCTCCGCATGGCGAACACGGAGCGTCAGAACGCGCCCAACTGAGAGTGTTGAAATCATGGTTGAACTCCGACTGTCATGAAGGCACAGGCGATCGCCCGATCCGTGGGAACGCTGGGACCGAAGGTCGCGTCGTCACCTGCATAACTTCCGCCCGAGGAAAGTTATTCCATGAGTGGGGACACGTAGGCGATTGGGGAATAAACCGGGCGCCGCATCGGTATAACGAATGCCCCCCGGACGGAGGCCCGCCGGGAAGTCCGACGGTCTACCCCATGAACCCGAGTCAAGAGGACACCATGTCATCAGATCTTCCTTCCGATCCGTCGCGGCGCGACGCATTGAAATGCCTCGCATTCGGCAGTGCTGGCACCTTGTTCGTTCTGGCTGGGGGCATCCTCACGCCAGTGGAGTTGTCCCTTGCCGCCAGTGCGAATGCGCGGTCAGCAATAGCAGCGCAAACAGGCGTTCCCCTGTTCCTTCAAATCAGCGATACGCATATTGGATTCAACAAGGAGGCCAATCCGGACGTATCAGGCACACTCAGGCAGACGATCGACCTCGTCAACGCCATGCCGGTCAAGCCGGCCCTGACGATTCACACTGGCGACATCACCCACCTGTCGAAGCCCGCGGAGTTCGATCTCGCGAACCAGTTGCTGTCCGGATTGCAGATTGCAGAGCTGCACACCGTGCCCGGCGAGCATGATGTGACGGACGGGCCTGGCACCGAGTACTTCCATCGCTTTGGCCGAGCCTCGGACAACAGGGGCTACTACAGCTTCGACCACAGTGGTGTGCATTTCATTGGCCTCGTCAATGTCATGCATTTCAAGGCAAATGGCCTCGGAAGCCTGGGCGACGACCAGCTTGCATGGTTAGAAAGCGACCTGAAGGGGCGCTCATCGAGCACACCGATTGTCATCTTTGCTCACATGCCGATGTGGACGATCTATGAACCCTGGGGCTGGGGCACCAGCGACGCCGCGCAGGCGATGACCTACCTGAAGCGATTTGGCTCCGTCACGATCCTGAACGGACACATCCATCAGATCGTTTCCAAGGTGGAGGGAAACATCACCTTCCATACCGCCCGTTCGACGGCCTATCCGCAACCAACTGCCGGAGACGGCCCCGGCCCCTTGCCGCTCAAGGTGCCGAGCGATCAACTATCGAGAATGCTTGGCGTAACAAGTATCAGCATCTCGCAGTTGCCGTTGAAGGCGACGCTGACCGATGCAACGCTCGCCTGAGTCCAGACCCGTACCAACCAGGGACCCGTATCATGCTATCCACTAACATTCAACGAGCATTCGCCGTCTCCATTGGGCGTGCGATCCTCACGGCCGCATTGGCTTCAGTATTCACCGTTGCGCAAGCGCAAGACGCCAATGTCATCATGATCAAGAACTTCATGTTTTCGCCGATGTCCCTCAACGTCAAGGCTGGCTCGACGGTGACCTGGAAGAATCAGGACGACGAGCCCCATACGGTTGTCAGCGACTCTGGCCTGTTCCATTCCAGCGCACTCGATCAGGGCGATACTTATCAGTTCAAGTTCGAGAAGGCCGGCGTCTACAATATATTTTGCGGCATCCATCCGCATATGAAAGCCACTATCACGGTGAAGTAAGCAAGATCCGGTGAGGAGCCAGGCCGCCTCCCATCTGAAGGCGGCCCGGAACAGCGGGCTCTTGCCCCGAGCGTGAGGGCGAATGCGTCCCAGAGACACGACTCAGAGGCTCCGATCTTGGACACGTGGAGGGCCGTGTATGTCTGGTTATCCCTCTTTTCGGCGGTTGTGGCCAACGAGCGTGCGATCCGTTCGCCTGGCGACGGGTCTGGTGCTGTTCACCTACATCGGCACGCATCTGCTTAACCACTCTCTCGGTAACTTTTCGCTCACATGGCTGGAGCGCGATCTGCTGGTCCAGAAATACATCTGGCAGGGATGGGTCGGAACAATCCTGCTCTACGGTTCACTGGTCACGCATTTCTTCCTGGGGCTGTGGGCCTTATACGAACGGCGCGCGTTGTACTGGACCCCAGGCGAGATGGCGCAACTGCTGCTCGGCTTGTGCATACCTCCACTGCTGGCCAATCACGTGGTAAACACGCGCATCGCCATTGCCGAGTTCGGCATGGACAAGGGCTATGCGCAGGTACTGTACGCGTTCTGGATCGATTCCCCGTTCTTTGCCCGCGTACAGCTTGCGCTGCTGGTGGTCGCCTGGTTGCATGGGTGCTACGGCGTCTGGTTCTGGCTGCGCTTGAAACCGTGGTTCGGAGCGTGGCGGAGTGTGCTGACGAGCGCCGCCGTCCTGCTCCCTGTACTCGCGTTGCTGGGTTTCCTGCAGGGTGGCCGGGAGGTTGCGGCCCTTGCGCAGGACCCGGTCTGGCGTGCCGCCGCGATCCGGCCGGCGACCATCGGCACGCCGCCACAGAATCTCTGGCTCGCCGGGCTGCGCACTGATTTCCTGCTCTTCGATGGCGGGGCGCTGCTGCTGGTACTGGCCGCACGACTGACGCGCACAGTCCGGGAGCGCAGGGGTGGGCGTTTCGCCATCCTGTATCCCAACGGGAGAAAGGTGCTCGCACCGCACGGGTTCTCGGTACTCGAGGCCAGCCGTCTGGCCGGCATTCCCCATGCCAGCACCTGTGGTGGTCGCGCCCGATGCACGCTCTGCCGGGTGCGTGTGCTCAGTGACGTGCCGCTACCGGCGCCCGCCGGGGCGGAGCAGCGTGTTCTGGACCGGCTGGGCGCGGACCCGCAGACATTGCGACTCGCTTGCCAGTTGCGGCCAACCCATGATCTAGCGGTGTGGCCACTCGTACCACCGGCAGCATCGGCAGCCTTCCTGCAGCGCAGCCAGCAGGATGTCATGCCGCAGGAGCGGTTCGCTGCCTTTATGTTCGTGGACATGCGGGACTCGACTCGGCTCGCCGCAGCACAACTGCCATTTGATAGCATCTTCGTGGTTAGCCGCTTCATGGGTGCGGTCTGCTCGGCAGTGGTCCAGGCAGGCGGACAGCCGAACCAGTTTCTGGGAGACGCAGTGCTCGCCATCTTTGGGTTGAACAGCGATCCATCCACCGCCTGTCGACAGGCGCTTCGTGCCGTGCCGCTGGTGGCTGCCAGGATCGACGAACTCAACGCAGTCCTCCAACAGCAGTTGCAGATACGAATCCGCTTTGGCATTGGATTGCATTGCGGCCGCGCTGTCGTTGGGCAAATCGGCTTTAGTGAACATGTCACGTTCACCGCCATTGGCGACCCTCTGAACGTGGCCTCGAGGCTTGAACAATTGACAAAGGAAATGGCGTGCGAGGCCATCGTTTCGGATCAGGTATTCCACCATGCTGGCGTTTCGGCGTCGAGTCTGCCTCACGTCGCTGCACGCCTGCGAGGCCGTGACGAGCCAGTGCCGGTCCGCATCCTGTCCTTGGCGGCACAAATGCCGATGCCTCCGGCCTAACCATTGATCGGGCGGGCCTCGGCCCGCCCTCCTGCCTGCAGGGCGACACCGTTGCAAGGCTTAGCTGTGCGCGCCATCGGTGTACGGATCGCGCTTATCCGTGATCTTCGCGCCCTCCGAATAGACGTCGAATTTGCCTGTTCTCGCGCCGTCAGTGTACGGATCGCGCGGCCCGGTTGCATGGGCTGCGGTATCGACAGTGGCCATGTCGACAGCACGGTTCGATGCGTGGGCCAGGGTCGCAGATGTTACTAGTGCCACAACGCACAATGGGGTCAGGATTCTCATGGCTTGCTCCAATGTTGAGTAGTGAGAGACTCCAATGCACACTGCAGCAAGCGTGGAGTCTCATGGCTTGCACGCCGCGCCTGCTTGCCATGATCTCGACAGCCGATGCGCCATGCAACTACAGAACTGCCAAGGCTTCACGTTTATTCCCGTCCGCGTCTCGAACCGTTTTGGAGATCATGGCAAGGATCGGCCGCAGTACGGACAGCCGCTGGTACTCGGCAAGTTTCAGGCCGAAGTCGCGGCATTACATGGTGTGTGTGGCCGATGCGAGGAATTGAAGGACATGGGAGCCTCGAAGCGGCGCGTCGAGAAATGCAGAGCGATCTCCGGTAGATCCGCCACGGACGCAACGGGATCAGGTCGGGAACCGAGCGCCTCAAACGGTGCGGCGGCTCCGTTGAGGACAACACTGGGGATGTAGCCTTGCATCCTGCGCGACTACACGGGTGAGGACGTCAATCGATAAATGTCTGCTGGCGCCAGAATGGCATGTGGCACGCCGCGTCGTACTGCATTCAGCATGGCTTCACCGATGATCTGCGTGGTCAGCACGCTCTCTGGCGAGAAGCGCCGGAGCAGGATCAGCATCGGCTTCAGTAAGCTGTACATCCACCGATAGGCGGTCGTACGTGATTCGATGCCGTGTTCGGGAATGATTGCGCAGGGTCGGAGAATGGTCACCTGGCGAAACGGCACCCGCCGCAAGGCGTTCTCGGTTTGACCGCGGACGCGGGCCCACATCGTGCCGCCTTTCTCGCTGCTGTCCGCACCGGCTCCAGACACATACACCATTGTCATGCGCGGATTGCGGGCCAGGAGTTGGTGCGCGATATGAACCGTGAGGTCGTAGGTCACTGCACGGTAGGCAGACTCCGACATGCCGAAGGGTGCGACTTCCTTGCCCACCACATCACTGAAACCGCCCACCGCCCACTTTGCCGCCTGATAGGCCGACAATCCCGGACTACTGATACGCCCGCCGGCTCACGACACCTGAAAGATATGGCCGCCGCCCTGTGCGCGCATGACCGGAATCGCTGCACGTGTGAGGTTCACCACGCCGAACAGATTGGTTTCAACCTGGGCACGAAAATCCTCTGCAGGCACGTACTCGAATGGTTGAATGTGACCGCAGCCAGCGTTGTTGACCAGTACGTCCAGCCGGCCGAAGCGGCGCACCGCTTCCGATACGGCATCCTGCACCTGCTTTTCGTTCGTGACGTCCAGCTCGTATGTCGCCAGTTGTTCGCCGTAATGCGCTTGCAGATCAGCCAACCGCGTGATGTCGCGCGCGGTTGCCAGCACCTTGCCTCCGCCCCGGAGTGCGGCCTCGAGAATGTCGCGCCCCAAACCTCGCGCGGCGCCGGTAATCAACCAAACCTTGCTCATGATGCGTTCCCTTTTTGTCTGTCCAACTTTGCGGCGCTGCCAGTCACTCGGGCATGAACCCGCTCTTGCCCTCGAACATCACGGACTCCGCTAGCGCCTTTTGCGCTTTCAGCGCCTCCAGGCTCCGGGAGTAGCCCGCCTCCAGGACTGCGTAGGCGTCCGCACCGAGCACGGTGCGCAGCGGCGGTTCTGCCATCTGGTTGACCGTATAGATCGCGTCGGCCATCTTCACGGGATCTCCCGAAGCGTTGGCATCGCCTTCTTGCGCGATCCAGCGGCGCAGTTTGCCGACCGCGCTATCCCTGTACGCGTCGAGTTCCTGCGTCCAGCGGATATTGCCCACGAAGCCCGTCTTGATGGAGCCAGGCTCGACGATGATGGTCTTGATGCCAAACTCGGCGATCTCCTGGCTCACCGCTTCGGCAAAGCCTTCCAGACCAAACTTCGCTGCGTGATACAAAGCGCCGCTGGGAAATCCAGTTCGCCCGCCAACGCTGCTGACATGGATGAACGTTCCATGCTTCCTGGCCCGCAAGCCCCCCACAAAGGCGCGCGTAACCTGGATGGGCCCAATCCGGAAGTAGCCGCCCCACCTCTTTTTATCCACGCGTCGGCGGGCACGAGTAGACTGGTCAATTGGGGCAATGTTTGGACATGATGACTTGCTGGCTGCACGCGGTGCATGACAATTGCCAATTGCTCGAAGAGAAGGGAGGAATGTCCATGTTTCGTAAACTCGTGATTGGCACGCTAGGCGCCATGGCTGCCTTATTCTCGGCTACGGCATTGGCGCAAGGTACTGCGGCGGACGCCAGGGCCATGCTTGAAAAGACGGTTGCGGCCATCAAAGCCGATAAGGCCAGGACGCTCAACCAGATCAACAACGGCGAAAATGGCTTTCTTGTTGGCGATCTCTATCCGTTCTGCTTCAATCTCAGCGACGGACTCCTCGTCGCGGTCGGCAATCCCAACGTTAAGGGGTTGCTCGGCAAGGATGCCAGGAAATTCAGGGACCCTACGGGCGACGTGTATGGACCAAGGCTCTATGACGCGGCAAAAGAGGGCCAGGTCAACGAGGTCAGCTACATGTCTCCCAAGGCCGGCGCTGACAAGACGTGGGTGCCGAAGGCGAGCCTCGTTACTGCGGTTGCCGACCTGGGATGCGGCGTCGGTTACTACAAGTAGTGCGACCAAACCAACCGTCAAACCGGCGGCGAACTGCCGAACTCCGATGCCCGCACAATGCCATTTTCTCGCGTGACCGGTCAGTTCTAATGCCCTTCACTCCGCATGTGCGGGTTGCCATCGGCGCTGATCAGTCTTGATATCCGCCTTGGGTCATTCGCGTCGAGTTTGTCGTGCCTGCTACCTTGTCAGCTATCCACAGACCCGGTGCACGTGGCAAGCCTGCGCGGAGACCGGATCCCTCTGGAAGCAGCCGTAGAGGTTGCCCCGCGTCGAAGGGCAGTTCAGGGTCGTTCTGCGACGGCCGCGCCCCCACGACCTTTGAATCTGAAGTCGAGAATGGTGGCGGCTTGCCACGAGCCTCGACCGCTGGTACGCGGAAAACTGCGTTGCCTGGCTCCTGAAGCGGCCATTCGCATCTTCTTTCTTACTCCTTCATTAACCTCCAAAGCGTCGTGCGTCCGATCCCCAAAGTACGACTCGCAGCGGCGCGATTGCCACCGTTTGTCTGCAGGACTCGCAAGATGTCGTCCCGAGTCACGGTTCCAGACGGCGCGTCGGTAACCTTGTGCCTGCCCGCTGCAACAGGCAGCGATTGCATCTCTCCAAACTCGGGAAACATGGCCTGCAGGTCTTCCCGCGCACCGCCTGAACCATGGCTCAGATAGATCGCCGCGCGTGCTACGAGGTTTTCAAGCTCCCGTACGTTTCCGGGCCATGTGTAAAGCTCGAAGAGCGGCGAGAGGAACTCCAGAATGTGCTTCGTGACGGTGGCTGGCAGGTGGTACTTTGCTGCACTCCGTGCGAGCAGATGCTGCGCAAGACCAGGTATATCACTGCGCCGCTCACGCAAGGGCGGCAGTTCGATCTGTAGCAGATTGAGCCGGAAATACAGGTCGGCGCGAAATGTGCCGCGCTTGACCAACTCGCGCAAATTACGATGCGTCGCGGCGATGACACGGACGTCGATTGGCGTTGCGCGCCCAGAGCCGAGCTTCATCACTTCGCGTTCCTGCAATACACGTAGCAAGCGGCTCTGCAACGCGGCCGGCATCTCGCCGATCTCATCGAGAAAAATGGTCCCCGTATGCGCGACCTCGAAGAGGCCCGGCTTTCCACCACGCCGTGCGCCGGTGAAGGCGCCCTCTTCATGGCCAAACAGTTCGCTTTCTATCAAACCTTCCGGCAGTGCCGCACAATTGAACGCGACGAATGGGTTGCCGCGCCGACGGCTGGCATTGTGAATACCTTGAGCAACCAGTTCCTTGCCAGTGCCGCTTTCGCCTGTGAGCAGCACGGTAGCGTCGTGCGCGGCGCTGGCTCGCGCTAGCCGCCGCACGCGTTCAAGCTCCGGGGAGCCGCCGATCAGATCAGCCAGGTTATGCCGCGCCACCAGATGCTTCGGCCGCTGATTGGTTCGCAACGAGCGGTCAATGCGTTGTGCGATTAGTGTGTCCTGTACAGTGACCACCGCTCCGGAGCGTGAGCCATGCTCAACGATTGGCACGCAGTTGACAATCAGCGAGCGATCGCCGATCTGTTCGATGCGCTCGTTGCTCGGCGAATCGGCATCGAGTGTTTCGCGCAGGTGCGGGCCGACCGCCCCCAGGAGCTGTGACGCCACATCGCGGGAGCGGTTCAGGCCGAGCAGATCCAACATCGCAGGATTCACCACCTCAAGCTGCCCACCCTCGTCGAATGCCGCGACGCCGTCGCGCAGATGCGCGACGATGGTGTTGAGTCGCACGCGCTTTGATTCCTTCTGGCGACTCATGCGTGCCAACTCAATGGAGCGTTCGAACGCTTCTTCCACAGCGCCAATGGAATAGAGAAATACGCATTGCAATCCCGCCTGCAGCGCCAGATCGCATGCCATGCCAGGACCAATGATGACGGTGCAGCCTTCTGCGGCAAGCGCATCCACGGCCGCACGCACCTCGTCGATCGAACGGTATGCGCGCTGTTTCAATGCAACATTCAGCCAGCCGCTGAGGTTGGCCAGTTCCCTCGACACCGATTCGTGCAGCACCAAACCGATGGCCTCACCCGGCCACGCTGTGATGGCCTGCGTGATAGCGTTCAGCACGTCGAAGCCATTCACCTTGACCATCACCACGGGCACACTGAGATTGTCACGCAGATACGCGCCGTTTGAGCCGGCCGCCAGCACGACGTCAACCGTGCCTGCGTCGACGTACGCCTGGAGGGCGGTCACGGCAGCCCCGTAGCCCGCTCGAATCGAGAAGAAACGCGCCAGCTCGTTGTAGCGAGGCGCGACGGTCTCACACAGCGTACTCATCCGGCTGATGCTGACCAGCGCGATGCCCGGGCGGAGCTGGTTTGGATGTGAAATGGGCGTTGACATCTTGGAGGCTCCTGAGTGGAACGCTTTTGGAACGCCCCGAGAAACATGTGGAACATTGTCGCATGAGCGTGTTCGCGGCATGAAATCTTGTAAGTCATTGTTTTTGAAAGAAACTACGGCAGGTGCGGGAACTTGGCACGATCCGTGCGAAAACACCGTCTCCTACTCTGGAGACAAATCAAATGACTACCTTATCCGCCGCCCGCCGTGCGGCATTCCGCGCCAAGGTCAATGAACGCCAAGGGCTGCTGGTGGCTGGCGCCTTCAATGCAATGAGCGCCCGCGTCGTCGAGGAAACCGGGTTCGAGGCGCTATACCTGACGGGAGCCGGCGTTACGAATATGTCGCTTGGCCTACCCGATCTCGGTTTCATCGGCCTGCATGAAATTGCCGAACACACCGCGCGGGTCCGCGATGCGGTCGCGCTACCGTTGATCGTCGATGCCGACACCGGTTTCGGCAATGCGCTCAACGTACGGCACACGGTAAGAACGCTCGAGCGCAGCGGCGCCGATGCGATCCAAATTGAAGATCAGGTGATGCCCAAGAAATGCGGACATTTCTCGGGCAAGGAGGTCATCGCAACGAGTGAAATGCTTGGCAAGATCCGCGCTGCCGTTGATGCGCGCGAGGACCCCAACCTGCTGATCATGGCGCGCACGGATGCCGCAGCGGTGCATGGCATGGAGGCTGCCATCGAGCGTGGCCATCGCTTCATTGAGGCGGGGGCGGACATTCTCTTCATCGAAGCGACCGAGTCACTTGCCGACGTCGAGCGTTTGCCCAAGCTGATCGCTGCGCCACAACTGATCAATATTGTGATCGGCGGGAAGACGCCAGTACAGTCGCGCGAAACGCTAGCCAGTCTTGGCTACGCACTTGTGCTGTATGCGAATGCAACGCTACAAGGCGCAGTGCTTGGCATGCAGAGGGCGCTCAGCACGCTACGCACGAATGGTCGGCTTGACGAGGATGCGACGCTGGTGGCGCCATTCAGCGAGCGGCAACGCTTGGTCAATAAGCCTCTATACGACCGGCTCGATCGCGAATACGCAGCAAACGATCATTGAACGGGAGGGCCACGCCGGAAGAGTTTCCAAAAGGATCGTGGCTCCCGGACTACTGAACAGGTAGATTTCACCGCAGCGCACAGCACGTTGGGGTCAAGGTAATGGTTGGCGGGTCAGCGCGCCCACGCGCGGGAGGCCGACGACTGAGACCGGCCATAAGCAGTCCTCCCTGGCCCCAACTCCGAACGTCGAGCGAGCTAACAGTGTCGCCCCGCTGACTGTCGATTCAGGCCGATGTACCGTATTCCTTGCAGGTGGCCGAAATCGGGTTCTTCCTGCGATTGACCCGCCTCGGGACCCGCGAGCCCATCAAGGCATTGCGGGTGGTACTTCCGCAACTGCCGCCGAACGCCTACGTCCGGCGTTTCGAGAAGTTCTTCGGCGCACCTGTTACACCGGGGGAAAGTCCAAGCGTCACATTCTCTGCCGAAGATGCCTTGCGTCCGTTTCTCACAGTGAACGAAAGCATCTGGCGGGTGTTCGAGCCTGACCTGCGCCGCCGGCTCAGCGAACACGACGCAACAGCGGCAACGGCGGAGCGCGTGCGCGCCGTCCTGTTGGAACTGCTGCCGAGCAACACCGCCACCATCGAGACGGCTGCAGAGCGTCTGGGCATGAGCAAGCGTACGCTGCAGCGTCGCCTTGAAGACGAGGGCGAAAACTTTCGCGCTTTGGTCAACGCCACGCGAGAACGCCTGGCCCGCCACTATCTGGGGAATACGAAGATGTCCGGCGGCGAGATCGCCTTCCTCCTCGGCTTCAAGGATCCCAACTCCCTTTATCGCGCATTCCAGGAATAGACCGGGCAAACGCCTGACAGCGCCCGTCATGCCATGCACCTGAACTGAGGAAACGCACACCTTGTCCACGCCTATCGATCAACGCAAGGTGCTGCTGGCCGGCGCCACCGGACTCGTGGGAGGCGTGATGCTTCAGGCTCTGCTGGCAGACCCGACCGTCGCGCAGGTGCATGCCCTGAGCCGTCGCCCATTGCGCGTCCGCCATCCCAGGCTTCAGGTCCATATCGTGAATTTCAGCCGGTTGCCCGCGCTCCCGCAGGCAGACGAGGTGTATCTGGCGCCCGGCACCACGATCAAGGTGGCGGGCAGTCAAGCGGCGTTCCGCGCTGTCGACCTGGAGGCCAATCTGGCTGTGACCAAGGCCGCGTTTGCCGCGGAGCCAGTCGCGCAGGTCTGGTCAGTGCGGTTGGCGCAAACGCGAAGTCCTCCACGTTCTACAGCCGCGTCAAGGGTGAATTGGAGGACGCCCTCAGGTCGTTGGGGCTGACGACGCCGTGATCTGGGACCCGCTTTGCCCGCTTATCGTAGCAGTGTGGAGACGGCGCGGAGCACGCGGGGAGCAGCAATCGGCGTTCACGTCTATCTGCTGCGATAGCCCGGGTCCCGAGCAGTTCCGGGCTAATACGGGCCCTTTGGACCACATCTGACCGACAGCCCAGAAACCAGCCTGTCGTTGGGTCCGACCTTAATGGGCGTCGGCCTGTCACCTAGAATATTCTCAGGGTATTGCGTAACCCGGCCGCGCCGCCAACGCAAACTACTGGAGACCGTTAGAGCCACATCTCAATCACTGACGGGTGGTCCATGGTGCTATTACTTCGCTATCTGGGAGTCTTGGGAATCTGCGCCTTGTTCACTGCATGCGGAGAGATTCCGTCCAGGCATGCCACGTGCGGTGCCGATTCCTGTCGCCCTCGGCACGAGCACGAGATGCTGCAATCCGGCGAGGCGTCATGGTACTCGGCAACGTTCCAGGGGCATCTGACCGCAAACGGAGAACGCTACGATAGCAGCGCCTTGACTGCTGCCCATCGAACATTACCGCTCGGCAGCCATGTGCGCGTCAGATCGTTGGCTACCGGAAAATCGGTTGTCGTTCGCATCAACGATCGCGGACCATACGTCGACGGCCGAATTATCGATCTCTCTTATGCCGCGGCGGAAGCTTTGGGCTTGCCAGATGCGCGGTCGATGCGGGTGCAGATTGAGCGTTGACTTGCTTTGCGTGCGGATTCAACCAGCGAAGGCAACGCACTAAACGCGCGGCCCTCACATGATTGAGGCAATGCGGTGGTCGGGCACGCACGTGACCACCGCTTTACCACCTGCCATATCAGTCGATTCGCGCGCCCGATGCCTTGACGGCCTGTCCCCACCGCTTCTGCTCGCTGGCGATCGTCGCCGCAAAGGCGTCCGGCGACTGCCACGCTGGTTCGGCCCCCTGGAATTCAAGCTTGGCCTTCGTATCTGGGTCCGCCAGCACGGTACGCAGCGCGGCCGACAGCTTGTCGACAATGTCCTTCGGGGTGCCGGCCGGTGCCAGCACCCCGTAGAAGCCCACCACCTCGAATCCCTTCAGGCCGGCTTCTTCCATCGTCGGCACATCGGGCAGCGCCGGCGATCGTTTGCCCGACGTTACCGCCAGCGCGCGTACCTTGCCCCCTTTGATGTACTGGGTGAACAACGGAATGGAGTCGGCCATCATCTGCGCCTGGCCACCCATCACGTCCGTCAGTGCCGGCGCGCTACCTTTGTACGGGATATGAACGATGAACGTGCCCGATGCCTGCTTGAACATCTCCGGCATCAGATGCGAGATACCGCCATTGCCGCCCGATGCAAAATTTAGCTTGCCCGGATTCGCCTTCGCATATGCGATGAATTCCTTCAGATTCTTTGCGGGCACGTTGTTGTTGACGACCATCACCAGCGGAATCAGCGCGGTACGCGCCACGGGGGCGAAGTCCTTCGGCATGCTGTAGGGCAGCTTGGGATAGATCGCATTATTGATCGTCATCTGGCCCGTATTGGCAATCAGCAACGTGTAGCCATCCGGCGCAGACTTGGCGACGTTGTCCGATCCGATATTGCCGGCGGCGCCGGCCTTGTAGTCGAGCACGACCGACTGCCCGAGAATGGGCTGCAATTTTTCGGCAAGAATGCGCGCGTGCGTATCGACCGGCCCGCCCGGCGGAAAGCCCACCACCATCCGGATTGGCTTCTCTGGCCAGGCCCCATGCGCGGCGCCCGCGGCAAACGCCAGTGGGGTCAGGGCCAGAGTGGCAAGGGCGTGCAGGACACGGCGGGCAACAGGCATCTTCATTTTTCTCTCTCCAGATACGGCCACGCTCTGCGAGGCGTGGATCGGTCCGGTATTGTGACGTTTATATGACATATTTGTGAAGTCCCTGAGCCGTATCCCGACTGGCATGCCAACCACACGAGAACAATTCCGCGTCTTGACTTGCGCGCCCGCTTCTGGTCATTGGCAGCCAGGCCTAATAAACCAGAAGGAGTGCAATTTGAAAGTCAAACGTGTAGTGGCCAATATTGAAGTCGCTGATGTAACGCGTGCTCGCGCCTTCTATCACGATGTTCTTGGCCTTGAGCTCCTGATGGACCACGGGTGGATTCGAACCTACGGCTCGCAATCTGAAATGACTATTCAAGTCAGTTTTGCAACAGAGGGCGGATCCGGCGCGCCTGTGCCGGACCTGTCAATTGAAGTGGATGACGTGGACGAGGCGCACCGGCGTATGCGAGATGCAGGCTTTTCCATTGAACGTGGGCCAGTCGACGAGCCTTGGGGCGTGCGCAGATTCTTCGTCCGAGACCCCTATGGAAAGCTGGTCAACATCCTCGCTCACACGTAGCCGCATGTGCAGATGCCAGCGTGGAGCGGTCGTGAACTGTGAGGCGAAGCAGGCCGCGACTTCCGCTTAGTGCAGATGTCTGCCAAACAGAACGCTCCATCTAGAACGCTCCATCTTTCGACGCTCCACCTTTCGATATTCGCAGTTTTGTTCCAGGTGGATTCCATCGATACCGATGTCGGAATTCCTCCAATCCTGGAGCGCGGCGAGAGCCAGTAGTCGCTTTGAAGCACCATATCGCAGCGCCGCACGGCGCCTGCGCCTGCGCCTCTCGCGGCGCTGCGATAGCTGCAGGTGTTCATAGGGTCCTCGAAGAGCGTGCGTCCTTATGATCTGCGCGAGCGAAACCGATGCGATCGCTCATATGGAACGTTCCAATGCGGGGTTGCCAATTGAGGAACAGCCCATTGCGCTGCCCGCCGACACCGATGTAGGACGAATGCTGACTGCTCGCACAGTTTCTTGCTTGCTACGCTCAATTAAGCAGTCCGGGCTAGTCCATCAGCGGGGCGTGCCCGCATCGAAAGGAAGCAAGGAGATCGTCATGAGGAAACTGTACGCACTTATCACTCTCGCAGGCATGCTGTTGATCGCTGGCTGCAACACCATTTCAGGCGCGGGCAAGGACATCGAACGCGGCGGCGAGAAGGTGCAGGGCGCTGCGGAGAGCACAAAGCAAAAGATGTAGTGTGCCGGCAGGTCAGCGGCTTCGTCGCCAAGGAGAAAGACACCATGAGCGAAGAACCATCGCGATCGTCTACGAATGCCATACGCCGTGATCCGGAGAACTCGGATATGCAACACGCGGGCAGCGCCATCCAGGAGCACGCGCCGCTGGCTGACTTTCGGTACGGCAGTCATTGCGGCGTGGAACGTGGCGTAGACGTGGCAGATTATCTACAGACGGGGCTGTCGAGCGAAAGCACCTTGTCCCACCCCTGTCACGTACGGTTCGGTGGCAAGCAACCCGAGGGCGTAGATCGCTACAGCATGTACGGCATGGGCCCAGGCAGCAGCGCGCCGGGGCCGGAGCTCGAGGGGATGCCCGCGCCCGTTCCTGCGGTGCTGGGGCTGAACGTTACGGACTCCATCGGCGACACGCTGCTGCCTCAGTCTGACTCGCAGCGCGTTGTTGTCATCGAGGAACGCTTCGCGCAGACGGTGAGCACCCGGTCGGATCCGGCGAATAGTCACCCGACGAAGCCGGTTTTCAATTCGCCGGTAAGGGACCTCCGCCGATTGCGCGCCGATCGGCATCTACTGGCGAACCGCACGGTATTAAATCGGAACGTCCACTATCTGGATTGATCCATCAATTGAGTGTCACTGTGGACCCTTTGGCGAAGGTTCGCAGATGGCCGATAGCTGCCTTCGGCGGCCGTGTCATGCGGCCCCAGAGGGAAACAGTGCCCCTATGTCAGCGTTCGGCCAAGAGCAGACATTTGCAACGATCCGCTTGCTAAAGGCCATCTGGTTCTTCTCGTGTAAAAGACACAGGTCAACAGTTCACCGTGACAAGTCTCACTGCGGGGGACTCCAACCGTTGTCTAGTCTGGCAAGCTTATTCAGGAGCGTACAGACTGCTGACGCCGACGCCATCCACAGGCATGCCGCTTGCATAGAGTGGCATGGGTAATCCTTGCGCCCATCCCTCAGCCAATATCTGCACATCACGGACAGGATTGGATGCCTTGGCCCGCTCGTTGCGGATGCGACAGGTTTCTGGGTCCATCGCAAACAGGGCGCGCGCAAAGATCCGTCCCTGTTCGACCAGCTTGGTAGTCTTGGGACTGCGGATTTTTGTGAATTGCTGGAAGACTTCGTCCAGGCTGCCGCCTGCGCCCTCCAGGCACCGGGCTAGATGCCATGCATCTTCCAGTGCCTGGCAGGCACCTTGCCCCGACGTCGGCAAAGGCGCATGTGCAGCATCTCCAATCAACAACACATTTGCCCGACTCCATGTATGCAGTGGCTCCAGGTCATGCACAGCAATCAGCCGGATGGCATGCGCAGGCGTAGCCTGAATGATGCGGGCGACAGGCTCGGGCCATCCGGCGAATAGATCCTCAATCTCCTTGCGAATTTCTGAGGTGGAAGTTTCCCCAGGTAATGGCCGCGCCTGCGCCGCTGCCCAGTAGAGCAAATCGGTCCGGATTGCCACGCATCCGAAGCGCGTGCCCGCCCCCCAGAAGTCTTGAATCGCGATGTCGTCGACCAGCGCACTTTGTCCTTGCGCCACGCCGATCCAGTTCACGAAGCCCTGGTAGATCGGCGTGTTGTCACCCGCAACAAATTTGCGTGCCACCGAATCCATACGGCCGTCGGCGCCGATGAGCAAGTCCGGACGGATGCTCACGCCGTTCTCAAAATGGGCCACAGCCCTGCCATGGGCATCCAGATCGATGGCCGCCGCCCGGTGTCCGAACTCCACCGGGATACCTGCCCGCGCCGCATGTTTTAGCAACACAGCCTGCAAGTCCCGGCGCAGCACCGTTTGGGTCGGATACCCCATCGTCCGATCCAGCAATGCAATGTCGACGCCTCCCAGAGCGTTGCCTGCCTCATCGTAGCGATGCGCCATCACAGGCCGGCCGCCAACAGCCTCAATGTCTCGCAGCAGTCCCAGCTCTTGCAGCACAAAGCCAGCATTGGGCCAGAGCGTCACGCCAGCTCCCATGGTCGCAGGCTCCGCCCGGCGCTCATAGACGCGGGGCTGGTACCCCTGCTGGTGCAAGGCTAGCGCCACGCTCAGACCGGCAATGCCGCCACCAAGTATTCCAATTTCCACGTTGAAGCTCTCCTTCTCAAACTGTCCTGACGCACGGCCAAGGGTGATGCATCGGACAAAAAGGGCATCTTAGATTCCACCAGTACCGAGAACTAGCGTGCGAAAATGGGCAGATTTCATACCTCAAACGGGATAATCAATGCGCAATGCACTTGATCTGAACACTGTCCGTGTCTACGCGGCAGTCGTCGATGAGCAGAGCTTTGCTGGCGCATCACGCCTGTTGGCCATGCCCTCGTCGAATGTCAGCCGCCACGTCGCAGCACTGGAGCGCAGACTCGGCGTACGCCTGCTGGAGAGAAGTACCCGCCATCTGCGCATGACGGAAGCCGGCCGGCTGCTCTACGAACGCGCAAAGCCCTTGCTCGACACCTTGCTCTCCACGGCGGAAGAGCTTGGCGTGGTACAGCGCGAATTGCGCGGCCCTCTGAAGATGTGCATGCCCGGCGAAGCGCCAAGGCTGCTGGCTCCCATCCTTGCCGAATTCTGTAGCCTCCATCCCGGCATCGAGCTGGAATGCGATACCCGGATGACCGGACTGGAAGTGCTTCGAGAGGACGTCGACCTTTCCATCGTCTTCCATCGGGGTCATCAGGAGGACAGTGCCTTCATCACCCGCGAACTCGCCACACTGCCCAGCATCGTGGTCGCAGCTCCCTCCTTGCTGGCCAAGACTGGAATGCCACACTATGTGCGAGAGCTGAAATCTCTGCCCTGCATCACCACCCTCAGCGCACTGAAGGGCCAGCCGTGGCAGTTTCAGGGCGCGGCGGGCGAAATCGTCAAGGTGCCGGTCCGTAGCCGCTACCGCGTCAACAGCGGAGAACTGGCCGTGGCAGGCGCACGGCAGGGCATCGGTTTCGCGATTGTGGCGGCTTACCCATGCCAGGAAGATCTTGCCGCTGGCCGATTGCAAGAGGTGACACTGGACCTGTGTCCTGCGCCGTTGCAATTGCTTGGTGCCTACAGCCACCGGCATTCCGTAACAGCGCGTGTGCGGGCATTGCTGGAATTCATTCAGATGAGGCTAGGCGAATTGGGCAACCTCGAGAGGTGAAATGCGCGATGCATCTGAATCGCCGAATGTCTGCAATGGGTCTTGCGACCTAAGATCGCAAACCATATTCCAGGCGCACTCGCAAGACGTTGAACTTCGATACGCCGGCTGAAAGGTTTCATCAGTACGTTGCGTTGACCGGTTGAATCCGCAACCAGGAGCAGTCGCTCGCGAGACGCGACTATGATGCATAACGTTCTACCGCCCGATATCTCATTCAATGCAATGTAAGGAGAATCCCATGATCAAGGTCACCGTGATGTATCCGTACACCGAAGGCGCACGCTTCGACCACGTCTACTACCGCGACCAGCACATGCCGATGGTGAAGGCGAGGCTTGGCAGTGCCTGCGCCTACTACACCGTCGAAAAAGGCCTTGCCGGCAGAGCACCAGGTGCACCGCCCGCCTTCGTGGCGATGTGCGCGTTCATTTGTGATTCGGCCGAAGGCTACCAAGCCGCCATGCAAGAGCACGGCGCCGAGATCCTGGGCGACATCGCCAACTACACCGACATCGCGCCAGTGGTCCAGGTCAGCGAGGTCGTCGTCGAACGGTCGGATCGTTGAGCGCAGCGGATCTAGTCTGACGACGCCCGGACGCCTCTTATCAGTTGGCAACAGCCATAGGCTCACGCTTGATTGAAAGGCGCTTCCGGGCAGGTATCGCGCAGCCACCGTCCGAAGGAGTGCGAATAGCGGTCCACTCGTGACCTAGCTAATCGAGTCGGGCCCGGCCAGAAGCGGTCCTTCGCAGTCGGAGTCAGTTGGCGAACGACTGCTCAACGAACACGATCCGCCGCCTTATTCAACACCTGCGGTTCGCAACATAGGGGCCCGCATCCGCTTTTCTAATAACCACGTCACTCAGCCTTGTATCGCCGTCTGATTTCGCATTCTTTTTACTGCGCTAACAGCCGTAACCGCTTACGCGAACGGAATCCGGATTGCAAAAGCCAGGAGCACCGCCGCGAAGGACCAGCGTTGAAACCGCTCGGCGCGTGGGCTGTGCCGCAGAAAGGACGTCAGGTGCGACGCCCCGAACACACAGGCCAGGTCAAAGGCAATTCCTGTCAGAACGAGGACGACACCAAGCTCAGTCACTTGCGACCAGACTGGTGCACCTTGCGGGTCAATGAATTGCGGCAACAGCACGGAACAGAACAGAAGTGCCTTTGGATTTAGCAGGCTGCTAAGCATCCCCTTGGCAAACGAGGAGCGCAGTGACGGCGCAAACCCGGCATGCCCCCCATCGGCTTTCAGGCCAAAGCCGCGGCTGCGGAGAATCTGAATTGCCACGTAGGCAAGGTACAAGGCGCCGACAATGCGCACCCCCTCGTACAGTCCGGGTGAGGCCTTCAACAGGGCGGCGACCCCGCAAGCCGAAAGCGTCACGTGTGTCGCTCGCGCGATCGCGAGGCCCGCGGTATTCGCAACGCCATGTCGAATCCCCCGGGAAGTGCTCGTCTGAAGCACCAACGCCATGTCGGGGCCTGGTATTGCATAGACGACGGCGAGTGCGCCGATAAACGCAATCAAGGCGTGTACGGAAATCATGGTGAACTCCTGTCTGGGGAGTCCATTTTCCCGCCATCAAAATGGGTTTTTACGGCGATTTTCGGCGCAATTATCACTATCGATGGAGGAATCCGCTAACATTCAAAACCCCCTAGGAACCTGATCATGGCCCTCGACAAGATAGACCACGCCCTCCTGCTGGCGCTGCAAAAAGACGGGCGCGCCAGTATCGCAAACCTGGCCGAGGCCGTTAGTCTCACTGAAACACCATGCGCGCGCCGCCTCAAGCGGCTCGAGGCCGAAGGGTACATTGACGGCTATCGCACGATACTGTCGCGGTCTGCATTGAAACTGGGGGTGCTCGCATTTGCGTGCGTGCGTTTTGGCGTACACACGCGTGAACTGTCTGACCGGTTCGAACGCGAGATCCAGGCGATTCCTCGCATCGTGTCATGCCACAACATATCCGGTAGTGCCGACTATCTATTGCAGGTCGTCGCCAAGGACATGGACGACTACGGGCTGTTCATGAACGATGTGCTGCGTACGCTACCCGGCGTCACGTCCGTTGAGTCCATGTTTTCAATGCGTGAGGTCAAGCGAGACGCGGGTCTGCCGTTGCTTTGAGCGCCTAGGGCCGCCCCCGAGGGCGACCTTTTCCCGGCTGGTGAACGTGCCCCGTGCAAACAGGCTACGGGCTACGGGCTACGGGCTACGGGCTACGGGATGGTCGCAATACGGCCCAATCGGCGGAGCAAAGGGGGCTGCGAGTATCTCAGCCGTGTCGGCTGTAGCAGGCTAGCGTCGCGATTCCCCCGGATGATCAGGCGATTACCGCGAAGGCTTGGCCCGTCGCGTAACTTGGCAGGGTGCCCCCAAGTCTGCGTGATCAACTTCTCGAAAAGTCGTAATCACGTTCGACCCTGCAAATGCGCGTCTTGTAGCCCTCATACCATTTTTCTCGACCGAGCTTTTGTGCCTGCAGATGGGCTGAATCTCGCTTCCATGCCGCAATGGATTCCAGACTGTCCCAGTAGGACACCGTGATGCCCAAGCCTTCCCTCGCTGATTCGGCGCCGAGGAATCCTGGCTGCTTACTGGCAGCTTCGAGCATCACATGGGCCATCTCTCCGTACCCGTTATCCCCGTCGCTACGGATGGAGGTGAAGATCACCGCGTAGTACGGAGCGGCCGGCGTTGCTGCGATTGACATCGATACCCCCTGATAGTTGGTATACCATTATGCCAAAATATTGAGGGAAGCGTGACATATGGAACGACGGTCTGAGTCGACGGCAGATCTAGTTGCCGAGTCGCTCCGCGAACTGATCGCAAGTGGCGAAGCGATGGATGGGACGCGACTGGTTGAGCGTGATCTGGCCGAAAAATTTGGCGTCAGCAGAATCCCTTTGCGCGAGGCGCTGCAGAGACTGGAGTCCGAGGGACTCGTCGAGATCAACAGAAACCGCGGTGCGGTAGTTCGAACACTCTCGCCTGCGGATGTGGAAGAGATTTACAGTCTACGCATGCTGCTTGAAGGAGACGCCATCTATCAAGCAGTCAAGCATATGGACGATGAGACGCTATCTCGGGTCGAGCTAGTCCATCGCTTGCTCGGAGACGCAAAGAGTCGAGAAAAACAGGGGCAACTCAATCGTGAGTTTCACGAGCTTCTCTACGCGCCGTGCGGCAATACGCGCCAGCTCAATTCGATACGAGATCTGCGAACCCAAGTGGAACGATACGAGCGCTTGCAGTCCACTCTACTAGCAGATACAAAGATGTTTCAGCGTGAACATGCTGAGATCCTCAAGGCGTGCACCGACGGGAACGCAAAGGGTGCTCGATCGATGACCGTTGCGCATCTCGCCTCAGCTAAACGCATCGTTGAGCAACTGGTCCGGAAAGGGATGCCATGAACGTCAGGTGGTACACCGTTCCAGGGACCGCAGTCATTGGGATTACGTGTCGTGGTGCGATCTTCAACGCACCACCACGAAATGCACACTTTCCGCGCCTTCGCGCGTTGCCATATTCGGACAAGATAGACGATGAGTAATCCACGTGAATTGTTGACAGCCGCAGACATCGTGGCGATGGAACCAGCGCGTTCCGTCCATCCGTTGAACGAGAATGCCGTTCGGTTGAAGAGATCGCTTGGCGATGCGACGGGGCTAACGCAACTCGGCTTTCATCTGATGACGCTGATGCCGGGACACGAATCGACCGAATATCACCGGCATCTCTATGCTGAAGAGTGCGTCTACATTCTTTCCGGCATTGGTACGGCGACTGTTGACGACCGCACTTATCCGATTGGCCCCGGAGATTTCATGGGATTCCCACGCGGTGGTGTCGCACACACGATGCTGAATACAGGCGATGTGCCCTTGGTTTACATCGTCGCAGGCGACCGACCGGAACACGACGTGTGTGAATATCCGAAGCAGGGAAAGCGACTGTACAAGGCCGGTGTCAACAAGGTCTTTGTGGATCAGAGCAGTTAACCCGAAGCAACCGAACCTGCGAACGACCGCTTTCGCGGAAGTTGAGGTTTGCTTCCAGAGCGGGTGCGGACGCTCGCGACGCTGGCGGTAGATTGACCCCAGGGGAGCGACCTCCAAGTTCCGAGTTCGGCCAGACTCGACCATTGCGTATTGGGTCGCCGACGGCAACAACGCGTTGGATCTGATAGGTCTCCCAGCATTTCGTTTCGTCCTGGCGGTTCATGACGTCCCTCCATCCGTCGCGAATCTGGTGCGCGAGAATGTTGGCAATCTGTCTCCTGATCTTGGCAGCGCGCGCCAGCGTGCTACACGGCATCGGCGATGGGCTGCCGGTCGGTCGCGTGGGTACTGCATCGGAACTCGCGCAGGCGGGCCTGTTTCTGATGACGAACGGCTTCGCGACGGGCACCGTCCTGCAGATCGACGGCGGTGCCAACGCCTGATGCAGTGTTGAGAAAATCTGAAAACAGATAGCCGCGGCAGGTACTTCAACCTCCGTGGCGGAGCCGCTACAGTGGATCCGGGTATCGTTCTCTCTCCCGGTACCTGGAGCGCGTGCAAGGGCGCTCATTTTCTCCTCCGGATGCGCCGCACATGACTCCCCATACGTGGCCGCAATGGGTAAGCGCAGCGTGAGCTGCGCTCTTTTTTACTCCTGCGACCGTAGGCCGCCTACACGAATGTCCCGCCATTCGCAGGAGACCCCGCGTCGACGCCACCTCGTTAAACAGCGTCGCAGGATACTGCGGCAATCTGCCTTGGCTGTCGGATCTCCCCCCCAACTGGACGACCGAAATGCCACTACCTTCAGCCTCAAATGCGGAGTGAAGCCAACTAGATATCCGATGATAGATCCGCGAGACCCACCTTGCGACAAACCCACCCGAGCAACCAAAGTCCAGCGCCGGCCGAGTAAGCGACGATGCCCGCTCCGGCCTGATGTTGGTCTCCGAGCAGATAATTCGCGCAGAGTCGCACCGGCTCTTCAACGAAGACCAATCCAACTGTCACGCCCATCCAGACCAAGTTGCCAGCGAAGAAGAGCAAAACGGGCCACGGCGAGATGCGGATTGCGAGCGCCATCGAGAATCCCGCCACGCACACCGAAACATCGCGCGCAATGCCCGTAGCCATCGACATTCTGGATAGGTCAATGGCAATGGGCACCATCCAGACACCATATGCGAATGTGCTCAGGGTACAGAGAGCGAGTCCGTAAGACCGCATCGCGTCCACTAGGCTCCGGCGACTTTTTACATATAGCTCGGCGAAGGCCCAACCCGCCACGGCCAGACATGGCAGCAGACACAACATCAGCGAAGACATTGATGCCTCGACGACGTCACGGAGCGGGGGCAGCGCCGGAATCAGGCAAATCAGCAGAACGCAATGCCATGACCTCCTGCTCATCGTGCCGCCTGACGCACGAGGCTTCGTGCAAACAAGTACGCCTGTTGAAATTGCTCCATTGGATACGTGGCCAAAACCACACCATTCGCGGAAACCACGTCGAGTGCCCCGTTATGCGTGATGCCGCCCATCCCATCCGGGATCGCTATCACATCCGCCTGGCGTAGCAACGCCTTCAGTTCGCGCGAATCGCTTGCGGTGACCACCTCCCACTCCGGCAAGCTCGCCCGATACGTTGCTGCGTACGTTTTCAAGTCGCCAGCCGTATCGCGCGCGTCGAGTGAAATCGAAACAAGACCAAGTTGACCTGACAAGCCGTCGGCCTTGACCTGCCGAGACAACTGTGCGAACTCTCCGCCCAGCGCGCTACATACGGTATTGCAGCGTGTGTAGATGAAATCCACGATGTACACCGTCGACGTCGCGTTTCCGGAGAACAGTTGCACACCATGCTCTTGCTGGTTCTGCACTGCAGTCGCTGGCATTTGAAGATCCAGCGACGCGATCCGCAGGTCACGCCGCTCGTCCAGTGTCCAGGCCGACAGCCCGTAGGTCAGCGCGTGCAGCCCGCCGATGCCCGCCGCCAGTACGGCGCCAAGCGCCAGCCACGGCCTAGCCGCCGGACCCGCCAAGCGCGGCGTCGCCATCGAAAGATCCTTTCATGCCGGCGGTGTCGGCACGCGATGCCGCAACGGTTTCCGCCGAAATTGCCGAAGCACTATTTCCCCACTGGGCGCGTACATGTGTCAGTACGGCCGCGATCTCGGCATCGGTAAGCTGGTCGGCAAATGCCGGCATCGCCCCGTTATAGACCGCGCCCTTGACGGTCAGCTTGCCGGTCACGCCTCGCAATACAATCCGTGCGACACGGGACTCGTTACCGTTGACCCATTCCGATCCGGCAAGGGGCGGAAAGACGCCTGGCAAGCCTTGTCCATTGGATTGGTGGCAAGCCACGCAGCGGCTCTGAAAGATTGCGGCGCCGTCGACCTTCGCTCCAGCGCCCTTCGCATTGCCGCGCAGGTCCGCCAGCGTGCGGCGATCGCCCAGTTCGGGCGCCTGATTGATTGGAGCCGTGGCGATGTACCACGCCCCCCATGCCACCAGAACGGCAACCATTGCCAGCACATAGCGCGGAATGGGCGCCTGGTTCTCATGCGGGTCTTCATGCTCGCGCGCACGCGCCGCGTCGGCCTGCCGTGTTTCCCGAACATCGGTCATTGCAGTCTCCTGCCTTCAGCGCGCCGCGGCGCCATTGATCGGCGGCAATACGGGCCCGGTCCGGTTCAGTGACTGCAGGTATGCCACAAGATCCAGCGCCGCCGCAGTGGGAACAATCACCTTGCCAACTGGCGCGTAGCCTGGTGGCAAGGTGATGGCCTTCTCGCCGGCATCGGGAGCGTCCTTGGCATCGAACAGGTATGGATAGCTCGGCATGATGCTGCCGCTGACATAGGCACGGGGCTGGTACAGATGGCCGAGATGCCAGTCTGCGCTGGGCTGGCGCACCCCGATGTTCATCAGATCCGGCCCCGTTCGCATGGTGCCGAGAAGATGGGGGCTGTCGTAGTAGTAGTCGCCGGCAACGGCGGCTCGCCCCCAGCCACGTTTGGCATCGGGCGCGAAACTGCTGTCTCGTGGTTGCTGCGAATGACAGTAGATGCAGCCATTGGCGATATACACGCCGCGCCCACGCAACTCCGCGGTGGTGTACGGCTTCAGGCCTGGCGTTGGCTTCACGTCGTGCAACTGCAGGTACGGGATCACGACCAATGCGCTGGTGGCGATCGCCAGCATCGTCATGCCACCGGCAAGCAGTGCGTTTTCGTTGTTCATGTTCCCACTCCCTGCTCCGGCTTGCTGCCCCGGTGAAATAGCGCAGGACGATCGCGGTTGGGACCAAACCCGAAGATCGCGCATACGAAATTCGCAACAAGACAAAGGTGGCCGGCCAGCATCATCGTGCCGCCCACCGACCGCGCCTTCAGATAAGGAATGGTCACCTGCACCGAATCCATGAACGGACGAGCGGCATCAAGCATGGCCATGCCCTGCAGCCAACCGCCAATGGTCAGACTGACGAAGTAGACGCCGATCCCGCCAGCAGCCAGCCAGAAGTGGCAATAGATCATCCAACGGTACGGCCACTCGCGACCGGTGATACGCGGCACGATGAAGTAGATCGCGCCAAAGAACGCGAAGCTCACGAAGGCATAGAGGCCAAGATGCGCGTGTGCGACCGTGTAGTGCGTGAAGTGGGTGACGCGATTGACGGCTCGCAACGCCTCGAAGGAACCCTGAATCGAGCTCAGCGTGTACATCATGCCGCCGAAAGTCACGAACCGAAGCGTCGGGGATTCGATCAGCTGGCGAAAATGGCCTCGTAGCGTCTGGTGCTGGTTGATTGAGAACGCGATGACTGGAATCAACATCATCATGCTCTGCACGATTGACAGTGTGATCAGCCACCCCGGTACCGGTCCGCCCACCAGGTGGTGCCCGCCCACTTGTCCGTAGAAGAAAGCCAGCGCCCAGAACCCAAGCAATGACAAGCCATAAGACCTGACAGGCTGCCCAATGATCTTCGGCAGGAAGTAGTAGATCGAGGCAAGCGCAAGCGGCGTGTAGAACAGACCCAGCACGTTATGCCCGAACCACCAGTTCATGGTGGCCTGCTCCACGCCGAAATGGAGACCCGGAATGTTGGCAACGAGAAAGAGCACGGGGAACCAGAACAACGCGCATCCCATGTACCAGACGGAAACATAGAGGTGGTCGACCTTGCGATTCACCAGCGTCAACACAAGGGGAAAGCCGACGAAAGCCCCGCCGATCACGAACAGGATGTCAACCTGCCAGGGAATCTCCAGCCATTCGAGTCCATCGGAAATGCCCGCCGCGATACTGCCGATACCCGCGATCAACCCGGCATTCCAGAGCGCGGCCCCCAGCACCGCCCAGCGCCCGCCCATCAGTTCGGTCTTCAGCAGGCGCGGCAGCAGAAACATCGCGATGCCAAGCCCTGCCATTGGCGCCCAGCCATAGGCCACCGCGTTCAGATGAATCGTGCGTATCCGACCAAAAGACAGCCATGGCACCGAAGCCAGCAGATCGGGTTCGTGCAGCTTTATCGACGCCGTCAGGCCGGCGACCGAAGCAACCAGAAGCCATACCATCGCGCAACAGATGAACAGGAACACGACTGGCGCGGATGACCGGTCGGCTTCTTCGCGCGACCGGTCGACGATTCCATGGCGCGCCGAAGCTGGGTCTTCCGGATGCCCAGCCTCCTCATCGGCGAAGATCACGCGTGCCGCGGCCGGCGAGGTATCAAACAGGCCCTTCCGCATACTCCAGATGAATGCCCCGAGGGCAAGCACTGAAAGCAGAAACGCCGACATCAGGATGGCGACTGTATTCATGAAGACTCGCAGGCAACGCGTATCCGACGTGAATCCGCTTGTGAGTTCGAGGCGAACGATGAAATGTGCTGGTGCCGGAGCTTACGGTCGACACCCGGTTACTTCACATAGCCACTTTTGATGTATTTTCAGGTAGCCATTGGAGCGGCGTCGACGCTACGAGGGTCGGAGACGCTTCGCCCGGTCCTGCGCTTCGCGGGCATCGCTGGCCGATGCATCGCCAGGCTCAAGCAGCTTCGTCAAATCGGCGCCGCGAGAAAAGCCGGCGCGAAGCGCGATCTCGGGCACAGCAAATGCCTCGAATGCGCGAGACGCCAACATCCGACGCGCATTGGCGAGACGATGCGTGACAAGCAAGCTCGCAAAGGTGTCGCCGAACGACGCGAGCACACTGTGCAATTCGCTCTCTGCAATCGCCAGCGAATTCGCGATGTCGCCGGGGCTCAGCAGGGGCTCCGCGCTCCGGTTGGCAATGCAGGCGAACACCTTGTTGTAGAGCGCAAGCGCGGCGGAAGAGGCCACGACCGGTTTTCCTGTTGTTCCGCTCGCCATGGCGAGCATGGCGCCGAGATGATCGATCATCATCGATGCCGGTAACGGTCCATCGCGCAGCGCGTGTGGCGTCATTCCGGCCACGAACGCCGCCAGCGCATGATCCATCTGGCCTGCCTCGCCGCCGAGCGGCCGGCCAACCATCCGGCTCGGCTCCCGCACCCAGCGGCGCAGCCATGCTTCGGGCATCTTCACGTGAATGACCTCGTAGGCTGACGGCATTTCGATAAGATTGGCCCTTGCCGAATCGATCAGGAATGCCTGCCCCGCCCGCACGCGCGTGGCGCCCGCGTGTTCCACGTACCAGGCTGCGCGTCGATTCACGATGAGGTGGTAGGTGTGCGCACCACTCCGCGCAAGCTCCGCGCGACCGCGCAATGACCGATGCGCGGATCCGCATTGCGACAGCACGTCTACGTCATCGATGTCGAGCATCGACATATGCGATGCGAGCGCACCCGTGTGTGTGGCCTCCACCTGCATTGGGACAAGGGCCGAGGACAACGCCGCGGCGAAGTAGTCAAGTCGCTGCGTTCGGGGAACGGCGTTAGTCGACCAGGTCACGATTGCGCTCACGGTTTACTCCTCCTTCGGATCGTCGCGGGACGAGGGGCCAGCGTGCGCGCGGCGGAGCTGGTTTGGCGTGTGCCCCACGCGAGCACGCATCACCCGGGAAAAATGGGCGGCATCGGCAAACCCCGCCCGCCGCCCAATCTCGGCGACGGTCAGCCTGCTGAAGCTCGATGATTCCAGCATCCGAACCGCATCCGCGCATCGCATGGCCATCAGTACGGCTCCAAACGTCGTGGACGATCTTGCGAAGTGGCGATGGAGACTGCGGACCGAAATGCTTACGGCTGCAGCGACGTCGGCCGCGCACAGCGTCGCCTCGCGCGACTGTCCGGCCATGCAGTCGCGAATGCGATCCAGCACCGCGGCACGCTCGGTTTTGGCTGGCTTCGATGGAACTGCGCTCCTGCTTTGCGCAAGGAACGCCAGCAGCGATCCGATGTGGTCGCCAATGAATGACCGTGGCAGCGGATAATCGGCGAGCCGTGCGGGTTCCAGACTCTGTAGGAATGCCGATAGCGCGCGGCCCCAGCTATCGTTCGCGTCTATCCTAGCGCCGACCAGGACGGACGGTGCGGGCAGCCACTGCCGGATCCAGGCTTCCGACAGCGCAACGTGAACGATGTTGAAATCGTTGCCGATCTCGAGATTGAACGGAATAGACGAGTCGCACATGATGACGTCGCCGGGCCCCAGACGTTCTCGCGTCAAGTGCTCCAGTGTCCATGCGGATCGCGTGCTGGTAAGCAAGTGGAATGTTCGCCCCTCGGCTCTCGCGATATTGCCTCTGTCGGCAAAGCAACGGTGCGGGGTTCCGCGCTGGCGGATGACTGTCATGCCGCCCAGGTCGGCCGCGGACATGTCCACGCCAAAGGCACTCGGCGCGCTCCCGCTCAACTGGATCGGGAAAATTGCTGTTGCCAAGGCATGGGCGTAGTAGTCGTACCGCTGGCTTTGCGGAACATCGCTGGTGGACCAGTTCCTGATCAACAGGGGCGATTGGGCACGCATGGCGAGACCTCATGGTCGGAACGGCCGCCTCTCCCCGTCTGGTATCGGCGGCCATCTCATGGGATTTGATGCCAGTGTGACCGCGCGCGGCCAGCGCAACCGGGATATAAGTGCCAGATGTCACGATCGTCTGGCCGCTGCGTGCCAATCGGCCAAAGAGGACAAACGGGCCAACGAGGCCACAAGATGTCTCGCCGCCCTTCGGCGGTGCCACCGGTCGTCTCCGCGACATGCCCTTCCATCGCAAGACTACGGGGCACTGTCCCGGGCGCTAGAGCGCTGCCTTGCCAATCGACGCGCCGCCATCCACGAACAGCGTCTGCCCCGTAATAAAGCCGGCAGGCTCGGAAAGCAGGAATTCGATCGCGGCGGCCAGTTCGTCCGGCTTGCCCAGACGCCCCATCGGCACCATGGACAGAAATCGCTTCTCCGCATCGCTGCCTTGTGGCGTATTGGCACGGAACATTTCGGTTTCAACAGGCCCCGGCGCGACCGCATTCACCGTGATCCCGGTGGGAGCGAGTTCGAGTGCCCACGTTCGTGTGAAGCTGATCATGGCGCTTTTGGCCGCGGCATAGACGGAGCGGTTCGCAACGCCCAGCACGACAAGGCTCGACAGGTTCACGATACGGCCCCAACCCCGCTCCCGCATATCCGGCAACAGCGCCTGGACAAGCTGAACGGCTGGCCGCAGGTTCGACCGAAACATGTCGTCCATGGCGTCCAGGTCGATATTGCCAAGTGGCGCAAGCTCGATGAACCCCACGTTGTTCACGACACCGTCGATCACGTGCTCGGACCTCAGTGTCGTCAGCGCATGTTCAGTGGCAACCGGGTCCGTGAGATCGATGGGCACCAGAATGCCGGGGAAACCGGGGTCGGCGTTACGCGCGACGCCGATCACTTTGTGCCCGGCAGCCGCCAGGCGATGGGACAAGGCCCGGCCGATTCCCTTGCTCGCACCGGTGATCAGGAAAGTCTTGTGTGACATTGCATATCCAGGTTCCGTGCCGGAGCGCCCTCGCTCCGGCCGATTTTGTATCGATTGCTACGAAATTATTATAGATCGATCGATACAAAACACAACGAACGCGCCGAGACCCCACATCGCCAGTGTGGTTTCGGGCCGCGTACTCCTCTTCAACGCCGCAACTAGCCCTAGAATCCGGCGGAATCGTCATTCGCGCCTACAAGATGAACGCCCACATCAAGCTCCGCGGCCGCCGTGACCTGGCCGGTCAGATCTATCGACAGATTCGCGCCAGCATCGTCGACGGACGGCTCGCGCCAGGAGAACGCCTACCCTCCACACGCACGCTGGCCTCGGAGCTCGACGTCTCCAGAAAGACGACGCTCGATGTGTTCGAGCGGTTGATCGGCGAAGGCTATCTGCGGTCCCGTACCGGCGACGGAACCTTCGTGTCCGAAGAGATGACGCGCCTGGCGCCTACGCCGCCGCGCGAGCGGATCGTGCAGGCCACTGGAGCGGTGTGGGAAACGCTACCCGAGGCATTGCCCGCGAGCCGGAAAGACATGCCGGCGCGCTTCGATTTCGTAGGCGGCGTCACCGACAAGCGCCTGTTTCCGTTCGACAAATGGCGCAAATGCGTTAGCCACGCGCTGCGCATCCAGGCGCGCGGAAACGGCTCCTATCACGACCCATCGGGCGATCAGGAACTGCGTCTGGCGATCTCGCGTTATCTGGCTTCGAACCGCGCGGTGGTCAGCAACTGGCAGGACGTCATCGTTACCAACGGGGCGCAACAGGCCATTGAACTGCTGGCGCGCGCGGTCATCCGGCCAGGCGATGTGATCGCGGTGGAAGATCCCGGCTATCCGCCCGCGCGAAGCGTCTTCACCGCGGCGGGCGCCAAGGTGGTCGACGTACCGGTCGACAAGGACGGTCTGCGGGTGGATGCCCTGCCGTCGAAGGCGAGGATGGTCTATGTCACGCCGTCCCACCAGTTTCCGCTAGGCATGCCGATGACGCTCGAGCGCCGCCTTGCCCTGCTCGAATGGGCGCACCGGCGAGGCGCTCTCGTGATCGAGGATGACTATGACGGCGAATACCGCTTCGAGGGCCGACCGATGGAATCATTGAAGAGTCTCGACAACGCCGGAGTCGTTGCATACGTTGGCACGTTCTCGAAGACCATCTTTCCGGAACTGCGGATCGGCTACATGATTCCGCCATCGTCCCTGGCAGCCACGCTTCGAAAGGCCAAGCAGGTCAGTGACTGGCATAGCAGCACCCTGATGCAGACCGCCTTGGGCAAGTTCATGCTGGACGGATACTTCGCCAAGCATCTGCGCCACATGCACAGGGAATATGCCAGGCGACGCGCGACGCTGCTGGAGTACCTGCAGGGCGACCTGTCCGACGTCTTCACACCGCTACCGTCCGTGGCCGGCATCCATCTGGTCGCGATACTGGCCGACGATACAAACGAAGCAGACGTCATTGCCCGGGCCAACCAGGCATCGGTGGGCCTGTACGGCATTTCCAGGATGTTCAATTCCCAGCCTTCGCGGCAAGGCATCCTGTTTGGCTACGGCGGCATCGGTGTGGACGATATGCGGAGTGGCCTGATCCAACTCGGCGAAACACTTCACGCCACCCGGCGCTGATGGCGTGCCCCGAAAATTGGTCACCTCAAAATAGCCATAAATCGGTACTAAAAGGTCACCACTTCATTGCCTAAGCTTGCGTCTGAGGCGTGCCAGCCGGCACGCATATGAACAAGCCAAGGAAAAGTCATGACCCAACGTCTCGATTTCTACAATGCCAACCCGAACGCCATCAAGGCGCTGCTTGGTCTGGAAAAGCGCATCAGCGAATCCAGCCTCGAGAAGTCCCTGGTGGAGCTGATTCGGCTCCGCGCCTCCCTGATCAACGGCTGCGCCTACTGCATCGACCTTCATACCGCGGACGCGCGCAAGGGCGGAGAAGACGATCGCCGCCTTGCCACGCTGTCCGTCTGGCGCGAAACACCCTTCTTCACAGATCGCGAACGCGCGGCGCTGGCCTGGACCGAAGCCGTCACGCTCGTATCTCAGGATCATGTGCCAGATGAAGTCTGGACCGCCGTGCGGCCGCACTTCGACGACGCGGAACTCGTGGACCTGACGCTTCTGATCTCGACCATCAATACGTGGAACCGTTTCGCGATTTCGTTCCGCAAGACACCAGCGTGAGGTCCGCCATGACAGCGCTCGCCATACGTCGCACTGCGCTTCAGGTGCCCCTGATTGCCGCCATGCTGCTCTGCACCATGACAGCCGCCAGGCCGGCACTTGCGCACGAAGCCGGACACGAGACAACAACGCCGGTGATGAAGCAGGACATCCCCGAGGCCAAAGGACGTCATGTGTTCATGATCACGGTGGCCTACAAACCGGGGCAAGCCTCTGAGCCACATCGACATCCAGGTTCGATCTTCGCCTATGTGCTCGACGGTGAAGTGGAATCCCAGCTCGATGGCCAACCTGCCCGCGTCTACAAGGCGGGAGAAGCCTGGTATGAACCGCCGGGCGCGAAGCACCTGGTGTCCCGCAATGCCAGTTCCACCAAGCCTGCGAAGTTGCTTGTCTACGGAATTGCGGAGGGCAACACGCCGGTGAAGCTGCCGCTGGACGCTCGCTAAGCACCGGGAGCCCGGACATGCAGTTGGGCAGCCCGGCCTGATGTCGCGACGCTGCCGCCCGTCCTGAAATCCACCCCAGATTGACAGGGCGACGCGTCGCCCTGTCATCGCTTTTGTCGTTCGCGCATCGGCCGCCTAGGCCAATACAGCGCATCGGTTTTCGCAATCGAGCCGATTGAAAGAATCCATCGCTGCGCGCCTTGAATTTATTTGCCTAGGCAACTATTGTCCAGTCAGTTAAATATGCGGACGGCGAAATCAGTTCAGGAATGCACGTCCAGTCACTTTATCCACCACACCAATTGATGAGTCGGAAAATGGTTTGGCAATCACCCCAGGCGAAGCAGCGCGCCACACTGCTCGCGCTCTCAACGATAGTGGCCGCAGTACTTGCCGGATGCGCGAACTATGCGGGCATTCATAGCGACAAGGAAATGGCACTGCCGACGCAGATTGCCACTGCGCAAAGCCTGCCGTCCGAGGGAGGGCATTGGCCCGCCACGGACTGGGCATCGCAGTTTGGCGACGCCCAACTCAAGGCCCTGATCGACGAAGCCTTGGCGGGTAGCCCATCCATCGACAAGGCACGTGCCCGTATCGCGGCGGCCGTGGCATTCAGCGAAAGCGCCAATGCGAACACCCTCCCTCAGGTAGGCGCGGGGTATTCCTGGACTCGCCAGCGACTGACTGAAAGCACCTTTATACCGCCAGCCTTTGCCGGCACGTGGCAATCGGAAAACAAGGCGATCATCAGCGCGTCCTACGAGCTCGATCTTTGGGGCAAGAATCGCGAAGCCCTCCGTTCCGCGGTCTCGATGGTCCACATGACGGAGGCCGAAGCGGAGCAGGTAAGGCTGACCCTGAGTCAGGCCATCGCCCGCAGTTACAACGAGCTCGCTCGCTTGTACGCGCTTCTGGATATCGCGCGCGATGAAGTCACGCAACGCGAAGAAGTCCTGCGGGTCACACGCGGTCGGGTCCGGATGGGACTGGATACCGCCGTGGAGCAACAGACTGCCGAAGCGAACCTCGCGGCGGCGCAAGTTTCCGTCTCGGCCCTTGAGGGAAGTATCCAGCGTACCCGCTACCAACTTGGCGCGCTGCTCGGCAAAGGCCCGGACCGCGGGCTCGCCATCGCCAAGCCGGCACTCGGTGGCGCCGAAGAAATTCATCTGCCTGACAACCTTCCGGCAGACCTCCTGGCACGCCGCCCCGACATCGTCGCCGCGCGCTGGAGAGTGGAGGCCACCACTCACGACATCAAGGTGGCGAAAGCCGAGTTCTACCCAGACATCAACCTGAGCGCTGCCATCGGCCTCGATGCTTTCGGGTGGGGACGCTTTCTGCATGCGGCGAGCCGCACGGTCTCCGCCGGCCCTGCCATCCACCTGCCGATCTTCGACGGTGGCGCACTGCGCGCGCAACTGAAAGGACGCTACGCCGACTTCGACTTTGCCGTGGCGAATTACAACGACACCCTGATCCAGGCATTGACCGATGTGGCCACGCAACTGTCGGACATTCGCTCCGTCGACGCCCAGATCATCAACGCGGTCCGAGCCGACGAGGCCGCGCAACGCGCCTTGAAACTGGCGATGGCGCAGTACCGCGCCGGACTGACCACGCAATTGACGGTGCTGAATGCGCAGACCACGGCATTGGCCAGCAGCCAGACCGTGACAACGCTCCGGATGCAACGACGCGACCGCCAGATTGCGCTGGCAGCGGCCCTCGGCGGCGGGTACACGGCCGACGACACACAAAGCGCGGACACAACCCGGTGAGCCGCCACGCCACAGATACAGGTGACATGATGACCACGACCAACCCGAACCCCACTGACAATCCCAAGGCCGCGTCCGGCGCGCCGAGAACCCGCAAGCGTCTGCTGGCCCTGCTTGGGCTAGGCGCCCTGGTGGCAGCGGCAGGCTACGGCGCGTACTACTACAGCGTGGCACGCTTTCACGAAGACACCGATGACGCCTACGTCAACGGCAATCTGGTGCAACTCACCCCTCAGGTGAGCGGGACGGTTGTCGCAGTCAATGCCGACGACACGGAGATCGTCAGCGCGGGCGATACGATCGTCACGCTCGACCCCGCAGACGCGCGCATCGCCCTGGCCAATGCCGAGGCGGCGCTCGGGCAGACCGTTCGCCAGGTGAGTGCCTTATATGTCAACAACAACACGCTGGCTGCAACTGTTCAACAGCGGCAGGTGGACCTTTCCCGGGCGCGAGATGATCTGCGGCGTCGAACCGAAGCCTCGGAAAGTGGCGCGGTTGCCGCGGAGGACGTCGCGCACGCAAGGGACACCGTGAAGGCTGCCGAAGCCGCGCTGGAAACGGCAAAGCAACAACTCGCCTCGAACCATGCGTTGACCGACCAGGCGAGCGTGGCCAATCACCCCAGCGTTCAAGCGGCCGCCACACGCGTGCGGGATGCCTATCTCGCCAATGCGCGAAACACACTGCCCGCTCCCGTGACCGGCTATGTCGCCCGTCGATCCGTGCAAGTCGGTCAACGTGTTGCGCCTGGCAATCCACTCATGGCCATCGTGCCTCTCGATGGAGTCTGGGTAGACGCCAACTTCAAGGAGGTTCAGCTCAAGCACATTCGAATTGGCCAGCCAGTAGAACTCCACGCTGATCTGTACGGCGGCAAGGTGACCTATCACGGCAAGGTCGTCGGCTTCTCCGCGGGCACCGGTAGCGCGTTCTCCGCGCTACCAGCGCAGAACGCGACTGGCAACTGGATCAAGGTCGTCCAGCGACTGCCCGTGCGAATCGCACTGGATCCGGTGGAGCTGCGCGCGCACCCGCTGCAGGTTGGCCTGTCTATGCAGGTCGATGTGGAGACCAGGGAGCGCGGCGGAGAGCTTTCCCCCGCCAAGGCCACAAGCACACCAATTCGCACCGCCTATCGCACCGATGTGTTCGAACGCTACGGTGCGGAAGCCGACAGCGAGATCGATCGGATCATCGCCCGGAACAGCAATAGCAACGGCGACATCGCCACGCGAAACGAAACGACCAGGAATGCGCGGCCGGTGGCCAGTCCTTCGGCAATCGCCAGGGCCTCGTGAAACCGTAGTCGCCAACGCTAACTGAGGGCATCATGGCAAATCCGATGACAAGCGAATTACCGCCGCCGCTGACCGGTGGCAAGCTGGCAATGGGCAGTCTGGCCGTCGCGCTGGCCACATTCATGAACGTGCTGGATTCATCCATTGCCAATGTCGCCATCCCGACTATCTCTGGCAACCTCGGCGTCTCCGTGGATGAAGGCACTTGGGTTATCACGCTGTTCGCGGCCGCCAATGCGGTAGCCATTCCACTAACGGGGTGGCTGACCCAGCGCGTGGGGCAGATCCGTCTGTTCGTGGGATCGATTCTGCTGTTCGTCCTGTCGTCGTGGCTATGCGGCGTCGCGCCCAATCTCACTTTTCTTCTCGCGGCGCGAATCCTTCAGGGAGCCGTCGCGGGTCCGATGATCCCGCTCTCGCAAGCAATTCTCCTGGGGTCCTATCCCAAGGAGAAAAGCGGTCAGGCACTCGCGTTGTGGGCGATGACCGCTACCGTGGGACCAATAGCCGGCCCGGCTTTGGGGGGATGGATGACCGACAGCTATTCCTGGTCCTGGATCTTCTATATCAACATCCCCGTTGGGCTATTTGCTGCCGCAGTCACCTGGGCGATCTATCGTAGTCGCGAGACAACGACCCGGATTCTGCCGATCGACGCCATAGGACTAGCGGCCCTTGTCACCTGGGTGGCAGCCCTTCAGATCATGCTGGACAAAGGCAAGGATCTCGACTGGTTCGCTTCGCCGGTGATTATCAGCCTGGCCATTGTCGCCCTACTCGGCTTCCTGTTCTTCGTGATCTGGGAACTGACCGAAGCCAATCCGATCGTCGATTTGAGGCTGTTCAAGGGACGCAACTTCCTGGCCGGCACCATCGCAATATCGGTGGCCTACGCGGTCTTTTTCGCGAATCTTGTCGTGCTGCCGCAATGGATGCAGCAGTACCTCGCCTATCCAGCCGTCAATGCCGGCCTTGTCACCGCGCCATTGGGCATCTTCGCGGTGGTGCTTGCGCCGGTGCTTGGCAAACTGATGCCAAAAGCCGAGTTGCGCATTCTCTCCACCCTTTCGTTTCTTGGCTTTGCCGCGGTGTTTTTCATGCGCTCCCACTACACCACGGGAGTCGACACGTTCACGTTGGTTCTCCCAACGCTGCTGCAGGGCATTCCAACAGCATTGTTCTTTGTTCCGTTGACGGCCATCATTCTTTCCGGTCTCCCACCAGAAAAGATCCCCGCCGCGGCCGGACTGTCGAACTTTGCCCGCGTGTTCTGCGGCGCGGTGGGAACGTCGCTGGCGACCACTGTGTGGAACGACCGCGCCATACTGCATCACGCACAACTGGTCGAACAGGCAAACCCTGGTAATCCGAACTACAGTGCCGCGCTGGAGGCCATCCAGTCCGTGATGCACCTATCCCCTGGCCAGGCGACCGCCTACTTTGAAAGACAGCTCAATACCCAGGCGATCATGCTGGGACTGAACGACATCTTCTGGATATCAGCCGTCATCTTCGTCGCCATCGTTCCGCTGATCTGGCTGACCAAGCCAGCGCGTGGTGCGGCGTCCGGTGCAGCATCCGCTGCCCACTAGGTGTCGTCAGTACGATCCCGTGTACATCCGAACGAATCGCAGGTGCTCGCCAAACGTACATTTGCTTGCGGATCAGCGCGCACCTGTATAACCTGACAACTACGATCCAATAACTCTTAGTTGTCATGTCATTCATCAGCACCGGTGTGGAATACGGGTTGCATTGCCTCCTTTACCTGTCGCGCTCACAGGCGTCGGTGGAAACCGCAAGCGTGAGGGATCTCGCGGAACTACAGGGTATCCCCGCTGACTATCTGGCAAAGCTGTTCACCAAGCTGGCGAAGGCAAACCTCGTCGTCGCTACCGAAGGCATACGAGGCGGCTTCAGCCTCGCGCGGCCTGCAGACAAGATCACAGTGCACGACGTCGTCGTCGCCATCGATGGCGACAAGCCGTTGTTCGACTGTCTGGAGATCCGCGACCGTTGCGCGGTGTTCGACGACGCACCACCCGCCTGGGCCACGCGCGGTGTGTGCTCGATCCATGCTGTCATGCAATCGGCGGAGAAGGCGATGCGGCATGAGCTCAGGCAGCACACGCTACTCGATATTGCCAATCGCGCCATCGACAAGGCACCCAACAGTTACGGGACGCAGGTAGTCCAATGGCTGACGACCCGTTCCGTCAACCGTCGCGGCGAGAAGTCCGAAGAATCGTTGCCGCCCGCGCGCAAGTCCGTACGGACGCGCAATCGTGCATAAAAAGCCGCCTTCCAGATGGAAGGCGATTCTCATTTGACAGGCTGCTCAGAAAGCGGCACGAACCACACCACCATCCCCACGCAATGCTGCGTCATTTGTCGCGGAAGACGCTTGCGAGCAGACGTAAACCACCTGGTTCGCAACCTCTTCAGGGGTAGTGAATCGCTTGAGGAACGACGTCGGGCGTGCTTGTTCGAAAAAGGTCTTCTCGAATGCTTCGAACGATTGGCCTCCCGAGAGCTTGTCGGACCCGGTAAGACCGCATTCTCGGTCACGCCCGTTCCGGCCCACGACTCCGCAAGACCGCGGGAGCGCCCGAGCTGCGCGGTCTTCGTCATTCCTTCAGGAACAACGAGACAAGACGATTCGTCTTGCCTCGTTTGATTGTTACGCCACCACGATTCGGCGCGGGTCCGCCGAGGCCAGTGCCTCGGCGCGATCCGCGCTTGGCGGATAGATCCACTCGGTGTTGATCTTCGTCTTCAGCGCCTTGGCCTCGGCACCAACCAGCTTCACCTCGCGCTCCCAGCCCTCCGTGTACACCGCGCCCCAAGGGCCCAGATCCAGGCAGGTCACGTACTTTGGCTGGCTGTATGGGATTTGTTCGTCGCCAACCAGGTCCGCGGCCACGTTGTGTCCGGCGGAACGCCCAAGGTTCATCGCATGCTGGCATGACATCATGGCGTAGTTGCCGGCATCGTCAACAGCTGCATATGCGACATCGCCCGTCGCATAGACCGTCTCGAGCCCCCTGACCTTCAGATAGTTATCGACGTGCAGACGGCCAAAGCTGTCGCGCTCGGCAGGGACTTGAGCCGTGAGCTTGCTGGCACGCGCACCAGCGGTCCAGATGACCGTCGAGGCTTCGATACGCTCACCGCTCTCCAGCGTCACACCAGCCGCGTCCACGGCCGCAACACCAGACCCGAGCTTCCACTTGACGCCAAGCTCCGTCAGCGCCTGGATGATGACTGGTCGTGGTCCGGCACCCAGATCCGGACCAATCTCGCTGGCTCGCTCGACGATGATCACATTGACCTGCGCGTCGCCTCCCAGAACCTCGCGCAAACGTGCAGGCATTTCCGCCGCCGTCTCGATGCCCGTGAAGCCTCCGCCTGCAACCACGACCGTGTTCCTGGCGATGCTGGCCGGACGGGTCGCCAGCGTCTCGATATGGGCTTCTAGCGTTGCGGTGGAAGCCACCTGATCGACGTTGAATGCATGTTCATCCAGCCCGGAAATCTGCGGCTTGAACAGGCGGCTTCCGGCGGCCAGCACAAGTCGGTCGAAACCAAGCACGACGGGTGATGTCTCCGCTGTGCTGCTGACCTCCACCTGCTGATTCGCCACATCGATCCGCTCAACGTAACCCTGTACGAACCGAACGCCAACGGCCTTGAATATCTCCTGCAACGGCGCCTTCATTCCGCCTGGATTCTGCTCGTAGAGGCGCGGCCGTACATGCAGCTCCGCCTCGGGTGCCACCAACACGATCTCGATATCCGTGCGTCCGACTTCATCGAGCAGCCGGGCCGAAGCCAGCGCGCTCCACATGCCGGCGAAGCCGGCGCCAATCACAAGAATGCGTTTGGACATTTGCAAACTCCTGCATCAATCCCTGGTTTGAGTGATCCGGCCGCACCTTCATCGCGCGCCCGCTTTCTTCAGCAATGACAAGCGTCAACTGCAATACTACGATTCTATGAGTCGTAGTATTAAAAGCAAGGAAGAATTCGAAAGCCCGGGGTATGCGTGCGGGAATCACCGTCGTCCTTGCACCGTCGCCGCGGACTCGCTAGCATTACTGCCCCTTGCGTAGTCGTAGTTTATGGAGGAAGCGCGGCATAAGCCCCCAAAGAGACCGGCAGATAGCCCGCGTCGCGGCACTACCCAGGCAACGAGGCGTCAGCGGATGACGCTTGCCTAGCCAGTCCGCCGGGACAGCAGCGTGAGTCCGACCTCTGCGAACTTGAAATGCATCAGCCCGTAGGTCGGGAAATCAATCAAGATTCCCTCGGACGTATGTCGCCTCATGAATGACTCATATCCCGGGCTATATTCCGCATTGGTGAAACTGCACACGACCACGCCGGTTTCACGGTCGCCGAGCATCACCACGTCACCAACCTTCGCGTCCAAGCCATTCAGATACTGCATCGCCACCTCCGAAGCCATGTTCGATCGGCGCCAGATCCAGACAGTCCGCAGGGCAAAAGCGAAAGATGCCTATGCGGCACATTTCGCGCGAAGTCCCTGATGCAACCGGCTAATGGCGCCGGCCCGGCTCCAGTCAATCGGCAATTGCAGAGTGCCCTTGATATGCTTTGATGGATTGACTATTCATGACAGCAACACAGAATGCGTGGACGCTACGTGCCAGCCACGCCGACGACGGTCCATGAGTGGGGGAAAAGGATGGGGAACGAGCTTGGGCAACTGCAACGTTGGAGCACCGATCTGGTCCCAGCGACGCAAAGACGTGAGTACTTCCAGGCCGCCACCGAGTCGGCCATCATTCCGTTCCAGTTCGAGACGCCCTATTCGCCCGATCTGAGCGCGAAGATCGAGGCTCTGGCGCTCGGTCCCGTTACCGTGATGCACGTGGCAGGCTCCCCCCATATCGCGCGGAGCACGGCCGTCGAGATCTCACGACAACGCGCACGCTGCCTGAATCTGGTGCTCAGCCGAAACGTTCCCTGGAACCTGAGCTACCAGTCGAGAGTTTCGATGCGCCCCATGGATTCATTCATCACGGATTCCCAGCAGGCGCTAAGCCTCGATATCGCTTTCGACTACGACTTCGTCAATATCGGCTTCGATCCGCAGTGGCTAAGCGAGTGGGTCCCTCAGACAGGCGCAGTGGTCGGCAGGCAATTTGGCGCTGACTCGCGCTGGGCAGTGGCGCTGAACACATTCATCGCGGCATTGCAGCCCACCACAATCCTCAATGCACCGCTCCCGCCCCGGCTGATCGTAGACCAACTCGGTGCGCTGATTCTTCTGGCGTCGAGCGGACCAGATCAGGTCGCCACGCATAAACACGAGATCTCGAAGCCGCTGAACGAGAGAATCCTCGACTGCATTCGTTCGCGATGCACCGAGTCCACGCTGATCGCGCCGCAGGTGGCAGCAGACCTGGGAATTTCGGTGCGATCCCTGCATCGTGCACTGGCCGCTCAGAACGAGACCTTTGGCTTCCTGCTGATGAAGGCCCGCATCGATATCGCCGTGCGCCAATTGTCATCGCCGGCGTTCAATCGCCTCACCGTGGCTGCCATTGGCCGCAGGTGCGGCTTCACTGACGACTCTCACTTCACGCGCGTTTTCCGTCGGCATGTAGGCGTGACACCGCTGGCCTTGCGCCGGGCTCGGCTTGCATAGCCGGTATCCGACTGGCACAACATATCGTCTGCAGATCACGGATCGAACCCTCTCCAGATTCCTCAGGCTCCACGCGAAAGATCGCCCTTGAATTTTGTATCGATCTATCTAAAATACGTTTCATATCATTCGATACAGAATCTCACTGCCATGGCACGACCTCGCCAATTTGACGCCCAAACCGCACTTTCCGCCGCGCAGGACGCGTTCTGGGCCAAGGGCTACAACGCCACCTCGACCCGCGAACTGACGCAGGCGATGGGACTGACTCAACCTAGCCTCTACAACGCCTTTGGCGACAAACGCACACTGTTCCTGCAGGCGCTTGAGGACTACCTGAATCACACGCTGCGCGAACGGATTGCGCGACTGGAAGGCACCCTTCCACCGGCCCAGGCGTTAGAAGCATTCTTTGCCGAAAGCATCGAGCGTGGCGTCTCCGATCCGCAGCATCGTGGATGCATGCTGATCAATACGGCGCTCGACGCATCGGCTGACGACCCTGAACTGGCGGCGATCGTTGCAGAGGAACTGACTACACTCGGTCACTTCTTCGAACGCACCATTCGCGCCGGCCAGGCCGACGGGACTGTCGACCCGACACTCACTGCCAGGGACGTTGCGGCCACGCTGTTGTCGGTACAGATCGGCTTGCGCGTGATGTCTCGCGTCATGCCGGATCGCGCACTGCTCGAGGCATCCGTCAGACCCGTACTGGCTCTGCTCGGACGCAAGCCGCGCGGCACGACCTGACTTCTCCCTGAATAACGCTTCGCCTCTACGCGCGGCTGCCGCCTGCGTGGGGCGGCGCTCGCCCAGAGGTATCACCCCATGTCACAGAACACAGTCACCACGCCTGTGCCAGACACCACGGACCGTGCGCTCGATGCGCGTGCGCTCCATGCGGCGCTGGCCGGACTCTGCGCAAGCCTTGTCGCCATAGGTCTTGCCCGCTTCGCCTATACGCCGCTGATTCCCTCGTTGATTCAGGCCCACTGGTTCAGCGCCGCAGACACGGTGGCACTCGGCGCCGCAAACTTCGCCGGATATCTCGCTGGCGCAGTGATTGGCCGCCCACTGGCGACCCGGCTGTCGAACCGCCATGCTTTACGTCTGCTGATGGTGCTGGCCACCGCGGCATTCTTTGCGTGCGCAGTACCCGTGTCGGTAAGCTGGTTCTTCCTCTGGCGCTTTCTTTCTGGCCTGACAGGCGGCGCCATCATGGTGCTCGTGGCTACTGCGATCCTGCCGCATATTCCGCCGGGCCGGCGGGCGTTCGTTAGCGGGATGATCTTCCTGGGGCTTGGACTCGGTATTGCAGCATCGGGCACGCTGGTACCAGAGTTGCTCAAGCTTGGGCTGGGACAGACATGGCTTGGACTTGGTGCCGTGTCATTGCTTCTGACTGCTATTAGTTGGAAGGGGTGGCCCACCGCCGATGCACCTACCAGCATGCCGGCACCAACTGCGGCAGGTCACCGCCCCGTCGACCATGCACAGGGTTCCAGCAATCCAGCTTTGCGCGTGCTGTACTTCCAGTACGCTGCCAACGCGCTGGGATTGGTGCCAGCCATGGTGCTGTTGGTCGACTACGTCGCGCGCGGTCTTGGCCAAGGTGCATCGGCCGGCGCCGGATACTGGGTACTCTATGGCGTCGCAGCTATCGCAGGACCGCTGCTTGCGGGCGCCATCGGTGGCAAGCTCGGGTTCAGGAACGCCTATCGGCTTGCGATGTTGCTGCAAGGCCTGGCCGTGGGGTTGCTGGCCGTCTCCCACCACACGGTAGCCCTGTGGCTATCGACCATCGTCCTAGGCACCTTCACCCCAGGCATTGTGCCGCTTGTCTTGGGCCGAGTGCAGGAGATGTTGCCCCACGACGCCACGGCCCAGCGCGCCGCATGGAGCCGTGCCACCATAGCGTTCGCGCTGTGTCAGGCGCTGGGGGGTTACGGCTATGCGTATCTGTTCGCGCAATCGCATGAGAACTACAGACTGATCTTCATGTGCGGCGCAGTGGCCATGGCAGTAGCATTTGTCACCGACTTCGCCGTACGGAAACCGAAGACTGACTGACGCCGCGCCCTCCCAAGGCAGACGCCCTCTGGCACTCGGTCAGGGTAGGCGGCGTACGGTGTGGCTTTCCTCCATGCGCACGACCACCAGCTTTACCGGATTCCCTCCAAGTGATTGAGACTGCTTCACACGACCTCGGCCGCCCCATTGCGCGCCCGATAGGGCCATCTGCTCATCTGGAGCTGCAGCGCTCAACCGCAGGGCCGGCGGCGGCCCAGTAGCATCCATTTTTGTCATTGCCTTGACCAAAAAGCTGGAGTCGTCGCTGCGGGTTCCGTGGTTGCACGTCGCCGCCCAAAAGCAATTCGTCCCCATGCACAGCCGCATCGGAAAGACATCCGTCGTCACGAGGCCGCGCATGCGCTGCTATCGACCGAACGCCAGGACGATCTCGTCGATCGTCACGCGGACGCGCGCGGTGTGCCGCAGATCCTGATGCGTTACGAGCCAGACCTCATACGGTACACCGCTCGTGCGGTCTGGCCAGATCCGCACGAGGCCATCGCGTTCGCCCATCGGAACGGGAATCTCGCTGATGCCAAGGCCGGCCTTGAGTGCCGCGCGCAGAGTCAGGTTCGTGTTCAGTCTTGCGGCGATACGACCATCCGTCAGCGGTTCTCCAATGAACGACGGCGAGCGCGCCTTGGCGAAATGCGGCTGATAGACGACAAGATCGTGCCCCAGGAATCGCTCCCCGGGTACTGGTTCGCCGTGGCGCCGGATATAGGCTGGCGAGGCAAACAGCCCCACGTCCCAGCTTGCAAGGCGACGCGCGAGCAGATCCGGGTTTCGCGGCTTGACGGTTCGCACCGCGATATCGGCTTCACGCTTCGCGAGATTGAGGACATGCGTTGTCGTGTCGAGTACCACCGATACGTCAGGGTGCTGTGCATGCAGGCGCTCGATCGCCGGCACCACGTACTCCTGCGCCAGTGCGTCCGTCGTCGAGAGCTTCACCTCGCCGGCGAGGCGCTTGTCCATGCCTTGAGTGTGGCGCACCAGATCGTGCGCGGACTGCTCCATCGCCTCCGCGGCGCGGATCGCGAGCTTGCCGACCTGTGTCAGCTCATAGCCATTCGAGGTGCGCAGGAATAGGGTCGAGCCAAGTGCATGCTCGAGCACCGCAAGCCTGCGGCCTACCGTCGCCTGGTCGATATCGAGCGCGCGTGCGGCAGCGCGCAACGTCCGTTCCCGATAGAGCGCAACGAAGATGCGCGCGTCGTCCCAATTCATGTCGCCTCCCGTATGATGCAAATTTGCATCATACGACCAGCAAATCGCTGCGTGTCAAAGGGCCGGCAGCCTCCCTACACTTTGCTTCAGCGATGCACCGATCAAGCAAGTTGCTCGAATCCGCAGTGCATCCGGCATCTTGAAAGGATGAACTCATGACACACGCAACGCACACCATTCCTGCGGCAATGGCCGCAATCGAGATCACGCGACCAGGGGGGCCCGATGTTCTTGCGCCGGTGCAGCGGCCAGTTCCCGCGCCGGCAGCCGACGAAGTATTGATCCGCATTCATGCCGCCGGCGTGAACGGTCCCGATGTCATGCAGCGCAGGGGCTTGTATGATCCGCCACCGGGTGCTTCGGACATCCCCGGACTCGAAGTCGCAGGCGAGATCGTGTCCGTCGGGCGCGACGTGATTCGGTTCGCAGTAGGCGATCTCGTCTGCGCACTGGTTCCGGGCGGCGGCTACGCGGAGTACGCAGTCGCGCACGAGAGCAATACGCTGATGATTCCGGAGGGTCTCTCAATGGTTGAGGCAGCTGCGCTGCCGGAGACCTTTCTAACGGTATGGCTGAATCTGTTCCAGCGCGGTAAGTTCTCGGCAGGCGAAAGCGTGCTAATCCACGGCGGCGCATCCGGGATCGGCACCACGGCGACGATGCTTGCAAAAGCGTTTGGCGCATCAAAGATCATCACGACAGTCGGCTCCGATACCCAGCGCGACGCGAGCATTGCGCTGGGCGCCGATGTCGCCGTGGACTACCGCAACGAGGATTTCGTCGAGGCGGTAGCACGCGCGACGGACGGGCGTGGCGTCGACGTGGTTGTCGATATCATTGCCGGCGACTACGTCGCGCGCAATTACGCAGCGGCTGCGATGGACGGCCGCATAATCCAGATCGGCGTGATCAAGGGTCCGGCGCAGTCACTCGACTTATTCCCGATGCTGGCGAAGCGTCTCACGCACATCGGCTCGACGCTGCGCTCGCGCACACACGAGGAAAAAGGTAAGCGGTCTTTTAAGGGCGCCCCTTGCGGCCGCCGGCGGTATCCGCTAGACGGTTGAGGGCTTGAGCCTCCAGGGCAGCAGAGCCTCGTAGTCGTCGGCGGTCTGTGCGTGTGGCAACGCCTTGAACAAGGCAACGAGATACTGATACGGATCGACGTCGTTGGCCTTGCAGGTTTCCACCAGCGAGTAAAGACTTGCGCTAGCGTTGGCACCGGCCACGGTGTCGCAGAAGAGGAAGTTTCTCCGTCCGATCACGAATGGCCTAATCGCGTTCTCGCAGGGATTGTTCGAGATCGGCCAGGTTCCGTTCTCGATGTAGCGCACGAGCTTTGGCCACTGCCCATGCAGGTAGTGCAGCGCCTTGCCGAACAGGCTTTGCGGCAGCACGGTATGCAGATGTTGCAGCAGCATCGTTTCGATCTCGGCCAGCAGCGGCTGGCTTTGTTCGGCGCGAACCTGCTGCCGTTGTTCCGGCTTCATCTTGAGCGTGTGGCTTTCGATGGCAAACAGCTTGCCGATGCGCTGCAGGAATCCGGTGACCGGGTGGTCGGGGCGCTTGTCCTTGGGCAAGGCTTGCTCCGCCTCGACCAGGTAGCGGCGCGCGTGTGCCCAGCATCCGAGATGCACCAACTGATAGGTGTTTGCGACGTCGTCGTATGGTGCATAGCCGTCGGTCATCAACACCGCCCCAGGCTTGATGCCGGCATAGAGAGCCGTAGCCTGCTTTGTCTCGCGTGTCGGGCTATAGGCAAACAACCGTACCGGCGGCCCTGTGCCATTCATCTGCGCCCATAGGAAGCTCTTTCTCTGGGCAGGCCTGCCGGGCTCCTTGAGCACCTGTACCGTTGTCTCGTCACCGTACACGACGTCTGCTTCCAGCAGATGGTCACGCAGCAGGTTGATGATTGGCTGCACCGCCTGGCCTACTCGCACTATGCTTGCGGCCAGGGTGCCGCGAGAGAGGTCCCCGCCGAAGCGATGCAGCAGCGCTGCCTGGCGGTACAGCGGCAGGCCATCCTGATACTTCGAGGTGATGCACCAGGCCAGCGCCGATTCGGTAAGGAGTCCCTTGGGAATAATGCGCGCCGGTGCCGGCGTCGTCTTGATGCCGCCGTCGCAGCATGGGCAGGCGTACTTGACCCGCTGGTGCTGGATCACGCGGACCTGCTGCGGCACGATGTCGAGCTGTTCGCTGACCTCGACGCCAATCTCGACCAGAGCCTGGCCATCGAGGGGGCAGACGCGTTCCGATTCGGGTAGTTCGTGACGAACCTCGACACGGGGCAGCGCCGGGTCGAGCGGCTTGCGGCCGCGCTTCTTGCGTTTGTGTCCGGCCACTTCGGTCTCGGGCGTACCTTCTTCTTCCTGCGCCGGCTGCGCGGCCGCCGTCGCCAAGGCCTCGGCCTCATTGAGGAACAAGTCCTTCTGCTCCGAGCCTCGCGCCTCGCTCTTTGCGGCGAACAGCTTACGCTGAAACGCCTTGAGCTGTTCCAAGAGCAGGTCTCGCTGGACCGTCATCACACGCAGTTCGCCCTTGATTGCCTCGCGTTCCGCGAGTATTGCCTTGAGCTCGCGCTCGGCGTCTCGCAACAGTTGCAGCTCGGCGGCGGTAACGGTGACGGGCGTGGATGGCATGGCGGGTTAGACCGCTGCCGCCAAACAGCGTTCACGCAGCGCGATGGTATTCTCGGTGCGGGTGCCGGCGCATCGCCTCGATGTCGATTCCCTCGAGCAGCCAGTGCAACTGTTCGACCGTCAGCGTAGCCACAGCCGCCTCGCGTGGCCAGGCAAACCGGTCCGCCTCCAATCGCTTCAACAATAGCCAGAAGCCGTTGCGATCCCACCCGAGAATCTTGATGCGATCGGCCCGCTGGTTACGGAACACAAATACAGCCGATGCAAACGGATCCAGCCCGAGCGTCTGCTCGACCAGCAGTGCCAGGCCGTTGATGTTCTTACGGAAGTCCACTGCGTCGCGATGCAGATACACCCGCAGCTCAGCGTCGAGCCGAAACATCAACGGTCTCCACTCAGTGCTTCGATCATTGCCTTTACGAGCCCAACGTCTCGCTCGCTGCATTCGAGCTCAAGTGATACACCGTTGGGCAGCTTTGCGCTCAAGAGCGCCAGCGGTTGCGCTTGCCGCGGTGGCGGATCGCCAGTCGCTGATGCCGCTTCGTGACGCGGCACCGCAACCTTTGCAAGTGTCTCGATTGGCCGCGAATCCTGAACCTCCTGGACAACCGGCACGAATGCCGGCAACGCACCTCGCGCCTGCACTGAATCTCGGTAGTCCCGAATCCATTTGCGCAACTGGTTAGCGTTGATACCGGCCTTGAGCGCCGTGCCCGAGACCGATGCTCCCGATTGAAGACAGAACTCAATCAGACGCCGCTTGGCCGCTGGCTCGTAGTCGCGCTTCCCATTGGAGCGGACTCGCACCGCCTGCAGCGGAAATAGGTCAATCTCGTCTTGGATCATGTTTGCGTCCGCAAAGTCTTTGCGGACGCTAGCCTGCCAACGTTCAGCCTTCAATACCAGACGTCGTCAATTGAGCGCTTACGGAAAAAGCGGTGTTGATCGAGGATCTCGAACAATCTGTTTTTCCGCACATTCGGCGCGGCGCGGTGAAGCCGGTTATGTATAAGACCTTCGATCTCGGCGATGCGCGCCGCGCGCATGCGCTGATGGACTCAGGCACGCACATCGGCAAAATTGTGCTGACTACCCAAGCGGCGCGCAGCGCTCCATAACCGTTTTCCAGCCCTTCCCTGGTACCACGGTACCGCAAGCAACGTCGAGCATCTGCATCGCGATAGCGGTGCGACCTATTACTGATCGAGTAGGTCTATGGTCGCGCCGGCCCATCGGTAAAGGGTCGGCCTTCCCCAGAGTTTCGCTGGCGTGTTCTACAGACACTGATCGACCGCTATCGCGCAACGTCCGGCGCACACTCGGAAACGGCCTTTTGTTCGCCAATATTGCAAAAGGCCACAAAGGGTCGTTCAGGGACGGCCGCGACATGGAGGTGTTGCACCGATCCATTGAATCCACATACCGATACTGGTCCTTGAGGTACTCCTTTCAACAGCCGCGGAAAGAAGCTCGCCGCGTGTCTCAAGAACGGGCCGAGGAGCAGATGAATTGGTTGGTTTGACCTCGCCGTGAGACTCCTAACGCGCCGGGGTGGCGGGGCACAAGGCTATCGCTCCTCGAGCCGGCCAAGCCCGCCGTCTGAGCCGAATCCCAGTCTCGCCTTGCATAGGACAAGGCGACCCATGCGTTCTACCACATCGAACAGCGAGTTCTGCCTCCGCCTCTCACACTGAACAGATGGTCTCGCCTATCCTGCACAAGCTTGCCGCGCTCGCGCCGAGCGGAACAGGCAGACTTTTCCGGAGACTCGCGTGTCTGACTACTACCTTTTTGCCGGCCGACTGTTCATTGCGGTTATGTACGTGCTTAGTGGCGCCAACAAGCTCCTTTTCTTCAGTCATGGGCTGGACGAGGTCAAATCGCGCAACCTGCCGTTCCCGCAACTAGCGCTGTCCGCTACGATTGCCGTCCAGCTCATTTGTGGGCTGGCCATCATGGCAGGATTCCAGACCACGACGGCGTCGCTCTTGCTGGCGCTATTCACGCTAGCGACGGCGGTGCTCTTCTATGATTTCTGGAACCAGGAGGGTGCGCAGCGTACGCTCATGTTCACCGGGTTCCTGGAACACATCAGCATCATTGGAGGTTTCGCCCTGCTGATGGGTGCTGGGCCCGGAAGATTTGTGCTGCTTCCCTAGGTTCCGACATGGAAGCAGAAGCGCTTCGGGCAGACGTGGCGACGGACAGACTGACCAGTGCATTGCGTGCATACTGGCAAGCCGATGCCGGCCGCTGGCTCCATGCCGCCAAGACCGCGCTAGCCGTGCTCATGGCCACTTGGCTAAGTATGCGACTGGAGTTATCAGCACCGCGCACCGCCATGGTTTCGGTGGTGATTCTGATGATGCATCAGCACAGCGGCATGGTGCTTGCCAGGGGTTTCTACCGCGCTGCGGGCATGCTCGTGGGCAACTCGGCGGCCTTGATGCTGTTCCATGCCTTTCCACAAGAGCGGGTGTTGTTCTTTGCCGGCCTGTCCGTCTGGATCGGCCTGTGCGTGGCTGGCGCAGCCTACTATCGCAACTACCAGTCTTACGGCTTTGTGCTGTCGGGCTATGCCACCTGCATAGCCGCGGTGCCTTCGATCAGCAATCCCTACGCCATCTTTGACAACGTGGTTGTCAGCCTCAGCGAGGTGTCGGTGGGGATCCTCTGCGCGGGCCTGGTGAGCGGCCTGGTCTTTCCACAACGAGTGAAGGCGATGCTGCTCGGCGCGGGGCGCCAACATCTGACAAGCTTCATCGGCTTTATCCGACAGGCCGTTGGCGGGGGTGAGTCCGGGGACGCTCTTGGGTTAGCCCACCTTCGCCTGATGGGCGAGCGGGCCCAGCTAGAGAGCCTGCGGAGCGCTACCGTATTCGAGGATCCGGAGATGCGGGCGAACAACGCCCTGATGATCCGCCTGAACCACGATTTCCTGGATGCCGTCGCGCGGTTCCACAGCATTCACCAACTGCAGGCGCGCGTCGCGAAGGTGGCGGATCATCGTGCCGGAGCGGCGCTCCACGCATTGTTCGAGCGTCTGCTTGCCATCCTGCCGAACGCTGAGCCAGGTACCCGCCTGAGCCTGGCACAAGTCCACGATCTTCATGCGGGCCTGCAGACCCTTCGGGCCGAACTGCCGGCGCACATCATGTCCACAAGAACTTCCTTGTCGGACGCTTCGCCCGCCACGCGCGACCGCTTTTCTGCTGGTGCACTCTTCTTCGAAGACGGCATGGCCGACCTGCTTGCGTTCACCGGCAACTTTATCGCCATACGCTCACAACATTTCCCCGGCACAGCGCCCACCAGCGATAACCGTCCCGACAAGCTGCCGAACTCTGCCAATCGCGCATTTGCCATCGCATCCGGCGTGCGCGCTGCTGTTGCCACCGTGGCCTGCTCGTGGCTTTGGATCGCCTCGGGCTGGAACAATGGCGGCTCCGCGCTTATCGCGGCGACCATCGCCATTGCCCTCTACTCGGTCATGCCGCAACCCACCACCGTTGCCAGGCACATGCTGATCGGTTGCCTGACGGCCTGGGTGGCTGGCATGGCATTCAACTTTGTCATCTTGCCGCGGGTCGACGGTTTCCCGCTGCTGGCAGTCTGCCTGGCGCCGATCATCCTTGCAGGCAGCTATCTAGGAACCTTCCCGGCGACTGCAACTATCGGACTTGGATTCGGCATCTACTTTTGCTTTCTGACGAACCTGACAAACCCTGCGCTCTACAACCCAGTGGGCTATCTGGACGCCGGCCTCGCAACACTGATGGGCATCGGAATGGCTTCACTGGCGTTCGCCACCATCGTGCCCAGCGGCAGCCGCTGGTTGGCTGATCGGTACTTGCGCCAGTTGCGTGCGCTCGTGGCCTCGAGGGTCTGCTATGGCTCCCTGAGGGGCCTGCGCCTCACCTTCGAAAGCAGTATCCGCGACTTCGTCCAGTATGCCGGCACGCGGGCGGGTAGCGGCAGGTTCAGTCGGGAGACGCTGTTGAACTGGTCCTTCGCCACGCTAGAGATCGGCCTGGCTGTGATCGACATACGGGAAGCCGTGTTGCGGCATGTCATGCCGGGACCGTGGCAAGAGCAGCAGGACCTGTTGCTAGCGGCCATCTCCGGCTTGTTCCGGAATCCTTCGACTCAAGCCCTGGAGCAGGCGCTCAGTGCGATCGATCAGGTTATCAATGAAACAGCAGCGTCCGTGGACTGGGCTGGCGGTGCGTCCGGTGCGCTCACAGCCGGCCCGGCCCGAGTGCGTGCCCAGTTGCATGTCATCCGACTTACCCTGCTGGACAGCGCATTTCCGCTTGTCGACTCGCTCGCAGGAGCGGCTACGCACCCTGTTTGAGTTGTCCATGGTATTCGCTGCCCCCACCGCCCGTCTTGTTTCCTGCTGCTGCGCGGCTGCCCTGGCGTTGGCCGGCTGCGCCGATACGGGCGGGATCGCTCCAGCGTCCACGCTCATCGATGCTGCCAGCGTTGACCCCGGAACGGCGTTGCGCGCCACCCAGCGCGATGCAGGCTGGCCACAACTAGCCTGGTGGAAACGCATGGGGGACCCCAACCTGGATGCGCTGGTGGCGCAATCTGTTGGCGGCAATCCTGATATGCGCATTGCACTGGCCCGTAGCCAATTGGCCGAGAGCGCAGCGCGCATAGCCGGCGCGGCGACTGAACCTGGCATAAGCACGGGCGGAGCCTTCGGCCGCACGCGCTTTCCGCGCCTGGCCACCCCGCAGCCCATCGGCGGCCATACCACGTGGAACAACCATGTCAGTGTCGATCTCGCCTACGACCTGGACCTGTGGGGCCGCAACCGCGCCATCCTTCAGGCCGCGCTGGACGGCGTCCAGGCGACGGCCGCAGAGGCCCGCGCAGTCCAGATCAACCTGGAAACGTCCGTTGTGAGGGCCTATGTGGATCTGGCGCTGCAGTACGCCTTGCTCGACGTAAACCAGGCAAACCTCGTGCGTCAGCGCAATATCTATGACATCGTGCACAAGCGCGCCAGCCGCGGCCTTGCTAGCGAACTGGAGGTAAGCCAGGCACAGACGCAGATTCCTGCGCTGCTCGCGCAAGTGCAGCAGTCCGAGCGGCAAGTCACGCTGGCGAAGAACCAGATTGCCATCCTCAGCGGCCAGGGCCCCGGCGCGGGCGAGAGGCTCCTTCGCCCCCATCTACTGCTGGAGACGCCGGTAGCAGTGCCGTCCTCACTACCGGCCGAACTCGTCGGGCACCGTCCCGATGTGGTGGCGCAGCGTTGGCGCGTCGAAGCCACGGCGCACGGCATCAAAGCCGCAAAGGCCGACTTTTATCCGAACATTGACCTGGTGGCGAGCATCGGGCTGGCTTCGGCCGCATTCGGTAATTTCTTTACCTTTGTCAGCCGCGACGCAGTGGGCCACAACGTCGGCGCGGCTATCTCGCTGCCTCTGTTCGATGGCGGACGAAGACAGGGAAACTACGGCGTGGCCACTGCCAGCTATGACTTGGCGGTGGAGACCTACAACAAGACTGTCCTTGCCGCCTTCCAGAGCGTGGCAGATGAGGTGATCTCGCTGCGTTCGCTTGGGGACCAACAGCAGGAAATCGAGGCATCGCTGAAATCTGCGCAGCGCGCGTATGAGCTAGCCGAGAAAGGTTACCGGGGCGGCTTCACCGATTACCTGAACGTACTCGCCACCGAAAGTGAACTCAGACGGCAGCAGCAAGCCTTGGCACTGGTGCAGGCCGCGCGGCTGGACACCTGGGCGCGCCTGATGCAGGCCCTGGGCGGGGGATTCGACGCCGCAATGGATCAAGACTGACCCAAACCGGAACCACTGCCATGCCACGCGAAATTGCCTTCTTCTCGGTGCTGATGCCGTCGCTGCTGCCGGTGTTCCTGGCTTGCGGCGTGCTGTACTGGATATTTGACCACCTGCTGGCACGCGCCGGAATGTATCGGCTGGTATGGCATCCGGCCCTGTTCCGGGTCGCGCTATTTGCCTGCCTTTTCAGCGGCATTGGACTCCTGCTTTGGGACTGATGCGCCAGAACCGCCACATGAAACTCAATCTCCAATCCCTGCTCCGCGTCCTGGCAACCTGTCTGTTGGCTACGGCTGCCATTGCCCTGGGTTATAGCCTTTGGGCCCACTACATGTACTCGCCCTGGACCCGCGACGGACGGGTACGTGCCGAAGTGATCAACATTGCCGCGGATGTCTCCGGACTGGTGGCCCGTGTGGCCGTGCGCGACAACCAGGAGATACGCAAGGGCGACCTGCTCTTCGTCATCGATCAGGAACGATTCCGCCAGGCACTTGCACAGGCCGAGGCACAGGCCCAGGCGCGAAAGGCGGAACTCGACATGCGACATCAGCAAGCCATGCGCCGGCGCGATCTGGACAGTTCGGTGATCTCCGTCGAAAGCCGCGAAGATGTCAGCGCTCAGGAGAAGCAGGCCCTGGCCAACTACCAGGCCAGCCTGGCAGCGGTGGACACAGCCAGGCTGAACCTGCAACGCAGCGAAGTACGCTCGCCGGCGGACGGCTACGTGACCAACCTCAACCTGTATGCCGGGGACTATGTAAGCGCGGGCACCGCGCGAATGGCGGTGATCGACAAGCATTCCTATTGGGTCTATGGGTACTTTGAAGAAACCAAGCTGGCCAACGTGCAGGTCGGTGCGAAAGTGGAGATCCGTCTGATGTCCGGTGGACCCTCGTTGGGAGGACACGTGGAGAGCCTCGCGCGAGGCATCGCCGACCGGGACAACCCCACCGGCGCAAACCTGCTCGCCGATGTGAATCCGGTGTTCACCTGGATCCGGCTGGCGCAGCGCGTCCCGGTGCGAATACACCTCGACGAAGAGCCTGCCGGACTGCCGCTCGCGATGGGGACAACGTGCACGATCACGGTGCAGCCGGGCAACCCGTAGGACCGTCAACGCGACGCCGCCCGCTGTTCCCGGGGCCGGCAGGCGACTTACTCAGTTCTTTAGACCTGCCAGCGCGGCGATCCGCGTGGTTTTCCGGGTCTGGTCCTCAATATAGCGGGCGAACTGCTCGGAGGTGAGCCGCATGGGCACCATGCCTTGCGCCGCGAATTTTGTCTCGACGAAATCCCGATCATTGAGGATCTCCAGGATCGTCGCGTTCAGTTTGGCCACCACCGGCTTCGGCAGCTTTGCCGGACCCAGAACACCGTAGACCGCAGAGATGTTCATCTCGCCGAAGCCGGCCTCGGTGAACGTCGGCACGTCTGGCAATGCCTGCGTGCGCTTTTCCCCGCTGACGGCCAACACCTTGAGCTTGCCGGCATCCAGGAAGCCTTGGATCGTTGGCAACGCGGGGAACGTGAACAGAATCTGGCCGCCAATGACATCGCTCACGGCCGGAGCCGAACCTTTGTACGGGACATGGGTGAGATCGGTTCCTGCCAGCTTGTTGAACAGCTCGCCCATCAGATGCGGCTGGCTGCCATTGCCGAACGAACCATAGCTGAGCGCGTGGGGCCGGTCTTTTGCGTAGGCCGTTAGCGCTTTCATGGAGTTGACCGGCAGGCTAGCCGGGACGGCCATCACCAGAGGCACATAGCCAATCGTCGCGACCGGAATAAAGTCACGCGAGACGTTATACGTCAGGCCAGGCAGGACCACCGGATTGAGCACAAATGTCGCGTCGTTGGTCAGCAGCAGCGTGTACCCGTCGGGCTTGGAGCGGGCCACCAGGTCCGCTCCGATGGCGGTATTGGCGCCACTTTTGTTTTCGACGATGACCTGCTGGCCTAGCTTCTCCGACATACGGTGCGCCAGTTGGCGGGCGATGATGTCGGTGGTGCCACCCGGCGCGTAAGGCACGATCAGACGGATCGTCTGCGTGGGGTATGTCTGAGCCTGGGCAACGCCGCCACCCAACAGCCAAGCCGTGCCGAGCATTGCAAAACGCCCCGTCCAGCGGGACGAGAGAAGGATGGCAGCAGCAGAAAACCTCGCGGTCGTACGATGGGCATGCATATGGTGTCTCCTGATTTCTTGTAAATGTGGGTGTGGGATAAGAGTGGCTTGCGCCCGCTCATAGGAACAGCCAGGGCTCGTGCCTGATTCTGTTCAGCTCGTAGCGACGGATCGCCTCCTCGTGCTGCAGCGCCAGCCCGATGTCATCCAAGCCGTTCAGCACGCAGTGCTTCTTGAATGGATCCATCGAAAAAGAAATGGCGTCGCCCGAGGGTGTCGTCACCAGTTGTGTTGCCAGATCGACATGCAGGCGGTATCCAGGCGTGGCGTCGACCTCTGCAAAAAGCCTGTCAACGACGTTAGCCTCCAGCACGATCGGCAGCAGGCCATTCTTCATGCAGTTGTTGTAGAAGATGTCCGCAAAGCTGGGGGCGATCAGCGCGCGTAGCCCGAAGTCTTCAAGGGCCCATGGCGCATGCTCACGCGACGATCCGCAACCGAAATTTTCGCGCACCAACAGCACCGAAGCACCTTGGTATCGCGGCTGGTTAAGCACGAAGTCAGGATTGCGCGGCCGCTGCGAACAGTCCTGCCCCGGCTCGCCATGGTCGAGATAGCGCCACTCGTCGAACAGATACGGACCGAATCCGCTGCGCTGGATGGATTATCGATGCAAGTAAAGATATTCCGTACCGTACGGTACCGTTATGCAAAAAAAAGCCTGTCAAAGAAACAGGCGAAGGGCTATGTCCGCGGCAGTCACGCGGACGCATGCCAACGGGTCGAGGCTACATGCAGGAATGGAGCGGCGCTTCAGCCGCGGCTCCTGCTAGCACTTACTCGGTGCGGTCGTATGAGAACTGGATGCCGGCCGTGCCACCCGTCTCGATAAACAGGTTGATGAAGGCGGGTACGGTCTCCGCGCGCGACCAGTCGCGCTGCAGTTCGCAAAACAACTGGGCCACGCTGATCATTTTTCCGCCGGCCTGCTCGATGCGACGCAGCGCTGCCTCATGCGCGGCTCCGGATGTACCGCCAACTGCATCAACCACCACATAGACTTCGAAGCCTTCGGCCAGCGCGTCGAGCGCAGGGAACGTCAGGCAGGCCTCAGTCCATAGCGCAGTCATGATGAGCTTCTTGCGGCCGGTTGCCTTTACGGCTGCGCGGAACTCAACATCCTCCCAGGAATTGATGGTCGTGCGATCGTAGGTGGGATAGTCCTTCAGCACTTTCGCGAGCTGTGGAATGGGCGGCTTGTTGAGGCCGGTCTTCACGTTCACAGTCGAATGGATGATCGGCAGCTTGTAAGCAATCGCTGCCTTCGCCGAACCAACGATGTTGTTGATCAGCAGTTGCCGGTCCATCGAGGCAATCGAGTTCACCTGCACTGGCTGATAGTCAATGACAACGAAGGCTGCGTTCTGCGGTGTAAGCAGATGGTCTTTGAGTGGGTCGCGGATGGGTTCGCTGGCCATAATAGCCTCCAAGAAAAATTGGTAAACGCTCGCCATACGGCACTGGTGCCACTTGTCCATATGGAGTTGCTGCGAGCCCTTGCAGCATATGTGAGACCGGGCTATAGCGTGATAGCCAGCCACAGAACCCGCCGTTCGATGCAGCCGAACAGCCTGAAGAAGCGCTTGCGATTGGTACGTTCGTTGCCTAGCCTGCCCTGTAGCGATGTCGCATGAAAGGGCGGAGAGCTGGCATGGACGAGGATCTCTTTGTGCTTGTGGTGCTGTACGCGAAAGCGGGCAGAGAATCGGAGCTACGCGACAAGCTCAGGGCCGTAGTGGAGCCCTCGCGCAGAGACACGGGCAACCTGCGGTATGAGTTGTTCGTGCAGCAGGACGATCCAAGGCGCTTTGTCTTTGTCGAGCATTGGGATAGTCCGCGCGCCCAAGAGGTTCACCACACGCAGACCGAGCATATTCGCCGCTTTCAGGAAGAAGGCAGCGACGCTGTGGAGCGGATTGAAGTTTCCTACCGTATGAAGCGCCTGGATTAGTTGCCCTACCCTGCGGCGGACGACTTTGCCACGATCAGGTCAATCGCAGATTTGACCAACGTGTCAATTTGCGCCTCTCCCGGGTGCTCGCCGGTGGCCAGTGTACGGTGCAGGACACCGGCAATCACCATGCTGTGGAAGAGTTGCGCAGCCACCTCGGGCGTGGCGTTCAGCTTCGTGCCGGTCGACTGCTGTCGAGCCAGATACCCAGCCACGTATTGGCAGGTGGCGAGCGGCCCTCGTGCGTACCAGACTTGGCCAATCTCCGGGAAGCGCCGCGCTTCCGCGATGATCAGTCGCAGGAACGCCAGATGGCTCTCCTCCAGTAACGACTCCAGAAAACGATTTGCAAGGTCCCGTAGGCCATTGGCTGTATTGGTGCGCGACGGCTCAAGCTTCTCCACCTTTGCCAGGAAGCGATCGCAAAGCGCCTCGACCACGGCGACAAACAGACCGTCCTTGCCGCCGAAATAGCTATAGACGTTGGTCTTTGACCCCCCACACGCCTTCACGATCTCGTCCAGGCTGACGCCATCATAGCCACGTGCCAGGAACAGCATTGCTGCGGTTTCCAGGATCGCGGCACGCTTGGCTTCTCCCCGGCGCGTAATGCGCATGGCGGGCTTCTCTACCGAAGCGGGCGATTTCAGCGTTGGCGACGAAGTGGCTTTCACAGGAAGAGTCGGGACCATATGGATGAAGGACGGCGCAGTCTACCAAAGGCGGCTGTTTGCGACACATAACGGCACCTATGTCACACCGCACAAACAAACAGTACCATACGGTACGGTTATGTTATATTGCATCCGTCGGCAGTGCCGTTGACCTCGCTCAACGAAGTCCTCTTTCAACCCGATATTGGAGTCCCAACCATGAAAGCCATCTTCCTAGCTACCACCGCCCTCCTAGTCGCGACGTCCAGCGCGCACGCAGCGCCTCGCAAGCCGGATCCCTTCACCGACGGCGGCCGCGCGAGTGCCACACAAGCGCAAATCGCCGTACGAAACACTTCGCAGCCACTTGTCGAGGAACAGTTCCGCACGCTTGCTGTTCGCAAGGCAGACCCATACACGGATGGCGCGATCAGAACTGTCGACGTCTTCACCGACGGCGCCTGATCGCGCATCATCGAATGCCAGAGCGCCGCCCCTTACCCTTAGGGGTGGTGTTTCCCTGAGCCGAACAGCATGTTTGCCGCGGTGCGCCTTATCCATACTGCTTCGCGGTGCTAGTCTTTTCCCCCTCGCATATTCCCTTCACTGCGGCCGGTTCCGCGCCGCTTGCCCCTACCGGGCCGACAGGAGATCACCATGGCGCCAGTGATGCCCATCTCGTCCGCCAGCGACAACGACATCGATACTCAGGAAACCCGTGAATGGCTGGACGCGCTGGAAGGTGTCATCGCCCACGAAGGCCCCGAGCGCGCGCATTTCCTTATTGAACAGTTGATCCGGCGCGCGCATGACGCCGGCATCTACCTGCCGTTCAGCGCCAATACGGCCTACGTGAATACGATCCCGCTCGACAATCAGGCGCACAGTGCCGGCGACCAGGGACTGGAGCACCGTATTCGTTCATTTATCCGATGGAATGCCATCGCGATGGTTTTGCGCGCGGGACGCGATACGAACGTCGGTGGACATATCGCCAGCTTTGCCTCGGCGGCGACGTTATATGAAGTCGGCTTCAACCACTTCTGGCACGCTCCGTCCGCACAGCACGGCGGCGATCTGGTGTTTTTCCAGGGCCACTCAGCGCCCGGCTTCTATGCCCGCGCCTTCCTGGAGGGTAGGCTCA
>Ga0137300_1016_pt1 | contig 91980 bp, 82 predicted proteins | sample RamsorwD2O_NANAE_FD_97190 | JGI IMG/M metagenome (GOLD analysis project Ga0137300, IMG submission 97190) | Mouse cecal microbial communities from Vienna, Austria - N-Acetylneuraminic acid amended with D2O_NANAE | ecosystem: Host-associated > Mammals > Digestive system > Large intestine > Cecum... | reverse complement strand
CTTGCCGGTGTCATGCAGGATGAATGTAAACTCATCACCGCCCAAGCGTGCGACGAGATCTCTCTCATTCACAAGGCGCTTGAATCGATCTCCCACCTCCCTCAGTAAGCGATCACCAAAGGAATGGCCAAGCGTATCGTTGACGTCCTTGAAATGATTCAAGTCGATGAATAGCAGCGAGAATCCGGTGCCGTTACGTGCGGAACGCTCGATCGCGTGGTTGAGACGGTCCTGAAACAGCTGGCGATTCGGCAGTCCAGTAAGGCCGTCGTAGTACGCGAGATGCATGTACTGGGCGCGCAAACTCTCTCGCTGCGAGATGTCCGCGAGCATCACCACGTAGCTCAGCACGCCGTCGTGCTCATCCCGTACCGTCTTGACCGTAACCCACTCGGGCGCAATTGATCCGTCAGCGCGTAGAAGCCATACCTCTCCTTCCCAACGCCCATGCTCTCGAACTGACGCCAAGATGGTCGCATAGAAGCGCGGCTTATGCCGTCCAGATCGCAAGAACCTGGGACTCAGGCCCACAACGGCTCGGCTCTCATAGCCTGCAACTGTTGTGAACGCGCGATTCACATACTGGGTCCGAAGTTCCCTGTCAAAGACCAGGACCGCATCGCTTGTCGACTCAAGAATGTTTGCTAGAACACGGCGGTTTGCAAGTTCGGCACGCAGTTGGGAAACCAATGCCTCGCGCTCCAGACGATAGGACTCGCTTCGACGCATCAGCTCACTCAGTAGCGACATCATCGATACGACGCCACGATATCCACCACCACCGGTGTTGAATACGGGCAAATTGTCGTGTCCTCCGTCGCGCATGAACTTCAGTACGCCGATTGCGCTGTCGCGTGCCTGTACGCTCGGGGGCGGCCGGCGCACAATCAAATCGGCGAAGATACGGCCAGGAAACAGACTAGCCTGAAGATCTGTAACGAGTCCTTGAAAGCCACCGTGATCGTCAAATACAGAGAAGACTGTGGGCGAGTTGCAAGAGAGTCCAGCAAAGTCGCAATAGCGCTGGTCTGGCGTCACACGGAGCGCCGTCGGATCTAGGCAATCCGCGACAAGGAGAGTATCCATCGGCGCCGCCTATCCGAGCTTCTGCTCTAACAACAGCTCGACCTCAAGGCTGAGATGCAAGATTTCCTCGGCGCCCATGGCGGGCTTTATTTGTTCCAGAATGAACGCTTTGAGCTCATCAGGCGGAATCTTACGGAGGATGGCCTTTCGCACGAGGACGTCGGAGATGACATCGTCATCGTGAATTTCAACATGTTCAAAAGCTGTCGTGGAGAGCAGACTGAGTGCCCGTCCTACGGCTACATGACCAATTGGCGATGCCCGCCCCAGCACCAGGCCGTCCGTAATCGGGGGCATGACGAATTCCTTGATGTGTGCCCGTAGCCTGATTTGCCGCCGCTTCTCCATTTAGGCACTACCTTTCTCATCTAACCTCGTAAAAGCAAAGAAAGCTCCGAGCCTACCGGGAGTCATCATCGCCCCCCAGTTTTTACCCGCGATGCACCGGACATGCTACCCATCGAAAGTGTGATGCAAAGATCTGCCGCATTTTAAGTTTCAGGCGGCAGATCAGCGCACATCGTCACATTGACTGCCGACGCCAGCAAAACTCATAGCGCGCTAAACCCCGATCGCTTTGATATCTACGCTAGGGCTTGCCAGCGCAACTCTCCAGCCGCCTCGCTGCTTGCTCACCTTACTGGAGGCAGGCACTAGAGGGACGGTCAGAGCGCTCTCCCGAAGTCCGGCGCTGCAGTAGCCCTTCTATAGGACAGCTTTTGCTTGGCGATCAGAGCAGTAACCAGAACTCTGTTGTCAGAGTAGCTACGGGCCCGCGCTAGAATCCGCCCTGGGCTACGTCCTGCAGTTCAGACTCATGCCGATCGCGGTCTGAATCAGCCTCGGGAGCCTTCTCAACACAACGACCATCTGCGTCCCTGGAGTAAGCTGCAGACGGCGCCCAACCAGTCAGATACTTTGCAAAAATCCAGCGTGTGCCGCGGCTCTCCTGGCCAAATATGTCTTTGAAGCGGAGTTCTACAAGGATCCCGACCGATTGATACTGCCGGAACAATCCCTTTGCTAGCCAAGGGTTACTTGCCGACTTCAGTGCCGAGTCGTCCAACTCGAGCGACACCCCCTCCAAGCATGCGCCTGGAGATCGTTCATAGACCTCTGGTAGCACTCGTGGCAGGTCATGCAACCCGAGGACCGGCAGCTTCACCGAAGTCGACGCATTGACACTGTAGCTATTGCCGACCTCTCGCAACACAGTGCTCGGTCGCAGCCCCGGCAAGGGCTTTAGTTTTTGGTAGGTGCCGGCACTTTTGATGTCCAGCACCGCCATTGAAACCGCCAACGCAGGCATTTTTACAGGATTGGACAGTGTCAGTGAAATGTATGGAGATTCATCACCGAGCCACTTCGTAACATCAGCACCGGTAATATTGAGAGCACTGGCATTCTCATTCATGAGCACCGCGCGTTGTACGCGTGCCAACCGCTCGGCCTCCGTTGTTTTGCCGTGTACGTTGAAATTGTGGGTGGAGTTGTCAACGTTCAGGTAGTAGGTGGAGTTTGCGTTCAGCATCTTGCCGTAGTTGACCCCCGTCGACTGATTTCGGGTGCCAGATGTGGTGGCACTCCCGATGGGTGCGGTGACACCCCCAGCGTCAGGACTGACTGCGACAACAAGAGGGATCGCGAGAAGTGAAGCGAGCCTGGAGATGCTGGTCATTTCTCACCGCCCTTGGCTTGCCCGCTTTTATCGACGCCGACAGCCGATACGCCGATTCCGCCATTGACGACCGCGATGCCGACGTCACCTTTGGCCGCATCGCTCTTGTGATCCTTCGTGCCGGAGTTGTGCCAATACAGGAGTGCAAGGCAGAACAGGACAGCAACACCTGCCAAGATGGCCAATCCTCCCACCAGCGAAACCTTCACATCCTTGCCGTCGTAGCTGATCTCAGCTTTAGGGGTATCGCCACCAGCAGGTTTGGCAACCTGTGCGAGGTTTGTATTGTGCTCATCAGACATTGATATTTTCCGTTTCTCATCTCATGCACAAGCTCCAGCTGGCCGCTTTCCTGAAGGTCTCCGGCGTCGCCGCTACTTGCATTCAGCGACGATATCGACAGAACGGCTCGAATCATTTATCCCCCATTTGGGTTAATTGACAATTATTTTTCCGCCATTCTACGTATTTTTAGACATAAAAATTACAAATAAACCCTTACTTGATACTCATTAGTGATTTTTTAGCTGTCAAATATCTTCTGCATTCGCATGTGTCGATGCAATGACATCCTCTCAGCGACGTCGAGCGCATTTTCAGTTCGTGCCAATGGATGATAGCGAAATCGATTTGATCACCTATCCTTCCGGGACGATTGAGCAACGCGAAGGGGAAACCATGCCAGCGGATCTTGATAAGCTCGACCCCATACTCAAAGGAAAAGCGCTCTCGTTGATAGAGAAATGTATGCAACGAGGTGCACAGATGCGACCCAATGCAGGCCTGCGTGACCCGTTTGAGCAGGGTCGGCTTTGGCGACAGTCCCGCTCGATCGAAGTGGTGAATCAAAAAATCACTCTCTTGAGAAAGAGTGGTGCAGATTTCCTGGCTCACTGCATCGAGAGGGATGGCCCTCAGTATGGAAAGCCCGTCACCAACGCGATTCCGGGTTTCTCATGGCACCAATGGGGACAAGCGCTTGATTTTTTCTGGGTTGTCCAGGGGAAGGCGGTCTGGGATACGGAAATTCAGATCAATGGTGTCAACGGCTACCAGGCACTGGCGGAAGAAGCCACCAAGCTCGGTCTTACCGCTGGCGGCTACTGGACAAGCCTCAAGGATTGGCCACACATACAGCTTCCCCACGACGATAGCCCTGCAGACGGATATACGCTCAAGGAGATCGACGCCGAGATGAAGAAGCGCTTTGGCTAGCTCCCCGCGGTTCCATCCGAGCAAGACAGTCGGGATGGACGATGAGCCGGGCACGCTCAGCGTCCACTCCGGATTTTCGAGACCGGCGGTTCCACACGTGGAGCGCCACCGACGCCTCGCTTGATGTTTTCCGCGGCCTTGATGCTCCGATCGTGCTCCGTGCCACAACCCGCGCGCTGCCAGTGCCGGGCCTTGCATCCGGACAGGCTGTGGGACAGCTGTGATCGTCACCTTCTGCGCCTCGGTTGCAGCGATTCTTGAAGACACACACCCTCGTAACACGGCCCGCTATCTTTATCCCGCGCAATGATGGGGAGATCAAACGCCGCCGCCTGCACCAGCACGCAAGCCTCATCGCCGTCCCACAAGTCATTTCCGTTTTCGTCTCGGCATACCGGCGCAATAATCGTCCGAGGGATGAGTGTCCCCCGGATGACATAGTTCCGCATGTGCTCCACCAGTCTGCGTAGCAATTCGCCGTGGGTGACCCCCCCCCCCACCTGCCCTTCGCGTGGGTATAAACCTGCTGGCCGGTACACTCGTCTACCAGCCAGACTCGATTGCGCGTATCGAGCTCGAGTTGCGCAACGCGGCCCGTGGTGCTGCAGAAAAAATGCCGTCGACCACGGGAGGCAATAACGCGGATCAGCTTGTTCGCGTGCTGGACCCGATTGCTAGGTGTGCTGATACTACTCATTGATGGAATGTCACTCGAATCTAAGCTCGAGTTGGAAGAATTGTGGTCGGTGTATCGGCTACGGGGAGGACGAACCCAACCGATCCGTCAGGGTGCGGGCAAAACCATAGAGACTAACGCTGCATCGTGTCGGCGAAGCTGCGGATTCTCCGTAGATCCGTAGAATCGACGAGGTGTGCGTCCAGACGCGGAACGGTATCCCTCAGCAAACGATGACGATGCAATAGCCAGGGAGAGATCAGAATCGGCGATCCTTTGCCGGCATCCTTGTCACGAATGCACTGCGACTGCGCGGCCTCGCGCACGCAGAAACCAACTGGCGGATACAGGCGCAATGTCTCATGTGTGACATTCCCCAACATCGGCAGATCCTTGCTATCGCTCACCACGAAATCCTGTCTCCGCACGAGCCCCGGTCCCTTAGGATCGCTGAGCGCCTCACGGCTGCGGCGGCGCTACGAAGATGCGCGTCGCCGCACCCAGACCACTATTCGAAGACGCCTGGGGTGCTGGCTAGCCAAGCAGTCACATCACAAGACGATCACTTCGTCCCACGCATCGCGATGCAAGCGCTGGATCTACGTATTCTTGGTCACACAGTAGAAAGATACATCTGAGATCGTCTGGCCGGCCTCTCGACGTATTTCCCCCCTAACGGAGTTCCTGCGTGGTACTCAAGCTCCGAGGTGGGACAATCGACCGATCCGTCCATTTTGGCGTTATCTCTCGCGTTATCAACGCTTGTCAACGCGGATGAGCGCTCGAGTGAGGCTACCCCGTTTGATTCCGAAAGCGGCGACGGCACTTACCCTCTCCGCTATTTTTTTTGGCGCCTCATGACCTTCACTCAGGCTGGCAGCAAGTCCCAGCCAGCGTTCTTACCCGATTTCGGCACGACAAGCATCCCACCTGCGATTCTCTGGCTCGACGAGCCGGACTATCACGAATTGCTCAAGCGTGCGCCGCCTGGCACCATTCACCCATCCTGGCGCATTTACTGCATCTGGATAGAAGAATGCATCGCCCTGAGAAAGCAGATCGGCTCGCCGCTCAAGGTCTACCGCGGCACGGCCTTGGGCGTCGTCGCGTACATCTACCGGGCAAAACGCGAACTGAATACAGCCGCGCTGACAGCATGCGCACAGGAGCAGATGGAACGAGATGTCAGGCCAATGAATTGCGCATGAGTACGACACGCACAGTTTCTGGAGGCCAATCGATGACGCCGTCCAAGTTTGGCTCCCAGCGCTCAAATCCGTTGCTCGCACCTGCAGTCCAAATTCGGTCTTTGTGCTTGCCAGCCCCTCTACTCAGATGGGGGTAGACGATTCAGTGAGATCGATCGAAATATAGGTGCGGGTCGACGTCCCATTGGTGGGCATCGAGCTCGCCGTAGCCCGCGCTCGTCGCAAGTTTTTTTGTTTCCACTCACCTGAATGTGGCCGGTGCTTCGGGATATGATGGCAGTGGCACCAATAGCCAATTTGTCACCTCCGACAAATTGGCCGATTCCCCTTAAGCCGAAGCGCCCGGGGTTCGGCGGAAATTCCCAACGACAGCTGTAACGGAGACTAGCGTCTGATGAGTTTTCCTGCGCCACCTCGCGAACTGGAGTTTAAGGAAGAGGATATCGAAGATGCCATTCGAGAGCCGGAAACGCGCGGGCGCGCCATCGAGGCACTCGCACAAATCCGCGTTGGGCGCGAAGACGAGCTGCCAAGCGCCGACGCATTGGATGCCGCCGCGAACCTTCTAAACGCTGACCGGGCAAAGTTCTGGGTGCAATGGCTCAAGAGCAAGGATTGCCTGCCCACCTTCGTTACGGCGCTTCGCCTGCGCGGCCTGGCCATACAGGCCTGGACGCTCGACTATCAGCACTCGATGTTCGACCCAAAGAGGCTAAGCACCTTTCTGGACCAGGTTGACGCGTTTCGCTGCAAGATTCGGGTCAGAGGTGCAGTGGCAGGCTCCGGCATCCTTGTCGGCCCGAGTTCGGCACTGACGGCGTGGCATGTCATCGCCGTCGCCGGGCCAGACGATACGGTGACCGAGCACCCAGAAATCGACGTGGTACTTGCGGACGGGCGCACGATTGCCGCAGTCGTATTGCAAAGTGCGACGTCTCGCTGCGGTTCTATGGAGTGGCCCCCGGACCGAGGTCGTGCGCCAAAATCAGATGCGGAAGTCGATGGCCGCCACGACGTTGCGCTGCTGCGCCTAAAGGAGCCAGCTGGCATTCACCTGACGTTCGCCCCCTTGGCTTCCCCGGCGTACGAGTATCGCGGCCCGGCGGACGTCGTATTGATTTCCCACCCTGAAGGCGAGTGGCGCGGCGTGGAGTTTGCCAAACTGCGAGCGCTGCCCAACATCAGGGCGCGATGGGGCTATAACGTCACAGCCACTCACGGTGGCTCATCGGGCGGGGGCTGCTTTGACACGAGCTTTTCCTTGGCAGGCATTCATCAGGGCCGGGCACGAGGTCGTGGCCGCTTAGTACCGCTGGTCCGCTTCGACAGCATCGTGCGTGACGTGATCGCGGCCGATGAGACACCCGAGAAGCTCTGGTCGCTTGATGGCACGCCAGAGAGCGGGCTGGTGGTCGGTCGCGACACGTTCTTTATTGGCTATCACGCCGCCATGCGGGGGCCGACGCGAGTGCGGGGCCTGTGGATTCGTCGTGTCGACCTCCAGAACGACGTGTCGGGCCTACCCTTCTCTTTCGAGATGCTGGACAAGCTCGTAGCGCGTAGCCCCAACACCCGACTGATCCGTATCAGCTTTGACGCTCTGGTTCGCGATCTACCGAACGAAATCGCTCGCCGGGCCTCAGCCGCGAGTATTGACATCAAGGCGCCAGAGGCCATGAGCGGCGTCGGCGTGGACCAGACTGCTCCGGAGGCCGTGGTAGCGGACCGCAGCCGCCGGTTGGCCCAGGCGCTTGATCAGAAAGCGGCAGAACTCAACATCCGGCTCTGGGTGTTCTTTGACCATCCGTCGGTAATGTTCGGTGACGAGTCCCGCTGGGCATTGACCGCCTTCGTGGACCAGGCCCTGCGGCTTGAACACCTGCGCCTGGCCCTGGCGGGCTATGAGGCAATCCAAATGCCGGGAGCGCAGTTCGAAACACCATCGGCCGTCGATCCCGAGGGCGCGCCGGGGCTGATTGTCGAGTATCTATCCGACGTGATGGAAGTCGACGTCCGCAACCTCATCCAGTCCGCAGCCGACGACATGAATTGCATGATTAGCCCTGAGCGCATGAAGGAATGGACCCGGGAGGCGCTCATGGATCTCCATCCGGTCAATGGCCGCTATGACAGCACGCATCGGGCGATGATCGCTTCCCGGGTACAGGTGCGCCTGAAGCAGCTTCGTGACGAAGGAGGCAACGAATGAATGCAGACAACCTCCTTCCAGATCAGGTTCAGCTCTACGCTGCGCTCTCCGGGCCCTTCATCCCGAAGGAAGCCCTTCGCTCCTTGGCGCCGCCTGTGGGCGTTGACCGTCTCGTCATGGCCGCGACAGCGCTGGCAGAGTCCTGCGACACCAGTCCCGTTGGCGCCAGCGAACGCTGGCTCATGCGAACATCGGCCCGTCACGCCCTCCTCAACTCGCTGAACCCATCGCAGCTCGCCGCAGCGGTGGCCGCACGCCGCGCGAAGCACCCTGATCCGGAAACGGCGGATCTGCTGGCCGTTCTACTTGACGAGCCACCACTCGCACGCGCGAACATCCGCGCCGTCCTTGCTGCACGCACCACCACCGTGAGTTCCGAGCACCTCATCATCGCGCTCGAACGCGTCATCATCGCTCTCGATCGTGCCGGCGAGGCGGCGCCTGCCAGAGACCTCCTTCAGCCCGCGCGCTCGGCGCTGGCCGAGATCCATCGGAATGAGAATCTACGCCGCGTCGGCGAGCGTGGCTTTGTCGGGCGCGAGGATGAGTGCGCGCAAGTCGCGCAGTGGCTCTCGCATCCCGTCGACGCCCCTCCCACGACTTGCCTGTTCATTACCGGCGGGCCCGGTATTGGCAAATCGACGCTGCTCGCCGAGTCTGTGCGCCTCTACTTTGAAAGCCACCAGCCACTGATCCTTCGGCTCGACTTCGATCGAGCCGGACTCGATGTTCAGGATCAGCGTGGCCTCACCATGGAGGCCGCGCGCCAGCTGGGCGAGCAGTTGGGCGAGGCCGGCTCCCGCCTCATGAACGCGCGGCTCGACGCCGGCCGTATCTCGGAACTGAACCCGAGCGCGAGGTCGCGACTGAACCTTCGCCGAGGACTACCCGAGCCGCTCGCATCAATGCTTGGCGAGTCCGTGGCCGCCGCAGGCAGGCCAGTGCTGGTTGTGCTGGACACGCTCGAAGTGCTGCGCGGACGCGGCGAGACCCATCCCGAGACACTCTTCGACTGGCTTGACGCCCTCGTCGCCAAAGGGGTCAAGCCCATGCACGTACTCGCGGCGGGCAGAGGCGACGCACTTGACAGCCTGAGACAGATAGGTGACGCAAGTGTTGACGGTTCGACAGCCAGCAGCGGGCCGGCACGGGTGAGGCGCCTCGAACTGACTGGGCTGAGGGACGACGCGGCACTTGCCCTGCTGAACATACTGGAAGCACCCCGACACCTTCAACCCGAACTACTTGCGCTCGCACAGGGCAATCCTCTGAAGCTAAGGCTTGCGGCCGAGGTTGCCAAGCGCTCGGGCATCGAGCACCTGCGCAAGCGCAAGCGTGGTAGCGAGATCGATGCCGCCTTCCTTTACCGAATGCTCCTGTCGCGCATCGATGACCCAGATTTGAGGCGGCTCGCGCATCCAGGCCTCATCGTGCGGCGAATCAACGCAGAACTCATCCGCACGGTACTAGCCCCGACACTTGGACTCGGGCGCATTACTGCCGAGCGAGCCGACGAGCTGTTGCGCCAGTTGGCGACACACCATTGGCTGGTTGAATATGATGCGGGCGCGCCGGGGTTCCTGAAGCACCGTAGTGACATGCGTATGTTGCTGCTCCCGCTCCTCTATCAGTCGGCGACCAAGCAATCTGCGCGGGTTGACGCAGCGGCTATGCGCTGGTTTGCGGCCCGGCCGGAGTCGTGGGCGCAGGTCGAGGCGATGTACCACCGCCTGCAGTTGACCCGCGTAAGACGGGACACGCCGATCGTGCCAATTCAGCTTGCTGCTCAGTTCGATGCTGAGGCGCTTGAAGAGCTGCCACGTGCTGCAGCCGATCTCGTGCGGGCAACTCGGGGCGAGCGCACTAGCCAATTCCGCGGCTCGGTGCCCGCGAGCGGTTCGTGGGATGACGAGGTCGATGTTTCGCGCGAGATCCAGGCCGTCCTGCAGCGCCAGGACTGGCGAGAAGGCGCCTATATCGTGCGCAGGATCGTGCATGCCGGCGGGCTCGATGCCCGTTCGGAGGCTGCCGATGCGATCCGCACGTTTCTGTGGCGATCAGGCCAATGGGCACAAGCGCGTCGCTGGCTCGCTGAACGCGACCGCTTTGACAACACCGACGATGACCTTGCCAGGTTGCCGGAGCCGCTCGCCCTCGCGCGACTGGAGATGCGCGCCGAGTTCACCCCTGAGCGACTACGCAAAGGCTGGCAAGACTGGCGGCCGTTGCTGGAGCAGCTCCAGCGCGCAGCGGTGTCTGCCAAGGACAGTTGCGCGCGTCACGGTGCGCTCGCACTGCTGCTTTCGAATCTGTCCGAACCCTTCTACTTCCCCCGGGTGGACTCAAGGGAGAGCGACCTGGCCGCAGCCGCCAACGAGCGCTGGGCCGGCGCCAAGGGAGACCAGGCGATGCTTGCCCAGGAACTGGGCCACCAGCAGTTTCGCCGCGTGGCGTCTGGCGACGTGGATCAGCTGTCCTTTGGGCAACTGATCGCGACGCTCACGCCGTACTCGGCTTTTGCCGAAAACCTGTCGATCACGGATGGGGGCGATTGGCTGCGCGCCGCGGCGGAACTCTCTGTGGACACTTTCGCCACAGCCGATCGACTTGTCGGCGCCGGGCAGTTGCGGCCCGTCGGACTCCGCTCGGACAACCAGATCGGATGGCTCACTGGCGCCGGCCTGTTCGCTGAGTGGGCAGAAGCCATCTCGTTCGTGCGGCGCAACAGCGAACTCAGGCTGATCGGCCGCGCTGCCGAGCGTTGGCGAAAAACGATGGCGGGCAACTGGTCGATTGGTCGTCGGCACGGCCCATGGCGGCGGCTGCCTCCCGTTGACGAAACGATTCAATCGCGGCTGCTCGATCTCATGGAGGCTACAGATTCTCGGCTCCGGGCTCACGAAGACCTGGATCTCTGGGCCACGGCCCTTAAAACAAAGGCGCTACTACCGATATTGCGCAGGCGACTGCCGCGCCTGCAGGCTGAGGTGGCGAGACTTGAAGAGGAGAACGCTGGGCCCGAGCTCATTACCAGGCGACTGCTGGCGTGCGGTGCGCCGGCGGCCTTTGTGCCGCCCCTGGCGGTGTTGATCATGCACCGCGAATTCTGAAGGGACGCACAATGATGAACAACGACAGACTCGAAGCGCTGAAAAGGCGGCTGACGCCAGAGATGGAGACGGCCGTGCGGGCTGCGTTTGACGCTGGCCGACTCCCGCGCTCACTGATGAGCGCCATGTCCAGGTCAAGCGTCGACGCACTGAGTGGAGGGCAAGCGCTGGAATCGGTTGCCGTCGCGGGAGTGACTGCGCTCGAAGGCCTTGAGGCAATCGTGGCGCTGGTGGGACGCCCACCACTGCTGATCCGGAACAACACCGTGGTGTTGGAGCCGATGCCGGAGTTGCCCCAGGAAACCCCCTCTCTCATTAAACGCGTCGAAAAGTGGGTCCCCTCGGTCGGGCGCATTGAGTTCCGTAACCATCAGATGGCTTGGGGTGGCACAGGCTGGGTGATCGAACACAAGAAAAAGGGCGCGCTCGTCGTAACAAACCGCCATGTGGCTCAGATTGTGGCGCGCCGAAAAGCGGACGGCTCCGCGGTGTTCGTGCGTGCGCCATCAGGGGCCCGCTACGGTGCTGCGATCGATTTCGGTGAGGAAGTCGAGAGCAAAGTCGACGACAACAGCCGCACGGCCGAGCTCACCCGCGTTGAATACCTGGCTGACGACACTTCGGCGGATGTGGCGCTGCTTTGGATTGAAGCGGCGAGCTTTTCGCTACCTAGCCCCTTTCAGCTCGCGGGTGACAAGGTAAAGGTGGCAAAGGGCGATCTGGTTGCTCTGATCGGCTATCCGGCCTACGACTCGCGCAATGACGCCAACGCGCAGGCGCGCTATTTCCGCGATCTGTATGAGGTCAAGCGCTTTGCACCCGGCAAGATCCTCCAGTCGCCTAGCAAAGGCGTCCTGACGTACGATTGTACAAGTCTGGGTGGCAATTCCGGCTCGCCCCTGATCCGGCTCGACGATGGCAAAGTCATCGGATTGCACTTCTCGGGCGTCTACGGCAAGGAGAATACCGCCGTCAGCGCCAAGACACTCAGCGAATTGCTGAAGGGCGCTCGATCGGTCTTCGTCCCGCAACAGGCGAGCCAAGACGAGGCCACGGATGGCAGCCACACTGCCGAGAAATTCGAGGGTCGAGAGGGCTTTAACACGAAGTTCCTCAAGAAGAGCGACAGCGCGCGCGCAGTAGCAACGCCCTGGCCAGGTCTGCCGACGCATCTTGCAGAAGGCCTTGCCGAGCCGAGCGACAGTCCACCCGAGGCAAATGAGCTGCGCTACACGCACTTTGGCGTGAAATACTCCGGAGAGCTCAAGTTGCCGCTGGTCACTGGCGTCAACATTGATGGTACGGCCACTGTGCGGATCAAGCGCAGCGCCGACAGGTGGTTCGCCGATGAGCGCATTCCGAAATCCATGCAGCTAAATGCAACGAACTTTCGGGATCCCGAGATCGACCGGGGCCATATGGTGCGGCGCGAGGATCCGAATTGGGGCGCCGACGCACAACAAGCCAATGACGACACCTTTCACTATGTCAACGCAGCCGCACAGCACTCCCGCCTGAATCAAGGCAAAGCGCTCTGGCAGGGCCTGGAGAACTATATTCTGGACAGCGCCAGGACCTACGGGTTCAAGGCCTGCGTCTTCACCGGCCCCATCTTGCGAGACCCGAAGAGCGAAGACGACGAAATCGAGATCGACGGCGCGATCGCACCGCTTGAGTTCTGGAAGCTCGTGGCCACACTGGATGCGAAGGACAAGGCGCTGCACGCGACCGCCTATATCCTGAGCCAGGGCCAGCTCATCCGCGACCTTCTCGAGAAGCGTTCGCGCACCGAGGTCCTGGAGGGATTTGTCCTGGGGGGCTATCGCACGTTCCAAGTCGCAATCTCCGATCTGGCCGAGGCCACAGGGTATGACTTTAGCGCCTATGTCAAGGCCGACCCTCTCTTCAAGTCCACCGAGGGTCGCGAGGCAATCAAGCGCGGCGAACCGGTGTTTTTGCCAATCGTTGAAGTGACCGACGTGGTTCTGTAGGCCGAGAATGCGGCGCCGAGGGACGCAATCCAACCCTTGGCGCCTCGGCACCGCTTCGCTGTCTGGGTGTCCACAGTCCGCAGGACTGGCAGACCCTCGTTCATTTCCAGTGGCCCCACCGCACAGCATTTTTCATCATCTCCCCTATCAACACACCAAGAAGAAGCGATGAGTATCTACAAGATTCCTGGCGGTGAGATTCAAGTTGGCACCCTGCCCAGCGGAGACCTGACGGTCAAGGGCTTTGGCTGTGATGCTGCGATAGTTCTGGCCCGAAGCATTGCCGGCCAGCACTTCGGAAGATGGGAGCCGAGGCATCAGAATTGGATCGTTCCTGCGCGCAATAGTATCTCTTTAAAGAGAGACCTGGCTGCGAAGACCAGTCAAGTCTCGTAGCCGTCCACCGCGCTGGCGATGCCATATACGTTACCTCGCGGCGAACCCAATGCGCGATCAATCTCCGTATTTTCGTTCACGAGAACGAAAAATCTGCCTGAGATCCTTGTGCCTGCTTGTTCTGGGCGCTTTCACTTCCCGGAGCGCCCGAATGGTAGGACAGGCGCGAGATGAGACACCAGTCCTTTGTTGTGTCTTCTGTCCTATCTCGTATTCTCATCGGCGGCTTTCATGCGCTGGCGGGAATTGGACTCGGAACTTCCTTGATCTTTGAAAGCGGCGACGACGTTTGTCGTCCCCGCTCTTTTTTGTCCGCGCCTGATTGCTCTGCCCTCACCCTCTTGCCTGAAGACATTGGATCTTGTCTCCAGCGCTGGTGGAGCATTGCACTGACAGTCGCCATACTGTCAAAGCTCGCTGCCCGCCGCCCCAGTCGGCGATCACACAGAAGCGCTGGCAAATGGGTCTTGTCGTCTTTCGCCGGCGCCACTTATCTATCGCCTATACTTTTTGCGAGCGGGAATTTCGGACTTTGCACACTACCGGCGCGTCCTTTTCGAGTTCGGGGAGAAATCAGATTGATGCATAGGCTGAGGTCGGATCATGAATCCATACATCTGCGCTTCGGTCATTCGCGGCGTCAGTCGATGAGCCTGCGCCTTACTTACGCGGTGGGCTTGGCAGTCGCGCTCGGCCCAGCTGCGTCAGTGACATGGGCTCAGACGTGCCCTCTCTCGCAAGTAACATCAAGTACGTTGCCACCGCTACTCGTCAATGCCAAGACAATGCGCCGCACCCAACCCGATGTCGTCGCCTACACGTCCCAGGTTGCCCGCGACGACGACGGTGCCCCCAATGCCTACCACCGCGGTAACACGGACGCCAGCACGGATCCGGGACTGGACCACATCTGTGTCGGCGGCTCAGTTCTGGAGTTCGTGGACAACCGTCTATACAACCGCTATGGCGACGGTGGTTCGGTTGGCAAGCTCGGTGGCGCCAATCGGAGTCAGATGTGTAAGGAGGACTACATCGCGATCCGCGATGCCGGGTTCCCGGAATGTGGGCCGGGACGACTCTGCATGATCTGGTACGGCATTGCCTCAGAGCCTCGTGCGTGCGGCTACCCTAGTAGCTTCGGCCAGGCCAGCGACAAGCGCTGCGGGACTCCCATTCTACAATTGGATAGCCGGAAGCAGTCTTCCAATTACTATCTGACCACCACTGCGTTGCGCCGTCCGGGTGTCACCGATACATCAAGGGTGCAAGCTGACTATGTCGACGCCGCGAAAGTGCCCTACGTTGTATTACCCGGAAAGATAAAACTACCCGTAGACACGCCATGGGCTGTGGGTGACCTTGCAGTAGTCGTGTGGAAAAGCCGTAGCGTGTACGCGGTAGTTGGCGACACTGGACCGGGCAACAAACTTGGCGAGGCATCACGCGCCGCACTCGCTGCACTGCACGGTGGCAAGAGCGTCGCACCGATCGACAGCACAGACCCTGCGACAACACTCATTTTCCCAGGCACGGCGCATAAATTGCGGGGCCGTTGGCCCCTGAGCGCGGCAGATATCGACACTGAAGGCAAAAAGCTTGTCGAGCAAGCTGGCGGCGCCGCGGCGCTGTCGAATTGCCCAGGTCTGAGCGGACTCCGATAACTGCCCCATCGTCTGCTCGGACGATGACTGCAAGGAACTGCTTGCCCAAGGATCTCGTGCTTCGGGCGCTCGAAAGCGCGGAGCGCGGAGAATGCCAACGTAGCGAACCTACTAACAATAGTGGCTAAGCTCGCGAACTCAGACCGAGGCGAATCATGATGGTTGGGATGTCCACGACAGCAGACGAGATTCTTGGCATTTTACTGGCGCTTGGCGCACCCGCTGTAGTCACAAAAAACAAGCATCCCGAGTCAGAGGGCAACTATCGACCGCGTGCCCGACATCCGGGGGACATGCTCGACGGATACTGGCCTGGACGACCATCACGCGTGTCACCAGGTTCGGGTTTTGCTATTCACTTCGTCGAGCGCCACAATCGACTGTGGCTTGGCGCCTACCTTGGCTCAAGGGAACGCGAACCCGATAGCGGGATCTTTTCGCTGATTGTTGGTGATGTTCAATGTTTCGAGATTGGGGATTTGAACCTTGACAATCCTGGTCAGCGAGGATTAAGGAAAATTCTGAAGCAAGAAGGCGCGATGACTTACTCGTACTTCGATCCGGCCTCTTTCTTCGGCGATGTCCGCGGTCGCCATACGAGTCGTTACCTGGATACGCACATCGACCAGCGCGACGGCCCGACCTACGCAATGGTCCAGGTGAAGCAGCGCTTGCAGCAAAAGGCATTTAGAAAAGCGGTGTTCGGACTGCACGAGTCCCGTTGCGTTATCACGGGATGCGATATTCCGGAGATGCTGGAGGCGGCGCATTTGGAAGGCAGGAGTTGGCAGAGCGGCGACAATGCAGCGCAAGATGGCATCCCGTTGCGAGTGGATCTTCACCGCGCCTATGACGCTGGCCTGCTCAAGCTCGATGATCAACATCGAATTATCGAACTCGACGAGTGTCTACGTGAAGCTTACGGACTGTATATGGTCCGGTGATTACGCTGACCCGCGCAACTATGACCCCGATCGGAGGCGGAGAAATTCCGTGGTGTCCACAGATTCGACGCCTGAGCTCTCCTCTGGTTCTCGCCTTCCCTAGGTCCCGGTGTATGCAGCCCTATTTTTAGCCTGCCGAACCGTGAGCCTGCCCATCCGGCCTCAAGTTCACCAGGCCGACGGGTGGCCGCTGGCGGAATCCAGAAAATTTCAATCCCATATCACTGACACGAATCCCCGACGATCTGCGCGTTCGGGCGGTTCACCCATCGAATTTCCACTTCATGGAGTCACTGTGATACCCATCCCCCGTCAATCCCGATTGTTTTGCCTGTTGACACGGCACTCCGAGCCTCACCGGAGTTGCCCATGACGCCACTTTGCCCTCGATGCAATTCCACGCGCGTTGAATCGCGCGACATCGCCCGCACTGGCGCCGGCGTCATCGGCGGTGTGGCCGGTGCGCTGGGCGGCGCGTCTGCCGCCGTGAGCGGGGCCGAAGCCGGCGCCGTCGTCGGATCCTTTGCCGGCCCCGTCGGCACGATCGCCGGCGCCATCCTCGGTGGCCTGATTGGCAGCATCACCGGGTGCGCCATCGGCGCCAAGGTCGGTGAATACATCGACGAGAAGTTGCTCGACAACTTCTCGTGCCAGGACTGCCAGCACGTCTTCAACACGCGCCAGCTGTAGATCTTTACCTGTTCATCCACGACCGCTTCGGCTGCGTCGGCCCACCACTTTTTTACCGAAAGGCCCGGCGTTATGCCGGGCTTTTTGCTTTCTATCTTTCGCACAGCCATGACCACCATCACCAAGATTGCGGTCCCGACCCAGGGACGCCCCGCTTTTCTTCCCCGGCACTTCGGCATGCCGACCACCATGCTGATCGAAGCCAGCATCTACACACAGCTTAGCCGCCTCTGCCCGGCCTATCAGGGTGGCCTCTGGGACTTCTACGACCTGACCAATGGCGGCTGCTTCATGGCCCCACACACTGAAGAGACGCTGCGCCTCGCTAACGCGATGAACGACAGTGACGCAACGATCAGTGCCGAGGCCGCCGGCATCGTCGCCTGCCTCTATACCTTCAGCCATCTCGCCTTTCGCCCTGGCATGGCGCACATCGGAGAACACTTCCACTGGCTGCGCGAGTTCGCGCTCGAGCACCCTGAGAGCGCCGCCATCCTGGCGCTCATCGATTGAGCGCATGCCAATGGACAAGCTTCCCATCTATGGCGAGACCGACCCCACCACCCTGCGCCCGGGGCTCTACCTCGCCCTCTTCCATGGCCGGGACACACCCGACGAGGTGCTGCACAAGTGGGGGTACCCCGGGCCTATGCTCGGGCCGCTGCGGTATGTCCACACCACGTACGCGAGCGAAATCAAGTTCGCCTTTGAAGACGCCGCCAACTGGGCGCTCGCGTTCCCCGAAGAGTCGCCCATCTGCGGCTACCGACGCAATGACGCATGGCGCGACCTCCCAGGAAACCCGGCGCCGTCGATCGAAGCACTGCGCAGGGATCCGGCGCTTCGCCGCCATCCGGCCGTCGACACCATCTTTTATCAGACGGACGGCTGGCTAAGTATCCGGGAAGGTCTCATCCGTTACGACGCCCGCTTCTATGGCGACTGGACAGTATTTCATCACCCCGGTGCGTCGCCGGGCCCAACCAACAACGCAACAGCAAGGAGTCATCATGGGCTGGATCAGCACCCATAAACCCAAGGGCGAGTCCATCGCCGCGTTCTTTGAGCGGCAGGGCACCACGCGATGGGCGACCGACGCTCCGCACAGATACCGCGTGATCGACAGTGCCCTGGTGGCGGCGTCGACCTGGTACGCCGCAGTGGAGCGCGTCCACAAAACGACTGGCGAGCGCGAAGTCTTTGCGCTGGTCGTCCTCGTTCGCATGCGCAAGACGCAGTACCCAGGGGCCTTCAACTTCAGCTACAAGACCATGAGCGAGGACATGGGTCCCTACGAGGCGCGTTGCCCCGAGCGAATTCTCGATTGTCTTACCCCGACTCAGAACCTCAACGCAAACGCGTGGCGCGAGAGCTGTCGCGCCAGGCATGCGCAACGCAAATCAGCCCCTCCCCTTGCTGTCGGTTCGGTGCTGCGATTTGCCGAACCCGTCTCCTTTGGTACACGCGGGCAGGCCACCGAGTTCACGATTCTTCAGTCCAGAGGGCAGCGACTGACCTGTAGCGCACCCGGCCTGCCCTTTCGCGCAGCGCTGCCTCGTACATTCGTTCGCGAGCGCGCCGCGGGAAGCGGCGTCACAGTTTTGCCCCCTGCGTCAAACCCCTGACGCAAACTCTTCGCAGTTTCCCATTTTCCCTTCCCCTTCCCCGCCCGGTCATGTGCCGGGCTTTTTGCTTTCTACCGACCGAAAGGAGCTTCACCATGCATCTCGTTCAAACCATGGCTTATACAAACGCCACCCCCTGGCACGGCCTGGGCAGTCGTCTCGCGCCCAACCAGCCGCTGGAAGTATGGGCCGAGCGCGCCGGCATGAACTGGCGCATCGAAGAAACAGAAGTCCGCTTCGCGCCTGGCAATGACGGCACCGACATCCCGCACACCATGCCGTTCCCCTCGCAGAAGGTCCTCTATCGTTCCGACACCAATGCCCCGCTCTCGGTCGTGTCGGGTCGATATCAGGTCGTGCAACCGGCCGAGATCCTGGAGTTCTATCGTGATCTCACCGAGGTTGGCGGCTACGAGCTCGAGACCGCCGGCGTGCTCAAGGAGGGCAAGAAGCTATGGGCACTGGCCCGCACAGGCCACGGCGTTTCACTGCCAGGCAAGGACACCGTCAACGGATACCTGCTGCTTGCCACGGCCTGTGATGGAACGCTCGCGACAACTGCCCAGTTCACTTCGGTGCGCGTCGTGTGCAACAACACGCTCTCAGTGGCATTGGGTGACAGCACGGGCGCGGTCAAGGTCCCGCACCGCAGCCAGTTCGATGCGGATGCAGTCAAGCGCCAGCTGGGCATCGCCATCTCCTCCTGGGACGAGTTCATGGTCCGCATGAAGGCCCTCTCCGCCCGCAAAGTCCGAGCCAATACCGCCGAGCAATTCTTCCGGCGTCTGTTGGCGTACCCCGCCGTCGAGCGAACCCAGGGCACGCCAAGCCCGGAGCCCGTAGCCATCAATGACCGAGCAATGAAAGGCATCTGGGAGCTCTACAGCGGCAAGGGGCTGGGGGCCAAGCTCGCCTCGTCCGATGGGACAGCCTGGGGACTGGTCAACAGCGTCACCGAGTTTGTCGACCACCACCGGCGCGCCCGCAGCGCCGACCATCGGCTTGACGCTGCCTGGTTCGGACAGGGCGCCGCCCTCAAGCAAAAAGCCTGGGACGAAGCGCTCAAGCTGGTGGCCTAGGCACCCTTGCCGTACCCATTTCTGCGAACGCAAGCGCAAGTTTGCTTGCGCCATTTCTGAACACAAAGCCCGCCGCGAGTGACTCGCGGCGGGCTTTCTTTTTTTGGAGTCACGATGATGACCTCTCTCTATCCCCCTCAAACTTGTAGCGCCATACGTCCCGCCCTGCGCCTGGTCGATACCAAAGGCCTGGCCAGGGAGGACTGGCTGGCCGTGCGCCGCACGGGCATTGGCGGCTCGGATGCCGCGGCCGCTGTGGGCCTGAGTCCCTACATGAGCCAGCTCGAGCTTTGGATGATCAAGACTGGCCGTGACGCGGACCTGCCCGCTCCCAATTCTGAAGACGCGACCGAGCCCGTCTACTGGGGCACGATGCTCGAGCCCGTGGTTGCCGCCGCCTATATGCGCGAGACAGGCAACCGCGTGAGACGCGTGAACGCAGTGCTGCGCCATGCCTCGGTGCCGTTCATGCTGGCCAACGTCGATCGCGAGGTCGTAGGCGCACCGGACGTGCAGATCCTCGAATGCAAGACGGCGGCCGAGTTTGGCGCCCGGCTGTGGCGCGATGGCGTACCGGAATACGTCCAGCTCCAGGTCCAGCATCAACTTGCCGTAACTGGCAAGCGCGCCGCTCACGTCGCGGTCTTGCTCAATGGGCAGCGACTCGAAGTGCATCGGATCGAGCGGGACGAACGGCTCATCTTCCGGCTCATCGAGCTCGAGGCTCGATTCTGGCATTTCGTCACCGCTGACACCCCGCCGCCAACAGACGGCTCCGAATCGGCCGAGCGCGCCTTGCGACATCTTTTCCCCGCAGACAACGGCGCCACCCTCGATTTCACGGAGAACCGCCGCCTGAGCTCCGCCTTCGCAGATCTAGTTGCCCTTCGCGCAGAGATTGATACGCGCGAGAAGTCCGCTGCGGCGCTCAAGCAGGAGATCCAGCTCGCCATGGGTGAGGCCTCCCGGGCCCGCTTTGAAACGGGCGAAGTGCTGTACCGGCGCAGCAAGGATTCGGATGGCCTTGATACCGAAAGACTTCTCGCGGAGAACCCGGCATTCAGGACGCGCTACGCATCAACAAAACCTGGCACGCGGCGGTTTCTCGTGCGCCCAGAATGATTCAATTACCCCCTTGGGAATCCCAGTCATGATCAAAGGACTCGCAATCACGCCACCCGTCATTGGTCGGATATCAATCGGTCGTGTGGTCGAAAAAAATGGCAAGCGTCTGCCAGAAAAGGACGACCAGTTCACTCTCACCAGCCAACTGCAGAATCGCGATGGCTGGATCCTCCACCCGCTCGACGAAGCGCTGAGAAAGGGCTCCGGTGGCAAATTGCGCGCCCTACCCGTGCGCCTGCTCTTTAATGATCCCGCCCTCAGTTTGCGCGCCGCCTATACGCTCTTTGACCGGGAATCCGGCCGGCCCGTATGTGTGGGTGACGGCCAGAAATGTCGGCGCCTTGTCGAAGGCAGCGTCACAGCCATGGACTGCCCAGGCGCAGATGCCTGCGATTTCGGGCAAGATCGCGGGTGCAAGCCCTTTGCCCGGCTCAATGTTGTCATCGACAATGAGGACGAGCTAGGGACCTTTATATTTCGCACCACGTCTTACAACTCCATCCGGACGCTGTGTGCAAGGCTTCGCTACTATCACGCGGCCTCCGGTGGACATTTGGCGAGCCTACCGCTGGAGCTGAGGCTGCGCGGGAAATCAACCGCCCAAAGCTTCCGTACGCCGATCTACTACGTCGATCTTGTTACGCGCACAGGCAGCAACCTCGCTGCTGCAATCCAAGAAGCTCATGAGATCCATGGGCGCCGCGCGGCGGCGGGCTTTGATCAACTGGCGCTTGACGCTGCGGCAAGAGACGGCCTCGCGTGCGGCGCGTTCGAAGAATGCCCAGAGGACTTGCCCGAGATCGTGGACGCAAGCGACGACACCGCCAGTGGAAACGCCGAGGCCTCGGACGACGGCGCCCTAGGCTCGGCCGAACCACGCGGCACCGGCAAAGGAAGAGCGCTACGCGACAAACTTGAGCACAAAGCCCAAACCGTCGAAATCGGCTAGCGGAGAGCGAGAAGATGGCGGAATCGGAGTCTGGCAGGCCTTGCCTGCCAGACTCCGGCGCCCCTTGTTCAATCTGTGGTGCCGATCGTTGTTCCGGCTAATCCAGAAAACTAACGGCGTCACTAGGCGTCAGTTTCTTCCTTGCGCGCTCAAAGATCACCAGCACCTCTTCTGTATTGACGTGTCGAGACATGTAGAGAAAACCATCGACATTCGAGGGATGCATTGCTGGCTTCAGAGTGTCAATGTCGACGTGATGATCTTCCGCCTTTCGTTATGTACCGGATCGTATTGAAGGCTCCTAACCAGAGAGGCGAACACGGGCAATCAATCTAGAACGCTTGGCCCATAAACTCAAAGCCCTACGAGCGTGCCCGGATTGTCGCGAAACGACCTACAATCTCGGCACGCTGAGCCGATGATAGTCCGGTACAAAGCTGGGCCGCGATCATCAGCGACGTCGGCGCCTACATTCCAGATTCCTCCATGTTTATTCAATGTCGAGAAGAAGACCTGAAAGCAAACTTATGACGCCGGGCGACTTCCGACGTCCAACCGCATTCTGGGAAAATAGGCCCCCTGATGACGACGAGTCCGGGCTCCACGATTGCGAGAACGGGTCTGACATCGACGTTCCCGAAGATGACAGAACCCCGGCCTTCCTAGTTTTTCAGGGCGGTGGCGCAAAGGGTATCGTCCATGTCGGTGCACTGAGTGCGGTTGAAGACGAGAAACTAAGCATCCAAGGCGTGGCCGGAACGTCAGCAGGTGCGATGGTGGCCGCTCTTGCAGCAGCTGGCTACCAGGGCTACGAACTGTTCCACGCAGAATCGAAAACCCACATCCTCAGCGCATTGGGCCCGCGCCTTGGTTTCAACAAGGCTGTTGACTTCTTTGGCTGGGGTCCGTGGCAGGTCATCAGGCTGTGCCGACTGGTCGCCCCTCACTTTCTTCCAATAACGATCTGGGGTCTGATATTGGCGTTCGCCGGCCTGTCGTGGCTCGACGCTTACTATCCGATCCTGGCAAAAACTGTGGGCGTGTTGCTGTGCATCGGAGCGGTTGCGCTTGTTTCTCGCCTACTCAAGGGGATCACCACCGTGAAGCGCGTACGCGACTTCATTGATCATGCGCTGGAACACAAGCTTGGCTTGAAGATTCGGGATTCGAAGGGTATCACTTTCGAGCAGCTTGCAAAGGCAGGAGGACTGCCGCTCAGTATTGTGGCAACGAATGTGTCTGACAAATGTGGGGAAGTGTTCTCTCGTGAGAGGACGCCCCACGTTCCCGTGGCCGACGCCGTGGCGGCCTCCATCTGCCTGCCAGGAATCTTCCAACCATGGAGCTTCTTGTGCACGCGTGGCAGCGGTTTCGATAAGGACGCTCGCGAGCGGCGCTTCCTTGATGGCGGATTTATTTCGAACCTTCCTGTGTGGACCCTCGACTCCGAGCGTGAGTTGGTTGAAGACGCCGTCACGATCGCATTTGGCATCGTCCCTGCCAAGCCATCCGCCGAGACGCCCCATGAAGGCCACTGGCTTGGCGCAATCAGTTCTTCAGTGATTGCAGGAACTATGGAGCTTGATATGCGGGGCGTGGAGGACGCTATCCATGTTCCGATCGCATGCGAGCTCGACTTGCTCGATTTCGATGCTGGTGTGAGCCGCCTCGGCCAGGCCGTGACCCAGTCGAGAGCGGCCGTTCGCGAAAGGCTCAAAGAGGACCTGACCACTTATCCAGAGATTCTGGACTTGGCATGTGAGCATCTGCGCGCAGAGCTCATGGATAAAATCAACAGCGCCTCTAACGTCTGGGTAATTCCCGGGCCGTTCCAGGTAAAGGTAGCATTGGCGCTCCGACCCCGCGGTTACTATGGCTCCCTGGCAACGGCTTACGGAAGAGGATTTCGCGTGCCACCTGATCCCGACGGAGACATCACCGACGCTTGGGAGACAGGCAAATATTCCTACGCTCAGGGAACAGGGGGAGACGACGACGAATGGGCCGGCCAATTCTGGCGGTTGACGATCCCCTGTTACGACCTGGATAGCAGTGGCGCCCTTGCGAGAATAGACAACCGCCCGCTGCGACCCCTCGTAATAGTTGTCGAGTTTGACTTGGCCCTGCACGTTCCGATCGCCCCAGATGCGTCCGATGCCTTCATGCGCATTTTGCACAGCACTGTGCTAAATTATGTTCAGCAAAGTGGCCTTCACAAGGCCGTTCAACGGAGTACATCGTTACCATGGCACTAAAGACATTCGGCTATCGTGGTGGCAAGCGCTTTGGTGAGTCCAAGAAGGACTTTGGCAGCACCGAAAGCAACGAAAAAGGCACTTATCCCCGCAACTCTGCCCGCACTATGGTCAAGCTAGTGGTCGGCTCTGCAACAGCGCCGGAAGTGATGATCATCGAAACTGTGGGCCCCGCTCGCTTACCGAGCGGGCGAGCGGCGATGCTGCGCTCCAAGGTAGACCAAGCGATCCGCGATTCGGATGCGGCTCGGGAGAAGGCAAAAGTCGCTGGTGAAATGGTTGTGGTTGTTGGTTGACCGACAAGATTCGAAAGGTAAAAAAGGGGCGCAAAACTGCGCCCCTTTCTTTTTTTGCCGATCAGCAACTTGGAAGTATTGGATCGAGCACGTGGGAGAAGACGCCCTGGCTACGCCTCCTATTGAGCGCAACGCCTTCTCGCGAGCGCTGCTTGAGAATTTTTCGCCGACATCGCCGCTGCGATAATGCGGGGGAACATAACAACCACCATAGCCACCCCCGGGCTAGGGGCGCCCTGCCCGAACGTGATTTTCCAACAGTTCCGTCTTGAGCATCGCGTTCTTTCAGAATCCGTACTTCGGTCTGCGTTGGGAAAGGCTTCCCGTCCCCCTTCGAGGATCTCGGCAACACGCTCACGAATCTCGGGCACGTCAACGGGGCCTTGCGCACCGGCCGGCATCTCGACATAAACGTCCGTCGCAGCGAAGATCCCAATCCACGCTGCGTCGCCAAAGACCGGAATGTTTGCGTTGTGCGTAGCAAGGGGAAACCGCCGCTCCGTTTTCGCGCTCCTCAGGTAGGTCGCGATACGCTCAGCAATGTGTTCAGGGCAAGATCATCTACGTGATGCAATGCCGCCAGCACGACTGACCCATGGGCACTTCGGCGCCGATTGAGATGCCAGCCTGACCAAAACGGCCCGGTCAGCATACGCTGGTTGGGCCGTTTTTCGATGAAGTACCGCGCAATAAGTACACGCGCTGGGCTTCTCGAATGATCCGGTTCGATGCCTCCTGCGCCCCTCGCGGCTTGCCGATGCGCCGGCGGACCACTTGCTTGGCGAACTTCGCCGCGCGGTGCGCAGCCCGCTGTCAAGACCCGATGGCCCCTCGGAAAACCGAGGAATCCCTCTACGACAGCCTTGCGAATGATCAAAGAAGTCGTTCCTGCTAGCCCTTCCCCCACAAACGGGGCTTGTGCAGCGCACAAGGCGATGTAGCATGTTGCTTAATCGCCCTCCTGGAGCTGCCGCGCCTTGCAGCACCGTCGCGTGCGGAGCACTCCAAGTTCCTCCAATGATTCAGCGAGCAGTTAAATGAAGAACAAACTCCGCTGGGGCCTGCTGGCCCTTTTCATCGTGTTGCTCGCCGCTGTAGTTCTGTGGTGGAGGTACGGACGGGGCGAGCGATGGCCGGCAGAAATCGCCCACGCGAATGGTCGACTGGAGATGGCGCGGGTCGATTTGGCCGTCAAGTACGGTGGCCGCGTGATCGAGTTGCCCGTGCACGAAGGCGATGTGCTGGCTGCCGGAGCAATAGTGGCACGCCAGGACGACGCGGAACTGCGCGCCCAGCTCGAGGCCGCAACGGCCGCACGGGCGAGGGCAGCCGACGCCGCGCAGCGGGCGCAGGCAGAGACCAATGCACGCATTGCGCGCCAGCGCCTGGCCCGGCTTGAGTGGTCCGAGACGACCAAGCTATTCAATGAAGGTCAGGTGTCCGCGGTCGAGCGGGACCGCCGGCGGATTGCGCTGGACGGCGAGCAGGCTGGTGTCGACGCCGCCCGCGCGGCACTTGGTGAGGCGCGCGCCACCGTGGCCGAATCGGATGCCCAGGTCACGCGCCTGAAAGCCGTGCTGGCAGAAACCACGGTGCTTGCGCCGCTGGCGGGCCGTGTCGAATACCGCGTTGTGGAGATCGGCACAGTGCTTCCCCCGGGCGGACGCGTCGTCTCGCTGCTCAATCCGGACGATATCTACTTCACCGTCTTCCTGCCTGCCCCCCAGGCTGGCCGGTTGGCCATCGGTGCACCGGCCCGTATTGTGCTGGATGCTTTTCCCGGAGAAGTCATTCCTGCCCGCATCGGATATGTCGCCGCAGAGGCCCAGTTCACGCCCAAGTACGTAGAGACAGAGGGGGAGCGCGCCAAGCTGATGTACCGCATCAAGCTGCAGTTGCCGGTAGAGGTGGCACGAAAGCTCGCGGCGCGGCTGAAGGCAGGTATGACCGGCGATGGCTATGTCCGGCTGGATCCTGCCAAGCCCTGGCCGGCAACGCTGGCCCTGCGCGGGGAATAGGACGTGGGCGACATCAGCGGCGTGCAACCCAGCGCCATTTGCGTGGAGGGGCTGACGCACAGGTACGGTGGCACGCGAGCGCTGGAGGGCGTCTCGCTAAGCCTGCCTGGCCACAGCACGATCGGCCTGATCGGTCCCGACGGCGTAGGCAAGTCGACGCTGCTTGGCATCATCGCTGGCGTCAAGCGCATCCAGCAGGGACAGGCCTCGGTACTGGGTGCCGACCTGCGGAATCGCGCCCAGCGCGAATCCATCCTCCCGCGCGTGGCATACATGCCCCAGGGGCTGGGACGCAATCTCTATCCCACGCTGTCTGTATATGAGAACGTTGATTTCTTTGGGCGCTTGTTCGGACTCCCTGCGCGGGAGCGCGCCGCACGCATCCGGCGGCTGCTCGACGCGACCGGTCTCGCCCCCTTTCCTCACCGCCCCGCAGGCAAGCTGTCAGGTGGCATGAAGCAGAAGCTCGGGCTGTGCTGCGCGTTGGTGCACAACCCCGACCTGCTGATTCTCGACGAACCTACTACTGGCGTCGATCCCTTATCCCGGCGCCAGTTCTGGACCCTGGTCGAGGACCTGCGGGCCGAACACCAGGGCATGAGCGTGATTGTGGCCACCGCCTATATGGAGGAAGCCCAGCGCTTCGAGCACTTGGTGGCAATGGATGAGGGCCGCATCCTGGTCAGCGACAGCACCGCCGCAGTCCTGCAGCGCGCGGGCACCGAAGACTTGGAACAAGCCTATATCTCGCTGCTACCGGCAGCGCGGCGCGGCGACGCCACGGGCCTGATCATCCCTCCACATGCGCCGGAGGACGGCGAGCCAGCGATCGAGGCCGAGGACCTCACGCGCAGCTTTGGCGACTTCGTCGCCGTCGATCATGTCAGCTTCCGCATCGAGCGCAGTGAGATCTTCGGCTTCCTCGGCTCCAACGGCTGCGGCAAGACCACCACCATGAAGATGCTGACTGGCCTCCTCGACGTCACCAGCGGCACCGCCCGGCTGCTGGGCAAGCCGATCGATGCCACCGACATGCGCACCCGCATGCGCGTCGGGTATATGTCCCAGTCCTTCTCGCTATATGAGGAACTGTCGGTGCAGCAGAACCTGGACCTACATGCCCGTCTCTACCGCATGGAAGGTGAGCAGGCCCGCGATGCGGTCGCGCAGGCGCTGGCCGGATTCGAGCTGGCGCCTTACGCCGACGAACGCCCGGCCGCCCTGTCGCTGGGCATCCGCCAGCGGCTGCAACTTGCTGCAGCCTGTCTGCACGGCCCTGAGGTGCTGATCCTGGACGAGCCAACCTCCGGGGTCGACCCTGGCGCGCGCGACATGTTCTGGCGCCACCTGGCAAAGCTGTCGCGCGAGCAGCGCGTGACCATCTTCGTTTCCACCCATTTCATGAACGAGGCCGCCCGCTGCGACCGGATATCCTTCATGCACCGCGGCCGCGTGCTCGCGGTCGGCACACCGGAGGATCTGCGCCAACGGCGCCATGCCAACACGCTGGAGGATGCCTTCGTCGCCTACCTGGAAGAGGCCGAGTCCAAGGCCGCCGCGCCGCCGGCACCCACCCCTACGCCTTCCGCTGCACAATCCCAGGCGAAGCGACCGGCGGGCAGCATTCAAACCCCAGGTGGCGGCATGGAGCCGCCGCCTCGCCGTGTCGTCGCGGCGCCCCTGGCCCGCATCTGGGCCTTCGCCCGACGCGAGTCCATCGAGCTGGCGCGCGACAAGCTACGGCTCGCCTTCGCCATCATCGGACCGATCGTCCTGCTGTTGGCGGCGGCCTGGAGCGTGTCCTTTGACGTGGAAAATGTACGCTTTGCCGTGCTCGATCGCGACCAGAGCCTGGCCAGCCGCGAACTGCTCGAGCAGTTCGCCGGCTCACGCTATTTCGTGCCGGCGGGCAGTGCGTACGATGAAACACAGGCGCGGTATGTGCTGCGCGCCGCCAGCGCATCGCTGGTCGTAGAGATCCCCTCGGGCTTCGGTCGCGACCTCCTGGCCGGGCGCCGTCCCGAGGTAGCCTTTCATATCGATGGCTCCAGTCCCTTCCCTGGCGCCATCGTGCGTAGCTATGTCAACGCCACGCTGTTGGGCTTCGCGCAGGCACGCGCACGCACGCTGCCTGTGGTGGCCCCCGCCCTGCCGTTAAGGGTAGAAACACGCTTCGTCTACAACGAGCAATTTCGCAGCATCTATGCCATCACCCCGGGCATCATCATGCTAGCGCTGATCCTGATTCCCACCATGCTGACGGCGCTGGGTGTGGTGCGCGAAAAGGAGATGGGCTCCATCACCAATCTCTACGCCTCGCCGGCAAGCGTAGGCGAGTACCTAGTGGGCAAGCAGTTGCCCTACGTCGGCCTAGCCATGCTGGCCTATCTGGCGCTGGTGGCCCTGACCGTCACGCTGCTGCAGGTACCGCTCAAGGGGTCCTTCCTCGCCCTGTCGCTCGGCGCGTTGCTGTTCATTCTGGCCTCGACCGGCCTGGGCTTGATGATGTCGACGTTCGTGCGCTCGCAGGTCGCCGCGATCTTTGGCGCCGCCATCCTGTGCCTGATTCCCTCGGTCAACTTCTCCGGCCTGCTTTATCCCGTCTCCACGCTGACTGGCAGCGGCTATTGGGTCGGGCTGGGCTTCCCTTCCTCCTGGTTCCAGCTCATCAGCCTGGGCAGCTTTACCAAGGGGTTGGGCGCGGACAGCTTCGGCACCATGTACCTGGCGCTGCTCGGCTTCGCGTTGGCCTACCTGGGCGGTGCGCGATGCCTGTTGCGCAAGCAGGAGGCTTAAGCGATGGGGCAATGGCTCAAGAACGTCGCGCGGCTCAGCCGCAAGGAAATCTTCAGCCTGTTCAGCGATGCGACGCTGATGATCCTGATCGTCTTCGCCTTCACCCTCGCGGTCTATTCCGTGGCCAAGGGGATCAAAGCCGAGGTGTCGAATGCCTCTGTGGCCATCGTCGACGGCGATCATTCGGCCCTCTCGCGCCGCCTTCGCGACGCCATCCAGCCGCCCTACTTCAAGCCGCCGGTCGACATCGACCGGCGCGATATCGATGCCGAGCTCAACCGCGGCCGCTACATATTCGCGATCGAGATCCCGCCGCGCTTCGAAGCCGACGTGCTGGCAGGCCGCGCGCCCGCCTTGCAAGTGCTGGTAGACGCCACTGCGATGACGCAGGCCGGACTGGGCACCGCGTACCTGCAGGAGATCTTCACCAGCGAGACGCTCGCCTTCTTGCGCGCGCACGACATTCAGGCGCAACTACCAGCCATTGCCGTGCCGCGTGTCCTGTTCAACCCGAATACGGAATCCTACTGGTTCACCTCGACCATGCAGATCGTGGTCAACATCACGGTGCTATCGATCATCCTGGTGGGTGCGGCCGTGATCCGCGAGCGCGAGCACGGCACCATCGAGCACCTGCTGGTCATGCCGGTGCGCGCCAGCGAAATCGCTGCCGCCAAGATCATCGCCAATGGCTCGGTCATCTTTCTCGTCTCCCTGTTGTCCCTATGGCTGGTGGTAAATCTATGGCTGCAGGTTCCGCTGCAGGGATCGATGGCACTGTTCGCGCTCAGCACCGCGCTGTATCTGTTCTCGGTGACGGCCCTGGGGATGTGGTTGGCCACGCTGGCGCCGGCCATGCCGCAGTTCGGCTTGCTGGCCGTGCCGACCTACGCCGTTGCCTACCTTCTGTCGGGCGCGGCCACGCCGGTGCAGAGCATGCCGGCCGCCATGCAGCCGGTGGTGCAGTTGCTGCCCACCACGCAGTTCGTCACGCTGACGCAGGCAATCCTGTTCCGGGGCGCAGGCGTTGACGTGGTCTGGCCGCAACTGCTGGGTGTCACGGCGGCCGGAGGAATCTTCCTGACGTTGGCGCTCACGCGCTTTCGGGCCATGCTCGCACAGCAAGGCTAAAAGCAGCAGGGCCCAGACATGAATCGGAGCAAGGATGTGAAACAGAAGAGGACTGGATTCCCCCTGTGCGCTGCCGTGCTATCTGCCGCCTCAGTGATGCTGGCGGCCTGCACCGCGGTGAGCGTAGATGTACCGCCCGCCCTCTCGACGCCGGCCACTTTCCAAATGGTGCCGCCGTCGGATGGCACGCAGGCTGACCTCGGGCGTTGGTGGCAGGACTGGCAAGACCCCGACCTGACCCGCCGTATCGACGCGGCGCTGCGCGCCAACACCGACCTGCGGGTGGCCCGGGCGCGTGTGCTGGAAGCCCGTGCCATGGCAGCCGTGGCCGACTCGGCGCGATATCCCACGGTAGCCGCACTGGCCGGCGCCGCGCGCGGTGAGGGCGACCTGCGCAGCCCTTCGCCGACGCCGGATAGCTTGCCGACCCTCGAAGCCTATGCCGTTGGCCTGAGCGCGTCCTGGGAGGTCGACGTCTTCGGGCGGCGCGCCAGCGATGCCGCCGCGGCGGCGGCGCTGGCACAGGCCGCCGAGGAGCAATGGCGCGGCGTGCACCTGGCCATCGCCGCCGACGTTGCACAAAACTACCTGGAAGCGCAGGGCCTGCAGCGGCGGCTCGCCTTGCTCGACCGCAGCCTGGTCACACTGGGCGCGCTGCAGCGCTATACGGAGGCGCGCTTTCGAGCCGGACAGGCCCTGGCTTACGACGTGGAGCGCGTGCGCGAACAGATCGCCGCGCGTCAAGCGGAGCGACCTCTGCTGACCAGTCAGATCGAGGTACGCCAGCGTCGACTGGCCGCACTGGAGGGCAAGGTGGCGCAGTCAGCCGAGGCCCTGCCCGCGCCCGCGGCCTTCCGCGTGCCACCGGTGCCCGCTGGCGAGTTGCCGTCGATCGTGCTCGAGCGTCGACCCGACGTGCGCGCCACCGCCGCCCTACTGCGCGCGCAGGCAGCCAGGCTCGGCAGCGCCAAGGCCGATCTGTTGCCGCGCTTCTACCTCAGCTTCATCGGCCTGGATGGGCGCATCCGCGTCGACGGGGTGCCCGCACTCAGCGGTACCGGCGGGCTGCTGAGCGCCGGCGTCGACCTACCGCTGTTCAACGCCGGGCGGATCCGCTCGAATATCGCGGCCAACGATGCCCGGCTGCAAGCTGCACTGGCCGAGCACGATAAGACTATGCTGCGCACGCTGGAAGAGGTAGACAGCGCCTACGGCGTTCGCCATGGCCTTGACCAACGGAGCGAGCGGCTTGAAGGCACCCTTGCTATTGCCCAGCGCAATGCTGACCAGGCGCAGCGGCTATACGAAGGTGGGCGGCGCACGCTCCAGGACGTGCTCGATGCCCGCATTGGCGCACTACAGCGAGAAGATGAAGTGCTGCAGGCGCAGACGGGGCAGGCCCTCGCCACGGTCCAGCTTTATCGGGCGCTGGGCGGCGGGTGGCCAGAGGCACCAGGTTCCGATTACCGGGGCACGCATAGCTGAGCACTCGGCTCGGATACCAATCGGCTGATCCGACTCCGCTGTGGATAGGGGGACTTCCCGCCTCGCCTTTGCAGCAACACAGTCGCATGGAAAACTGCCGCGTTGCGATCTACACGTCGTCCTTATACCCGTCCATGTCATGTCTGATCGAAGCAGCCCACGTCGACGGCCGCCTTCGAACAATTGTGGCATCAACGAATCGATCACGGTATATATCTGCCATCCATCGAGATAACAGTGTCTGCATCTTCAGAAGGCATCCGAGCGACTTAGCCGGTCATAAAGAAAACGAGGGAGCAGCTTCTATGGCCGTGCCAAGTCATGCTCACCGGCCCCTGGTCGGTCTGCCATACGTCGTGCGCAGCCATGCCTGCCATTTTGCAGGGCCTCGTGCCCATCGAACTTGGTGCTGATTCCGTAGCGCGCGCCTCTTTCGTAGCATCGACGGGCGGCCCGAGCGCATCCGGACCACACCCCACAGGCCTTCGAAATGCGACGCGCGTCCTACGTCCGCAAGTAGGGGCCAGCTGGCCAGCCAAGCAAGCGTCAGTGTGGTCAACCAGGCTACTTGCCGTCCACCATCTGAATCGCACAGCCTTGCTCGGCGACGTCAGCGCTAACCCAAGCCCTAAAGCGATGCGCTGTGTCACGCGGTTTGCCGAGCGCCAGTGGTCGCCATCAAGAGGGCGATATAGTGCTCGAAGCAGCTGACCGCGATGTCGAACTGCTTCAGGTTGATTTCAAACACATGGTCGAGATTCAGCGGCCCCGCCCCCCAAATCCGTAGCTGACGCCAACCTTGCCAGGGACAAAGACGCCATTGAAGTAGCCGCCACCGCATTCCTCCATACGTGTGGCCTGCACAACCGACCGGGTCACCATACGTGTGAATCCTCTGGAAAAGTGGGGAGCGATGCTGTGACTTGCGCGATTGCGGAAATCTGAGGTTGCATCGCGCGTGGCCTTGTCATCCAGCTGCCGCAGGCCCGCCAGCAGCAGATTGCCCTCGGGCCATCTCCCCGCAATCTTTGCCAGTTGGTCTTCCTTCTTTCTGCGCGTCGGATAGGTGGGCTTGTCCCAGGGCGCTTGATCCAGAGGCAGACGATCCTCGTAGCCTGCGTCGGTCGCAAGACAGACCTGGTGCAAGCCGTTCGTCACCACGAACGTGAAGGCATCGCGGATCGCGCTTGGCTGAAACAGGCAATAGGTCGCGATAGTTCCGAGGAACTCATGCGCGGGTTCCCACCGATCATCCTCGGCGTATTCGCGCGCGACGATCAACCAGGCATGCCATCGCTTGAGCGTGCCGAGCCACGCGTTCATGTTGTTTGTCAGCGCCCGCAGTTCATCTTCAATCAGCACGTCCCCCATCGCACGCCATCGGGGGCCATCCAATTCCACTGCGTCAAATGGGAGATAGTTTCGATCCAGACAGTCAGTGCTCTGCCTGACTTTGAGATAGGAATCGAAGGCCTTCTTCAGAAAGGCGCTGTATTCTTCTGGCGTCATAGTACGGAAGCGTTGCAATTGCCTGCTTCTGGGCCCATCCATGTCGCATGGCCCTTGGGTAGCGGCCTCCGTCCACGCTTCAAAAAGGATGGATGTTGAAGCTTTTCATCACGCGAGCGGCATGAGGGTAATCCAGAAAACTTACCGCATCTTTAAGCGTCAGTTTCTTCCTTGCGCGCTCAAAGACCACCAGCGCCTCTTCTGTATTCACGTGTCGAGACATGTAGAGAAAACCATCGACATCCGAGGGATGATCGTGCACTGCTCGGGACCATTTTTGGGGCAGGCCGTACGGCGTAATGGTCGAGAGCGCCCCCTCTGCACCGACGCTCTTGAGATGGGTACGCCCATGGTGCGCCTGGAAGGACCCGGAAACGCTCCTTGCCTTCATAGTCCATCATCTTTTTTGTCTCTTTGTGGACTGGCAGCACGAGCGGGACAAATGCGCGCTCCTTGCTCGTCGAAAGCTCGGGCATCAGCTCCAGATAGCCCGCAAGCTGGCGCTCATCGTAGCCATCAAACTGAAAGACCGGCGTCTTGGTTTCAATGTCGACAAGACTTGGTCGAAACAGCATCAGGCTCCCGGAGTACTGCGTCTCGGGCCTTGCCCCATCGAAACTTCTCGCGGTCTGCACAATCGACTCCAATACGTTTCGGATCGCAAAGTCGATGACAACCAACTTCTCTTTTTGGTCGGAGATCTGCTGCAGCGCGAGAAACGCGTTGAGGCCCGCTTGCTGGAATGCCACCTGATAGGCTGGCAGGAAACTCTCGGCCGGTAGTGTTGAAAGCCTGGCAATCGCATGATTGTAAGCGCTGTTTCTCGCACACTGAATCCGGTGGTCGCTACTCCTTGCAGGATACGGGCGAGTGCAGCCACACTGCGGTGGTCGCGAAGGCCAGCGGAGTCCGTGTCTGAGTGTTGAGTGGCGAATTGGGCGTGCGCCCGTCGATCAGCCTGTTATGTGGTGCTGCCCCGCGATTGGCTGCGGGCAAAGTTAAACGGCAGCAGATCGCTGATATCGGCGTCGGACTCGCGCTGCGGTAGTTCGGTCAGCACATGACGCAGATAGGTAGGCGTAAGGCTCGACGTCGCAGGCACGGCACGTCAGTACCAAGCTGTAGACCATGGCGCTTGCTTTCGCTCCCGCCTCGGTGTCACTGAAGAGCCACGATTTGCGTCTCGTACAGAAGGGCCTGGCGTCGCGTTCGATGACGTTGTTGTCGATGGGTGCCCGTCCGTCGACAACATAGCGCTTCAGATATTCCCACTGATTGCGCGTATAGCTGGATGCCGGCGCACAGCCTCGATGTCGATGCCATCGAGCAGCCAGTGCAATTGCTCGGTCGTCAGAACGATGACCGACTGTTGCCTACGGGGCCAGGCGAATCGGTCCTTCTCCAGTCGCTTCAGAAGCAACCAGAATCCGTTCCGATCCCACAGCAGCAACTTGACGCGATTGGCCTTGCGGTTGTGAAATGCGAACACTGCCCGTCCGAACGGATCGAGTTGCATCGACTGCTCAACCATGGCGACCAGACCATTGATGCCGAGACGGAAATCCACGGCCTCACGATGCAGGTAGACTCGCAGATCAGCGTCAAGTCGAAACATGGCAGCGGCTCAGTGCGTCGACCATCGCGGTAACCAGCGCAGCGTCATGTGCTGCGCATTCGAGCTCAACACTCACGCCGTTTGGCAAGCGAGCCGATAGACGAGCCAACGGCGTTGAGGGTTGCTGGGTGCAGGCCGGAACCGACTCCCGCACCGGTGGCTGCAACGGATGACTGGAGCGGAAATCGTCCCGGCCCTCGACAACTGCAACGAAGGCTGCCGGCATCGCTGTCTTTGTCCCAACATCCGTGCTGATGTGGCCTGCTTCCTCGGCTCGGTGCTGCCTGATCCAGCGCCACAACTGATTCGCGTTGACCTGAGCTCGCATCGCCATGCTTGCCACCGAAACATTGGGCTCCAAGCACGCCGCGATCAGCCGTCGTTTGCCATTCCTGTCGTAGCTGCGCTTCCCATTCTTGCCAACATGCGTGACTTGCAGCGGCAGAAAGTCAAAATCGCCAGTGTCCATAAATTGTGCCCACGAAAAAAATCGTGGGCACAATCCTGAGCCATTCTGGCCGCCGAAGCTACGTGGGGTACATTCGGCGCTTACGCATGATTGACGGAGTCGCTGACCTCTTTCGCGCGGCGGGCCTGTGCCCACTGCGAGCCGGAGAACAAGACTCCGCTCAAAATCGAGAGCAGCCAAAAGGCCACCACGTTGGCCGGGAAATTCTCCTTGCAAAGCGGCCAGGTCATGCTTGCCTTGATCTGGTCCGCAAAGAACGATGCAAGTGCTCCCGCGGCGATAATGCAGAGCGTCATGAGGCCGCCGATATAGGGCGCCGCCAGGAACGTAGTATTTCCTCCGCGGAAGTCAATGCTGCGAGGGTCGAGCTTTGGAGCGACTCTCTGAAACCACGCCTTCAAACCCACAATGTCTCCAGATCAACGGCAGCAGGCCGTCGAGTTTTGCGCATGAGGGAAAATACCGGCAAATGAGGTCAGCCGTCGCCACCCTTTCGGGGGGTATGGCAGGAGCACCCTTCGAGTTCGTCGAATCGCGTGAATTCCATGGCCGTTGCCACTTCACACCGGATTGCGGTCAGGCCCCTCGCTAAAATCATTGCACAGATCGCGTTTGGAGACGCCTTCGCTGCGCCTCCTATTGGAGCGCAGCGCCTGTTCTCGCGAGCGCTGCTCGACGATTTTCGCCGACGTCGCCGTTGCGATAGGGCGGGATATAACTCCCGCCCAATGCCGGTCGCCGGCTAGGGACGCCCCGCCCCAACCTAGGCTCACGGGTTCCGAGTTACCACAGGCAGTTCTCGGCCATGAGCCTCGTTCGTCTGCATCTGCACCTGGACGTCCAAGCAACTCCTTGGCTCAGTGAACGGACGGTCGGCTGGCCAACGTGCCATGAGTCGGTTGAGCAGCGCAGCTTCAGATTTGCGTGGATTCTGGGCGACGAACAGCGTTTCCGATTTTCGGAGGCCTTGTCCGGCCTTTATATCCAGCCGCCTTGGAAAAAAACGGCTTTCGCCGAAGAGGTCGAGAGCGCCGGGGCGAAGAGTCGACACCCCGCCGCCGACACACCTACCCATGCGCGTGCATAAGCTTCCCCGCGGGATTCGCAGGATCTTTTTTCGAGCCTCGCAAGCTCATGCTGCGCATTGACGCTCTCGCATAAAGGCTCTCATGGAAAGCCTTTACACGGGCTACCTTGTTATTGCGCTTTAGCCACTAACGCCAATGCAGGTAATGCACGTAGACCCACCACGGTGCCAACGTCACCTGTACGCAGGTGTCCATTCGGACAGAATACCTCCCCGGTATCCTCCGCGCGTTGCCAGTAACGGGCCATTACCTGAGGCATCGAAATGCAGATCTCGCCCTTGGTGCTCGGTCGGGACCGGCAAGCCATCCCCATCTCGGATCCAGAATCGAGCATCTTCGGCCCGCTCTCCGGCATGGGCGAGGCGTCCTGATGCCAAGGCCGTCATGCAGGTACCGCGGGCGTTTGGTATTGGCCGGCTGCCGCGCCGCCATTACCCAACGGCAACGAGGCTCGCTTCGACGGGCTTTCCCACGCGCCGCAACAACTGCCAACCGAACCACATCATCCACAAAGGCAAGATGAGCACGGCAACCATCTCGATAGTGGTCGTGAGTGTTTCGAGGCCAGGGAAAAAGCCGAACAGGAAGATCAGCCCAAAAGCCCAGCCGACGATCTTGAGGAGGATCGCTCCTTTCCAACCAGCTTTCTTCAGGTGGTTCGCCGCAATGGGCGCCCAGAACAGCACGACGGGCCCCTCGCACCACCACAATCCGTTCTGAGTCAAATTAGCGACGGTCGTCCATGCGGTAGCCGCTGCGGCTCTCGTAGCATCGTCTCCCCCCGCATACAGATGGGCGAGCGGGTGATAGATCGCCAGTTGCATGGCCGCTCCGCTGATCCCCAGCACAACATAGAGTCCGATAGCGAGCGTCATCATGTTGCCGAGCCCGCCCAATTCCTCTCGAAAGGCGTGGAGGAAATATCCGCCAATGACGAGAACCGCCAGATAAAAGCCAAACACGTCCGCGAGCATGGACATGCGGAAGAGGTCGCGCGTGTCAGCCGGCAACGCCAGCATCATTGCGCCGTGAAGCACCATGCCGGTATCCGGGCCGGTCACCATCGTCGACAGAACGACTGTTGCGTAAGCCAGAATGCCGCCGATGATGGCACTCCATGCGGTGAAGCGCATCACGTTTCGCGAGGTGTGATTCATTATGTTTCTCCTAGTAACGATGTCAGTAGGGAGCAGCCCTGCTCACGCGACCTCCCCTGCTCTGCGTGCGCTCCCATGATTCAACTCCAATACCAATGATCAATTCCACTTGATACGCTAACGCTGTTTCGGTTCGAGGCTCGCGAGATAGCTGGCGATCGCCTTGCGGTCTTCTACTGAAGCGCCTTCAGCAATGCGCTTCATCACGCCGGTTGGTTCATTGCGTGTACCGGAGGCGAACCCGTCAAACTGCGCCAAGATGTAGTCATAGCCTTGGCCGGCCAGACGTGGAAATTGGTCATGCCCCATCAGTTGCGCCCCGTGGCATGCCGCGCAATTTCCGTCCGCCACCAATTGCTGCCCCTTTCCGCGCAATTGCGGATCCGGCTTGAAATAGCGGTTCTCGATGGGCGTCACTTTGGAGAAGTAATCCGCCAAGTGTTTGATCTGCGCATCATCCATCGTCATCGACAACGGCCCCATGTTCGGATTGCGTCGCGCACCGGTTGCAAAATTTCTGAGCTGCGTTTCCAGATAGGCGGCTGGCTGCCCCGCTAGGCTCGGATAGCGCTGATGACGCGAATTGCCTTTGACCCCGTGGCAGTTGAAGCAGATGTCGTTCACGTGTGGCCACGGGCCTCCGTCGGCTTGGTACGTCTTGGCTGATGCGTCAATATAGCGATCCAGACGATAGAGATCGAGCAGATCGGGGCCGAGGAAAGCCAGCGCCAGAGCGGCGGTGAGGGCGGCAACGCCAATCCAGATACGTTTCTTCATGTCCGCCTCCTTATGCTCGACGCAGTGCATTGAGCACCTGGAGAGACGCCTGATGGCCCGAGCGCACCGCTCCATCCATGTAGCCCGCCCAAATATCGGCTGTTTCCGTACCCGACCAGATCAGATTGCCGCAGGGCGGACGCAAGGCGTCGCCATGAGTACTCCAGAAGCCAGGGGGGATGGCGGAAACACAGGTGATCGTCCAGGGATCGTCCAGCCCCCAATCCTTGTCGTGGTACGCAATAGGGGTCAGCGCTTCGCGGCCGAAGGCTTGCGCATAGATCTCGGCCTGTACGCGTTGCGCCTCCTTCAACTCCGAGGGCAGCGTCGCATTCAAGGTGAATGCATTGATGACGCCGATTTCTCCACCCGGAGGCGAATTGTCGTAGGCCCAGATAATGGGCCCGTTGGCCTGGAAGATGTGTCCATTCAGACCCTTGTCACGCCAGAACGGACGGTGGTAGACCATGGCCGTCTTACGCGCGGGTGAGTGCGCGGGCCAGGCACGTTGCAAAGCGGCGCGCTTTTCCGGGAGTGGCGGGTCGAACTGCACCTGGTGACACAGCGCAGGATGGATGGCCATAATGACTTTTCGGGCACGTAATTCGCCGTAGTCCGTATGCAGTGTGACGACATCTTGATCCCAGCCGGAAATCTGGCGCACCGGCGTCGACAAGCGCATCTTTTCGCCCAGTTGCTGCGCCATTTTGATGCTCAAGATTTGCGAACCACCGATGAACCGCGTCTCCTGCGCGCTGTGCTTGATGCTGTCGAGCTGCGAGTAGTCGCAGTTCGCTGAGTTGATCATTGACAGGAAGTGCAAGAGCCCCATCTTCGCTGGCATTGCCCCGCCGGAAAGGCCGATGCTTGAGTTCCAACCGATCTGATCTTCTGGCTTGATGTTCTGATTGGCCAGCCAATCACCCACCGAAAGCTTGTCTAGTTCACCAACTTTCGGAGATTTCCAAGGGGCACCCGAGGACACGTCGCGCGACAGCTTGCTAAGCTTTCCGCTGATCGCCTCGTCCGTGCCAACCGTCCCTTTCAGATCGATTTCCACCCGGCCATCGCCGCCCAGCATGACCGTCTTGCCATCGTAGTAGGTTGGGAACGTACCGACCTCCAGTTGGCGGGCGAGATCCGCCACGGCGGTCTGACCGGGTCCGATCCACTGGCCGCCAACTTCTGATACGTAGCCGCCTTCGATGTTGTAGTTGAGAGTCCGCCCGCCTACTCGGTCTCGTGCCTCCAAGACCAAGAAAGAGTTGCAGCCAGCCGCTTGCAGGTCACGTGCAGCAGTCAGGCCCGCCAGCCCCGCGCCGATGATGACGACGTCAAGAACATCATCCGATTTCTGTTCGGCCTTAGCTGCACCAGCATTCGCCTGCCGGACGCCGAGGGCCAAACTGCTTGCGGCGGCCGCAATGCCAGCGCGTTTGAGCCATCGCCTGCGCGGCAGGTTGGCTGAACTATCTAGAGAGGATTTTTCTGCCATGGTGTTTCCGTGACTGCCATGAATGTCGTGATTTTTCGTGTGTGCCATTGCACGTCGACTGCAAACCTGCGCACGTATTGCTCACTGCGGATGCGTCGATGCCTGAGTTCATCAAACATGAACAATGTACGGGCTGCGGGCTGCGGGCTGATTGCTGGCGAATGCGGCAACTGAACTGCGGCGCGCACCTCCGGCTAGCTGGACAACGACGGATACCCCACATTGCGCGGCCTCCCTCGGGAGCCATAGCAAACAAGTAGATCTCCCGCGGCTGTGACCTCGTCCTGCAGCCTCCCCAGCCATCTCGTGATATGTATCGCTGGCCCATAAAATACGTATCGACGGCCTAATTTTAATGTTTAAGCGGCCTAGAAACAAGGCGGCAAAAGGTAGGGGAAAACACCAACCTTACGGTCATCCTCCACTTGGGTTCCCAGATCTCGCGCCCGCCTTCAAAGGTGGTGTGGACATTGGCAGCAAGATAGGTCGCTGCGGCCACTTGAACGGCCGCCGGACTTAGACCTCCGTTGGTTTGAGTGGGGCTCTATTTGATGGGCGCGAAACCGCCGTCGGCGTCGGCGTCGGCGCTGATAGATTGGAAAATTTCGACCACGCGGTTGATCGCGCTGGTGAAGCACAGCAGTTTTGGCAAACTGCCGGACAAAAACGCCTTGCGGATGGTGCGCGCCATCACTGCGCCGGTTTTGCTAGCGAGGATGTCATGCGATCTGGTAGGTCGGCTCGGCATGGACGTTGTCCAACATGATTGGTTCTCCTTCGCTGCAAATTAGGAAGTGGACTCTACCCACGCGGCACCTTCATGTCCCATGGCAAACCGCCAGCCGGGCTAGCGCCGTTCTGTTTTCCCGTCGGGCTGGCCTATAATCTGGAATCTTCTTGCGTGAGTTCCAGGAGAACCGACGTGCAACAGAGAGCGGTCAAGCAAGCAATCCCTAACTATTCCGAGGAAGCAAAGCCCGACATGCAGCCGGCACCACGACGAAATCGAGAACAGCGCATTCGGGAGATTATTGGTGCCGCTCGCCAAGTCTTTCAGGAGGATGGCTATGCCGGGTTCGCGACGCGCCGCGTAGCAGATCGCGTTGGCATCACACATGGAAATCTTCAATACTATTTTCGAACAAACGAAGAATTGCTACGCGCTGCGCTCCTGACATACGTGAGCCAAATGATGGGGGACTACACGGCGATCGCGAGTCGCCCGGGTATCGGCGCCGCGCAACGTTGCACCACCCTGATCAATCGTATTTTTCAGAACATTAACGAGACCGATCTGCCGAAGTTTATGGTTGAGATCTGGGCTTTCGCTTGGCATGAAACCTATGTTGCGGAACTGCTGAACGATATGCAGACGCAGTTTCGAGGCCTCTTTGCGAAATTGCTGTCAGAACTTCACCCGACGTTGACTAGTGAAGAGTGCCAGGTGCGTGCCGCGGTGATCGGCGCGCAGATGGATGGAATGGCGATGGTCGCCTCCCACGGCGAATACCCGGGAAGAGACTATATCGAGTTCGTTCGCTTGACGAAGCGCGCGGTAAAGATGGTTGTTAGCGCTTCGGCACAGATGCTGGAAGGCGAGGCGCCTCTTCGCCGTTCGCGTACTCGTGACGCTCACGTCAGCAGCGACCCTCAGATCGACGGCCTGCGGTCTGATGGATACCTTCAGCCAGGGCTACCAGATCTACGGGCACGGCAGTCGACTGAAGACGCAATCTATTACCGGCCAACGGCCCAAGGGAAGCGCAGAGAAATCAAGATCAACGAGATCATCTCCACCGCCGCCAATCTGTTGGCGACGGAAGGTTATGCGAATTTCACCTTGGCGCGGGTGGCGAGAGAGCTTGGCATCCTGCCATCGGCGCTGCAGAACTATTTCCCAACCTATGATGACCTGGTTCGCACAACAGTTGGCGCGCTGGGGCAAGCTTTTATGGACCGTTACGCGGAGATTGGCAAGCCGAGCGGCAAACCAGCACTGACACGGGTGTGCGAAATCGCCGCGCAGTGCTTCAAGGAATCCTGTGATCCTATGGTGTATCGACTCTGGTCAGAGATGTTCGCGCTGGCCCAGCATTCGGATACCACGCGTGAAGTTGTGGCAAGCAGCTACGCCACCTACCCGAGAATCTACGTCGATCTCATTCGGGAGATCGATCCGTCGGCGACCGCGCGCGAGTGCCTCGCTCGCTCAACACTCATCACAGCACTAGTGGACGGTGCGACGGTGCTGAAGTTTGGTGCGCAGAATCAACCTGTGAGCGTGGACCGCGTATTCGAGCTGATGATGGCGATGACGGCTCGCATCGCGCAGGGGCGCGTTGCCACAAGCAATGTAGCGTAGGGCAAAGGCATTTTGCCGGCTGGACTGATACGTCTACCGGCCACCTGTTCGGAAACCGCGCCTCTCCCGAGATCGTGGTTGTATGAGCATCCGGCACGCGGTTGCGCACCTCCCGAGCGCCGAATGACTGGCATCCTCCACGCATCAAACGAAAGAGCGGATAAGAGCAGAGAACCCGCGTTCTTAGAATAAAAATGATGCCGTACCGACACGGCATCGAAATACCTCATAGGAAACCGCATGACCGGGAACTAGGAGACGCCAGCGCTCCCACAACGAATGATTCGCACCTGGCGCACGTCCGATCCGTAGGGCCGCCAGCTCAGCTAGCCCCGCGCCGATGATGGCGACAACACGTTAAGATCCGAAAGTGCCCCGGCAACACTTTTGGCCATCGATACCTTGCCCGCTGTCAACGACGCGGCGACAGACCTGCTTAGGGCCCAGCCAGCGCGCCGTCATTCGAGAACAAAATCGGCTTTCCACCTGCATCGATCACAACTGCGGTCAGCGCAGCCCGATCCGGACGCTGAGCCACCTCGAACGGCGCGCCGTTGGCGCGCTGCTGCATGACCAGTCCATCCAGTCCGACAGCAATCAGTACGCTACCGGCGGCGACGAGACTGGTGATGGAACTCTTTGTTTCCGCTTTCAGCGGAGACCAGCTCACACCACTGTCGCTGCTCTGGAACAGGCTACCTAGCAGCCCGCCAACGACGATCCGGCCATCGGGCATGGCAACACCCGACCACAACGAGCCTTTGCTGCCCGTTGCAAGGTAGCTCCAGTCCGCGCCCCCGTCGATCGACTTGAGCACGATCCCCTGCTCTGCAGAGATGTAGAGCGTGCCCTGGCGATCAGCGAACACGTGGTACAGGTTGCGGTCGGTTTTGCCGCCGTCCGGCGGCTTCGGCAGCGTCACCTTGGTCCACGTCTTGCCGCCATCGTGGGTCTGGAGCATCAATGACCACAGGCCGACCGCAATACCGTCGTGGTCGTTCGTAAAGAGCACGGAGAACAACGGCTGGTCAACCGTCGTGTCCATGCGCTGCGTGGTCCAAGTTTCACCACCATCGCTGGTAGCAAGAATCGCGCCCCACTGCCCGACCACCCAGCCGTGCTTGTCATCAGCAAAGGTGACGGCAGACAGCGTGGCGGAGAGCGGCACGCTAAGCGCCTGCCGATAGGTCTTGCCTTCATCGTCCGACAGCAGAACGATTCCGTGCTCTCCCACAGCGACGATGCGTTTGCCAGCACGCGTTGCGTCCAACAGCGTCATGTGAGTCGCAGCGGCCCACGTATGTGCAGGCTTGGTGGTCCACGACGCAACCCCTCCCTTGGAGTGAGCGGATTGAGCGAGTTGGGCGGATTGCGCCTGTACCGCGGCGGCCCCGCAGAGCGCAATGATGGCAACGAGAGTTCTTTTCATGGTTGAGTCTCTATAATGACGCTCTCGCGCATCAGTGGCTGAAGAGGCCGGGCGCGCGTGCTGGCTGGCGGCGGGGGAACCAGCGTTCGAGCACGGACGCGAGTGCGGGCAACGCAGTCATCGCCATCAGCAGGTTGACAAGGAACATGAAGGCCAGCAGCTTGCCCATGTCCGCCTGGAACTTGAGCGCCGAAAAACTCCACGTCGCCACGCCGATCGCCAGCGTGATGGCGGTAAAAATCGTCGCCACGCCGACTTCGAGCATCGCGTGCTCCACGGCTTTGACGATGTTCTGCCCACCGGCTAGGTGCGCTTGCAGCCGGTTGTAGATATAGAAGGCGTAGTCGACGCCAATACCCACCGCCAACACCATGACGGGCAGCGTGGCAACCGTCAGGCCGATCTTCAATTCCTTCATGAACCAGTAGCCGATGAAGGTGGCTACCGACAGCGGCACGCAGCAGGCCAGCATCGCGCGCCAGTCTCGATAGGCAAGGAACACGAGGATCACGATGGCTGCGTACACGTACAGCATCATCGGCAGTTCGCTCTTCTCCACCTCGTCATTGGTGGCGGCAAGCACGCCTGCGTTACCCGCCGCGAGACGGATGCTGATGCCTGGGAAGGGATGCGACGCACGGTATTGCTTGACGTCGCCAAGAATTCTGTTGATCGTCGTCGCTTTGTGATCCGTCAGGAACAAGTGAACGGCGGTCATGCTGCAATCTGCCGTCATGAAGCCCTTCAAGCGTCCGACGTCCACCGACACTGCGCCATAGTTCTCCGGTTCGATCGGCACGACGTTCATCTTCGGATAGTCTTCGTTGTAGCCTTGGTTATAGGTGCGCAGCATCCCCGAGTACGACTGTGCGGACACCACGCCAGGCTCGGTCCGCATGGCTGCCGTGAACTCGTCTTCATACAACCCGACTGCCGGGTTGTCGCACGCCTTGCCGCTCGACTCAATCGCGAAGGAAAGCCAGTCGAGGCCCATGTCATAGCTGCCCGCGATCGACGTCGCATCGAGGTTGAACCGCGCATCCTCACGCAACTCTGGCGCCCCCGGCTGCAGTGTGCCGATGACGCGGTCGCGGCTCTGCCAGGCGGAGAGCGCAAACACCACCACAGTGACCGCCAGGGTAATGCCCGCGAACTTTGGTTCGGCAACACGCGCCAGCACGCACAGCGGCTTCGCGCGCTGCTGTGCGCGCAACAGCGACTTGTCGGCGTACGCCTTCGAGAAGTTGAAGCACGATGCGGCTACCGGCAGCAGGATCAGGTTGGTCACGATCTTGTAGGCCACCCCCAGTGATGCCGTGATCGCCAGTTCACGCACCATCGGAATCGGAATCAGCAGCAGCGTGATGAACGACACAAAGGCCGTGATGAGTGCCAACACGCCCGGAATCAACAATCCGCTAAAACTGTGGCGGGCAGCGTCGAATGAGCTATGCCCGTGCGCAATCTCACGCACGATGAAGTTGACCTGCTGCACGCCATGAGACACGCCAATGGCGAACACCAGGAATGGCACCAGCACTGCCAGCGGGTCCAGGCCGAAGCCCAGCAGCCTCAACGTGCCGAATTGCCAGACCAGCGAGGACAGCGAGCAGACGATCAGCAGCACCGTGAAGCGCACCGAATGGCAGTACCAGTACACGGCGAGTGCAGTTAGCAGCAGCGCAATCGCGCAGAAGCCGAACACGGCCGTTGCACCGTCGGCAATGTCACCAATCTGCTTGGCAAAACCAATGATCTGGATCTCGTAGCCAGCGTCCTCGAACGGCTTGCGGATCTTGTCTTCGAGCGTATGGTTGAACGCCACATAGTCGAGCACTTTGCCCGTACTATCCCGCTCGTTCAGCTCGGCGGTGATCATCGCGCTGTCTTCGTTATGCGAGACGAGCGTGCCGATATAGCCGCCAAGCGTTGTCGCATGACGCACACTCTCGACGATCTCCGGCGTCAACTGATCAGGCGTGATCGTGCCAGAGATGATTGGCTCCGCGCGGAAGCCCTCCTCGGTGATCTCATTGACGAATGAATTCGGCGTCCAGAGCGAGCGGACTCCGATTCGGTCGACGTTCGGCAGGTACGTAACCGCCTGGGTCACCTTGTACAGGCGCGTCAGCCCCTCGGGTGTCCAGATGGAGCCCTTCTTCGCGCGCACGACGACGGTGATACGGTTCGCACCCAGCAGATCGTTCCGGTACTTCTGGAACGTCTGGATGTACTCATGGCCGATCGGCATCTGCTTCTCGAAACCGGCGTCCATGCGCAGTTGCACGGCGAATACGGCCATCACCATGGTGAACAGGCCGATCACCGCGAGCACGATCGCACGGTGGCCGAAGAAGGTCCTTTCCAGACCACTGACAAGACGATTTAACACGACACTACTCCTTCAGGTATTCCGGCGGCGCACCCTGTGCGCCGCCTCTCGCGGGCGCCCCCGTCAGAAATTCCGCGTCACGAACAGGCCGACGAAATTTCGATCCGAGTAGGGGTTGCCGACCGTGTTGTGGCCGCCCCAGAACATGGTGTAGTTGATGCCCGCCTGCCACTTGGTCGGGTTCTGGTTGAACAGGATGTAGAGGTTTGCCGACTTCAAACCCTGCAGGTAGTTGGCCGAAAGCGTCGGCGTGTACCCATAGAGCCCGGCCGTGAACGTCACCCCAGGCGTCACCTGCCATCCGGGGATCAACGTGCCGTCGTAAGTCCAGTTGAAGTCGATCGTCGTGCCCACCGAACTCGACGTACCCTGGCTCATGCCGATCGGGTAGCCTGCGCCGGAGTTCTGGTTCAGCCAGATCAGGTAGCCCGCCTGGGGCAACAGATACACCTGCTGTCCGTTGACGGTGCGTGTGACGCCGCTCGAGCTCAGGCCGGGGTAGTAGATCCACGTGAGCTCTGTCGTCAACGTTCCCGAATCCGCGCCGATCCACTTGAGGAACGGATACTCGCTGCGCGTCAGCGCCAACAAGCCGTTGATGCCGAACTGGAACTTCTTCTTGTCGGCCCACTGCTGGCAGTCGACCCCGCCCGGATTCACATTCAGGTCAGGCGGACCGCCCGCTCCATAACAGCTCGACAGCGCCACGGCATCACGGGGGCGATACGACAACTCAGTGCCGATCGCCCAGGGGCCCAACGGGAAGTTCGCACTGACGCCAAAGAGCTGACGGTTGGCGGGGTTCGACCACTGCAGCGTATTGTTCGCAAACGAGGTCAGCACCGGCGACTTGTCGGTGTAGTTCTCGTAGTAGAACGCGAAATTCGCATCGATGGTGCGAGGCACGTAGTTGAACTTCACACCGAACTGCGGCTTGTACTTCGAAGGCAGTCTGTTATAGACGGGAAGGCCGAACGAATTGGCAAACTCGCCGTTGACGAGACCGTTGCTGATCGCGTTGAGCGTAGCCGGATCGTGGGCGTTCTGCCCCGTCATACCCGCGATGGTTCCCGCGCTCGGACCGTTTACGTTGAAGTTGTTCGGATTGACCGTGAACGGCTCGGTTCCGCGGCCAAGGACGTTCGATACCGACCAGTACGACCCGACAGGCGGAAAGCGGTTGCCGTTCCACATGAACTGGTAGTACGCCTCGGTGCTCACCCCGTGGGAAAGATCGGCGGCGAAGCTCAACATCGGCGCGGGCAACACCGCTTGCTTGAGCTGCGTGCCGGGGATCACAAGCTTCTGGTAGTCGAGCGAGTTAGTGGCGTTGATGCCGCCCGTGGCGTACATGCTCTCGCCCCAATTGATCACCTGGTTGCCAAGGCGCAGGTGCGAGTTCCGGTTGGCAATCGTGAAATCCTTCTGGGCCCACAAGTCGAGCAGTTGCGCGTTGTAGACGATCTGCTGCTGCGCGTCGCTCGTGAGCTGCGTTCGCTCCGTGTTCTTGGCCATGAAGTCATACATGCCGGTGCCGCGCGCCATGAACTTGAGGCCTTGACCAGGCATCGTCAACAGAAGTTCGCTGGTAGCACTTACGTAGGTGCTGAACGGCTTCCCTTTCTTGTAGTTCAGGTCACCGTTGTCACCGGCGCCCCACTGATCGACGTTGGCCGCGGCGCCGCAGCCGTTCGCGTTCGGATCCCCGGTCAACGAGCAGCTCGGCGTCTTCGTCCGAACTGCGGCACCAGCGGTGATGTTGCTGACCAGCGAACCCTTGATGGCATCGTCAGGTCCCGCCGTGAAATCGAAGCCATACGCACTTGACGTGACTACACCCAGCGCGACGAGCAAAATCGTCGTCTGCCGGAAATTCCTTATCGTTTTCATCTTTCCCCCAACCCAATTGACGCCAACGCATGCCTCCTATTTGCGTCGGCCCCGCCCATGCGGCAACCTTCAGCGTTCGCTGACCGCCCTCAGTGTTTCCGAGGTAAAGTAGTCAGGCGTGAAGCGCGGATCGTTCACCTGCTGATACCAGCGAATGTCCTTGCCCTGACCAATCGTCGATTGGTCGAGTACGTAGCGCCCGTTGCTCAGGTCGTACATCACGAACGGCTGGTTGTCGCACGTGCCACCCAGTTCCCACACCGGGATCGGGTAGCTTTCCTTCACCTTCCACAGCTTGCCTTGTGCGTCGTAGTCCTCGCCAACCAATGCCAGCCAGCTATCCTCGTCGAGGTAGAAGACCTTCTTCGACGCGACGTGGCGCGCGCTGGACTTGAGCGTTGCCTCCACAATCCAGACGCGGTGCGTTTCATAGCGCCTGCTGTTGGCAGCGATGCCCTCAGGCGTGGCAACGTCGTGCAGCTTGTCCTTGAACTTGTACATGCCAAATGCGTTGTACGGTACGATCATTTCCTTCTTGCCGACGAGCTTCCAGTTGAATCGATCGATGGCACCGTTGAACATGTTGGATTCATCGATCAAGTACTGGTTTTCCATGCCGATAAGCGGTGCGTCGTGCGTATAGGCCGGCATCCGTCGCACACGCCGCTGCCCCGGGAAGTAGTAGAACGTCTCCGACGGCTTGTTGAAATACTGACGCTGTACGAACGCCTGCCCCGCCAGCGCCGCTGGAGATTCAACCTTGAAGAACGCTGCCGCGCTGAGTTGATCGACATCTTGCGGCGTCGCTTTGCCCGCCTTGCCCCATGGATAGAACATAAGTTGCGGAGCGATCGCGTCGATCCAATCGCTGCCACCTGCACGCGGTGAGACAACGCTCACCATCTTCGGCCAATCGATGCCCTCACCGCGGTAGCGATACAGGTAGTTCAGGATCGCTTCAGCGCCGTTCTTCGGCTGGGGAAATGCGATACCCGGCAGCATTGCAGTCTGCAGTTGCTCGCCGGTCGAATCGAGCTTCGCTCCCGTGAGATTGGCCTTGGAGTTCTGGGCGACGAAGTCCGGCACCTGGCATTCGCGATGCGGCGGATAGACGTCCAACCGGTAGCCTTTTTTCTCCTTGATCAGCGATATTTGGCCGGGCGTCAGCTTGTCTGCGTACTTGTCGACGTTCGACGCATCGATTGAGTACAGCGGCTTCTCGTTGCGATGCTTCCAGAAATCGCCCCGAATCTTCCCCCACTCCCACCCTGCGTCTGGCGACTGCTTGCCTGCATAGACAGGAACGCTGCCGTCCTTGCTTGCGGCACGGTTGCCGCCTTCTGGCGTGAGGTCTTCCGCCACAGCGGTGGTTCCGATCATCAAACACACTGTGGCCGCGATGATGGACACTGCTCCGATTCTGCGCTGCTTCATCATGGTTTTCCTTCCAATTCCTCCCGCTTCGCGGCCTGTCATGTCAGACGGTCCCGAGCGCGCTGTCAGTCGATGGGGATTTCAATGTGGAACTACTGATCGGCGCCGGACTCAGTCCGTGCTTGAGCTGGCTGGACGTGCCGCCCACGCGCGTCGCCGGAGACAAGTGATTAGCCGTCGCACCACGCCTAGAAATCAGGCGGGTGCTCAATTGCCGTGTGTTCGCTGCTGTCATGACTTGAGCCTCCTAGCTCAGATATGGCGTGATGGAACAGATTGCGCGGAACGGATCGCCCCACCTTCAAATGCGAGATCTCGTCGGCGAACAGAACGTTCGCTGTGTTGTCGCCCGAGCCGCTCATCTCAGGTGGCGCGCTGAAGATGGCGCCGTCGCCAAAAAGAGCGCGGTCCGAGCGTGTGGCGATCAGGGAAATCCGCATCGGTTATGAGGTGCCGCTGCCGGCCGTAAAGAAAGGTTCATCGGAGGAGCACGACACATGCTTCGAGCACCACTGTTCAGCGAGTGTCTTGCCGACGAGCTCTCAATACGTATCATTGGCCCATAACATACGTTTGTACGGCCTAATCGTAACGGTGAGGCGGCCTAGAATCAAGACCGCGGAAGGTAGGGGAAACACCAACCGAATCAAGCGCCTCATGGACAGGGCCCGCCCCAAAGGAGGGAAACGATGTTCTAGGTACTAGGGGAGGACATACAGGCGAAGCTCAAGCTGGAGCCGTTCGGCGGGTGAACGGGCAACGTGTGAGCGCCATGGCCCCGAACTGGGGCAGACGCTGCGCAACTGGATCAAGGCGTCAGAAGGCGGCAAGTTGAACGGTGCGGGGCGTTCCCTCTGTGCTTCGCCAAGCGGCGTCCAGCTTCGCCGCTGTAATCTTTGCGCTCATATTTCACCGCTATCGTGCGATCAACACGCGCATCCAACACTGACCTCGCCCGATGAGCCAGCTATCAATCAGCGAATCCCAATTTGAGCTGTCGGCAAGCATTGGATCTCGCAGAAGTCAGGGCTTGACGGCATCAGTACCCGCCTAGAGTCAAACGGCCGCTTCCCGAAGGCACCAAATCGGGTCTTAGCTGGTCGGTCATAGATTTGATTCGGCGAAAATCTGCACAACGCCTTTTGGGCTGCTGCCGGTCCGGTGGACACCGACCTAAGCTTCTTGCGCGTTTTCGAACTCTATCGGGCCAACATAGCCGAGCGTCGAATGTCGGCGCGTCGGGTTGTAGAACCGCTCGATATAATCGAACACGTCGGCTCGCGCTTGCTCCCTGGACAGATATACCTTGCGGGCAGTGCGTTCGGTCTTCAGTGAACTGAAGAAGCTTTCCATGGCCGAATTGTCCCAAACCTCGCCGGCACGACTCATGCTGCAAGTGATGCCTTGCTCCTTGAGCAAGGTCTGGAAGTGCTCGCTCGTATATTGGGTGAATTCAACCGATCGTCGCAACACTTCCTTATAGGAGGTGGGGATGAGCACAAAGAAGCGAAGATCGGATCAGGCAGGACGTGCAAAGATGCGGTCACCTGGGCGGCCTCCAGTTTTGCATCGATCAGAGCGACGGCCGTTCTGGCAGGCGATCGCCGATGGATGCTCCAGCGAGCAGGCCGCATCGATCTCCGAGCGCGAGCAAGTCGCGCCAGATTCGCCGGGCTCCATATGTCCGGTCGCTATTCAGGAAACTCTGGCGCACGTGGGCACCCAAGATTTCGTCGGCCTGGCGTCGCTGGCTTGGCGGGCGCCCCAGCCACGCGTAGAACCCGCTACGCGAGACACCGAGCGCCCCGCACATCATTCCCACCGGCCAGGTTCCTCGGTGCTTAGCCACGAAGCCGAACTTCACATCGACTCCCGCGCGAAGTAGGCCGCCGCTTTTTTCAGCAGATCGCGCTCCATCCTGAGTTTGGCGTTCTCTTTCTTCAAACGCTCAATTTCCGCCTGCTCGGGCTTCATTACGCCCGGACCAGGAAAGGCGTGCTGCGGTCGCTCATTGCCTCCCGCACCCACTTGCGCAAGACATTCTCATGCACGTCCAGCTCACGCGCCGCCTGCGCAACCGATACGCCGCGCTCCTTGACCAGTTTGACTGCCTCGAGCTTGAACTCTCGGCTGAATGCTCTTCTCGTTCCCAACTGCCGACTCCGGTTTCACCTTCACACTTTAACAAGGTGTCCACCGAGTCGGCAGCAGCCCATGTCTGTATCTGTGAGGCATAGGAGCACAACCGGGATGGGTGGATTCTTCGCTCACTGGACGAGACGCATCGCAACCGCGGCGAGCGCATCTAATCGGACAGTTCCCGGAGGAGTTCAATGACGATAGCCGCCGTGGAGTACCAAAGACTCCGCGCAAAACCGCGCGACCGTCGCCAAGTCTGACAGACGATCTGCCTAGCGAAGCGGCAAGAGAACACTTACGCCGTGCGCTGGTGACCAAGCTCCTGATTCCCAAGCCGCCAAACCCAGTGCTAATGAAGAAGCTCGTCGATGACTGAAAGGACGGCTGCCCGCTGATCCTTGCGCAGGCGGTGAAACTTCAGCAACAGATTGGCTTCCGTATCATCGGCGGCATAAAAGAATGTGGCGGGGACGTTCAATACGGCTGCCAGACGAGTCACCAGTTCTGGGGCTGGCACGCGCTTGCCCAGTTCGTAGCGATTCATTCGCGCACTTGCGGACATGGGATCAAGCCCGGCTTCGATCCCGAGGCGCTCCTGAGATATACCGGCACGTTGGCGTGCTTCTTTAAGTCGTCGAGCAAGTACGGACATTTCTGCCTTCTGAACCATGAAAGCAAAAATCGTCCTCGTTTCGCCCACACCTAATACTACCAATTTGGTAGTATTCGAAATCTTCACTAGAACGAAGGCCGGGCAAGCCCCCAAGAACCACCCATGTATTGCTCTCAAGCGCTGGCCCAGCCTCGCCATGGACCACTTGCCGGAGGGAATCTCCTCAGATAGGCGGTCTAGCGCCATGCTCGCACCGAAAAAGTAAGGATTGCGAGCTTTCTTTGACAGGGAAACTTCATGAACGGAATCAGATTCACCCCCACAATGCTTGCAGCGGCCTGCGCCACAATGCTCAGCGCCTGCGGCAGCGGCAACGACGGTCAAGCCCATGCCGCCAGCACTTCCCAACCGCAACCCGCCACCCAGACCATCTCCGGCAAAGCCATCGACGGCTATCTGGCTGGCGCGCTGGTTTGCCTGGACCTGAACACCAATGGAGTGTGCGACACCGGCGAACCATCAGCGACTACCGACGCCAACGGTAACTTCGCCATTGCCTACGACGGCGACGCTACCGGCCAGCGCCTGCTCGCCCAGGTCAGCGCGTCGACGCGCGACCTCTCGCGCCCGCAAGGCTTCCAGTTCCCGGCGAGCTTCACTCTCTCGGCCGTGGCGAGCGGCACGGCGAACCAGCATGTGACGCCCCTCACTGCCATGGTGGCCGCCCAGATGGAAGCCGGCATGAGCCAGGCAGAAGCTATTGCCGCCGTACAGAAGCTCCTGGGTGCCCAGATCGATCCCGCTTCTGACTATGTCGCCAATGGCGATGTGACAACGCTTGCCAAGGCGAGCCAGATCGTAGACAAGATCACGTCGCTTGCAGCCAACGGCAACGTTGACGCGGCAGCGGCACGCAATACGCTAAACGCTATCATTGCGAAGGGCGACGTGGTGTCCGTCACCCAGACTGACGTCGATGCCCAAGCTGCCAAACCCGTGTACACGCTTGCCGACGCATCCCAGGTACTGGCGTCGCCGCTCTATAGCTTCGTGGACGCCTACATGACGACTCTTGATGGCCCCACGCAAGCCATCCAGCAGATTGTCAGTGCCAAACTGCAGACCACTTATCAGAGCCGCCAGGTCGGCGGCACCATCTGGACGGATCTGCCAAGAGACAAAGCGACCAGCTATTTGGAATCCCGCGCGCAGTTTGTCCTGAAGAGCGATGGGACCTGGACAGATATGCTGACACCGGCCGATTGGCGCGCCCCGGTTACCCTCACGTCGATCGGCAAGACCCTCAAGGGCAACGATCCGGCCACCGGCATCGGTGTCACGTTTGAGGAGCGTCGGGTAGATCTGAGCAACCAGCCGGCTACGCTCGGCGTCTCGGGCACCTTGTTTGGACCGGATGTCTCGGTCTACCCCGCCTTGGCCTCGCCCTTCCCCTCTCGCACCAGTGGCTACCTGGGCATCAAGTCGTTCGCAGAGGACTATGTCGTGCTGCCTCTGGGTCTTGGCAATCCATTCTGCGAGTTCCCGTATTCGAAGGGCGGCGCTTGCGCCGCGACATACGCGACGCGCCCCAACCTGCCGCCCTACGATCCGAGCCGGCCGCCGTACAACCCGAACGTCCCGCAGAACGACGCCAAGCTGCCCAGCCCCCTCACCTCGGTGCAGCAGCTCGTCGGCCTGTCAATCGTCGACTCACAAATCCTGCAGGCTACCGCAGAGATTCTGCCGAGCGGCCAGGCCCGGATCACCGTCGAATTTGATCCGCGCACGCCGGATGACGACGTGATCTTCAATGCGACATGGTCGATCTACGCGCGCAATCCCAATGTCATGGTGTTCGACATGGCGCGCGCGGATGCGCAAACCCTTGCTTCGACCGGCGCCCCCGTGCCGCTCACGCAAGGCGCCAAGTTTGTCCTGGCCGTGCGCAATGGCCAGCTCCACGGCGGCCTGCTCTTCCCGGCAGGCTATGGTCAGCGCACCATCCAGTTCGCCAACGCGCTGCCAAGCGTCCTGACTACGCCGATCGCAAGACCTCCGCTGCTATCCACGCAACGCATGTCAGCGAACTAGGGCCATCGCGCATTGATCCACCTGTTGGTCAGGAAACTGCATCACCAACTGACCGGCCGGCGGTCTCACGACCGCCGGCGCCCTTCTTTTTTGTTCATTTCTTTTTGACTGCTCCCAGGGGCAGACCAGAAAAACACCTCTACCGAGATGCTCGATGAACACCTTCAATGCAGCACTTCGCGCGCACGGCTGCGGCGACCTGAGAACGGCTGAAGCCCGCTACCTGTCCACCCTCGCCAAGAACAGCAAGCACGTCGACGCCCTGCGCATGCTTGGCCTGCTCTATCACCAGCAGGGCAAGGTCTCGCTATCCGAGAGCTTTCTCCAGCGTGCTGCTGGGCTCAGCCCGGATGATGCAATGCTGCTCTTCGATCTCGGGGTCGTATGCAAGCAGAACGGCAAACTCGAGCGTGCGATCCACTGGCTGGGCCGCGCCGTTGCGTGCGCGCCCACGCTCACCGCCGCCCACGCCTGCTTGGGCGAGGCCTACCTTGCTGTCGGCCGCGTCGATGCCGCGCTCGATAGCTTTCGCTTGGCGGTGCGGCAAGACCCGAGCGACGTGCTCGCGCTCAATCAGCTTGGCAGTGCCCTGCACGAGGTGGAACTGCCCCACGAGGCTCTCGCCGCATTTCGCTGCGCACTCGCGCTTAACCGCGACTCTCTCGCCGCACGACTGGGCGCCGGCACATCGATGTGTGCGGTTGAGGATTATGAGTCCGCCATTGGCCAGTTCGAAGCCGCCATTGCGCTGGATGACCAATGCGCACCGGCCTGGTACAACCTGGGGTGTTGCAGACTTGGCCTCGGGCAGTACGATGCGGCAGTCGAGGCGTTCACACGCGTGCTGGGCCTGCATCCGGGCTGGGCCGCTGCGCACCTCAACCGCGCATTGGCATGGCTTTCGGCGGGGGATTTTGAACGGGGGCTGCCTGAATACGAATGGCGACTAGGCGCGATCGACAAGGATTTCGACTCCGCACCGCCGCGCTGGGATGGGTCTCCCCTGGCAGACAAGGTGCTGCTCATCTACGCCGAGCAGGGACTGGGCGACACCGTGCACTTTATTCGCTTTGTGCCCTCAGCGCGTGCGCTGGCCGACAAGCTGATTCTCCAAGTCCAGCCGGCAATCCTTCCGCTGATCGAGCCGCTCGCCGCCCAGTGGGACATCACGATCGTCGACGCGGATTCCGAGGTGCCCGCCGATGTCAGTTGCCCACTGATGAGCCTACCTCATATTCTGGGCGTGTCGCTGGCGACTCTCTCGGCCACCCCATTGAGGGCGCCACTGACTGCCCCGCCGGCTGCCACACCGTACATACAGGTGCCGAATGCCTACCGGGAGAAATGGCGCGGAAGGCTGAACCATCTCGGTAGACGCAAGATTGGATTGGCATGGTTGGGGCACCGACGCACCTATGACATCCGGCAGATCCCGGCGGCGACGCTGGAGCCGCTCTTCGCCATGGAGTCAGTGGATTGGGTAGTGCTGCAGACGGATCTGTCGGAGGCGGATCGACAGTATCTCGAGGTGAGCCCCTACGCTGACCGGATCCATGTCTACCAAGATCAGATCGCCGATCTCGCGGATACCGCAGCCCTCATCGAGCAACTTGATGCGGTGGCTTCCGTCGACACATCCATCGCTCATCTGGCCGGCGCCATGCAGGCACCACTCCTCGTCATGCTGCCCTTCTCTGCCGACTGGCGCTGGCGCATCGACACGCACGCGAGCCGCTGGTATCCGTCAGCACGGCTCCTGCGCCAGGATTGCCCTGGGGATTGGAGTTCTGTAGTCAACCAGGTGGCGACGATGCTGTCTGCCGGCCCGAGACCGCAATGAACAACGTCAAGAAATGGCCGCGGATCAGGATGGCGCAGGACGTCTTATTCCTGAAACACACAGACGCCATCCTGCCCGCACCGAGTGATAACGAGAGCAAATGAACGCACGTGAAGTTTCCGTGCATGGAGCTTGGTGTTCGTCTGTGATCTTCGTTGAGGACCCTGATGCCGAAGAGCATTGGCCTTGAAGATCAAATCGGGATGGACAGGAAGGCGCGGGGATTCCCGGAGCCACTTGCGAGTGGCTCTGACTTTTCTATGAATCTGCAGCCTGACCTGCCACCGCAGCGCATCAAGGTTCTCGCCAACAGAAGACTTGCGTTGGAAACCTCCCCAGGGACTTAACGCGATACGCTCGCCCGCAGTGTTGAACCTAAACCTCACGATCCAAGAACTGGTACTGATGTCCAGTCAGGCAGACTTCCCCGAGTCTTCGAATCGCTCAAACACGCGCGCCTGCACGGCATCCATTATGGCGAGCGTCTGAGCATCGGCTGGCCCACTTGCTGTCACACCCTGCGCCTTCTTCGGCTTCGAACCTGGTGGGTAGAAAACAAAAACCGTCTCGAGCCTGCCTTCCGATTCCTTCTTGAGGCACCGGTTGAGTGCTTTCAGGTAACGCTTTTTGCCCGTCTTGGACATAGGTGCAGACCTCCTTGGTGCGGGTGCCACGATGAACAGGGCCGACTCGGCGAAATTCCAAGCCTGATGGCGGATCTAGGCCACGCTCTAGGCCACAACTGACAGCCAGATTGCCCTCTTCGACACTTTACCCTAGGGCAACCTGCCGCGTGTTCGCTCTGCGCACAACGAGCGAGCCTGCCTCGGTCCATGCTCGCGGGATTGGTCACACCTGGTCAAACATCGACTTCGACATACAGGTCCGTTGATCGCACGCGCGGCTCCCCCACCGGCGCCGCCTGATCCGTGCGCAACACCCATCCACGGCCTGATGTGCCATCTTTTAGTGCCTGCTCAATCGCGCCAAACGGAAGCTTCCCCCAGCCCTTCTTGACAGCCATATCATGATCGACCGGGATAATGGCTGCTTGCAGCGCCGTCATGCGCTCGACACCGTCGGCTTTCATGGTCGCATTCGAACTCCCATGATGACTCACCTTGTATAGAACAGTGCGTGCTATCAAGTCAGGACCTGTGACCGTGTCCCCGTCAATGTTCCAACGGCAATCCTGCCATGAGAGCCAGTTTCCGAACTGAGCATCTGCAGCAAACAGGAGCACGTCGCGCTGACCGAGCTCTACGGCAAGCACGAGGCTCGTGTTGTTGATCAGATTGTCGAGTGCAATCGCCAGCGCATCGGCCCCCATCAACCAATCCGTGTCGATCCGTCGCCAATCTGGTGCCGAAAAATAGTTCTTCTGGAAGAATGGCGTGTTGCGCGCCGCATCAAGGCTAAGTCCATCGATACCGGAGAACGGCGCACCAGCTTCCGTATCGCTTGGACTGAGTGCAGTCCCGGCTCCAGCCGCAAAGCCGGCCAGCGCTTGTTCGTACGTCTGATCCTTGTCTGCCTTGCCAGCCTTCAATCGCTTGAGCAAGGCCACATTCCGTGGGGGGCCGAGCACATAGATGCGTGCATCGGTGCCCGGAACTGCAGTCGGATCATCTGCGGGATCGCAATATCGCAACGCGCCATTTGCCATACCCCGAACTGCCTTCAGCGCATCACTAGTCGTCGTTCGAGTTGCCGTGCCAAAGAACTCGGTCAGCGAGTGAAACAAGGGAAGCTCGCCAGAACCAGTGCTTTGCACCCTCAGCGAAGCATCGCGCAGCATCGCCAATGCATGCTGTCTGTCTGCGAGCAGCTTCATCGCATCCGGATCGGCTGGATTCTCCGTCCATGCCATCCATACATGATCCACAGACAAGCCAGAAAAGGCGTCAGCAGCTTGCACGAAGCCGGAAAGATGGTCCCAGTGCTCGTGCGTTGCCACAAGCAGGTCGATATGATTACTTGTTTCGTCCCGCACGTTTTCGATCACCGACGTCATCTTTGCCTTGGCGTCAGGCGTCCCCAGGATGACGCCACAGTCGATCAAGATGTAATACGGTTGCCCATCCGCACGATGCAGGGAAACCAGATGACAATCGCCCAGACCGTGGCGGTAGGTTCGTACTGTGGCTCTAGCCATACACCCTCCTCATGATTCCGCTTTTCGGATACACACTCACACCGCGCCATGCAGCAATGCGAATGGTTCGGCCGATTGCTGCCGGATACGATAGTTATCCATGAACTCCACCTTGCCCGAGTCCTGCGCCGACCAGAACGCATACTGGCGGGCAACCCGGGCTGGCTGATTCATCCTTTTGCGTACCAGGTACGAAACGGCACGCGCATTCATATCGATGATCAGCGTGCATCCGCCGCGAAACTTGAGACCGGTGCCATCTTTCGCATACACGGACTGGGTGAGCTCAACGACCAGTTGGGACAGCAGTTGCCCATCCGGCCCCACACGCCGCAACGGTCGTACCGAATGAACCTCGATGCCATGGAGCGCCATGGTCATCGTGGTGCCGTCACTCAGCGCCATCTGGTAATTCGAATCAGGAGCGCGCTCAAGGCCAAGCATGGCGAGCTCCGCAACGCTCACCTTGGATGGATCCGTCAGCCATTGATGGACAAGCCTGGCGTTTTCGCGAGACGTCTCCCATGCCGTTCGCCTTGCTGTCTGCAGATCCCAGCGCAGGTTCAGCTTGGACAAGACCTCATCGAGCGTGGACAACGGCACCGGAATCGATTCCCAGCCAAGCGTGTCAGCCGATATCGTAAGCACGCTTTCCGGGTAGATACCGCGCGCCCGGAACGCATACGCAAAGGCGATCCGATAACCATGCGGATCATCGGGTATAAGGTCCTTGTCCGCAGTAATCACCGCGCGCAGGAAGTCACCAAAGGTGATATCCACTGGCGGGCAATAGTCGAGGGCGCGAATACACATCAACAGCACCTGTCCCGCAACGGTCGCGGCGACATCGGCAAGCGCGTCGGCCAGATCGCCAGGCAATGCCCCCGGCGCCAGCACCTCGGAGCCTCCCGTCGCCAGGCGTATGGGTCCTATCGCCTTGCGGCTGTATATCTGCAAGAAAGCATCGAACACGGCGGCAACAAGCACGGCACCGAGTTGATGTGGCTCCCCGTCTTCTCTTGCAGCCTGATAGTCGGTCTTGGTAGGGACCCTTCTTTGCCAGACGGGGTTGCCCTTGTCGTCGTTCGTCACGATCGCGATCGCATCTCGCAGCGCGCCATGACGCTCAGTTGCCTTGCCGAACTGTACCGCGAGCTGGCTAAGGATTGATTCATGGTCCAGATTGCCGCGCGTCCTGGCGATTTCGTTGCGCAGCGACCCCCCAACTGCAAAATGCTGGAACAACGCGACGATGTCGGCGAACGCCTCGTGAAATGCCAGTACGTCCGGATTGGTTGGCTCACGAAAGCGCCGGTGCAGGCCGTCCAGTAGCGAGTGAGTGGTCTCGTGGGCGATGATGTCGCTCGATAGCGCCGTGAAGACCAGTTGCCGGTCGGCACCGCCACCTTCATCGTCATTCGAACCCGAAAAGTAGCCCAGCAACAGCGCTTTCTTCTCGGGACTATAGTAGGCATTCTGCGTGCGTAGTGCGTGGGGGTAGATGCGCAAGCGCTGCACGTATTCGCTGTGCACATTCTCGCGCTCATCGCTACCCTTCACCGCAACAATGCGCGGCGCCCAAAGTGCCCGGCGGCCCAGCCCGCGCTCGAAGAACTCGATGGTCTTCATGGCCACCGCATACACCATCTGCTGGTGAAAGCGCGGGTTGGCCTCAGAAGGCCGTATGCCGTCGACAGCCAGTAGCCGCGGGTCGTTCAAATCAACCGGGGGATAGCAAACGCCAGTTGCGGGGTCGACGTCAATCACCTCCAAATACTCGCCGATCGGGCCCGGCTTAAGGTCTGACTCCCAGTAGATCATCAGTACTGACTCGTTCATCGTGAACGTCTGCAAGCTCTCGCCAAGCGAGGGGTCATAGGCATAGACCCGCAGGCGCCGGCCAGCTGGCGTGGGATAGTCGCGGCCAAAGGCCTGGTCTTTGGCCGCGTGTTGCGATCTGGCAGTTCCGCTGGACACCGCTTTTGGCGCATTGGAAGCACTGGACGGGCTGGACGGACTGGACGCATCCGTCGTCGCCCCGCCGGCGATCATCGGCCGCAGAACGCTGCGCAGCGCCCGGGACGCCTGTGGATGCGAAAAGAGTGCGTGTGCGATCTTTGCTTTCTGCACATCTGTCAGCGCATCCAGCTCGTTCGGATCCGGTAAGAGTTGCTCGATTTGCGCAGTTTGCGACAACTGCAGTGCCTCGAGCTCCAGCATCTCCTGCCGCTCAGAGTCTTGCTGCACCCCAAGGCCAGTTAGTACACGCAGGAAAGCGAAGGACGCCTTGTCCGGCGGCTCCATCTTGAGCGACGCCGCATTGGGAACAGCTATGTCGAAAACCTCCTGGGCCTTCAGAACGCTATTCCCGAGCTTTTCCGAGCCCTGCTCTTGCGTGGGATTGGACTTGAGCAGTGCCTGGCGCACGGCTTGCGCGCGCATCCATGGTTCTGCCAATGTCTCCAGCTTTACCTTGTTCTGCTGGATATATAGTGCTGCTGTCGCAGCAACCTGTGGTGTTGCCGATGAAGTGCCGGCACCGTTGAAACTCACGATCTGGGGGCAGCCAAACTCAGCCCAGGGGATGTTTGGCGTGTAGGCTGACATGGCCGTGCGCATCTTGCTCTGCGGCCCATAGTTGCCCGCCATCCGGCCAAAGCCAAGATCGGCGTATGGCGTATGGTCCTCCATCACGCCGCAGGCGGCGATGACCCGCTGGAAACGGGCCGGGAAGACGATCTGGCGCGTTGGCAGATTGTCGTAGTTGTTGCCAGCGGCAGTAACCACGACGACACCCGACTCGTATAGCGCATTGACCGCGTCGGCCCAGGCTCGGGACGCGAGTCCGCCCATGCTCATCGACACCACATGGACAAAGGTTTCCTCCGCTTTGCACAGTGAGTGAACGTAGTCCAGTGCCTTGGCGATGGCGCTGTTATAGAACAGCACCACACTGTCCGCGACACGTATGGGCACGATGCTCGCGTTTGGGGCCACCCCAGGGATGCCATTCACACCAATGGGCTGCCCTGCGAGAATGCTGAGCGTTCCGGTACCGTGACCGTGATTGTTGACAATGCCTGAGGCCCGGTCGGTCGCGTCATTCGGCCGGTCCTCATCCACAAAATTCCTTTCCAGAACCTTTTCCAGGTTTGCCGGCCTGCTGAGATGGTCCGGATCGTACCCGGTATCCAGATGTGCAATACGGACACCCGCTCCTGTCGCAGACTGCGTCGTAGATGCCAACCCCGTGTGGTCGCCATCGCGATACCAGTCATCCGTCGCGCCCCGCGGAAACTTGTCGCTCTGCGGCTCGACGGCACAGCTTTTCGCGGCAGCCAGCGTCTGCCCTTCGGTTGGCGCATTGGTATACCAACGTTGCGGGAGATCGGGCTCCGCAAAGGTCACCATACCGGCACCGTCGACCCCCAATCCTTGAGCAACAAGGGCATGGCAGACGTCCCATGGCGAAGGGGCATCAACGGGCGAACTTGCTTCCAGCACATGCCAATCGCCAACCGAGCCAGGCGTTATCGATTCAGCCGCTGCCAGTCCGACAGTGGCCACGCGCGAACTCGGGATACTTTGAAATAGCCGCGTCGCCGTGAAGCGAATCTTCCCGCTATCCAGTGCGAGGGATGTCGTTGCGTGCGATGCACCAGGCTTTAGCTTCACCAGGAAGCGTTGTACTTGTGTCATATTCCCCCTCCAGTATTTTCGCGATTTCTGCCACCGTGGCGGCGACCAATCGTCATCAGGCGAACGGCGTAACGAACTAGGCAATGCCAAGCGTGGGCAACACCGACGTGGCAGCGCCATACAGCCACTCACGGGGCACCAATCCGCCCCGTGCGAGTTGCAACCGTAGAATCTGAATTCGCGACGACAGCCTCTGCATCGAAGCCAGGAGCGCCTGGGACGCGTCTAGAAGGCGCCTCGCCAGCACGGAACGGCTACAGGTGTCGTCCGAGCATTGGCCTTGATCCTCGTCTTCACGATTATTCAAATCTTCTTGTTGGACAGCGTTGGACCAGTCAGCGTTGGACAAGTCAGTCATCGTCCAGCGCCGCCAATGCGCAGCGGTCATCTAGGCTTGTGACTGGAGGATTTAGCCTAGACCATGAGTGTGACCAATTCGTGGAACATCGTTGAGTTATGTGGGGCGCCGCACATACCAACGGTGGCCGTACTTGAAGTGCCAGAAAAAATATTTAAGAGATATGACTAACAGCGCGGACTATATTTGGTCGTGCCGCACGAGGCGGCAAGCGGGTAAGCGCCAAATCCGACTTCGTAAAATGGAGACAAAACATGCAGATCGGGGACACGCGCACTATCACGGTTTGCGCACGAGAGCCGTGGAACGATACAGGGATCGATCTGGACGCGGATGGTGTCTATCGATTCAATGCAACAGGACATTGGATCGACCTCGTCATCTGGACTGACGCAGATGGCTACGACAGCCTACTCATTCAGCATCAGTTTGAGTCGAAGCGCCGGGTTGCCAATCAGAAATGGTTCACCTTGATCGGAACAATTGGCAAGCATGACGATACGGCTTTCGTCATCGGGAAAGAAAAGACCTGGACATCACCGGCGCAAGGACGTCTCTTTGCGTACGCTAATGACGTCCCCGGCTTCTATTTCAACAACTTCGGCCACTTGACATTGACTGTCGAGCGATTGACCCAGGAATAGGACGTACCAGGAAGCGCGAGGTCAATAGGCCTGGCGCCCCAGCTTGCGTGGGGCGTTCGGTCTTTGCTTTCTACGCCGACTCCGCCGCAGCAGGCTTTGCGTTCCTGCGCTCGACTTTCCAGCGAGCCAGACAGGTACGCGCAAATCGCGCCTGATCCGCCGTGACACTTCCGGCAGGCTCACCCTGCAAGCCAACCCGCTGGGCTCCCGAGAGCATGCAGACCCAATAACGACTGCCTCGGCACCAGGTTGAAACGGCCTGCCTCAATTCATCATTTGTCAGTCGCAACAGATCGAGCCTTTGCGCCAAGTCGTCGAAAATGCCCTCCTTCAGTGGCACCTTGGCCGCAGGACTCTTGGGGAATGCCAGCGGAAAATGTCGCTGTAGACGCCGGATCGCCTCGACAGTCGGATCAACGGGCTCACGACGCACCGCGGCCGGCCGAGCAGCCTCCTGAGGTTTGGGTTGCGCTTGCGCCCGAAGCTGCTCGCGAAGACCCGCCAATTGTTCAAAACCCATTACAAATCCATCTGATATCGTCAACTGCACTAAACGCCGGTTCCAACCCGGAGGCAATGCCGACTCGACAAGCACAAAGTCCGTCGCCCCCTTCAAGGTTCCGACCAAAGCAAGGACACGCGGTCGGCCGCCAGTATGCCATGGTGCAACGCTCGCGGCCGACGGTGGCGCTGACTGGCGGCTACCCGCACAGCTCGCGCTACCAGGCCTCGCGCCCCCAGCGCGTTCGCGCCACTTTCAATTACGCGTTGCAACGGCCGCACTATCCACCAATACACTGCATGAATGAATTTTGACTCGTCACCTTACGGTCATATGGCCACCAATGTGGCTCATTTTCATGCAAAACATAGTACGGAATGAGCGCACTTGATACACTGTATTCATTTTAAACATAACGGAATTACACAATGACGACACATCAACGCGGTAACGTCTGCATTGTTACCCTAGTAGAGGAGCTAGCGGCCGGTCGCTATCGCGGCACCGTTACCTTTGACGGCCCAGCTGGGCAATGGAAGTTTTATTGCGAAAAATGCCGCACATCACCTTCAGAGGCGCTGAACGATGCGACCTCTGATGTCGAGTTCGCATATCGTCGGTACCTGACTGAGCGCTGTCGATAGCGTCTCTGCGACTCACCACCATTGCCTTAAGACATTCCAGCCACTGCGATCAAAAGTGCAGGCCCAAGCGTAGCAAGGCTAATACCACGCCGCTCGGCGGCCTGGGGACTGCCAAGCGGAAAGGCGAACCATACCTGACAAAGACACCAGCCTGCCAGCGGAGCGAACAGTTTCGCCGGATGCGGCGATAACGCTTCGCATCGGCGAGGGCACGAGACAATCCTCTTGTAAGCCGCCGCACCATAATGGCGCACTCATCGCCAGCCGATTGCTCAGTTCACGACGCAATCATCGATTGCACACCCCCGCCGCGGCAACGACCACAGCAGTTTGCAGATGACGCTCAAACTAAAACACACACTCGTAAGGCCAATGGCGTGCCGAACACAGCCAATATATGTCCTCACAATCGACATATTTGCCAATATCAATATCACTCCTCAAGCGCAATGCGATTTTTTCTTGGATCAGTGTCAACCCTAACTCGCGTCGTGCGTCAAATTGGTTTCGAATGGCATCTGTGAACGGATATCATCCGCCCTGGTCTCAACGTCTAACCGATCTGAGCACAACTCAAATGACCGACGCAGCCACCCAAACACCCGAGATCTATGCGCAAGGCAGCGCTGCGATCGCGGTGTTCGACCCCGCAACTCACAGGGGACTCCTCGCTTTTGGTGAGCAGCCCGGATTGCCAGCAGGATTCATCGACGTCGACGAGCATGGCCACGCCACCGAGTACCTGCCCTTTGAAGGCATGACGCGTCATGTGGATGTCACGATCGAACGAACCGCACATATGCTGCACGTACGCATTCACCGCGACGGCGAGGCCGCTGCAACGATGATGTTGCAGCGCGAACAGCCAATTTCGACGTCTGCCACGGATACAATCCAGGGCACGTACCACGGCCATGTGCATGCGCTCGAGGAGGCCGGAAGCGTCGACGTGACGGTGTCGTACGAAGGCAAGTTCTCGTGCCGCATTCCCGGCAATTGCATCGTATCCGGGCAGATCTCGCCAACCGAAAGCCCTGGCCGATATGCGCTGTCCGTCAGCTTGATCGGCAAGCGCAACAGTAAGCCATACGGCAATGCTGTACCCGGCGACCTGATCAGCCTCGGGGATCGCATGATGGCCGTGTGTCGTACAGAGACGGGCGGCATTCTCTACATCGGCAAGCGCGCCAGCGCTTGATCCTCCGGGAGCCACCGGACACTCCCGGAAGCTCTCGGATTTCGCCGTCAGCCCAACTGCTGTGGTGCTCTAGCCGGCCACCGCGGTACCAGGTGCTTTTTCACCCTCTGCGGCCGCGCTTCGCAGGTACAGTAGGAACTCGCCCACCATCATCACCCAGAGCCGCAACGTCGACTCAAGATGACCTCGAGTGATGCCTCCGAAAAGCGTCACATCCATTTCAAGGACAATGAGTTCGCCGTGGGCGGCCAGCCGCGCGAAACGCTTGCTGCGGTGCCAGCCTTGGAACACTGCGCTGGGAATCTCACCGCCAGCAACGCGCAACGCGCAGCTCAGCGTGAAATCGGCATAGACGCCGGCCTCCACCGCATTACCCCACACCACCTGGAAACCCACTCCGTGGCCAGCGCTATGGAGCTGGATCTGATTATCTCGCTCGATGGGCGTCACGGCGCAGCCGGCGGCACGAATCGCCTCGGCCAGTCCGTTGGCGTCGATAGAAGAAATAACCTCCGGCGTTTCAGCCGCCTGGGCCTCATTCACCGAATTTGTGTCGTCCAGTGTTGCGTTGATCGCCGTAGTATTGATCGGTGCGTCGTTCATGGGTGTCATTGAGAGAGTTTCGGTGCACCGGTTGCGGCGCGTGGATCAAATTTGTTCTCGTAGAGCTTGTCGCCAAACGCCTGCGCTTCATTTTCGAGCCTGACGCGCATACCGCCCGCAAAGGGCTGGTGGTAACCCAGCGCGTCGGCAACGTCGAAGTGCTCATAGACATCGAGGATCTCGCGACCGGTAGCCAAGAGACGAGCATTCATAGCACTACAAGATTGCAAGTGCGCGTCTCGCTCACGTAATCCGTCAGCAAGCTTCGCGCGCTCCTGCGTTGTTGTGGCCAACTGCTGCTCCAGGGTGCGCGCCAGCTGCTGCGACGCCTCCCGCTTCTCATCGGCCTGACGAGCCTGGGCGGCGGCAGCCTCTTCCACCTTGCGCTGACGGGCCGCCAAGCCCTGAGACCGCTGCCGGCTCGTGTCGAGCTCGCCTTGCGTTGCAGCCAGTTCCTTGCGCGCGGCATCGCGCTCGCTTTCTGCCGTACGCAATGCACTCTGCACACTCGCCTTCTCGGCTTGCAACTGCTGATTCTGCGCATTGAGCGTTCGCAGTTGCGTGCGTAGCCGCTCTTCAAGCGTGCCCTGGTTCTGCGCAAGCGCTACAACGGGAAGCAGGCTAATCGCCGCGCCCCATGCAGCGAATCGGGTTCGTACCATGATGTCCCTCAGAACTTGGCGTTGAGCTCCAGCATCAGCACGTTGATGGAAAGCGGGTCACCATATACTTCGCGCCCGCTCAGCCAGCGCGCCTGCAGCCAGGCATTCTTGTCGATACCATAGGCCGCACCCAGGAAGTACCCCTTGGAGTTCGTGCCGCCCAGTCGGAAGTCAGGGTCAGTGAAACCATCCGGTACGGCATCAGGCTGCAGATACTTGTAGCCCAGCAGGAAGTTCCACTGGCCACGCGCCAGAACGTTCTGGTTGCCGAAGACCGCGCGCAGGAGATATCCATTCGGGCCACTGCGCCACTTATCCTTGTATTCGGCAAGCGGCGTCGACGAATCCACACCTTCATAGTGGTTGGCCGGGTATGCCGCGGGATTCTGGAATGCCCGGTCCTTGTCGTACGCCAGGTTGCGCACGTAGCTGGCCTGCAGGCTAAATGGCAGCTTGAATACATGCGTATCCCACTGTGCCGTCAGGTTTAGCGGCCGGAAGTTCTGCGTGAGGCCAAAGAACTGCGGGTTCGATGTGTCGTCGACGTTGACCGGTACGTTATTGCGCAGCGCGAACAGTGTGTTGCCCTTCTGCATGAAGGCCGGACGCGTATTGTCGGTGTCGCACGACGGCGACGAGGTCAGGCATGGCGACGAGAACGCACCACGCATTCCCGTGAAGTGGTAATAGGCAATAGCGCCCTTGACGCGATCGCCGCCACCAAGCTTGCCTTCGGCGCCCGCCTGCAGCGCGAACAGCCACTCGTTCTTGCTGCTGGCCTTGTTCGGGCTATTCGAGGGGAAATTGTCGTCACTGTAGTTGATCGGGAAGACGCCAGCCGTGGCAAACGCGGTCACGCCACGGTTGCCCACCGGCTTGAGCCACCGCCCGGCAATACCATCGAAGTTCAGGTCGTTCGACCACAACAGGTCAGCATTGTCCAGCGAGTAGAACGGGTTCGCAAAGCGGCCCGCCGTCACACGGAAGCTATCCGTGAAGCGGTAGTCGAGATAGGCCTGGTCGAGCCAGATGCTCTTCTTCGCGAATCCACCGCCGAGCGTCTGGGTGGTCGACACCGGGCCATTGCTGCTCCCGGTAGCCAGTCGGATCCCTGCGGTGAGGTCATCCGAGATCGCTGCCGTCACCCCGAGTCGCGCACGGATACGAAACAAGTCCGTGCGATTCTCCGTGGTGTTCATAAGCGGCGGCAAGACGCCACTCGCGTTGTTCATATTGACCGGCCCGCTCGCATTGATCGCTGCGTAGTCGATCGCCGGTGCATTGCCGCCGCCATAGAGGTTAGCCTGGTAGCGCGCGCGCACGTCGCCTGACACCGTGATGCGCGACACCCATTCCGGGAAAGTGTTTGGCTCGGCCCAGTGCTCTTCCTTGGCTTGTGCAATGACCTCCTGCTTGACCTCATCACGGATCTGGGCACGCACCCGTGGCGACACATATTGCACACGGAGATCGCCCGGTTGGGTCGCGACGGCCTCTCCCGCTGCAGCGGCACCCGCCGCTGCCACCGTCGCGACCGAACCGCTACTCGGTCGCTGTGCGGCGGCCTGGGCCTGCGCAAGCAACGCCTCGCCCTCCTCCTTGGTCAGCGTGCCACGCATCACCAGAAGGCGAATCAGGTTCTGCGTCACATCGTCCGATGACGCGGGGGCCGCGGGGGCCGTGCTTTGGGCCAACGCCTGCTGGCAGCAAGCCGCCAGCATCAGGGCCACGGCGAGCGGGCGCAGCACCGGTGGGTGCACGCGCGTTGCCTGGTTCATTGCATTCTCCTCAAGATCCAATCCATCAATGTCATCAGGGGCGCCGTGCCTGCATCGCAACGCGCGCCGGGAACGTCAGCCCCGCTGGTGGCTTCTCGTCGACACGGCCTATCGCACGCAGCGCGTTCAACAACGCCTCATCGGTTTTCGCGTCGCCGCTCGATCGCACCAGCTCCACGCGCGTGATGTGCCCGGACTCATCGAGCCACAGGTTCACAAGCAGTTGGGGGTACGCCAGGCGGGCGGTTGCCTGATCGCGCTGCACCGCGCGCTGCAGCGCGTAGGCGAGGTACTGCCCATAGGTGGCATTGCCCGCGCGACCGCCCCCTCCTCCCCCTGCACCCATGCCCCCGCCACTACCGACCAGGATGCCACCGGCACCGGCCTGTGCATCGGCATTCATGGTCACGCTCTCAGGGGCGTCATTGGCAGGCTTGGGGGCCTCCGCGGGCTTGGCTGGCTCCATCGGTTTTGGCTCGGGCGCCTGCATGCGCTCTTTGACGGGTTCGGGCGGCTTCTGCTCGGGCGGCGGTGGGGGTGGCGGCGGGGGTGGAGGTAGAGCCACCATCGGCGGCAGGCGCGGCGCCTCGCGGCGCGCCGCAGCCTTGTCTGAAGACCAGTGCCAGATGGCCCAACCGGCCAAGGCGACCAAAAGCACCACCAGCACTGCGATAGCCAGCTTTCGTTTGCGGCCAGCGCCGGTTGTGGACGAGAGCGATGTCATGGCACTCTCAGGTCGTCTGCTTGCCTGTCACCAGGCCCACCTGTTGCAATTCCAGCCGCCGCAGCAGATCCAGCACCTCTACGACCTTGCGGTACTGCACACTCGCATCCCCTTTGACAATGACCGGGAATTCGGGGGTGAGCGCCCTCTGCGAGCGCAGCCGGTCCTCCAGTTCAGGCAATGTGACCGGAATCGCATCCAGATACACCTGCCCCGAATCGGATACCGTGATCGCCTTGACCTTCTGCTCGGAAAGGCTCGCCGATGCGCTCGCCTTAGGCAGATCGACCTTGATGCCTTGCACTGCCGCCGTGGTCATCAGGATGAAAATGATGAGGAGCACGAACGCCAGATCCAGCAGCGGCGTAATATTGATGTCGTCGTACGGCTTGTCGTCGTCGTGAGCGGCGGCCATGGTGGTTCTCCTTTAAGCGCGCCCGTCAGCTCGTGCGGCCGGCGACATGCTCGGGCTACCACTGCCACGCACGGCCGGCACCAGTCCGGCCTCTGCAAAGCGCCGCATGAGCTCGGCCACAAAGCGATCCATGTGCCCGCCACCCTCGGCCTCAGCCTCGGCCAGCACCCCCTCTGGCATCGCGTGCAGTTCGGCCAGGCGCGTGACGAACTCGTCGACGAACACGTCCATGTCCGCGCTGACGTTCTTGTTGCGCGTGAGCAGGTAGTTGTAGGAGAAGAGCGCAGGAATCGCGACGAAGAGGCCCACCACCGTCGCAACCAGCGCAGCGGCAATACCCGGGGCGATGGCGTTGATATTGACTTCGCCGGCAAGCGCCACTGCAGCAAAAACGAGAATGATGCCAACCACCGTGCCGAGCAGGCCGAGGTATGGTCCACCAGAAATCGAAATCGTCAGAAGCACGAGCCCTCGGTTCAGGCGCTGGTTCTCACGCACGCGTGTTGCGTCCATCGAGGCGCGAATTGCCTCGATGGTCTCGGTGGTAACGCGCTGCGTGCCTTCCTGGCCCCGGCGCGTACGCAACTCATTCACGGCGACCTGGTAGAGGCGATACAGACTCGAATCTGCGACTGCCTTTTGCAGCGTGGCATTGGCCGGAATGGATTCGGCAAGCGCCTCGAGCCGATGGCCGATCTTGCGGAACTGCTCCATGAACGCGTCATTGGCGCGCGATACACGTCCAACGTAGGTCGCCTTCGTATAGGTTACCCACCACGACAGCACCGACATGATCGCCAGCAATCCGATCACCACCCATGCATCGACCGGGACATTGTTCAGGATGAAGCCGATTTCTCCGAAGCCGCCACCAGCCTGCTTCTCATCCGGACCGTAGGCGACGAGTTTCGAATCGCTGCCCTGCATTGCCGCTTCGGCTGCCAGTAACGGTGTCGGGCGACGCACGCGCGAGATCCGCAGCTCGTCGATGTCACCCACGAATCCCGGCTGATCGCCAGAAGGATCGATACCGACCGTCGTCGGCCCGGTGAGCGCAGGCAGCGATGCAGCAAGCTTTGCAACCTCCTTGCCATTGACAAGAAGTACTACGTCGCCATTGCCGGCTGCCACAGCCACATGAGTCCACTGCTGGGCGCCAAGTGCCTCCTGCGCGGCAGCTTGCTGCTGCCCCAGGCGAACATAGGGCACGCCGTTCGCAAGTCCGACGACCAACGCGTTTCCCGCGTCACGCCTCACGAACAGAGCGCCATTGGCATTCGCTTCCGCGCGGATCCACGCACCGACCGTCATCGCGCCACCCGGGCCCACCTTGAGCGACTCGCTAGCCGGCAGTGCGATGCCGTTCTTGCCATCGAGTTTTGCCGCCTGGCCGATCAGCCCCTCGCCCACTGCCACACCGGCCTGGGCATTGTTGTGATAGGCCGTCGCATCGGTCGGCGCTGCGCCAGACGTCCCGTCGAAGTGATAGACCGCCGTGTAATCCGCGTCGAACGGCGAGGCACTGGTGCTCGCCGCCGCCTTCGCATTACCGTAGTACATCCACAGGTCCTGACGCGCCCCGCCCGCGACCGCCGGTACGTCGACCCACACAAGCGCCATGCCTAGCAACGGATCGAACTGCTCGACCTGGGAGTTAAGGGGCGTCTTGTCGTCAGCGGCGACAAAGCGCAGGTCAGCGCCTTTTTCCTGCACGCCATCGAACTGGAAGTTCCCCGCGTGCAAGCGCACCAGCACGGGCATACGGCCAAGCGGCTCCGCGATATTGGCGCCCTTTGGCGTGGTATCGACCGATACCGGTTTGCGATAGGACCAATCCTGCTGCCACCACGCATTTGCTGCCTGCGGCAGCAAGCTTGCAGCGAGTACCAGGGGAAGAAGGAGTTTACGCATGACGGGGCTCCATCGCGCACCTTGCGGGCGCATTAGAAATTGGCGCGAACATTGAAATTGACCGTGAGAGAGCCGGCCTGAGTACGCTGCGCATCCCGCAGCGGCCAGCCAAAATCGAGCTTGCCCGTGACCGAGCGGTAGAAGCGGATGCTGGTGCCAACACCTGCACCGAGCAGCGTGTAGCTACGGCGCTGTTCGGGTAGCGCATCGCGCAGGCGCAACGTCGCTGCATCAAAGAAGGCGTACATGCGCCACTCGTCTACGCCGGTCCACAGATAGTGCTCGTACGAGGGCGTGCGCACTTCGAGCGTGCCAAGCAGGCCATCGTCACCGGTAGCTTCCGCCGAGAAGTAGCCGCGCACGCTCGTGGCGCCGCCAGCGGCAAACTGCTCGCCCGACACGAGCGGACCCGTGGAGATCTGGGCCGCTCCGCGTGCATAGAGTTGCAAACCGCCCTTCACATTCTGCGTATGCGAACCATCGGCTTTCAGGTACATGAAACTTGGCGAGGCGCGGTAACGCTTGGCGCCAAAAGCCTGGCTGTCGCTCCCAATTCCTGTGCCAGCCACCGCCGAGACGGCAAGGCTGCTTTGCGAGGATTCGCTGAATCGGTAGCCGTTAAACGAGAACGTGATAGGCACGTAGTGGATGGGAACCTCGTTGCTGCTTCCGCCCAGCGAGACTTTTTCCTTGAGGTCCTTGAAGTCGACGCCCAACCCGAGCGATCCGCTCCAATCACCTGTCTGGGGCAGCGCGTAGTTGCCCTGCACGCCAACGGCATAACCCTTGCCAAGCACGCTCGTGCCGCCAACCGTTGCAACGTTGCTGTCCGAGGTATAGCCTGTGGCCTGCACACTGAATGGCGAATTCCGGAACGGCGCCAGGTAACTGAACGACCAGACGCGCGCCTCGCTGAGCGCCTGTGGCGCTCCAAAGAAGGTCACCGATGCCTGATGACCAAGCTGCCAGAGATTGTCGTGACCAAGCGTGGCCGAAGCACGCAACTCGTGCGTATCGATGCTGTGGTCATTGTTAAGCGATGCGCTTGCACTGAGTGGATTGTGGTCCTCCATCTTCAGTTCCACATCCACGGTCTGCGGCAAGGACCCAGGCCGCACCATTGGCACTACGTGCCGGTTCGGCGTCGAGTTCAGCGCTGTCAACTCCTTTTGCGCTGCGTTGAAATCCGGCACACCGCCTTCCGCGAGCGACGGCACGGCATCGCGCACAGCGGCCGGCGAGTAATGCTCGGCGCCAACCACACGCAATCGCCCCACGCGGGTTTCAACCACCTGCAGCAGTACCACGCCGGCGGTCACTCGCTGCTCTGGCAATTCCACCACCACGGACTGAAATCCGCGCTCCTGATAGCGCTTCTCCAGTGCGGCGCGCGCGCCCTCAACATCTTCGACGGAGCGAGCTGGTCCAAGGAATGGCTCGATCGATTCCTCGATCTCGACTTCGTTGAGCACCGTGTTACCGCGTATCACGTACTCCGTGACATCGAAGCGCGCCGGCGCGCCCTTTTTTGCCTGCGCTGTTTGCGCGCTGGCAACACCGGCTTGCGTCAAGACGATGAGCAGCATCGCAGCCATCGACAGGCACGAGCGCTCCCCGATCCCGTGTTTGCGGGACGTTTTCATACCCCACCCTCTTGTTGGTACTGGCGCGTTAGCGCACTGAGGAGACCACGCTGTCAAGCGCTGCCTTGTCCACCGCATTGCCACCTTGCGCACTGACTTTCTGCGCGATGTTCGCCTGCACGGCATCCGCCTCATACTGCTGGCGCATCGTTGCGCGCAGCTGGTCACGCACTTCCGCGAGCGGGCGTAGGCCCGCCTCACGTACCTCCAGTAGCTTCAGCACGTGAAAGCCGTTGGGGGTGCGAATGGGCTCAGAGACTGCTCCAACTTTCATGCCAACTACATTGCTGCGAATCTCGGGCACCATCTCTGCCTCGGACACCCAACCGGTATCCCCGCCGTTGGCGGCCGAGCGCGGCTCCTGCGAACGCGCCTTGGCGATCGCGCCGAAGTCTCCGCTTCGCGCCTGCTTTGCGAGTTCCTCTGCATCCTTGCGCGCCTTGCTCACAGCGGCCTCATCACCGGCGGCGGCAACGAATATCTGTGCCACGTGGAATGTCTTTGGCGCCGTGAGGGCGCGCTTGTTCGCGTCGTAGGCTGCCTGCAGCTCGGCATCGGAGGGATACTGTTGCGGTGCCTGAGAAATGGATTCCAGGTAGCTGCGCATCACCATCTGCTGGCTAGCCTCACGAGCCATCGCCGCCACTTCGGGTCGCTTGGTCCACCCCTTGGACTCCGCTTCGGCAAGCACTGCTTTTTGTGCGAGGCGATTCTGTACTACGCGCTCGAGCATGGGCTTGTCTGCCACCAATCTCTGGCGCGATGACGCATCAAGAGAACGCAGGAACGTCTCCAGTTCATCCTGGGTCACAGTGACATTGCCGCTGCGTGCCACCACTTTTTCGGCAGCCATCGCACTCGGCGCCAACAACATTGCGATTAGCAGACCCGCACTCACACTCGTGCGATACATGAAGGGCAAGACCTTGCGCATTGCGGCGGACCTCCGGTAGCGTATGCTCAACGGCGGTCCTGGCCTTTACCACGGAGCACAACGTTGAAACAGTTTCTTGGATTTGCAATAGCGGCGATTCTTGCGGCGCACGGTGACGTGGTTGTTGCGGAATCTGAGCAGATTGCTGATGTGCAACATTCGGCTTCGTGCGTGAGTGTGGAGGTCAACGGACAGCGTGCACTCGCCATCGATTGCCTCAATGAGAGGCTGGCGCAAGGCATGCATCCAGGCCGTGCACCTGGCGAAGTCACACTCAGCGAGCAGAACGCGCTCAAGCCATCCAATCAGCTCGGGCTCTTCAACTTCGCAGCGACAGCAAACCGAATGGGCAATACGTTCGGGACATCGGTCGACGCACAGCGCCCGCCAGAGCGGCCCACTTTCATACCAGCTTTAGGGCCGCGACGATAACGCGCTTATCCCCTCGGCAGTGGGGGACTCAACGCGGTGACACTGCAAGTGGCCGACCTTGAGCCTGGATGGGTAATGGAAATGGCACAGTTTGCATAGATTGTGTAACGATTCGGACATGTATCTCAAATAGCATCGACCGCGACCTGGCCCAAAGGATCAAACAGGCTTCTCCTCCGGGAGGCAGCTATAGCGTTCACAGGGAAATGCGGGGCCAGGCAGCGCAATACCAGTCCATTCCGCGTCTGCGCCGCCGGTTAGAACCAGAGCGATGTTCACGTCCGATTTTTTTGCCACGGACCCTTCATTACCGCTCGCGGCACGCGCGTTCCATCCATGGACTCCATCCGCCACTGCAGCGTGCCGCTGTAGTCGTTTCGTCTTGATAAAAAGTGGGATAAAAGCAATGACGGAAAACCAATGGGTCATGAACGTTACAAAGTTCAGTTCGAACCCATCCAGAGCACTCGAAGCCGCGCAGGAGCAGCCCGTCCTGGTAATGAAGCACCAACGACCTCATGCATATCTGGTGTCTGCCGCTTGGTGGCGAGAGATCATGACGGTACTTGACGAAAACAAGGCACGCCTGGCAGACCAGGTACCGCGCTCTACGGAGCGCGAAAACGGTTAAATTCGGCGACTGCCCCGGTAATTTAACGACCGGGCAGAGACCAAAGTTTCTGTCATCTATTCAATTGCTCGACGCTCTCGGGTTAATGTCTTAGATTCCAGTCATTTCCTCTTCTTCCCCCCGCTTTTCTTCATCATCACTTTGCGTCCAATGGCCTTTAATTCACGATTTAATGGTCCGAATCCGCATGCGTGATATTTCCATGGCAGAACCTCCCCTCTTTCTGCCATAGTGATGCCGCAGGGCATCGATACCTTGACCGCTCGATCAAGACTGGCCGGGCGCGCAGCAAGCAAGAGCGTGACGGCAATCCGTCCTCGCGAACATGCTGCCACCTCGAATTGCCACACGCAAACTGATTTTCGTCGCCATCGCCCTGCACCTTTGCACACCAGTCTGCGCGGCAGACAGGCAAGTCACGCTCGAATTTGACAATGCCGACATCGCGCAAGTGGCACAGGCTGTCGCCAGCGCAGATGGAAAGTCCGTGCTGGTAGATCCGCGCGTCAAGGGCACGCTGACGCTTGGCTCGGATAAGCCCTTGCCGACGTCAGAGGCGATGCGCATGCTTCAGGCGGCGCTGCGCCTGCAGGGCTATGCGATGGTCGAGGATGGAAATGTGCTCAAGGTCCTCCCCGAGGCTGACGCGAAGCTCCAGGGCATGCCGATCGTAACCGGCGGCGATGGCGCCGCCCGCGGTGGGCAGATCATCACGCGCGTCTTTCGACTTTCGCGCGAATCGGCCAACAACCTGGTACCAGTGCTGCGTCCCCTGATCTCCAACAACAACACGATCAACGCCTACCCGAACAACAACACGATCGTCGTCACCGACTACGCCGACAACGTTAAACGCATTGGCGCGATCATCGCCGCCGTGGACCGTGGCGTTCCCGGTGGCGACGTGGAAGTGCTGCCCCTGGAAAACGCTGTAGCCAGCGACGTGGCCGTACTGCTGCAGCGCATGCTGGATGGCGGCAGCAGTACCAGCGTTGGCGGCAACGCCAGCAGCGGCGGATCTTCAACTGGTGGAGAAAACAGCCTGCGCGTGACGGTGATGGCGGAACCTCGCAGCAATTCGCTACTGATCCGCGCGCCCAGCGCGGAGCGCCTGCAGCAAGCCAAGTCGCTCATCGAACGTCTGGATCGGCCCTCAAAGCGGGCAGGCAATATGTACATGGTACCGCTCAAGAACGCGAGCGCTGTCACACTTGCACAGACCTTGCGAGCCCTGGTTGCAGCCGATGGCACGCTGTCCATGCAACAGGCGGCCGGGGGCCAGTCATCGGGGGCGACGCCAAGCTCGAGCGGCTCGATCAACGCCTCGTACCCTTCGATGCCACCCCTGCCCACCAGTTCCGGCACATCATCCTCCGGACTTGGCGGAAGCAGCAGCGGTTCCTCCACTGGCGGACTCGGCAGTAAAGGCTTTACCACCAATAACAACCAGAATCTCCCTACCACTGGCGGTACCATCCAGGCCGACCCGGCGACCAATTCCCTGCTCATTACCGCTTCCGAGCCGGTATACCGCAACCTGCGCGCACTGATCGACGAGCTCGATACGCGGCGCGCACAGGTGTATGTCGAATCCATGATCGTGGAGATCACGTCCGACAACGCGGCAGAGCTCGGGATCCAGTGGCAGACGCAAAATGGACGCTTCTTTGGCGGCACCAACTTCGGCACCGATGGCCAGAACATCGTCAATATGGGCAATAGCACTGTCCAGGGCGGAGGTATCCTCGCGGGACTCGCATCGAGCCTGCCCGGCGCTGGGGGCCTGAATATTGGCGTGCTGAGCACCAAGCTTGGCCTGAACGCCCTGCTGCGCGCGCTCTCGAAGACCACTGGCGTCAATATTCTCTCCACCCCGAACTTGATGGTGATGGACAACGAGGAAGCTCACATCATCGTTGGCCAGAACCTGCCCTTTGTGACCGGCTCCTATGCGCAGACCGGCTCCTCCGCGTCTGTCACGCCGTTCCAGACGATCGAGCGCCAGGACGTGGGTCTGACGCTTCGCGTGCGCCCGCAGATAACGGACGGCGACAGCATCAAGATGCAGATCTACCAGGAGACCTCGGACGTAATCTCCGCTGGAGGCGTGAACGGCCCGACTACCAACAAGCGTGCTCTCGAAACCTCGGTCATGGCCGACGCGGGCGATATCGTCGTGCTGGGTGGCTTGATGCAGGATGCCTACAACGAGGGCGTGGAGAAGGTGCCCGGCCTTGGCGATATCCCACTCATAGGGGGACTATTCCGCTACGAAAACAAGCAGCGTAAGAAGACCAACTTGATCGTATTCCTGCGCCCCGTGATCGTGCGCACGCCAGAAGCCGCGCGTGGAGTCGTGCTGACACGCTACGACTACATGCGTAACGAAGGCGCCCGTGCCTTGACCGACAACTGGTTCGTGCGCGACGACGACACACCGCAATTGCCCGACGTGTCGCAGGCCACGCCCACACAGCCGCTCGTGCTTGGCAACCGGCGCCCCAAAGTGCCACCACGTGGCCAATCTGACGACAGCGCGCTCACGCTCCCGCCACCGCGCCAGAGCCAAAGTCCGAGCTCTCACGCCAACGGAGAAATCCAATGAACACGCCCGCCCTGCCCCGCGACGTCTCGACCCGGCTCGTGCCCTACGCCTGGGCTCGTGCGGCACGCATGCTGGTGTATTCCCGCGAGAACTCACCTCCGGCGGCCTGGATCTGCACGGAAACCCCGCCCGAAGCCATCGCAGAAGTCACGCGCACCCTAGGCATACACGAATGGGTCAGTGTGCCCGTGGATTACCTGCGCAAGTCGCTCTCCCAGGCATATTCTGGCAACGAAGGGTCCGCAGCACAGGTGGTGGGCGAAGTGGAAGGCGAAGTTGACCTCTCTCGCTTGATGCAGGAACTCCCAGCCGTTGAGGACCTGCTCGAAGCCGAGGACGACGCGCCCGTGATCCGCATGATCAATGCGCTCCTTACCCAGGCAGCCCGTGAGGGGGCGTCCGACATCCACATCGAAGCATTCGAGCAGAGCTCGGTGGTGCGCCTGCGGGTCGATGGAACGATGCGCGACATCGTGCGGCCGCGAAAGGCGCTGCACGGCGCGCTCATTTCGCGCATCAAGATCATGGCCCAGCTCGATATCGCAGAAAAGCGCCTGCCGCAGGACGGCCGTATCACCCTGCGTGTGGCAGGACGCCCCGTCGACGTTCGCGTGTCGACCTTGCCGACCACCCATGGTGAGCGCGCCGTACTGCGACTTTTGGACAAGGATGCCGGTCGCCTCAACCTCGAGCGTCTTGGCATGGGCCGGGTCACGCTCGACCGGTTTGACAAGCTGATTCAGCAGCCACACGGTATTGTGCTTGTAACGGGGCCGACTGGTTCGGGTAAGACCACCACACTCTATGCCGCGCTCTCGCGGCTTGACTCGGACACGACCAACATCATGACGGTCGAGGATCCGGTCGAGTACGACCTAGACGGCATTGGCCAGACGCAGGTCGGCGAGCGGATCGGCATGAGCTTTGCAAAGGCTCTGCGTGCGATATTGCGCCAGGACCCGGACGTAATCATGATCGGTGAAATCCGAGACCTTGAAACAGCGCAGATCGCGGTGCAGGCCTCGCTGACGGGCCACTTGGTACTGGCCACCCTGCACACCAACGATGCTGCATCAGCCGTTACGCGTCTCACGGACATGGGGGTGGAGCCGTATCTCCTCTCTTCATCGCTACTCGGTGTACTTGCGCAGCGGCTGGTGCGGCGGCTATGCCCCGCATGCCGCCGCCATGAGGACGGCCGCTGGTGGCCGGTGGGCTGCGAGCGCTGCGGGCCGACGGGTTTTCAGGGACGCTCCGGCGTATATGAGCTTCTGGTGGTCGATGACGGCGTGCGCCGCCAGATCCATCAACAGGCGTCCGATGCCGACATACGCGCCGCTGCAATTGCCGGCGGCATGCAGACGATGCGCGAAGACGGACAGCGCTGGATCGATGCCGGCGACACGACGCTCGAGGAAGTCATGCGCGTCACCGGCGACTGACTGAGGAGCACTCCATGCCGGCATTCCGGTTCGAAGCCATCGACATGGGCGGCAAGCTTCATCGCGGCGTACTGGATGCCGAAGGTGCCAAAGCTGCGCGCGGCCAGCTGCGCACGCGCGGCCTGACTCCACTGAAGGTGCTCCCGCTGACCGCTGCCAGGAGCACCCAGACGTCGCTCTTTGCCAGCAAGCTGGGCGCCCAGGAGCAAGCGCTCTTCACGCGCCAACTCTCGAGCCTACTAACGGCGGGCCTGCCACTGAACGACGCCCTGTCGGCCCTTGCCGACCAGGCTGAACGCACCTACGTGCGTCACCTGATTGGGGCCATCCGTGCCGATGTCATCGGCGGGCAGTCCTTGTCCAACGCCCTGTCGCAGCATCCGCGCGACTTTCCCGACATCTACCGGGCGCTCGTGTCCGCAGGGGAGCATAGCGGCAAGCTCCGTCTGGTGCTCACGCGGCTAGCCGACTATGTGGAGAGCCGCAATGCACTCACCCAGAAAATCAAACTCGCGTTCACCTATCCCGCTGTGGTGACGGTCGTGGCCTTCGGCATCGTCGTCTTCCTCCTCACCTATGTCGTGCCTCAGGTCGTTGGAGTCTTCACGACCACCAAGCAAAAGCTCCCCATGATCACAGAGGTGATGCTTGCCTGCAGCGATTTCGCGCGCGAGTGGGGCTGGGCGGCAGCCCTTGGTGTGGCGGCACTCGGGTGGGCGATCCGCCGGATCCTGGCCCGGCCTGGTCCGCGCCATCATTGGCATAGCTGGTTGCTGACAGCGCCATTGCTGGGCAAGCTCGTGAGCGGATACAACACCGCGCGCTTTGCCAGTACGCTCGCCATTCTGACCAGCGCAGGGGTGCCGATTCTGCGCGCATTGCAGGCCGCCGGCGAGACATTGAACAACGTGGCGCTGCGCGCAACTGTCGAGGACGCGATATCACGCGTGCGGGAGGGAACGTCGCTTGCGCGGGCGCTGGCCAACGCCAACCAGTTCCCGCCGGTACTCATTCACCTTATTCGCTCCGGCGAGGCCACCGGCAATCTTCCGGAAATGCTTGAGCGTGCCGCTCAGGGTGAGGCGAGCCAGCTCGAGCGGCGGACGCTCTTCATCACGGGTCTGCTGGAGCCGGCCCTTATTCTTGGCATGGGCTTGATGGTGCTGATGATTGTGCTGGCCGTACTCATGCCGATCCTGGAAATCAATCAGATGGTGCGCTAGCACCCCCGCGGGCGGCCTGCCGCGGCACGTTGCTCACAAGCGCACGGCCGGGGGAGGTCGCGTCCGTGAATTTGAGCGCCCGCATCGATACTGGCGCCATTGTCACCTCCTGTTCGACCCCGTTCCGTGAGAGCACGATGGCCCGCGGACGCAACGCGGTAAGCACCACACCAGGCAAAACCTCCTTGCCTACACGCACAAGCCGCGCCGTGCCACCGTCGATGCTCAGTACAGCCGCACCTTCGTTGCTGCCCACTGCCTGTACGACACCACCCACCGTCACGCGGGGCCCAGCCTTTGCGGGCGTTGCCCCGAAGAGTGTGGCGCCCTCCCCCGTTTGAGCCGGCGTGCCCGCCGCGACTGACGGCGCAGCCGCAGCCGCCGGCACCGAAGCCATACGCACGGCGCGCCAGCCCACAACTGCTACGCAGGCCACGGCTGCCGCCACGGTCACAAGCTGCACCGGGCTGGGATAGCGCAGCGAGATCGGGTTGCGCATAGATGCTCTCCGGTCATGAAGAATCGATGTCAAAAACCGCTCAGGAAATGTCACTGCGCTGCCGCCTGCCCTGCAGAGAATCATTGGGGCGGCTCCATAACGCGCGGCATCATTGCCAAGCGTTGTACCGTGCTTCGATGACATCTTTCTTTCGGAGAATGGGCATGAACAGAGTATGCGCGGCGCGCAGTCGATTCACCCGGGGCTTTACACTCATCGAGATCATGGTGGTCATCGTGATTCTCGGGGTGCTGGCGGCGCTGGTGGTACCCAAGATCATGAGCCGACCTGACGAGGCCCGCATCGTTGCGGCCCGCCAGGACATTTCCTCGATTCTCCAGGCACTCAAGCTCTACCGGCTCGACAACAGCCGCTACCCCACCACTGAGCAGGGCCTTGCCGCGCTCGTCAGCAAGCCCAGCGTAGAGCCCGTACCCAATAACTGGAAGGGTGGCGGCTACCTGGAAAAGCTGCCCAAGGACCCCTGGGGCCATCCCTATCAGTACCTGAACCCCGGCGTGCACGGTGAAGTCGATATATTCAGCCTCGGTGTGGACGGCCAGCCTGGCGGGAGCGGCAATGATGCGGACATCGGCAACTGGGAATAGGTCGGGCAGGCGAATCAGGCGGAGTATGTGGACCAGGCGCCCGCCTGGTTTCACGCTACTCGAGATGCTGGTGGTCATTGTCATCATCGGCGTCATCTGTGGCATGGTAGCCGTCAACGCGCAGCCAAGTCCCCGCCAGTTGCTCGCTCAGCAGGCGCAACGACTGATCTGGCAGCTACAGGGCGCCCATGACGAGGCGCGCCTGCGCGGCGCGCCCATCGCCTGGGAAGCAAATGCGCAGACCTGGCGATTCCTGATTCTCGAGGGCGGGCGGTGGCTCCCGCTTCGCGACGACACACTGACACCGGGCAGTTGGGGAGCACCGCTCGGTGCCTTGCAGGTAGCCCAGTCAGGCGCACCGCCTCAGCGCGGCGCCGCTCGCATTGTGCTCGGGCGTGAAGCCGTGGAGCCGACGCTCGATATCCTTCTGCAACGCGATGGCGCCACCGCGCGCATCGTCACGCTCGCGCCAGGCCGCTATGTCGTCCAATGACAAGGCAGGATTCACCATGATCGAAGTGCTCGTGGCACTGGTGATTGTTGCCGTCGCGCTTGGCGCGTGCATGCGCGCGGCCGGGATGATGGCCGATAGCAGCGATGGTCTGCGCGCACGCACGGTGGCCGGCTGGAGCGCGGCGAACCGGCTTGCGGAACTGCGCCTGGCTGCGACGCGCCCTGCCATTGGCTCCCGCCGCTTTGCCTGCAATCAGGGAATCGTCGCGCTCGTCTGCGAAGAGTCCGTGATGACCACAAGCCAGGCACGACTGCTGCTCGTGACGGTGGCGGTATATAGCGCCAATGATGCCGGCACGCGGCTCGCGCAGCTTGCTCAGGTGATGCAGAAATGAAGCACCGCGGCTTCACGCTCATTGAAATGGTGATCGCGGTGGCCCTGCTGGCCATCGTGGCGATGATGTCATATCGGGCACTGACCGGCATCATCCGTGGCCAGCAAGGTGTGATCGACGCGATGGCGGACTTGCGCGAGACCGACCGGCTGTTCGACCAGCTTGCCATTGATCTTGCAGACGCCGTGCCCGACACCGATCTCGGTGCCCACGCCATTGCTTTCGATAGCACGCAGATTCGCATCGTGCGCACCGCCAACACCCCGGGTGGCCCCCCTCGATGGCAGGTGGTGCGCTATCGCAGTGCTGAGGGCGTGCTATGGCGCGAGTTGTCGGCGCCGCTTTCAAGCCGCCCCCAGGCACGCGCGGCCTTGTTCGCAGCCCCTGCGCAGCGCCAGGCGCTCGTCGGGCGTGCGGCAGCCATGCAGGTGCGCGGATGGGTCAATGACAACGGCAAGCGTGGCTGGGCATCGACCGACGGCGAGCGCAAGCCACCCGCTGTACCCGCGGGCACCGCGCCGACCTTGCCACAAAACGCCGTCGGTGGAATCGAGATCGTCGTGCTGACGGGCTCTCCGCCAAACGCGTACCGCCGCGTCCTTACCAGCAGTAGCCCTTGATCCGTGAGCGGAACATGACCAGGAACCAGTTTTCACGCTGCTATGCGCGGCTGCCCGCCAGACCCACACAGGCCTCCAACGCTACAGACTCGCCTCTCACGATCAGCTACGCCGTAGCCAACGAGACGGGCGAAATCGTCCGCTCGGGCGATTGCCTCCCCTTGGAGCTTCCCGCGGCGCAGCAAGCCATCGTGCTCGCTGACGCTCGCGATGTGCTGCTGGTGCGGCTACCCATACCAGCCGTTGACGGTGCCAGGCTGCGCGAGGCGCTACCTGGACTGCTGGAAGAGCGCCTTCTTGCCAACGCCGAGGACAGCCATATCGCCGTACTCAAGCGCCACGAGAACGGCGAAGCCACCCTTGCCGCCATCGACCGGGCGTGGCTAGCCAGCTGCCTGGCGAGCTTTGACAAGCGTCGCCTGCGCGTCGTACCTGCAGCACTGTGTGTACCCCTCGGCGAAGGCACTGCCGCAGCGGTCATTGAACCCATCATGGACGCTTCGGCCGGTCACCAGGACCTCAGGCGCCTGACCGTACGCACTTCTACCGACACCGGTTTTGGTATTGCCATGTCAGCCGACGCTGTACCCGCGTGGCTCGCGGCACATGTGCCAGACGCCACCGTCCACGGAGACGATGCCGGCTGGGCACTCTGGGCGGCTGGGGCCGACGCGCTGGGAAATATCGACATGTGCCAGTTCGAACTGCGCCACAGCGCGCGCCGCGCCACTGAAAGCGGCCCGGCACGCTGGCGCTGGCCTGTCGGGCTCGCCGCATGCGCCATCGCGCTGGCCGTCGCAGGGATCAATGCGCATTGGTGGTGGCTTGCTCACCGGCAGTCGGGGCTCCATGACCAGATGGAATCCCTGGTTCGCACGGCTTTTCCCCGCGTCGGCCCCATTGTCGATGCCCCAAAGCAGATGCAGCAGCAACTCGACCAGCTCGCTCGCAGCCGAGGCCTTCCCGTCGCAGGCGACCTTGACGACCTGACCGGCCGCTTTGCACATGCGCTTGGTCCCATCCCCAAAGATGCCGTCACCGAAATCACCTATCGTGAGCGGACCTTACAGGCCCGCTTCGCCGATACGGCCACAATCGACAGCGATGCGCTACGCCAGAGGTTACGCGAGACTGGTCTCACAGCGCGCTTCGAGTCCGGCCAATGGACGATGAGGATTGCATCATGAACACGCTCACCCGACTTCACGAGACCTGGCAAGCCATGCCCCTGCGGGATCGCCGCGCACTCTTGCTTTGCGGCGCTGTCCTCCTGGCGGTGAGCGGCTGGTTTGCCGGCTGGGCGCCCGCCTCGCAAGCTGTCGCACGAATCGAGCGAGAGCTCCCTGGCGAAAAGACTGAGCTTGATCGCCTCGAGGCGCTGGCGAAAACGGCAGCGACGCTTGCCAGGCAACCCAGCCCCACGCTACTCGACGATGCCGCCCTTCGCGCCGACGCGCAGCGCTCTCTGGAGGCTGCAGGCATAGGCGCCGCCAAGATCGAGGTAGCCAACGGCGTGCTTCGGGTGCAGGTCGAAAAGGTATCGTTTCACGCGTGGATGCAGTGGCTTGCCGACATGCGCAAGCGCCAGGCAATGGCCGTCATCTCCATGGAGGCGCGCAGGCAGGGCGCCGTTGGCGCCGCCAGCACTGTCGGCACTGCGGGCGAAGTTTCCGCCAGCGCCGAGCTGCAACGCTAGCGCGGCGGTGCCTGCCAGCGACGCAGCACGTCGGCGATCGTGCGTGCGTACTTGTCACGCAAGGCGGGAGTCTCCGAATGGTAGGCGCCAACGGCCTCCCAAGTATTGCCATACTTGGCCATCTTGCGCCTCAGGTGCCAGGCGCCTACGTAGACGCTCGCGCAGCCGTTCCGTAATGTGCTCTCGTTGACCCCGTAACGCTTCAACTCCGCCAGATGGACCGAGTTGATCTGCATGAGGCCAATATCGATGGTCTGGTTTTCGTTTCGATGCTCGGCGTCCGCCCGGAATCGCGACTCGTGCCAGGCAATCGCGCGCAGGATCATTGGGTGCACGCCATGGTAGGTGGCTGCATCGTCGAAGCAGTCAGCCATGGATGCCGCGGGCAGGAAAGCTAGCCAGACAGCCAGGCTGGTACGCACAGCGTTGCTTAGTCGGCCCATGGCACCTCCGGCTCGCGCAACCACACCACACTCGTACGCAGGCTCACGCCAATACCATCGCGCTGGATCAATGCCTCCACCCGCCGCACCGCGCGCCCGTTCCTGATCTCACCATGCACCAGAAAATACTGGCTGCGTGCTTCCACCAACAGGCCCTGCGCCTCCGGTAGCGCCGGCGCGATGGCCTTCAACCGCAGCTCCAGGTCGCCTGCGCTACGAAACCAAGCGCGCTCCCTATCCGCGACCAGCGCGCGTGCCTGCGACACCGTGATCCCCGGGATCGACGCGGCCAGGACCTCTGGCCCCGCCGTATTCATGTTGACGGACGTAGGGGCTGGCAGCACCACCACGTAGGGCGTCAACCGCTCGACCGTCTCGCGCGAATAGCCTGGTACCGCCAGCAGCCCAGCAACGTCCGCGATCGGCAGCGGCCCGTCCGGCTGGAGACTGCGCAGCATGTAGTCCGCCGTGGGCCCCGCTAGCGCGCTGTCAATGCCAAGCGATCCAAGCAGGCGACGATAGAGCGCCGTGCCGCTGGCACGTACGCCGGCAGGTTTGCCGCCTTCGGACGCAGTGACCAGCGTCATCAGGTTGAAACGCGCCTGCGCGTCCTCGATCGCCGCGCTGATCAACGGGTCTTGTCCATTTTGCTCAAAGGTTGCTCGTCGAAGTACCTGCCCACCGACCCATGTAGATAACAGCGCCTGCGGACGGGCGCGCGCCCAGCGTTGCTGCAGATGATCCACCGCCGACTCACGCGCGCTTTCCACCAGTTCCGTCACCGCCCAATCCACAACGGTGCCCCGCAGCGCATCGGCCTGTGCACGTAGGCGGCGCGCTTCCAGCGCGCGTGTGGCGGTCTGCTGCTGCACGAACATGGTGGTCACCAGCGTCACGCAGAGCGCCACTACCAGCAGGGCAGTGACCACTGCAGCGCCGCGCTGCGAGCCGCGCGGCGGTCTCACGTGCCGCTCCCTGACATCCAGTCCCAGCAGTCCTGCACGTCGGCCGCGCTCACCAGCGGCATGGGCCGGTCGAGGTAACCGGGGTCGAGTCTGACCTCGTCCAACTGAAACAGATGCGTCTGCATCGGGAATCGCGACATACGCGGCCGCGCATAGTGGGCGCGGAACAGCCGTGGCGCGTGCTCGTGCTTGCGATGAAGGTCGGCCACGTCGCGCACGGTGGCGTCGAACCAGAAGCGTACCGAACTTCCTCCGCGGCGATAGCCACGCTCACCGGGAAGATAGCCGGCCATCGCCAGCAAGATGTAGGGCACGTAGGCAAGGTTTAGTGCCGGAATAGACCAAAGTTGCCGTTGCGTAGCCAACTCCGCCAGCGCGAGGAAGCGAGTAATGTTCATCGATGGCGCGAGGGCCGCGTCGCGCATCAACCCGTAGTGCCATTGCCAGCGTGCAAAGTACGCGGCGCGTTGAAGGCGCGCCAGCGTAGGCTGCGCGGTGACTGTCACGGCGATATCGTCCGGCAGCTCGCCATAGCGCACCAGCGGGCAGCGTGCGCGTGTCCGCGTTCGGTGGCTGAAGCGCGGCGGGATACGCATGCTGTTCGCGCCAATCAACAACAGCACCTCGTGGCAAAGCGGGCAACGGGCGTGCGGCGCCCGCTCGCCAAATACTGCCACGCCAAACTCGGACAGATATTCCTGTACGGTCATCATGCGTGATTCAATCGGATGCAAAGCTATGTTCATCTGTGGACCTCTTGAGTTCGAGAGTTCCCACAGTGCTCCCCTGGTCCGGCACACCGCGCTGCGTCGATGATCCGCGCGAACCATGCCGTCATCGGGTCTTGCCGACCCGACGAACCTTCGCGGCAATGGCGGCGTCTATGTCATAGATCGCGTTATGCATGCCGCAACAAAGGCGGCATCAGAAGATTACGAAGGATTATTTGCGCTACCGTGATCAAATCTGCGAATATCGCGTCACGCACGAGACCCGGTTTCATCATAATCACGCGCCAACCACGCGTTCCCATGCAGCCTTCCGTCGCAAGCTCCCACCTCATGCTCGAACAGTGTCCCGCGCCCTGCGGAACATAACGAAACTGCATGAGCCGCTACGCTCATTTCTTCACGATTGCTTCCTGTCGTCTTCATTCCGAATGCCGAGAATTCGGTTGCGGACTTCGGGACCCTTTCACGTTTTCCATCCGAAGTTCGCAGGAAGAGAAGTCATGCGTCGATTCATCCATGCGAATCACCCTAACTTTGGGAGTAGTACTGTGAACGTGAAGCAAGCACTGATCAAGGCGGCCTGCCTGGCCGTCGCCCTGGGTTCCTCGGCCGCCATGGCCCAAACCGTGGTTGGCGGCGGCGCGTCGCTGCCCGAATACCTGTACCAGTCGGAAAAAACCGACTTCCCGGCCGACTACTCGTACGCAGTGACGGGTAGCGGCGTGGGCAAGACGTCCCTGCTGACCAACAGCCCGACGGCCTTCAACCAGGCCTTCACCCCGAATCGCACCGACACCGTTGTGCATTTCGCCGGCAGCGACTCCGTTCTGTCGGATTCGGAAATCAACACCTTCAACACCAACCGCTCCGCCTCGGAAGGCGGGCTGATCCAGATGCCTTCGGTCGGCACGGCCGTCGGCATCCCGTTCAAGGTGTCCGGCGTGTCCAGCCTGACCCTGACCACGAACCAGCTCTGCAGCATCTTCTCGGGCAAGTTCAAGAAGTGGAACGAGGTCAACGTTGGCTACCCGGCGACTGACATCAACGTGGCCTTCCGCAGCGACAGCAGCGGTACGACGGAAATCTTCACGCGCCATCTGGCTTCCGTCTGCAGCGTTGCCTCCGGAAATTCGCAGATCACATTCCCGGTGACCACGCGCTACTCCGACGTGGTGGCGCTGATGCCCGCTGCCGACCAGGCTCGTTTCCAGGGCGCCAACCTGAGCGCCGGCGTGCGGGATGCTGTCGATGCCGGTACTTCGGTGATCGGCTACCTGAGCCCGGACTACATCAACACTACCTTGGCTCCTAGCTCGGCCGTAGCAACGAAGAACCTGACGGCGGCGTTCCTCCGCAACAAGAACAGCAGCACGAACTACCAGCCGACCGCCGCGAATACGACGCTGGCTCTGAACAGCCTCGCACTCGGCACCGACCTGTCGAAGCCGCAAAGCTGGGCACCGACCGCGGCTGACCCGGCCTCGGGCTATCCGATCTCGGGCCTGACGTTCCTGGACCACGTGCAGTGCTATAGCAACGCCACGGTGCAAAGCAAGATCCTGGCGTTCCTGGGTCGCCACTACACGTATAGCGGTGTCAACGACAACACGAACCGCATCGAAGGCAATGGTTTCGCCAAGCTGCCGACGGCCATCGCCGATAGCATCCGCAACAAACTGCTCGACAACGTCGGTGGCCTGAACCTGAACATCGGCAACGCCACCGCCTGCTCGGGCAAGGCTGGCCGCTGATTCAGCATCACGACGTCAGCCGTCAGCGCTGAGCTGGCGGCATCAGACGGCCCGGGTTGCTCCGGGCCGTTTTTCACTTCTATTGGACTAACATTGTGAATGTGAAGCAACCCTTGATCAAGGCGACCTGCTTGGCCATCGCCTTGAGCTCATCAGTCGCCATGGGGCAAACCGTGATTGGCGGTGGCACCTCGACGACCGAGATCCTCTACCACGCGGAATTCACCAGTTTCCCGGCCGACTATTGGTATCGCGTGACAGACAGCGACACCGCAAAAATCTCTTTGCTGAACAACGATTCGACGAATATCAGCCGGCAACATCCCCGATCCTTTGGGACACCGCCGTACACTATATCGGCAGCGACTCCGTTCTAACCACGTCGGAAATCAACAACTTCAACGTCAACCGCTCGGTTACCGAAGGCAATCTGATCCAGATGCCTTCGGTAGGAACGGCCGTCGGGATCCCTTTCAACGTGTCGGGCGTTTCCAACTTGGTCTTGACTACGAACCAACTCTGCAGCATTTTCTCGGGCAAATTTAAAACATGGAACGAGGTCCACGTCGCTTTCCCGGCAACAAGCATCAACGTGATCTTTCGCAGCGACAGTAACTGCACGACGGAGATTTTCACGCGCCATCTGGCATCCGTCTGCAGCATTGCATCGGGCAATTCGCAGATCACATTCCCGGTGACCACGCGCTACTCCGACGTGGTAGCGACGATACCAGCCGCAGATAAGTACCGCTTCCGTGGCGTCGACGCGAGCTACGGTATGCGTGAAGCCGTCGCAGCCAGTACAAACGTCATCGGCTACCTGAGTCCAGATTTCATCAACCTTACTCTGGCACCAAGCTCGCCTGCGGCGACGACGAACCTGAAGGCCGCCGCTCTGCGCAACAAGAACAACAACGTTGTCTATGCCCCGACCGCAGCGAACACGGCCACAGCCTTGGGCGGCCTCACGCTTGGCAGCGACCTGTCGAGGCCAGACAGCTGGGCACCGACCGCCGCCGACCCGGCTTCGGGCTACCCGATCTCCGGCCTGACGTTCCTGGACCACGTGCAGTGCTACAGCAATGCCACGGTGCGCAACAAGATCCTAGCGTTCCTAGACCGCCACTACACGTATAGCGGTGTCAACGATAACACGGCCAACATCGAAGGCAATGGTTTCGCCAAGCTGCCGACGGCCATCGTCGATAGCATCCGCAAAAAGCTGCTCGACAACGTCGATGGCATGAACCTGAACATCGGCAACGCCACCGCCTGCTCGGGCAAGGCTGGCCGCTGATCTTTCAAGAAAAAAGACATCCCGAAAATGCCTACGCTCTCCCGCTGGGCGGGAGAGCGTCTATACCAAGCAGCTGATTGTCTGTCGGGAAGGCGCGTCACTTCGCAGGCCCCACCACCCTCTCTCCCAGAGAGGGAGAGAGAGACAATCACCGGAGATGTACAGGTATCGCCGGTTCGCTCAAGCCTTAGGCGGCGGCCTCGACCATCCGAAGCTCGGGCTCCCACCACGACACCATCTGCATGACCACTGCCACTTCGACCATCACCGGCCCGTCCGCGGGCGGCAGCGAAAGCCGTGCCTGCCCATTCGTCCAGCGCCATGGCACCGAACCTTGTGTCTCCAGCGGATGGAAGCCTTCGACAAGGGCCTCACCATCGAGCGCCAACGGCTGCCCGTCCACCTTCACTTCGCTCACGCATACGCCCAGCTTGCGATCGTCCTGCTGGTCCGCGAACATCTGGGCCAGCACACCGCCGCGCGACGCGAGAAGAATCTGCCTCGTGCCGGCCGGCAGCAGGAACCAGCTTCGCTGCCCTTGCCGATGCAGAACCTGCACGCGCGCGCCATCAGCCAGCAGACACAGCCCGGCATCTTCTTCGCGCCGGTATCCCAGCGCTACCACGCGGTCCAGCAGTTGCTGACGCACGTCGGTAAGTTGCGGACCGGCCATCACGCACGGCGCGCAGGCATTTTCCCAACTCTGCGGGTCCAGCCTGCCATGCAGCGCCACATGCTCGCCGGCATTGGCAAAGCTGTGACGGTTGCCGTCGTCCAGGTAGCTTTCGCAGGCGAGGTTTTCCGCCAGCAGCACGTCGTGGCTGTCCAGCTCGATGTGGTAGTAGTGAATGCGCTCGACCGCTTCCTGCACGATGGTCGCGCCGTTCACGAGGCAGCCTGCAGGGATCAGCACGCCCGCCACATAAACAGCGTGACCGGGAGACACCAGCAGGTCGCGCGCCGGCTGGTGATCGCCGAACGCGCCGGCACGGATGCGGATGGGCTGCACCGCCCACGGACGCGGGTGACGGGCGCAATGGACTTCGCTGTGGCCGATCCAGCGAATCTGTCGTTGCGTGCCAGCGATGGTAATCACTGCGTCGCCAACTTGCAGGTCCTCCACCGCGACTTCACCACGCGCCGTGCGGATCAGCGTGCCGGCGGCAAAGCAAGGAGCTTCCACCAGACCAAACGGCGCCGTGCCTGTGGAGTCGAAGTAGGAGTTCGTCAGAACTGGATTCCCGCCACCAGATGCATAGAGATCCTCCGTACTAATGACGTAGTAGGTGCCGAATCCATCCATTTTCAGCAACACGGAATCGGCGTTGTACGCTTCCACGACAACGTTGCCGAATTGCATCTGACCAGGAAAACTGTAGTCCGGCAGCGAGCCAAGAACATCATGGTCCTTGCTGCCGAACTTTACGGCATAAGTGCCATCGCCATTGGCCGTCACAAACATTGTGACGTTCGACCAAACCTGGCTGGGATTGTAAGTCCCCTCTGGATCGACGTAATCCACGTTGTACGTCCCATCGCCCAGTGGTACGAGCCCCCCCCACGTCGCATCTGCCAAATTATTGCCTTTGCCAAGGTTCATTCCATTTAGCAGAGTCAAATCAAGATCCACAGCCATTTCCACTCCCGTCGTTAAACTTCAATTGATTGCCGCAGGGCACGTTCCTCGATGCCCTGTCATGCATTCACCCGGCTGATACACCCGGATACCACCGCCTTACTGCCCTTCCTCGCCAAACCCAAGCACCTGCACCGAGACCACGGAAGACTTGCGATCCCTGCCATTCGCTGCCTGCTGCCGTGCCAGGTCGTCCGCAGCCTGCGTCACGGCGCTAGCCGCAGCGCTGGCTGAAGTCAGCGCGCCTACGTTCACACTGGCCAGCGCCGGCAAGCCCGTGGCCTTTCCCTGCACCTGGATATTCGCGGCGTTGACCACCTGGAGCGCGGCCAGATTGACGTTACCCGAAACGCGGATGCCCGCCTCGCCCGCGTCGATGGTGCCCAGCGGCGCAATCAGGTCGATGTCGCCGGGTGGCACTTCTGCGATCGGGTTGAGCGTTGCGATACCCGCGCCGCTGCTTGGCACCGTGGGCGAGAGCGTGACGTTGCCCATGTCGTCATAAAGTCGGCGGGGTGGCGTGAACACCACCGTGGTCCTGGCCCCCCTGCCCGCATTGATGTCACCCGTGGCGGACCACGCAAAGATGTCGCCGCCAAAGGTCGTGAAAACCCGCGACAGCCCCAGCAGGACACTGCCTTGCGAGTACATGCGGATATCACCTGAACCCTGTGTCAGCAGACCGGACGAGGCTGGCGGCACCTTGCCTTCCAGCCCGATCAGCGTGCGCCCCCCGGGCGTCAGCGTCTCGATGTTGCCC
>Ga0137300_1015_pt1 | contig 95062 bp, 102 predicted proteins | sample RamsorwD2O_NANAE_FD_97190 | JGI IMG/M metagenome (GOLD analysis project Ga0137300, IMG submission 97190) | Mouse cecal microbial communities from Vienna, Austria - N-Acetylneuraminic acid amended with D2O_NANAE | ecosystem: Host-associated > Mammals > Digestive system > Large intestine > Cecum... | reverse complement strand
ATGCCAAGACTATGGTCCACGGCGTGGTCCCTAGGCCTCACGAGTAGTTCTCAGGCGACCAGCACGCGAAAGCTGTACCTCCAGCATCTGGACAGCTTTTATCGGTACTGTGACGAACGCTTCGGTGCCGACGCCTTCGACGAGGGTATGAGCACTCGGGACGCTGAGGGCGTGATGCTCATGGTGGAGTCGTTCTATCTAACGACAACCTCCGACCCGGCCTACAACACGACTGATGTTCAGCGGTGGGGCGTAGTCAGAGCATTCGTGCAATCGCTGGCCAAACGCTTAGCGCCTAGTAACCCAGAGTGGGCCGCAGCTGCTTCTATGCTGGCAGCCATGGGCAGGATGCGCGCCCCCCGTCTCGGTGGCTTCCGCTTCATTCGTGCGCTGCCGAAAACAACGCTGCTGGACCTCCTTGAGGTAGCGCATCCCAGCTCGCCTCGAAATCCTTTCAAGGGGTATCAAACGCGCGTGCGGAACTGGCTCATCGTCAACCTAATGCTGCTGGCTGGGCTCCGTCGTGGCGAAGCACTGCTGTTGGCCTGTGACTCCTTGAAGGAAGACGTGGACCCGGAGTCAGGAGAGGTGGTTCGTTGGCTTGACATCACCACGGTGTTCGAGAACGATCCGAGGTCGACCACGCCACGCATCAAAACTCTGGAATCCCACAGGCAAATTCCGGTGTCAGAGGACTTAGCTCTGCTCTACCAGCACTTCGCCGCCGAGCATCGACCTACCGATGCCGGACATGGTTTCCTACTGACCACCAAGGCGGGGGCCCCGCTCTCTGCCGAGGCACTAAGTAAGGTCTTCAGGAAACTGACGGATGCCCTGGCACCCGAGGCAATCCAAAGCCTCTTCGATAGATCTGGCGGCAAGACGAACATTTCGCCTCACGACCTGCGACACACCTGCGCCACGGCCAGATACACGATGTTTATGGAGCTGAACCCCGACCGCGAGTTGGCAATCCAACGGATGCGGGCGTTCTTCGGATGGTCAGCGAGGTCAGCCATGCCTGAGCACTACGCACGTGCGGCGATTCAGGACGACTTGATGCAAGCATGGAACACACTGTTTGCTGAAAAGACTAGTCTTATGCGGGGGATTTCTGCGTGAACCACGCCATTGAAATCGCCCTCCCGCAACCTCAGTCCGAGCATGGTGGGAAATCTCCCTTGGACTGGAAGTGGCCCGCTGCCCCCGCGTTGATGACCCTTTTCGACAAGTATTCCGGACGGGAGTCGGTGGTGAGGTTGGCGGACCGTCACTGGGAGGTCTTTGCAGCTGGCAGCACGGTACGGCTGGAGTTCGCCGAGGGTCAAGTTGGCGAATTACAGCGAGCGCTTGTTCTGCTGACACGACGGGCGTCCTCCCCAGCACCATTCCGGACCTTCGCCAACGTCCTCATAGCCAAATGGCCAGCCATCTTGGAACTGCTCGCTACCCCTGCGGAAAAGCTGCGAGAGACCTGGACCACTGTGCTGAGCCACCCGCTGGAGACGAACGTCGCGAAGGCCGTGTTGAAGCTAGCTTGCAAGGCTGGCGCCGGCCACTGGCGAGCAGTTCACATGCCTCTCGTGAAGAGCTTGGACACCTTCGTGAAGGAAGGCCTCCGGCAGAACAAGCGAAGCATAGGCAAGAGAGAGCGTGTGGCTTCCGTTGACGCCCAGGCAGCTATTGTTCGAGTTCTGGATGCGGCGGCGAGCGAGGACGACTTGACCGACAGACAGGTGGAGGGCGCTGTCGCACTGCTTATCACCTACCAACACGGTATGCGACCAGTTCAGGCGCTGTGCCTCGACGTGACGCATGTCCGCTTCTTCCGTGATGCAAGCGACGACCTTGCTTGCGTGCTCTCGTTCCATGCTGCAAAGCAAACACCAGGCAACGAATTCGAGTTGCTACGCCAAGTCAAACCGGAGTGGGTTCCGCTCGTCGCGAGGCTGCACGCGACGGCGCTCGCTCACGGGCGGCTGCGGCTATTCAACGCAACCGGACCAATTACCTTCTGGGACAGGGCAGTGGTTCTCTGTAAGCGGTTCTCCGTGCAACTGGACAGCACGGCGCGCTCGCTCCGTCACACCGGGGCGCAAACGCTCGCCGATGCGGGGCATGATAGGGCTAGCATCCAAGCGTTCCTCGGCCACAAGAGCGCAGAGGCCGCGTCGCACTACATCCGGGCAAGCTTCAAGCAAGCCGAGCTCATCAACACGGCGCTCGGTGCGTCGAAACTCTACAACAGCCTCTTGGACATATCGACCGGCAGTTTCGTCTCAGCCGACGAGATACAGCTGGCTCCTGAGGACCAGCAGATTGGCGCTGTGGTGGGGTATCGGCTGGTTGCTGGCGTGGGACTGTGCAAAGCGGGTCAGAGCAGCTGCGCCTACAACCCGGTGACGTCTTGCTATGGCTGTCCGAAGTTCATGCCATCCCTAGACCGGGAATCCCACGTCGAAGCTATCGAAGGGATGCGCGACCAAGTCCGCCTGTACCTAAAGCAGGGAATCTCCGATGAGACGCCGGCCTACCGGCAACTCACGCGCGCGCTGGCGGGGGCGCAGCAGGCGTTAACCCTGATTGATGACCGACCCAAGAACCACGGATGACCATCCACATCCTCTCGCCTCAACTGACGCCACCGCCGCAGGCCTATCTGAGCTTCATCGACCGGATGCGTCGTGTCGCTTCATCGCACGGACTTGACTGGCACATCGAACTCGACAGCAACGGCGCCGCCACGTCTAACACGGACTGGGACTTACGCAAGTTGAACAAAAGCCATGACCTCCACGTCCCTGGAAGTTGTGGCTTTGCGGTGTCGCGCGACCTGACCGCGATGGCGGCCTCAACTGGATGGCACCCCAGCCAATTGCCGGAAGGCGCGGTGCTCGGTGAAGACGTGCAGGACTTCATCAAAGCCCTAATCGTCGAGCACTGCAGCAGCGGCCGCTCGACCGGCGACACACAACAAATAGCCAGAGCTGCTCGTCGCCTCTTCTCTCTGGTTCGATGCCCGCCGTGGGAGCTTTCACGTGAAAACTTTGACGCCGTCTTGGGCCTTAAGGCCTGGTCCGACAAGCCGGCGCGCGACTTCTCAACGGTCGCGAGGTACATCGACGAGAACCTCATCTCCGTTCATTGCCCAGTCCGCCCGGAACTAAAAAGGAAGGAGTCGTCAGCGTTGCTCGGCTCGCTGCAGGAACGCCAGCACGCCGAGAAGCTACCGGACCTTTCCGCGCTACTTGAACTGACGCGAATCGTCTTCCAGGAGACGCCCCAGACCTACATGGACGCAGTTCGCTTCGGTGTCGTGAAACTGGCTCTGTTCACGGGACTGCGAATCGAGGAGGTGCTGACGATACCCGCCGACTGCTTGGTTTGGGATGAACACCTCGACATAGTCACCGGCCGCCCGGCCGGAACGGTGGGCGGCGTCTCACGCTCCTTGCGACTGCACTATTACGCCGAGAAGCACATCGACGGCGCCCCAAATCTGCTTGTTGAGGCACACCAGCATGTGCCCGCGATGTTCGAAGATGTTGTGGTCTCAACGGTCACTGAGATGGTAGAGATTGTCGGCCCCGTCCGAGAGCTGCTGCGCCTGCAACAGCAGAACCCCAGCCGATTTCCTGACTCGGATTGCCGGATTTTTCGTACCTCCTCCGGGAGGCCAGTTTGGACTAGCGACCGCCTATTTCTGAGCCTGGGGCGGAGCACGGCAGGACGAACTTACCCGCTCCAGCTTCCCCTTCAAGAGGACACAGAAATCAAGCCGATGCTGTACCCGGGAATGCTCATCGCGCTAGGACGTCATGCAGGCCGGTCGATGTTCAGTGTGTACGGACGGTCGCCTGAGTCGAAGTTGATGTCAATCAAGCCGCACAGTCTTCGGCATCTCATGAACACAGAGATGTTCCGTAAGAATGTGCCTGACACCATCATTACGCACCAGTTCGGTCGACGGACCGTCGCTCAGAGCTACGAGTATGACCATCGCAACCTCGCAGAGAAGTTGAGCTTCGTCAAACTGCCGCCTGCAGCGTCCAAGGTCCTTCCCGCAGGAAGCGCCAAGGAATTGGTGGGCAAGATGGTCGTCAGTGGTATGGCGCTGCAAAGCCATTTGGGGCAATCGTTTAAGCGCATCCAGCACGAGAGCGGTGATGAAGCAGCCTTCATCTACTTGGCGGCCAACGCAGATGGCTTCCACGTCACGCCGTACGGTTTCTGCACCAACAGCTTCTCTGTCAATCCCTGCACTCGACACCTCAAGTGCTTCGACCAGTGCAAGCACTTTACGGCCAGCGGGGTCGCTGAGCACCGGGTGACTCTTGAAGACCTTCGCTCGAAGCTCGTGGCGATGCGGGACGCGGCTCGTTGCAAGCCGGCCACCACCGTGGGGCGCAAGAACCAGATTGCCCATGCCGAGCGGCTGATTGCTGGTGTGTCGGCTGCGCTTCACGCCCAACCGAACCAATCCGTCTTCGCAGACTGTGCATAAGCAGCTTTCGTGATGCCGAAAGCGTGGGGATTTGAGCAAGAACGGTGATGGACGCTGGAGGGGTTCCCTCAGGGAGCGTGCATGCACGCGCCTGAGGGAAGATGTCGCCTTTATTGTGTCGAGCAATGAAGGAGACCTCAGCAGTGTGCCATGCCTTGCTACAAACGCCAGCGTTTTTTGCCCTGTTGCGCCGGATCGACGAAGACTTGATGAAGGTGGCGCGAGACAGGGGCTGCTGCCATTGCGGCTCTGTGCTGCACAGTGCCAACTATCCGCGTAAGCCGCGCGGATGCCCACCGGCAGCACACCCGGACTGCAATACGCGCCTGAGCCTGTGCTGTGCCGGATGCCGCAAACGCATGACGCCCGATTCGGTGCGCTTTCTCGGCCGGCGTGTCTGGCTGGCCATTGTCCTGGTACTGCGATCGAGCCGTGCCACTGGCGCCTGCCTGGACGGCCTGCCGGCGATCAGTTGGGCCACGCTCAAGCGCTGGCGTCAGTGGTGGACCGAGACCTTCCCCAAGACCCCCGTCGGTCGGTGGCTGCGTGGCCTCATCCCGCCAACGCCCGAGCCGTTCATCTATCCCGACTGCCTGCTGCAATCGGTCGAGCACGACAGCGAAGACGAGCGTCTGGCCGCGGTGTTGCTTCTGCTGCTGGGCCCGGCCTGACCACGCTGGCTGAGGGATGCGCCAGATAGGGGAATCTCCCGCAGAACATGTCGATGGCGGGTCACCCGCACTGCCCGTAGCCTGCTCCCGTTATCCCCCCAACGGAGAGTCATGTCACTATCGATTGATCATCGCAACCGATGGGCGCGCTTGCGCTTCTCGGTCATTGGCCCTTTGCTGGCTTCGCCGCCTGCCAAAGGAGAATTGCAGCAAGCGTTCCAGGCACTGGCCGCCAAGGTCTGGCGGCACCCCATCACCGGCGCCGACGTTCAGTTCGGCGCGTCTTCCATCGAACGCTGGTATTACCGGGCCCGTCACGTCCAGGATCCGGTCGATCAACTCAAGAACCGACTGCGCGACGATTGCGGCCACTTCGTCAGTCTGAGCCCAGCCATCATCGAAGCGCTGGTCGAGCAGTACCGTCAGCACCCCGGCTGGACCATGCAGTTGCATTACGACAACCTGCGCGTCGCGACCAAGGATGGCCCGGACACGCTGCCGTCCTACACCACGGTGTGCCGGTATCTGAAGGCGCAGGGTCTGGTGCGCAAGCCAACCCCGCGCTCGAGCACGGATGGGGCCATCGCTGCTGCGGCTCGCCGCGAGGCACGCGAGGTGCGTAGCTACGAGGTCGACCACGTGGCCGCGCTCTGGCACCTGGACTTCCACCATGGTTCGCGCAAGGTGCTCACCCCCGATGGGCAGTGGCACAAGCCGCTGCTGCTCTGCATTATGGACGACCATTCGCGGCTGGTCTGCCACCTGCAGTGGTTCCTCGACGAGACCACTGCCTCGCTGGTGCACGGCGTCTCGCAGGCGATCATGAAGCGAGGGCTGCCGCGGGCCATCATGACCGATAACGGCGCAGCCATGATGGCCGACGAGTTCGTCGAGGGGCTGGCCAGTCTGGGCATCCTGCACCAGACTACCTTGCCCTACAGCCCATACCAGAATGCCAAGCAGGAACGCTTCTGGGGACAGCTCGAGTCCCGGCTGATGGCCATGCTCGAAGGTGAGTCGCACCTCACCCTGGAGCAATTGAACCTCGCCACGCAGGCCTGGGTCGAGCAGGAATACCACCACAAGGAACACGCCGAACTCGAGGCGACGCCTCTGCAGCGCTACCTGTCCTGTGCCGACGTCTCGCGCCCCAGTCCCGAGGCGCTGGCCTTGCGCCGGGCCTTCCGTATCCGCCAGCATCGCCGCCAGCGCAGAACCGACGGCACCTTCACGTTGGACGGCGTGCGCTTCGAGATCCCCGGCGCTTACCGCCACCTCGAGCAAGTCTGCCTGAGCTACGCGCGCTGGGATCTCTCCCAAGTCGACCTGATCGATGCGCGCATCGGCGCGATCCTGGCCGCCGTGTTCCCGCTGGACAAGTCTGCCAATGCCCACGCACGGCGCGCGCATCTCACGGCCAAGGGTGCCTCGCCTGCTAACGAGGAACCCGCGCAGGCTGGCACTGCGCCGCTGCTGCGTCAGTTGCTCGCCGAACACGCCGCCACCGGCCTGCCGCCGGCCTATCTCCCACCCGCACCCACCAAGCTATGAATCAACCCAACCTGCTGGCCTTGTACGGTCTGAAGTTCAACCCCTTCGCCCAGGACATCCCCGTCGAGGCCGTGTTCGTGCCACCCAAGCTCGATCACTTCTGCTGGCGCATTGAGAACGGTATGGCCCGCGAAGGCGGCTTCGCCATGGTGCATGGCGACCCCGGTTGCGGCAAGAGCGTCACGCTGCGCCTGCTCCATCAGCGCCTCATGCGCGTCCCCGATCTGATGGTCGGCTCGATCGCTCACCCACAGAGCAATCTGGCGGACTTCTATCGCGAGCTCAGCGACATCTTTACCGTACCGCTCAAGCCCCACAATCGCTGGGGCGGCTTCAAGGCGCTGCGCGAGCGCTGGCTCACCCACATGGAGGCCAGCCGCCGCCGCTGCGTGCTGCTCATCGATGAAGCCCAGGAGATGGCGGTGCCAGCCCTCTCGGAACTGCGCCTGCTCGCACAGGCACGCTTCGACTCGCAATTGCTGCTGTGCGTGGTGCTTGCCGGCGACGCTCGCCTGCCGGAGAAGTTCAGCCGCGAGGACCTGATCCCGCTGGGCAGCCGCATCCGCTGCCGTCTGGCGCTGGAGAGTGCGAGCATCGACGAGCTGCAGGCCTGCCTGGACCACTTGCTGGCCGCCGCCGGCAACGCCACCCTGATGACCATGCCATTGCGCCAGACCCTGTGTGAGCACGCCGCCGGCAATTACCGCATCCTGATGAACCTGGCGGGCGAGCTTCTGGCCCAGGCCGCGCAGCGGGAGCTACCGCAGATCGACGAGAAGCTCTATCTGGAAACCTACAGCGCAACCCTGAACCGCCGCGCCAGGCGGTGAGTGGCGCCGTTGGCCATCGCCGCCACGTCCATCAACACAACGACGACATCACCATGACCTTCCACCAGCCATCCGGCATCGCCCAGGGGCTGCCCCTGCTCATTGATGCCAACTGGACGCCCGCGCAGGCCTGGGCTGTGATCGAATTGCTCGACGATCTGCGCGACCGTCTGCATGCTCACTATCAATTGGCCTTGGCCCAGTGGCTGGCCGAAGATCGGCAGGAGCATCCTGATGGCCTTGGCGATCTCGCAGATAACGACTTCTGATCCAGTAACAAGGGGCCCGCCGGGCCCCTTGTTACATCAGTGCCGCTGCTCCGCATCCGGTCCACCGCGATAGATCGCCACGTCCATCAGCGTTGCCCGACGGCACGCAACATTGGTGATGGACGGTGCCGCAGCCGACCATCAATTACCGTGCTCGCGCATCCATCGAATCTCGTGCTCACGCACAGCAGACGGCATCGACCATTCCACCCTGAAAGAGGACATCTTCAAATGAGGCTGCTCTTAGACCCCAAGAACGAGGAGCTGGCCGACATCCTCAACACGCTACTCACCGACAACATCGACATCACAGCGCGGGAGGTGGCACGGCGCCACAGCACGTTGAAGAACCCTTCAGCGTTCACGCGCAATGAGGCTAGAAGCGCGCTCATCGCTGCGGCCCAGGCACAGCAGCAAGGAGTACGCAAAATCGTCGCCGGAGGTGGAGGCGCCGGCAGTCTGCAAGACCAGGCCGCAGGCTACCGGCAGGACATCAAGCGGCTGGAAGCCCAGCTCACGCATATGGTGGCAGCCCACGCCGGCCTCATCCGCGCGGTTCAAATGGCCGGAGGCGGGCCTGCACTTGAGCGGTTCTGGCGAGACTACAAGGCGGTGGGCGACGCGGTACACAGCCTTTCAGCAGCCAACGCCGAGCGTCCAGTAACGCATCTGCCCTTGCGCGTCGTCAAGATGTCAGACGGAACGGCAGATTGAAAGGTCGGAGCCGACCTGCCTGGGTTGAGTTTTTGCAGCAAATCCACAATGCGTTCGCATAACAAAACCTCCACTGATTCGCGTCGCCAATCCACCACCTAATCGCGCAGTGGCAACAGCAATGAGCGCTGATGTAGCCGAAGAAAGCTAGCGCCAGCGCAACTGTGTTGGTGTTCCTGTGATGGCAGCTATCGGCCAGAAGCAGACATTCGTTTTGCTATTTATATTCTATTGAGCCTAAATCCGGAGAATGGAGAATCAAATCTGCAAGGCTTGCCACCGGACCGCTTAACGAAGTTTCTGAGCGATGTACGAGATAAAGATCTTTGTAAACATCTTCTTCAATCGGAATTGCATGTAACCATCCGCTTGCCTGTTCATGCTTGACCGCGCTTTCCATCACAAGCGAGATTCCTAGCCCTGCGTGGACCGCGTGTTTGACCGCCTCGGTGCTACCTAACTGCATACCCACTGTGAACTCTGCCGAGTCGGCACCGGCATATTGTTGTAGTAGGCGCCCAGTTCCGGTAGCCGCTTCGCCTCCAAGCAAGTTCTGGGATTTTAACCACTTAAGTGGAATGGTCGACTCGGCAGCCCAAGGATGGCCGGGGCGAACAATGACAACCATCCTCTCGCGCCGCCATACTGTTGAGACGAACCCAGGACGTGAGTCCCACCACTCCATTACCGCTACATCCACTTCAAGCGTTTCCAGCAAAGCGGCAATCTCGATATTTTTGCCGATCCTCACATCGATCTTGTTTGCTAATTTATCTTGGAGCGCCTTGATATAGGGTTGTAAAAGATAAATGCCGATATTGGAGCTTGCACCAACGACCAGGCTTTTATTGTGGAGGGCTGCCGTAGCCTTATGGCTAGTACGGAGCAATTGTTCCGCATAGGGGAAAAAAATCTTTCCCTCCAATGTCAGGCTTTGCGGCATTGTTGCGCGGTCAATCAGCCGGGCCTGCAAAGACTGCTCCAGCCGCTTGATATGCTGCGTTACTGTTGGCTGGGACAATCCAGTTTGCTTCGCCGCTTCGCGAAAGCCCCCGCATTTGACGACGGCAATGAACGTCGCCACACGCTCCAGATCTATCACGCCGCCTTTACTCCCGGATACGGCTGATTAATCGCGCCCATCGGTTTTTCACCAGCGAGTGCCTGGATGATGTTCATCGCTGCCTGCCGCTCGATTTCAAGCCGAACTTCCTTGACCGCCGATCCCAAATGCGGCGTAAAAAACGTTTGTGCCGTATTGTCGAGCAGCGCCTTGGGGATAGCCTGCGGGCGATCAGCGCGTATCCATTCTTCCATCTCGAAGACATCGGCTGCATATCCAGCTAGTTTTCCAGACGCCAGTGCTGCTATCACCGCATTCTCATCCACGACCGAGCCGCGACATGCATTGATCAGGTAGCTACCGGTTTTCATCTTGGCCAACGCGGTGGCATCGATTAGATGCAGTGTCTCTGCGGCCATCGGAACCATCGGCACGACATAATCACATTTTTCGAGCAGTTCATCGAGCGTGACGCGCTGTACGTGCCAAGCCTTTTCTTGTTCGGCATTGAGCGGAATCGGATCGCAATACAAGAGATTCATTTCAAAGCCAGCCAAGCGCTGGGCGATTGCACGGCCGACCGCCCCCATACCAATGATGCCAAGCGTTTTTCCTGTCAAACCAGAGCCATATAGTGTCGGCCGCCAGCCTTGGAAGTGTCCGCTACGGATTTGCCTATCGCCTTCCAGCATATGCCTTGTCAAACCGAGAAGAAGGCCGATAGTCAGTTCAGCGGTCGGGATCGTAAGCAAATCCGGCACAATCGTAAGCCATACACCGTGGCGTGTGCAGGCGTTGACATCGAAGTTATCATAGCCTTTAAGCGCGGCGCCGATGACACGCAGCTTTGGACATTCCTCGAGAAACGCGCTGTCGATGCTGTCCGGCATGAAAGCCATGAGTGCATCCGCATCTTTGGCTCGCGCAATTACCTCAGAACGCGGCAAGGTTTCCCGTGTGGTGTTGGGGATAACATCGGCGCTAGCGGACAACAATTCGATGATTTCCGGGTGCACCCAGTGGGTGAGGACGACTTTGGGCTTCATAAAAACCTTTGTAAGCTTTGGGAGTTATTTGAACTTGCGACGCAGGAAGGAGCTGAAGGCGTCGACGAGGGTAACCATGCCTAAAATAACCAGCAAAATAGCCGAGACATCCTGGTATTGCATGATGCGCAGAGAGCCCATCAGCTCGAACCCGATTCCACCGGCGCCGACCATGCCCATCACGGTCGAAGCACGGAAGTTGTATTCCCATCGATAGATCGCGGTATCGGCCATTTGCGGAAGCACTTGGGGAAAGATCCCATGAAAAATCACCTGCAATGGCGTGCAGCCCGCTGCATGCGCGGCTTCTACCGGTGCCGGATCGGCATGTTCGATCGATTCCGAAAAAAATTTGGCGATCATGCCAACCGAATGTAAGCCTAGGGCTAAAACACCCGGCAATGCGCCGAAGCCAACGGCTGCCACGAACAGGATGCCCATGATCAGTTCGGGTATCGATCGCAAAGCGTTTAACAGGCCGCGTGTGGCTTGATACACGAGTGGATGAGGGCTAGTATTCCGCGCGGCGAGCACTCCTAAGGGAATGGATAGCAATACCGCGATTGCCGTGCCGGCGATACTCATGGCCAAGGTATCCAGTACCGGTTTGACCCAGGTGCCAGCCTGCGAGAAGTTCGGTGGGAACATCTCGCCGGCAATTTTTACCAGGCTTGGCATGCCATCCTTCAATCGCTCGGCATCAAATAGGCCGACGTAATACCAGCAACCGATCACAATCGCCAGCACAACGGCAAACTGCAGTATCGTGCGGTTCCATACGCGCTGGCGCTCGGCCAGAATCAAACCAAAATCAGCTTGCATGCTGTCGCTCACTTAGAACTTCGACAGATCGAGCTTGAGCAGTGTGCCAAGGCTGCGCACCACGTCATAGTCTTTGTCGCTGATCGGGCCGAAACCATCGGCTTTGAAAGGTTTCAGGACTTCCGGATCTTTGAGATTCAAGAAGGCTGCACGGATCTTTTCCTTCAGTTCCGGCTTCAGATTGCTGCGCATGGTCCACGGGTATTGCGGATATGGCTTCGATTCGGCAAGAACTTTTACTTTGTTGGGATCGACCAGTCCGCGCTGAACCAGGGATTCAAAAATCGGCTTACTCAAGCCGCCAGCCTGCGCGTGACCGTTTTGCACGGCCATGGCCACCGCGTCATGCGCACCGGCAAAGTGTTCGCGATAGTTTTCGCCGGCTTTCAAACCGTTTTCCGCCAATATCGACTTCGGAATCAAATGGCTGGAGGTGGATGCCTTATCACCGTAAGCGACATTCTTGTTGACGATATCACTGATTTTGGCGATGCCGGCGCCAGTATTGGCGATCAATACGGACTGGTAGGTAGTGCTACCCTTTTGCTTCATCGCTGCGAATGGCTCGATGTCGCTCTTTTGCTTAGCCAGCACATACGACAAGGGGCCAAAATATGCCATGTCGATACGGCCGTGACGCATGGCTTCGATCATTGACGAGTAATCAGTGGTAACCACCAGCTCAATTTTCTTTCCCAGCTCTTTTTCCAGATAGATTTCGAGCGGCTTGTTGTTTTTAATTACGGTCGATGCGTTTTCGTCCGGCAGCAGCGCAACTTTGAGCGTTTCTGGATCGGGATTGGATGATGCATGGCCAATGCTGCAGACGGCGGCAAGCAAGACAGACATTAATGCGGATGCGAGTTTTTTCATAATCAATCCTTTACGGTAGCAAGTTGCATGGGAAATGAAGTATCGATAAGCCGTTCCTCTCGAGCGTCTTGTGGAACGCTCAAAGAAGAACGGGGTACTTGTTCATACAGCGTGTCGTAACTGGCTTGATCCAAAGTCTGCGGGGCGGCATCAAAAATGACTCGGCCATGGGACAGGCCAATAATACGGTCGGCATAACGTTGAGCGAGGTCTACCTGATGCAGGCTGACGACCGCCGAAATCCCGTCCTCTTTACAAATGCGGTGCAGCAGACTTAGCACTCGCTCTGCAGTAGCAGGATCGAGGCTGGCTACCGGTTCATCAGCCAACACCAGTTTAGGTTGCTGAGCCAGAGCCCGGGCAATACCGATGCGTTGCTGCTGGCCGCCGCTCAATGCGTCGACACGGCTTAAGGCTTTGTGCAATAAGCCGACTCGGTCCAGACTTTGCAAGCATATGGATTGATCCTTCGCCGGGAGGGGGAATAGACTGCGTAATGCCGTGTGGTAGCCCATTCGGCCCATCGAAACGTTTTGCAAAGCCGTCAGTCGGCCAATCAATTGATGCTGTTGAAACACCATGCCAGTCTGTCGGCGATGCATGCGCAATGCACGCGAGTTCGCCAAATTTCCTAAGCCGGCGACAATGGTGGTGCCGCGCTGCGACGCATGCAGCGAATTAATACAGCGAAGTAGCGTGGATTTTCCAGCGCCGGAAGATCCGAGCAATACGGTGAACTGTCCCTGATGGAGTTTGAGAGTGGTGGGATACAGTGCAATCGCATCACCATAACTGACTGAGACATTCTGTAGTTCGATCATGACACCTCCGGCAGATTTGAATTCGTAATCAAAAATGATGACCTGATTACGAATCTGAATTGCAGCGATGGTAATGTCGTGATATGACACCCTGATGACTCGTTGATGTCATTTTTGTGGCATGGTCGCGGGTGCCTGTGAGGGAAATAAGTTGTGCTATCTATGCCAAATATAGACGTCTGCTATGGGTCGGGAGCGGCAAGCCATCAATACCAAGACCGGTCGTTCGCGTGACTCCATCTCGGGGGCATGAATCGAACGACTGGTGTTGAGGGTCAAGCGGTCAATCAAGTCGATGCCCGCCGAATGACTTCTTGCGGCAAACGCAGTCGGTCAGATCGCAAACATCAATGACCGAGTACAGCCTGAAGCTGTCCATGCCTGGTGAGCGGCAGTTCTGCAGCGTTGGGTGCCGGTCACACCCATGGGGCGCACTTGCGCAGACCAGCATCAAGCCGACCTTCAGTTCAGCGGCCGGTGCTCCCATGTGCCTCGGCGAATGGTGGGGCGGCGGCCAATCGCACTGGCACCCTGGCGTGTCGCGCAGCAAACGACCTGCTCTGCCAAAGCTGAACACTCCGATCGCTGCAAATCCAATGAAAAGTATGATCAGGCCAATCCAGGCGCCCTGGATAATTAAGGATGGTCTGCACAACCACCGCTGACGCGGCGACTGGCGGCTGTTATTTCAGATGACGACACTTTTTTGCGTTCAAAGGGCAGATTCAGGGCGAATTGAACCCCAGTCGCGACCCCTTGGCCGTTTTTGGGCGCACTCATCCCTGCGCCCCCATATTCAAGAGTCGTTTGCGCACCATCCACAGGTTGGACAGTGCAAACAGCGTCATCAGATTGGCCGTGTTCTTGGCCAGCCCCCGGTACTTGACCTTGACGTAGCCGAACTGCCGCTTGATGACACGAAACGGGTGCTCTACCTTGGCGCGGATGCTGGCTTTGGTATTTTCCAACTGCTCCAGGATGCTGCCCATGGGCGTGTTCTTGTCCATGGCCTTTCGCTTGCCAGGCATCATGGCGATGTGCCATTTCACATCCGGGTGCTTGGCCTGAATTTCTGCGCGCTTTTCAACACCCCGGTAGCCCGAATCGGCAAAGACGTCGGTTTCTTGCCCATGCAACAGCGCGTGTGCCTGGGTGATGTCGTGCGCGTTGGCCGCCGTGGTGGTCACGCTGTGCACCAACCCCAAATCGGCATCCGAGCCGATGTGCGCCTTCATGCCGTGGTGCCACTGGTTGCCCTTTTTGGTCTGGTGCATCTCAGGGTCGCGCGTGCCTGTGCCGTTCTTGGTCGAACTCGGCGCGGCAATCAACGTCGCATCCACGACCGTGCCTTGCTTGAGCAGCAAACCCTTGGCGGTGAGGGTGGCGTTGACGGTTGCCAAGATTTGCAAGCTCAGATCGTGAGCTTCGAGCAGATGGCGAAACCGCAAGATGGTGCTTTCGTCGGGAAGATGGTCCTCCCCCATGTCCAGCCGGACAAACTCACGGAACATCGGCGTGTCGTACAGCGCCTCTTCCATCGCCGGGTCAGACAAGTTGAACCACTGCTGCAAAAAGTGGATGCGCAGCATCGTTTCCACAGCAAACGGTGGACATACATGTAGCTCGAATGGTGGCACCAGACGCAAAAAAGGCGCTCAAAGCGCCTTTTTTGTTGTCCGCGATAAGTAGCGTTATCGCGAGTTGAGCATTCACAAGTACTGGCGGGAATCCCGAAAAGGTGTCAAGCATGACTGTGTCGATGTCTGCTTTGCAGCGTGGCTTGGTTGGGACTGATAGAGGGCTTCCACCATCGCGTGCGCAGGCACACGTCCATCGGATCCATGGCCCCCGTCACAAAGGAAAGCAGCTGCTGGCGGCATGGATGGATGTCCGTGGAAACCTGGCAGGGTCCACCGTCTGTTCACTCAGGTGGCACAAATTGTGCTTAACAACAACGGGCGCCATTGAGTTGGAGCGTTCCATGCACCGCGGCAGGGCTGCCGCCCCATTTTGGCTACGTAGCCTTCGTTTCACTGCCTGACGGCGGAGCTAGGGCTTTTTGTTTTTGGACCACAGGTATTCTGCAATGCGCCTTTTTCCTCGTGAGATTGATCGCCTTCTGCTGCACCAGGCGGCAAGCCTAGCGCAGGCTCGCCGCAAGAAGGGCTTGCAGCTGACCGAACCGGAGGCGCGGGCGCTGATCGCGGACGCCATCTGCGAGGGGGCGCGCCAGGGAGGGACTGTGGCGGATATGGTGTCCATGGCCAGCGCGCTTCTGAACGAGGACGACCTGATGGCAGGCGTGGCCGAGCGCATCGACGTGGTCATGGTCGAAGCCTTCTTCCCTGACGGGCAGAAGCTGGTATGCGTTCGCGATCCAATAGGGCCAGCCAAGGCAAAAGGGCCGTCGAATGCGGCACCGCAAGTCGAGCCACGCTGGCGCCTGGTCGAAGAACCGTTAGTGGTCAATCAGAACCGGCCTACGCTGCGCCTTCGAGTGGAAAGCACCAGTGACCGGCCGATACAGATCGGCTCGCACTATCACTTTTTCGAAGTCAATCCGGCACTTCGGTTCGATCGCGCCGCCGCGTACGGCATGCGCTTGGATATACCAGCGGCAACCACACTACGTTTCGAACCCGGCGATGCGCGAGATGTTGATCTTGTGGCCATCGGAGGTGCGCGTCGCGTGTTCGGCTTGGCGGGCCTGATCAATGGAGCACTCGACGACCCGGCGGTGCGCTGCGCAGCAATGACCCGGCTTGTCGCGTTTATCCAGGACTAGGCATGGCATTCACCATTGAACGTTCACGCTACGTGCAACTGTACGGCCCCAGCTCAGGCGACAGCGTCCGCCTCGGCGACACAGGGCTATGGGCCCGGGTCGAGCGTGACTACTGTCATGGCGGCGACGAACTTGTTTTTGGTGCCGGCAAGACGATCCGTGCAGGGACTGGCTGCGACGGCGCGATGACAGCGGCGGACGGCGTTCTCGACCTTGTCGTCACCAACGCACTGATCATCGACGCGGTGGCCGGCATCATCAAGGCGGACATCGGCATAAAGCAAGGGCGGATTGTTGGTATTGGCAAGGCCGGGGATCCCAACATCATGGATGGCGTGAGCCCTCAGCTTATCGTCGGGGTCAATACCGACATCAGAGCCGCCGAAGGATTGATCGTCACGACCGGAGGCATCGATTGCCATGTCCACTTCATCGACCCGGGTCAGGTGGATGAGGCCCTGTGCGCAGGCATCACGACCTTGATGGGCGGGGGACTCGGTCCCACCACGGTTCCGATCGCCTCAACCGGCACAACCAACCTAGGTCTGATGCTACAGGCGGCTGAGGCGTTCCCAGTGAACTTCGGCTTCATCGGCAAGGCTGCGTCACACACCGTGGCGCCCCTGATTGAACAACTCGCCTCTGGGGCCGCCGGCCTCAAAGTCCATGAAGACTGGGGCGCCAGTTCGGCCGTCATCGACGCCGCACTCCAGGCTGCTGACATTGGCGGTGGCCAGATCCAACTGCACACCGACACCCTAAACGAATCGGGCTTCATCGAGCATACTTTGCGCGCGATCGGTGACCGATGCATCCATGCATACCACGTCGAGGGCGCGGGCGGCGGGCATGCGCCCGACATCATCCGCATTTGCGGCAAGGCGAATGTGTTGCCGTCTTCGACCAATCCAACCAATCCGTTCACGGTCAACACCTTTGACGAGCACTTCGACATGGCGATGACAAGCCATCATCTGAATCCTCGATTACCGGAGGACGTTGCCTTCGCGGAGAGTCGTATCCGCCGCGAGACGATCGGCGCCGAAGATGTATTGCACGACCTAGGAGCAATCAGCGCTATCGGCTCTGACAGCCAGGGTATGGGGCGCATTGGCGAGACGATCGCAAGGACCTGGCAGCTGGCTGAGCACATGCGTGATCTGCGCGGCAGTCTTTCTGAGGACCTCGGCACGGGCGCCGATAACCACCGAATCCTGAGGTACATCGCCAAGTACACGATCAACCCTGCAAAGATGTTCGGCATCGATCACGAGGTCGGATCCATTGCTCCGGGAAAGTTGGCCGACCTGGTTTTCTGGCGTCCCGACAGTTTCGGCATCAAACCGGAGTTGGTCATGAAATCGGGTTTCCCTGTATGGGCACCGCTTGGGGAAGCCAATGCATCTCTGATGACCTGCGAGCCGTTGCGCTACCGGCCCATGTGGGGCTGCTTCGGTCGTGCGCCACAGGCGCTGGGCGTGCGCTTTGTCGCGCCGCCTTCCATCGCTGCAGACATCGGCCGCAGGCTCGACCTTAAATCCGCTCTGGTGGCCGTAACGGACACACGGGGACTGACCAAGCGCAATATGCTCTACAACGATCTGTTGGCCGATATCAGGGTTGATCCAGAAACCTTCCGCGTCTACATCGATGGCCAAACGCTGATCAGCGCTCCAGCCACGCGAGTGACGCTGGGGGCCTCCTACATGCTCAAGTGAACAAAGGGATCTGAAATGTCTGTGGTGCGATTAGGCATCGGCGGTCCGGTTGGCAGCGGCAAGACGCGCATCGTGGAGCGCCTGCTCCCCATTTTTGCCGAGGAGGGTATTTCCACGGCAGTTATTACCAATGACTTGGTTACGCGAGAGGATGCGGAGCGTGTACGTCGATCCGGCTTGATCGATCCCGATAGGGTGTTGGGCGTCGAGAGTGGGGCCTGTCCGCACACCGCCATTCGCGAAGACCCGTCCGTCAACATCGAGGCCGTTGAATGGCTCGAACGGCGCTTTCAGCCAGACGTCATCCTCATCGAGAGTGGCGGCGACAATCTGGCCGCTACTTTTTCAAGTGAACTGGTGGATTGGTGGATGTTTGTCATCGACGTGGCTGGCGGGGACGACATACCGCGCAAGCGTGGACTAGGCGTTTTGCGAGCCGACCTGTTGGTGGTCAACAAGATCGACCTAGCTCCCCACGTTGACGCGGACCTCGACCGCATCCGCGCCGATGTGGCAATAGCTCGACCCAATCGTCCCTCGCTGTTCACGGATCTGCGTCGCGGTGAGGGTGTACGCGCAGTCTTCGAGGAGCTAAGGCGCTCGGCACTGTTCGGGCATGGCCGTACATGACCGACGGCCTGCTTCAACTTCGTCTGGCCTGCGACCGCCAAGGCCGTACCCGATTGGTGGAGCGTAAGCAGCGCTACCCGTTGACCACCACCGCTGTGCTGCCGCTCGACGCCGGTCCGGGCGCTCTCATATATGTACAAAACGCGGCTGGATCGGTATTTGGCGGCGACCGTTTGCACCTCGACGTGGCGTTGGGTGACGGCGCTGAGCTTTGTCTGTCGACACCGTCCGCCACGCGACTGCAAGGGGATACCCTGTCGGTGCAGACCTCGCACATTTCAGTGGGGAAAGGGGCCTTTCTCGAATCCATTCCCGACATGCTGATACCGCATGCGCGCTCGATGCATAGACAGCACACCCTGGTCGAGCTTGCATCCGGTGGGCGGGCGATCATCGCCGACGCGCTGGCTCCAGGCCGTGTCGCGAGCGGCGAGCGTCACGCATATCAGTTGCTCGCGCTGCGCTTGCGGGTCTGCGTCGAAGGGTCTTCGATCCTCCATGACGCCGCAACCTTTTGCCCTGATGAGGCGGATCCGTGGCTGGAGGGAGCACTTGGCAGGCAAGGCTATGTCGGGACGCTGTTCGCATTGACGCAGGAAGGTTGTGCGGCAGAACTCGCGGACAGGGTCCACGCCGGTATCGCAAGTGTGCAAGGAGTTTACGGTGGGGCCTCCCCATTGGCTTCTGGATATGGCGTCGTTGCCCGCTTGCTGGCCGACGACTCACCGCTATTGCGCCACGCAATGCAGCTCACGTGGGATCTCATGCGCCGCTGCCTGCTTGGCCGTCCAGCACCTCAACTGCGAAAGTAACTCCAATGATTGAACAACACTTTGACCCACCTATTGCAGCGCGAATCCTCGGCCGGGTGGGTGCGCCAGAGTTCGCTGGACGCTGGATCGAGCGAGTACCGGTACCCGCCGCGGATGCGGCACGCCGGCGCGTGCTGCTTCGCGGAGAGCACGGTACGGCCATCGCTGTGGATCTCCCCAAGCCAGCTTGGTTGTTTGATGGCGCGGTACTCCACGACAATGGCTGTCGCTTGCTTGTTGTCACCCGCCCACCGGAACCGGTCATGGTCATTGGGTTGGCACAACTCACACCCGCCGATACGCTCCGCATCGGCCATGCGCTGGGCAATCGGCACAGCCCTTGCGAACTGTCTGAGGGCGAGATCATCGTCCCGGTCACTGACACGCCGGAACTTGCCTCCCGACCCGTGTTGGCGCTGGGATTGGCCGGACTTCAGCTGCGTTTCGACCATCTGCCGTTTGCTGCCCAATGTCCACCGGCTTGCGGCGCAGCCGCACACGATCACCCGCCCCAACGATTGGATCACGGTTCGCATTTGCATCCGCATTCGACACATGCACGCCACGATGGATGAGACTGCTGCAATGCGCATGCTGACACTGATGCAGCTGTCGGACTCGGCACTACCCATTGGCCGTCATGCACATGCGATGGGCCTGGAAAGGCTCATTCGAGACGGACGCGTGCAGACCCGCGAAACGCTGCGTGAGATGGTGGTCTCTGCGTTGATCCACGGGGCGGCTCGCTCCGATGGCACTGCGACCGCTCTCGCGCATGGCGCGGTGATGGCGCAGGACCTCGCCGCACTGCGCGGGGTAGACGCCAGGCTCGACCTGCTAAAGCAGACGCCCTCAGCGCAAGCCGCGTCCCGCCGCTGCGGCAGCCGCCTCGCGGCCATGGCTACCACCTTTGGAGCGCAGGCCCTGTTGACCGAATACGCCGCAGAGATCGCCGCCCAAAAGTCGCCTGGCCATCTCTCGGTAGTTTCCGGCGCTATTGCGGCCACTGCAGGTATCGATCGTGAACACGCAGTGCTGTGCGAAATGCGCGGAGTGGCATCCATGATTCTGTCGGCCGCGGTTCGTCTGGACCTCCTCGCGTCTGCAGCCTGCCAGGGCATGCTGGCAGAACTGTCCCAGCACATCGTCAAAGCTACGCGAATCGCCTTGCGCACAGGTCTTGAGGAGATGTCGTGCAGCGCGGCCGCTGGGATTGAGGTTGCCGCCATGCGACATGCCCGCGACGACGCTCGGCTTTTTGCCAGCTGATTCCTACAAACCCCCTTGAAGGCATTTCATAGATGCAAAATGACCGGATGTTGCGCGTGGCTCTGGACTGGGCCGTGGACGAAATCGACCCACCCCGTTCTTTCGGCGGCTGGAACACTGGCCGCGTCGTGCAGCAAACGCACGAAAGCCTCGTCGAGGATGATTTCCATATGCCCCCCGGTTCAACCGGTGCGCCGACCCAAGTGGTGCCCAGGCTGGCCGAATCGGTGCAGCAATCGCCCGATGCCCGCCACTTCATCTTCAAACTTCGCAGAGACGTACGCTTTCACGACGGCGCCGAGCTGGATGCGGATGCCGTCGTCCTCAATTACCAGAGGATGTGCGATCCGGCCTCTCCCTATTACTCACATGTCGCTGCTGACTTCAATCGCGAAGGGGTAGGGCTCATCGACCACGTTCACGCGCGGGACTCGATGACAGTCGAGTTTCGCTTGAGCGAACCATTCCCGGAATTTCTGCGTTACATGACGCAGGAAGACGCGCCCGGCTCGCAGGCACTTATCAGCCCTAAGGCGATCCGAGAATTCGGACCGGATGGCTGCGCAGATCGCGCCCCAGGCACCGGGGCTTTTCGGTTCCATCGTCGATTTGAGACCGCGGGCGGATCGGCCGTGGAACTTCGACGCAACGCGGCGTATTGGGATGGCCCGCCGGCGATCGATGCCATCCAGTTCCTTCCAATTCCCGATCTGCAGGATCGCGTGCGGGCCCTGATGGAAGGCCAGGTGGACGTAGCCTACAGCCTCGAGGGCACCGATGTGGAGAACCTGCTGGCGCGCGGTTTTAACGTGCCTGCGTTTTCCCCTCCGTACCTTTGGTACTTGGTGTTCAACCAACGTGACCCATGGGTATCCGATGGCCGGGTACGCCAGGCCATTGCACATGCCATTGATCGGAAGTCGCTTTGTGACGCGCTCTTTCCAGGAACTGTACGCCCTGCAACCTCGGCGATTCCACCGGGTGCGCCAGCGCATGATGCGCATGCATTGGAACGCTATCCCTACGACCCTGATCTGGCGCGCGCCTTACTGGCAGCGGCTGGTGTTCCACAGGGCTTGGTCCTGCATGTCATTGGCGCACGCGCGGGCTCGGCGCAACTCGATCCTGGAGCGATCTTCCAACGAATCGCACACGACCTCGCTGCGGTCGGGGTCCGACTGGAAGTCAGCTTGCAAGATGAATGGGTTGCCTATTGCAATCAATGGCGGCAAGGCGCACCGATGGGCGTCGCAATGAGCGAGATGAGCTGGGCCATGTCGTGCGACGTGTGGTTATCTCAGGTCCTGCACAGCCGCAACATGTCCCCACGCGGGTTCAATGCCGGGTACCACCACGATCCTGTACTCGACACGATGCTGGATCAGGCGCGGAGTACCCTGTCATTTGAAGAGCGAAAATCGCTTTACCGCGCCGCTGATGCGCGCGTCATGGAGACCCTCCCCATCCTGCCCCTGGTCACCTCGGCAAGAGGGATGATCGCATGCTCGCCCCGTGTCACTGGCCTGACTACAGTGAACCAGTGCTGGCAAGACTTTCGGCGCGTACGGTTCACTTAAATGACCGAAAGCATGCCGACCATGTCCCCTATCACGCACAACCCGGAGCCCTGGATCCTCGGCGTGCTCTATTCCCTCGATGGGCCGACTGCGATTTCCTCGCGCCAGCATGTGCAGGGAATCACGCTTGCTCTCCAAGAGATCAACGCCCGCGGCGGTGTGCGTGGGCGCCTGCTGAATACCAAGGCCTATGACCCGGGATGCGATCTTGCCCTCTATCGTCAGTGCGTGGACCGACTGTTCACCGAAGATGGCGTGGACGTGGTAATCGGATGCTGCACCTCACTGAGCCGCAAGGCTGTGCTGCCCACTTTCGAGCGGCGCAATGGTCTGCTCCTGTACCCGGACCTATATGAGGGATTCGAATATTCTCCCAACGTGATCTACGCCGGCGCTACCACCAACCAAAACACCCTTCCACTTGCTCGCTATCTGCTGCGAAGCGGGGCCCGCCGCTTCGTGCTTGTCGGCAGCGACTACATCTACCCGCGCGAGTCAAATCGCGTAATGCGCGATCTGGTCGAGCGCCAAGGGGGGGCCGTGCTCGACGAACTGTACCTCCCTCTACAGCCCGATGCGGCGCGCATGGCGCAGTTAGTGGAGCGTGTGGTTGAATTGAAGCCCGACATATTATTCAGTGCGCTGGTGGGCCAGTCGATCTGCGATCTTCTGCAGGCCTGCGCCAATGCAGGCATTGATGGCTCCATCCCGATTGCCAGCCACAACATCACCGAGGCGGAGATGCTCGCCTTGCCGAAGCCCCCAGTCGCCGGCCATATAACGTCGGCACCCTTCTTCGCAAGCCTCGACACTGCACCAAGTCAGCGCTTTGTGAACGGCTTCAGGCGCGCATTTGGTGCGCAGGCGCCGGTTTCCCAGATTGCCGCCGCAGCCTACAGCGTCGTCCATCTTTTTGCACGTGCTCTCGAGAAGTCTGGAGAGATGGATACCCAGTCCATCATCGACGCGATGCGAGGTGTGCCATTTGAGGCACCGCAGGGTCAGATGGTGGTCGACTACGACAACAATCACACCTGGATGACGCCGCGCATTGGCCGCTGGAATGGCCGCGACCAGTTCGACATACTCTGGCAGGCGAGCGAAGCCGCCCAACCCGACCCGTGGTTGGTGAGCTATGGTGGTGCCGAGACGCTTGCCGAAGCTCCGGGTCCGTGAACTCTGCTTCTTTAAATACATCGACATGAGCAATGATCCGATGCGCGAACTGCGCGGCTTGAATGTGACGGTTTTGCATCCGCTGGACCGTGAGATCGAAGAATTGTTGCGCCATCTCAAGCGCATCGGGTGCCAGATCGACGCCTGCTGGCCGCCTCCGGCCAGTATTTCGGTATCGACCAGCGTTGTGTTCTTTGCAATCACCGCCGAAGGACCGCGTGTGACACTGCCACGATTCGTCAACCCCGCCCCGTGCTTGGTGGCCGTCGTCGACTACGAAAGCCCCAGTGCAGTCAAGAGCCTTCTCGAATCGGAAGCGCACTGCTTCATTACCAAACCCATCCGCCCCTCGGGCATTGTTTCCAGTCTGCTGCTGGCACGTTCGCTACACGGCTACCAATCCCGCCTACTCGCTAAGGTCAACAAGCTCGAAGAAACGCTGCGCAGTCGGCGCGAGATAGAGCGCGCGACGCAAATTTTGATGGAGATGAAGCGCCTCGACGAAGATGCCGCATACCAGTTGATTCGAAGCCAGGCCACCTCGCAGCGCCTAGGGATGGGCGCTGTGGCACGCTCCATCATTACCGCACACAGGGTATTTGACAGCACGTCCACGGCAACCTCAGGCCCGAAGTTGGCACGGAAGGTGCTTGGACTAACACGGCGCTAGCTTAGAGAGCGCTTTCATGCACCGCGGCAGGGCTGCCGCACTTCAGTTGGCTAGGAAGCCTTCGTTCAATTGCCATGCGGCAGGACGAAGGCTTTTTTGTTTTTGACTTTCAAATCTCGATCGTGAGCCCTATGCGCAAATCAACTCAATTGTTTACCGCGACGAGCATCCTCGCCGCATTTGCATTCGCGTCCGTGTCCCTGCTCGCCAGTCCCATCGCTGCGGCACAGCAAATGCCGCCTGTCGTGATTGGTACGGCGGTGGGCTTGAGCGGCGCAAACAGCGTCGTCGCTCCTTCTGTCGTACAGGCCACACAGCTCGCAATCGACGAAATCAACGCGGCAGGGGGAATTCTCGGACGCAAGGTGGTGCTTGAGGTTGCAGACGATGGCAGCGGTGCTGCAGGTGCCCAGAAAGCCTACGACTCGTTGCTGTTTCAAAAGAAGGTTGACGCTGTCATCTCCATGGAGACGAGTGCCGCACGCAACGCGGCACTCCCCATCGTCACCCGCGCCAAGAAGCCCTTTATCTACACCTCTTTCTACGAAGGCCGCTCCTGCAATAAGCACCTGTTCATCAACGCCTGGGTGCCGGAGCAGCAGGTTGCTTCAGTGGTCGACTACTTCAGCACAAAACTCAATACCAAGAGCTACTTCCTGATCGGAAGTGACTACGCCTTTGGCCGCGGCATGCTGGAGTTCACGCGCAAATACATTGCGTCGAAAGGACACAAGGTGGTTGGTGAAGAGTACTTGCCCATAGACGGCTCGGACTGGACAGCCATCATCAGTAAGCTCAAGGCCTCAGGCGCCGATGCCCTGATTAGCTCTACCTCAGGCGGGGCGCCCAACGTGACGCTCACCAAGCAGCTTCGGGCTGCCGGCGTCAGTCTTCCCTTCGGCAATCTGGCGGTGGATGAAGGCACCGCCAAGAGCATGGGCAGCGATGCCAAGGGTGTCTATACCGCGGGCTCCTACTACACCAGCATCGGCACGCCGCGCAACAAGAAATTTCTGTCCGCGATGAGCAAGCGCTTCGGACCGGATATGAAGACACCTAACGATCTCTCCACGCCTCAGTACGAAGCTGTTTGGGCGTACAAACTCGCGGTTGAAAAGGCAGGCACTCTCGAGACCGACAAGGTCCTCAAGGCGCTCGGGGAAGTATCCGTCAACGGCCCACGCGGCGAGATCAAGATGGACCAGCAACACCACGCAGCGCTGACCATGTACATAGGCCAGGTGCAGGCTGACGGCAGCGTCAAGATCCTAGAGACCTTCCAGAACGTCGCTCCCGGTGCGCAGTGCCCGCAGCTGAAATAGCGCCAACTAGACGAACCAGGAACTGATGCTATGACCTTGGTGCTCGACATTCTGACCACCGCCGCCATCCTGTACGGCGTTTCGGCCGGCCTTCTGATCGTCTTCGGCGTCATGAAGATCATCAATTTCGCGCACGGTGCCTTCCTCACCGTGGGGGGATACGCCGCACTTCTGGTGACCAATTTAGGATGGAACCCCTGGTGGTCCTTGCCGGTAGCATTCGCCATCGGGGGCTTCCTTGGAGCGTTGGTCGAGCGCCTGGTGATGAAGCCGCTTTACCAACGCCCACTCGACGCCATCCTGGCGACCTGGGGATTGGCGATTGTTATGGGTCAATGCATCACCCTGGTCTTCGATCGTGGCGTGCAGTTCGTACAAAGTCCTCTCAGCGGCGCTTTTGACTTCGCCGGCGCTTCCTACTCGAGCTATAGGCTCTTGATGATTCCACTCTCGCTGGCAGTCGTCGGCGTGCTTGGCTGGATGATGAACGGATCTCGCCTGGGGCTCGTGACACGCGCAGTGATCATGAACGAAGACCTGGCCCGGGGACTTGGCATTAATACCAGCCTGGTGCGTCTGGCGACGTTCTCACTCGGTGCCGGACTCGCCGGTCTGGCTGGTTCCCTGATCACCCCGCTTTCCAGCGTCGACCCCAACATGGGCGTGCCTTGGCTTGTCAACGCCTTCATGATCGTGATGGTCTCTGGCGTTTCTCTGGTCAGTCTCGGCATCGCCTGTCTGGTACTCGGTGGCGCCCAAGTCTTGGTCAGCACCTGGGCCAATCCTATCTTGGGCGGGTTGACCATCGTAGTGCTTGCAGCGCTGATCCTTCGCGTGCGTCCGGAAGGCTTTGCACGAGGTTGAAACACACATGAACATTAGCACCCAACCCGTAGTCGCAAACCCCGCAGTGACCAGGCGTCGATTGGCCTTGCCCGTCGGTCTGGCAGCCGCAGGCATTGTTTTGCTTTTCATAGCGCCCGACGTATTGCCGACCTATCTGGTCAATACGCTCATCCGCGCCTTCCTCTATGCAGCGGTCGCCATCACAGTCGACATCCTTTGGGGCTACACAGGCATCCTGACTTTCGGCCAGTCAGCGTTCTTCGGCTTCGGCGCCTATGCGGCAGCGTTGACTTTTACGCACGTCGGCTTTGGACCAGGAACGGCCCTGATGGCCTTCGGCATCGCCATCGCCGGCGCCATGCTGGTCGCTCTAGTCGTGGGCTGGTTCGCTTTCCATCCCGGTGCCTCGGCGCTTTACGGCTCTGTCATCACCCTGGTACTGCCCATCGTTGTGAGTCAGTTGCTGTATTCCGGCGGCAGCTTCACCGGCTCAAGCAGCGGACTCGCTGGGTTCGAGAGCTTTGACCTGTCCCTCGAGGCCTGGTTCCGTATCACCGCTGGCTTCCTGCTCGTGATCACCGCGGGCGCATGGGTCTTTGTTCGCAGCGACGCAAGCCGCATTCTCGAGGCCATTCGAGATAATGAACAGCGCTGCGCGTATCTTGGGATCAATGTCTCGCGCGTAAAGATTCTGCTCATGGTCGCCTGTGGGGCGGTCGCCTCCTGCGCCGGCTTTCTCTTCGCCTGCGTGCAAATGGTGGTGGCACCGGAATACGCTGGCTTCGCGTTCGGCACCGAACTGCTGATGTGGGTCGCTCTCGGGGGGCGCGGCACTCTGCTCGGACCGGTGATTGGTACCGTGCTGCTCGACAGCAGCACCTCCTACTTGAGTGGCAGCCTTCCGTTCCTGTGGAAACTACTGAGTGGTGTGGCTTTCGTCATCGTCATCGTTGCTATGCCACAGGGGCTGCTGCCAGCGCTGCTGAACGCTGTGCGTCGATGGTGTCGGCTCGGCACCCGGGGGAGCGCTTCGCGCGCAAAGGAGGTGGCACTGCGCGTTGCCGAACCACGGCCTCTCGCTGGCTTGGCCTCGGTCGGCCGGTTTGCGCTCAGCGTCGAAGACGTCCACAAGCGCTTCGGGAGTCTTCAGGTACTGCGCGGCATCGACTTCAAGGTGCGGCCCAACGAGCTGCTGAGCTTGATCGGCCCGAACGGTGCGGGCAAAACCACCTTGATGAAATGCATCGCCGATGGCGCTGAGCGGACATCGGGAACCATCAGGCTCAATGACCATGACATCCTTCGGTCCCCGCCAGCGACTTGTGTCGCACTGGGAGCAGGTCGCAAGTTCCAGAATGCCAACGTGTTCGAGTCACTGACGGTCGCGCAGGCCATGCGGGTGTCCCGCACGCGGCTCGAGCCGCCGTCACTCTTGCGGCGTGCCTCGGTTCTCGCATTGCCGGATGCTGCGCTCGAGGTGCTGCGAGCCACTGGGCTGGAAAGGCAATTGGATGTCGCTTCGCGCGATCTCTCGCACGGTATGAAGCAAGCCCTCGAGTTGGCGATGGTGCTGGCGCTGGAACCTAACGTGCTACTCCTTGACGAACCCACGGCCGGGCTTACCAAGGCAGAACGTACGCAGATCGGAGCCATTCTGCTTGACCTGACTCGGAACTACGCTCTGTGCGTACTGCTGGTCGAGCACGACTTGGACTTCGTGCACGAGATCAGCAGCCGGATCATCGTCTTGCATCAAGGCCAGATCGTCCTCGACGGCAGCGTCGAAGAGGTTGTCAACTCCGAACTCGTTCGCGAGGTCTATGCCGGTGCTGGCGCACCTGGAGAACATGCATGAGTGCCGCACTTGAGGTCAGTGAGCTCACCGCCGGCTACGGCGGTGCAATGGTTCTGCACGGCGTGAGCCTATCGGTTGCACCGGGGGAGATCGTTGCGCTGTTGGGAAAGAACGGCATGGGCAAGAGCACGCTCTTGAAAACCATCATGGGCCTGGTTGCGGCGCAACGTGGCACGGTGTCCATCTTTGGTGAAAATGTGAGTAAGCTGCGCGCGCACCAGGTGGCTCGGCGTGCACTGGCCTACGCCCCCCAGGAGAAGCCTCTGTTCCACGACCTCAGCGTCGAGCAGAACCTGCAGCTGGGGCTGCGCGAATCGAAATCGTTCAATAGGCAATTTGAGCGCGTCGCCGACGTCTTCCCGGTTCTGGCCACGCGCCTGAAGCAGCGTGCAGGAACGCTTTCGGGGGGCGAACAGAAGATGCTGCTGATTGCGCGCGCGCTCCTTTCCGCTCCGGCGCTCATCCTGATCGACGAGATCACCGAAGGCCTGCAACCCTCGGTGATCGAACGCTTGGCGGCAATTCTCAGGAGCGAGCGCGAGCGCTCGGGAACCGCCATGTTGCTGGTAGAGCAGAACGTCAGCTTCGCGCTATCGGTGGCCGACCGCTATCTGCTGCTCAAGCGCGGCGAGATCGTCAATGCAGCCAGGGTGGATTCCAATCAAGCAGCGCAGCATATCGCGGCCGATTTGGGGCTGTGACAGCGTAATTTGCAATTTCTTCCCATTTATACGCTCATGACAGCCAACCAAACTCCGATCTCGCTGCGGATCGCCTGCGTTCAGATGGAACCTCGTGTAGGCCAGAAGGCGGACAACCTCAGGCGTAGCCTGGAGTACATCGAAGCGGCAGCGGCCGCGGGCGCACGTCTTGTGGTGTTGCCCGAGCTGTGCAACACAGGCTACGTTTTCAATTCCCGAGAGGAGGCATTCGAGGCGGCGGAGCCGGTGCCCGGTGGTCCCAGCTGCGAGGCTTGGATACGCACTGCTGCAAAGCTTGGCCTTGTGATCGTCGCTGGCGTCTCTGAACGCGTTGGCGACCGGCTCTATAACTCCGCTGCGGTCATTGGTCCCGACGGGTACTTGGGCACCTACCGAAAGAACCACCTTTGGGACGCCGAGCAGCTGTTCTTCGAGCCGGGCGACCTGGGCGTGCCGGTGTTCGAATTCGAAGGGGGGCGCTTTGCCTGCGCTATCTGCTACGACATGTGGTTTAGTGAGATCTACCGAATGGCCGCAGTCGGCGGCGCCGAACTCTTGTGTGTGCCAACAAACTGGGTTCCCATGCGACACCAGCCGTCCGACCTTCCTACCATGGCAAATCTTCTCGCGATGGGCGGCGCGCACACCAACGCGCTGTTTGTCGCCGCAGCGGATCGCATCGGCATCGAACGCGGGCAGCCCTTCCTCGGCCGCAGCCTGATCGTGGGCCCCGACGGTTGGCCACTGGCCGGACCGGCATCACCCGACAGGGAAGAAATGCTGTTGGCGGAGATTGACTTCAACACTGCTCGCCAGCTGCGCGCCCTCAACGCTAACAATCACGTGCTGAACGACCGCCGTCCGCAGGTGTATGCACAGGTTTTGCAACCTCCTCTTGCATGACCTGGCCGCTGAGCGCGTCGAGCCTCAATACCGCTTGCCTGCGCGAGCTCCTGAGGCGATCCGTGTCGATGACACTGGATCAGTACGTCGAGCCAGTGTATAGGCGTGCTGGTACCGAGAGGGCGCTGGGCCAGGACCCGGATGCGCTGTTCGACCTGCGCGCCATCTTCCAGGAGCCGTACCAGGACATCGAGCTGCACGCCTTGCCGGCGCTGCATCCGCAAAAGGACCGGCACGGACTCCATAACCTGGAAAAGGTGTTTGCCCCGGATCCCAGGAGCGGCCAGGACATCTTCGCGCTGCGCGACATCGACCGCAGGCGGGGCACGCTGGTGGTGGTGCGTTCCGACCAGTATGTGGCCCAGTTCAAAGGGAAGCAACTGAACAGCACGCAGGTTTTTGGTTCGACGGTAGATGAGCGTCGCCTTCGTCCTGCGCATCGAGTGCGTACCGTAATCGGCGCGGTCTAGTCCAAGCTCATCGACCCAGTGCCCGAGGATGCGGGCGTACTGCCGGGTGCCTAAATGTGGCGAGGCGTGCAGGCGGCTGGGAAACAGGAAGTCCTCGGGCTTGAGCTTAGCCTGCTTGATCCAAGCCTGAAGCGCCTCCCGGGCCGCCAGTGTGATTTCGAACTGCACCGGGCGCTGGGTCTTGTGCTGCATGACGATGGCACGCGTTGCCATCTGATCACCGTGACACACATCCCTGACCTTCAGGGCGACCAGATCGCAGCCCCGAAGCTTGCTATCGATGCCCAGGTTGAAGAGGGCCAGTTCGCGCACTCGATGCTCCATCTGTAGACGCACCCGGAGCGCCCAAATGTCTTTCAGCTTGAAAGGAGCTTTCTGCCCGACGATCTTGCCTTTGTTCCATGGCTCGCGATGAGCCGTGTTGGTAGCGGATCCCATGATGGTCTCCCATCGAGTTGAGGGCCAACCAAGATGCGCCTACAGGCGAAATGGGCGCTTGCTCTGAGTCAAGAGGCTGTCGTACCGGCCCACCACGCCGAACGGCTGCTCTCGGGCGCGGTTCGAGACTGACACTCCCGGCCAAAAGCGGTCTCTGGTCCCCCGTGTCCGGTCTTGACGACGAGGCACCGTAGTAGTTTAGAACCGGAGGGTTTCGCCATCCTCGGGAATCAGCACCCGTTGCTCAATTTTATGGTCTTGCACAAACTCACGCAGGGCCTTGCGGGTGAGTGACATGTGGTTCACCGCATCCATGTGCACGGCCACGATGGCCGCATGGGGCGCTGCCTTGGTGGCCTGGAGTGTGTCCTGCTTGCCCATGATGATGGGATGCTCCTCAAAGCCACTCACGAGCGCGCTCCCTGTGTTGAGGATCACCACGTCGGGCTTGTGCAGCTTCAGTGCCTGATCCACTTCCGGACGCCACACCGTGTCCCCCGCCACGTAGACCGTCTTTGCCTGCGGCGCCGCAAACACGACCCCCATGACCGGGCCCATGAACGCCGCACGCGCGGGGTCGGCAAACCACAAATCCGTGCCGTGCTGACCGCCGGTCCTGCTCAGCTTCACACCCTTGAAGGTGGTGGAGCCGGTGAGCACGCGGACGTCCTGGAAGCCTTGGCTGCGAATGAGCTTGGCATCCGCTTCGTTCTGCGTGAAGACCGGCAGGCTCTTGGGGATCGCCTTTTGAGCGGCCTCATCCCAATGGTCTGTATGGGTGTGGGTCACGACCACTGCTTCCACGCTGTCCAGCACATCCTTCACTGAAAAGGGCAGCGCGACCAAGGGGTTTCTCAGTTCGCTGCGGTAAGTGCCCGGGAAGCCGGGGAACGCCCCTTGGTCCGACAGCATCGGGTCGACCAGGAAGGTCGTGCCAGCAAAGTCGATCTTCACCGTGGCGTTACGGATCTGCTGCACTTTGACCGAGGTGCCGGTGACGGTTGCCGGTGCAGACCAGGCGGTTGCCGCAAAGGCGCCCAGCGACAGCGAGACCAGCAGGGGAGTGAAAGCTTTCATCGAGAACATGGGGGACACCCGCGTTGAGTTGAAGAGGCCTCCATGGTCGTGTCTCTCGCCCCTTTGTAGAATTGACCCAAGCGTCAATATTCGAAAGAATTGGGCCACTTCACCCAGGAGCTCCATGTCAAAGCGACTTCCCCTCGTGGCCCTCGTGAGCTACCCGCACTTCAGCCCGTTTCACTTTGGCGTGCCGTTCTTGATCTTCAGTGCGCAGTTGCCCGAGCAGGCGCTGTTCGATCTGAAGATCGTCACGCCAGGCGGCACCGCGCTGGCGGCCGAGCGGGCCTTGTTCGTCCAACCCGATGGCGGGCTGGAGTTGCTGGCCAAGGCTGACATCGTCGTGATCCCCGGTTGGCATGATCTGGCCGAGCGTCCTGAGCCCGAGCTGATGGCCGCCTTGCGCCAGGCCCGCCAGCGGGGTGCCCATGTGGTGGGGCTGTGCTACGGCGCGTATGTCCTCGCCTATGCGGGCTTGCTGGATGGCAAACGCGCATCCACACACTGGATGGCGGAGCAGGATTTCAAGCTGCGCTTTCCGCAAGTGCAACTGGACATGAATGCGCTGTATGTCGATGACGATGGCCTGATCACATCGGCGGGAACAGGGGCGGGCCTGGACTGCTGCCTCTACATCGTGCGCAAGTTCTACGGCCAGAAAACGGCCAACAAAGTCGCCCGGATGATGGTGGTGCCGCCTCACCGCGAAGGAGGACAGGCTCAGTTCATTGAACAGCCGCTTGCCCCTTCCACGCAAGATGCCAGGATCAATCAGTTGCTGGACCATTTGCGCCAGCACCTGAACCAGGTCCACTCGGTCGATGCGCTGGCCCAACGCGCCGCCATGAGCCGGCGCACGTTCACGCGCCACTTCAGCAAGGCGACCGGCATGTCGTTGGGAGACTGGCTCATCAACGAACGCCTGCAGCGGACCCGAGAGCTGCTGGAAAGCACCACCTTGCCGGTGGAAGCCATCTCTGACCTGGTCGGATTTCAGAACCCGACCTCGCTGCGTCAGCACTTCAAGCGCAGAAACCAGGTCAGTCCCAGTGAATGGCGAAGAACCTTTGGGCGCGCGTGAGCTTTGTCTGCTCCGGGTCGATTTGCGACATTGAGCCCCTTTAGCTTTGACCTGTTAGATAAGTTCTGCGTGGTGAAGGTGGCGGGATTGAATGCAAATCGTTGATGAGTTTGGGATGGAAATCGGTGGAGGGCTTGTTGTGCGAACGCCTAGTGGGTTTGCTCCAAAATACTCATCCGGGTGCCCACTTGGCTTCCGGGCAATGGTCGCCACTGCCAATGAAACGCAACAGCCCTACTCGGTTAATCGCAACACCAGTCAACGACTTCCTTCTCAAAGGAAACGCAACAGTAGCCTGGTGCACTTAGGTCTATGGAACATGGTTTGTAGTGTTCCACCGCGACGACCTGAAGCTTCTGGAGGGCTTGCCCTCCCGTGAAAGTGCTTTTGACGCGTTCCGCGAAGCGATTAACGGGCTGTGAAGGAGATACCTATCATGAAAGACTTCAACGTAACTTTTACCGTCTCGGTTACGGCAGGAACGCCGGAGGAGGCGGCCCGCCTCGCACTAGACGATCTGCGCGACAGGAGCCTCGAGTCGTGGAACGCCGATGTGGAGCATCAAGGGGAAAGGAGTAGCGTTACTGTGTCGAGCGACGGTGAGCACGCGTAGCATCAAAGTCGAGCGGACCGCTGCAAGCATGCAGTTAAATCGTTGCAGCGACGCACGCTATTGACACGCAGATTAAACTCGCTAAGTAGAGGCCCTCAGAATCTAACCCCCACACCCCATCATCCTGCCGAAGGCTGATGGGGTTTCTTCTTGCCCGTGTTCGGAATCGGGTGTCGCGCAATGGGAGGGGCAGGGCGATGCGGGGAAGGATCAGGGTTAGCCGAGGCAGATGCCGTCGCGGCGTACAAACACATCTTCATCGGCCGAGATGACCCACCTCGCGCCTTGGTTGAATCGCTCCACGTCGTCGACTGCCCAGTGATCTTTCGCGGCCGTCTGCATGTCGAAATCGGACATGGTTGCGGTGAGCATTCTGTCGTAGAATCCTCGGACGCAGAGTATGCGTATCTATTAAGGTTTAAAATGATCACATGCACGTTATTGAGGGCGTGATGAAAGTCAACCAAGGATTGATGCGCGGGCGGTTCAGGCGCATGAACCGCCGGCAGAAGAAGAAGGCCGACGCCAAGGCTGTGCGCCAGGAGGCGGCTATCGTCGAGGTTGGCGGCTATGCCCGCTGCGATTTTGTGGCGAAATCGACTTGTGACTGCGATCGCTGCGAGAACGCTTCACCTGGTGCGCGGCTCTATGCAGCCATTTCGAGTGCCGGGGAAGGTGGCGAAGAAACGGACCACTATGCTTGTCCGTCGTGCGCGCTGGCGAGGACAGAACGGATTCGGAACAACAACGCGTGGTGGAAAACGGCGGTTGAGTGCCCAGTCTGTTCCAACCTGTCAAAGCACCTTGCCTTTGACCTCATGGCGCCGCAATGCGAGCACTGCGCGCCTTATGGCCTTGTGAGCCCGGCGAAGGCAGCGGCTCTTCAAAGGAGGATGGCTGCACAGACCGGTGCGGTAACACTTCACGTGACATCCAACACGAACTACTCAGGAAGCATCCATGGGAACGAAGCCGGAACCGAAGCCCTCTAAGAAGACTGACGATCTCGCGACATTTGACGAGTTCCGGGCAGGTGTCAGCTATCTCCTCGTCCACGATCACGGCATGCCGGAGATCGTCGCCAGGGACGTCCTCGAGGGGGAAGCGGAGTATCTGGAGCAGGCGTTTCAGGATGGCGCTGATCGCAAACTGCTGCTGACGGAGGTTGCAGAAGAGTTGGCGTTCAAGCCGCGCTCGGACAGAGGCTGGATTCGAAAGGATGAAGACCATCTGCTCCTGGAGGTGAACGAAAGAGTACGAGCGCTGCTCGACAGGATTGCGAAGACAGGCCTATACGGCGGCAATCCCGAGGAAGTTGCGCAGGCCTTGCTCTGCCGCGGGATAGAGACGGTTCTGCCCGTTGCACAGAGCCTGGACGCGAACGGCCGCTTCGGCTAAGGGGGCACGGATGCCGGAAATCATTCCCCCTCTGGGGATCGCCTTTGACTCAACGCCGATTCCGCTGACTCCCGACTCCAGAGCAGTCGCGACGCGAAAAATCCAGGACATGATGTTTGCCTTACAGACCCTGGCCCGAGGCGTGGGCGAAGGGAAATCGCCAAGCGTTGGGCTTGCTGACGCCACCCTGAGGGCCTGCGAGTTCAACCTGGCGGATCTCGCAGGTGTATTGGGCGTAAAGATGGACAGCGCCGCCGAAGTGGAGGCACGTCACGCGGCTCTACGCAAGGCAAATGCACGGATACGCGAGGTGGAGGCCCAACTCGGCAATCAGCAGGCTCCCGAGCACACGCAACTCAGCTTGCAGGTTCTGGAGGATCGCTTGTACGCCTGGTGGAGCCTGGAGGGGTTTGGGACCGTCTCCGAGGTGGCGTTCCGGAGCAATGGATGCAAGGCGATACTCAGCTGCAACCCGAAGGGCCGCTTCGGCTTCGGCCTGCTGGAGTCTGACACGCCTGTCTCCGACAAAGCAGCTGAGGCCGCGTGGCACGAGAGTCTCCAGGAAATGGGGTACGTACTGACGGACGACGGCGGGGACGTAGCGGTACTGGACTGCGACGCGAGTCGGAAGGCCTTGTTTGATCTGATTCGCGCCCGACTCCCATCGGCACAGATCATGAAGACGGAGAACCTCAGTCGGCGCGGAAGGACTGAATGCGTCTTGCGTGGTGTTGAGATTTACATCTACAGGCTGCCAGAAATTCTAACGCTACCGCAACCGGTACCGACCGAAGGGTAGGTGATACTCGGGGCCCCATCCCATCCTGTTCGAGGTTGCGGAACGGGACCCTTGACCAAGCGCGGGCTACTGCGCAGTCACACGCAGGCGGCCTGTTCCTTCTTGCCTCACCTGCACGGTCGCAACGGGGATTGGCGAGTTGTCCCCGGAAGTGCCGCGGGCCATTCCGACACCCACCGAGCGCGTCAGGAGCACCCCTTCGTCATAGGATGCAATCTGAACCGTCGCGGTTCGCCCGGTCGCGCCGGAGAAATTGTTCACACCGATGGCATACGTCCCAAGCGCGAGCTTGGTGGCGTCACACGTAGCGGTGTAGTGCTCCGGCCCGAATCCCACGATATTGTCGACATCGAGCTCGCCGGACAATCCCTTCTTTGCAGCATAGAAAACGTGCCTGCCTGTCGGTTCGATCGAGTGAAGGTCGACGTCTCCAGCCCCATCCCACGTCAAGGTGACAGTGAAGAATCCGTCGGAGCCTGTCGACTGGGGAGCCTGCACGGTCGAGAGCGCATTGCCGAGGTGCTGCTTGACCATGCCCCTAGGGTTGAGCGGGCCAAGCGGTGGGAGCAATTCGTTGAGGTAGGTACGGACGAGCTCGTGACCGGAAACATCCTCGCGCCCCGTTGCCGAGATCTTCGCGTTGTTGGCAGGCACCGTACCGATCAGGCGTAGAGCGTTGATCACGAGATCCAGATCGGCAAGCGTGTACTCGCCGTTCAATGTCGGCGACGCCGGCGCGATGTGAACGGCCTTCACCGCGGCTGCCCCAGCCTTCGATGTTGCATAGCGGTAAGCCGCGTTCATGAACAGATTGCCCTGACTGTGCGCGACCAGGACCACCTTTTTGTGGGCTGCTAGATGTCCGTCCACCCGTGCCTGGTGCTCCAGGTAGTTGGTCAGTGTCGGCGGAGTACTTGCCCAGGAAGTGAGGGCAGCGACTGTCTTTGCACGAATATCGTCGTAGATGCCACCCAGCACGCCGGCAAAGGCCCCAACGGTCGACAGGACCCGGGTGAAAGAGTTCTGCTGGGTATCCGATGAGATGGCCTCCCAGAACAGCTCGAAACGGTTCTGCAAGACTGCGTCCTGTTCGGCCGCGCGTTGCTTGAACGTCTCGATCAGATCCTCGGCGCCGGTGGCACCGTGCTCCGACCCTGTCGTATTGAAGAAGTTGTCGTAGCTGATCGGCTCGCCTGTTGGCGCATAGGTGTCGCCATATAACTGGGCGAGGGCTTCCCGGGCACTCTGGGCCTGGCTGCGGGTGTTCCAAACCCCGTTGAAGAAGCCGACGGTGATGCCGCCGGGCGAGCAAAGGACTGTCTGGGATTGGGCCGTCGCCATACCTGGAACAGCCGTTACCGAGATGAGGGTGACCAGCAGGAGGTTCCTGAGGTTATTGCGCATCGCAGGTGTCTCCTCGTGGCTGGGATGAAACGGTGCCGTCCAATGCCTTGCTATAGGCGAGGTACGCGCGGGCGCGGAACTCCGTGTTTGCCGTCAGCTTCTCGTACATGGTCACGGCGCCGGAGGCCGCTGCGGTGGTCGTGAAACGACTCCAGATGCAGTGGATTGCACGATTGGCCTGTTGATCGACTGCACGCAGCGCCTCATTGTTCGACACGTCGACGAGCAGGGTGGCCTGCAGACCTTTCGCCAGCTGCTCGACTGCCGCCCGCTGGCCAGCGTCGTAGGGCTGTTTGCTGATGTAAGTCTCGATGTCGTCTCGTATGCCGTTTCCATTGGCATCCGGGCCTTTCACGTCTGGAGACCGGTCGAGGATCGGAAGCTGACCTGTTTGCTCCAGGCGCTGCACTGCTTGCGCGGGCGTTTCGGCCGGGGGCGTCTGAGCCTGGGAGTCAGAACCGCCGCCGCATGCGGACAAGGCGATCGCGCTGGCAATGATCGCGGTATGGCGAGCCAGCACACCTGATTTTCGATGAGTTGTCATTTTCCTTCGATTTTTGAGTCGTTTCCCGAGCGGAACCGTCATGGCTAACCCCTGCATCAGCCAGTTCCGCCGGCGGCATCGAAGATACACCACGATGCTAGATTGATACATAACACGGAGGTGGTATCGTCGTGTATCGGATTGCTGTACTCCCGCATGTTCCGCATTCCTCTTCATTGATCAACCCGCAAGGAAGGAGAAGGTATGCAGAATCAAGCAATTGAGGTGCGAGCAGGTGTTTCATCGCGGAGTCTGGGCGAGCAGTACCCGACCAAGGGATCTATGCCGCGTGAAGTGGTCGAGGTGCTGTACGCAACCCGGAAGCAGGAGGTGGAGGCGCTGACCGCGAAGCCCACGGTCACCGCTGAGGATCTTCTTGATCTGGATCACGGGGCGCGAGCCATGGTTGCGCAGAAGCTCTTCTGGCAGTGTGACGACCAGGCGCGGAGCTTCTTGCTCAACGACGCGCATCACTGGGTTCGGAGCTCAGCAGTGCTGGCGCAAGCCGAGATGTCTGTCGGCCCCGCGGAAACGCGGGCCGTCCGTGACTACCGAATGGTTGACGGCCAGTTCATGTGGCGCTGGTTTCCGATGGTTCCGGGTTTCCCTGGGCAATTCGTGCGGCCGGAGGCTTGGATTCAGTCTCATTGCCCCGATGGCTATGCCCGGCCCGAACAGGCTCATGCCTCCGCGCATGAGTACCTGACGGGGTGCAAGGACCAGGTGGCCACAGGTTTGGCGACAAAGGCGGACTGAACGATGGCCAAACTCTAAGGCGCAGCTGCGACACGGTGTATCGCGCATCCGATGTTGAGCGGAACCGGCGTTTCGGGGAGGTGACCTCGAATGGGGTCGTCTCTGACTACACCCTCGCAGGATCGAGCGGTGCCACGTTCACGCTGGTTCGGGAAGCGGGCCAGTCGGATGAGGACCTTGAGATTGCAGCGAAGGAGCTCTGCAGGGATCGAGACGTCATCGGCAAGATCCGGATCGCGCGGCGGGCGGGCTGACTAGCAGGAGGGGATGTTCGCCTTACACGTCCTTGGTCGGCATCTCCGATCGCAAGTCAACGCCACTCATCCTGGAGATATCACCATGAGCAACGCACAGAAGCACCCCGTCAAAGTCCTGGTAGCGTGCCTCGACAGCGCCTGGAATCCGTCGATTCACTACTGTACGGTGGAAGTGACGCATGCAGAAGAACTGCTGGGCCAGCACCTCGAACTGGCCAAGGCGGATGCCGTCGCCAGCGGGTTTGAAGGTACGATGATAGCCCTCGACTCCGAAGCGATGCCGTCGACCAAGCTGCGAGAACTCGCGGATTGGATGGACGGTAGTCGTTGGCATCCCAATACGGTGATCGCTAGCCTGATTGGCCAAGGAGCAGCTGCGCCCGCATTGCTGGCGATGGAACGCTGAAGCGACTACCTCCCCGGCACTCGATAACTCACACCACAGGCCGTCCGATGCTTTTCTTGGACGGCCTTTCTTCTTTTGCCTCAGACGAATAGGAACCAGTGTTCTTCATAACAGGGGGCAAGCCCAACCCACCCGTTCAGGAGAATCCCATGGAAACCATTCCTGTGCAGCACCTACCCAACGCTTTTCGATGCGCGCTGGAGATGTTCGCGGCGTCTGGCGATCGAACCAAAGCGAGATTGATGGCCCTAATTGATCACTATCTGAAGGCATGCGGCCTTGCGGAAGATCCGCATCGCTCAGTGTATGAAGAGTGCGCAGTCGCCCACGCCAAGAGGATGTATAGCCTTGGTGCAGCTCAAGGTTTCTAGTCGCTGGCAACTCTAACTCTGACGAAGGATCTCAAATGAGCTCAAAAATTGTGAATAGCGCGAGGGCAGTAATCGGTGCCAGTGGCACTATCGACGGTTCCGAAGCTCCGACTTTCGCTGTGTTTGACATTGATCGCGCGTTCATAGCAACGGTCAGTCGTCTCATCAATCTATGCAACGAGCACAAGCTCACTGAAGCTCGTACGGTCCACTATCCAGCTTGGGGACCCGGCTGGATCGAGGAAGAGCTGAAGCTCCAGAACGGCGAACTGGTGGTGCAACCCAACGGAATCTTCCGGTTCACGGACTATCCCAAGTATGGGGGCTACCTTATCCAGACGGCAGATGTCGACTTCAATCAATTGCGAAGCAAGTTCGATTCCGCAGTTGATGGCGAAGTTCTTTTCCTCGCCAAGGAACCCTATGTTCGCCAGTACTACGAACAGGAATACGAACAACCTGCGCGCGAGCTCGTTCCTTCTTGAGCAAGGCGTGATTTAGCCCATGGCCCGCTTCTCCCCTCGGAGGTAGCGGGCCTTTTGTTTTGCAGCTCTCGCTTAGTGCCACGGCAGCCTACGACAACAAACGGTGTCATCCCCGGCGCCTGGTGATTTATCTCCCCCTGTTTTCCATAACAAGCCCGTAAGGCTCCAAACCGCCAATCCGGCGGGACACCTTTGTTATGCCCAACTCAACCGTTCAAGGAGATGTACTCATGATGAAATCGACTCGTTCCTTTGCAATTCTGGCAGGCTTGGCAGCATCGTTGGCGCTCGCTGCTTGCGGCGGTGGTGGTGAGGATGCGGTAAAGCCGGATTCGGCGCCGATTATCTCGACTCCGCAGCCTGGTAACCCGTCGAACCCGACTCCGGCAGAGCCGGCGCAGCCGTCTGGTCCTACGACGCCGTCCAATCCGTCGGGTCCCACGACGCCTGGTCTGACGGTTACCGGCAGTGCATCGCTGGTTGGCTCGCAGACTGTTACCGTGCTGTTTGCCGGCACTGCACTGAAGCCGACGGGCTTAGCTGGGAACTTCCTTTCGGCTCTGACTGTCCCTGCGACCGCGCAGGCAGTTACCGCAGAAGGGGCGTACACCACGCTGGGAGCCAGCAATGGGGCAATGTCGGTGAAGCTGTCCGACGTCGCTGAAATCGATGATGTGGCCGGCAACGGTCAGTATGCGATCGGCCGCTGGAAGGTTGGCTCGTTCGACGTCACGACGCCGACGGTAAACAACACCCAGACGCTCCGGGCCAACCAGGCTGCGCCGTATGCAGTGGGCATCCCCCTGGATCTGTATTCGGGCCCGAGCACCGGCACGCTGGCATGCACCTACGAGGCATCGACGAAACCGACGAGCTTGGATGGTTCGATCGCCGCTGGCACCTTCAATGGTGCGGGCAGCTCGGCGATTATCAACCTGGCAACGAAGGTGATCACGCTGAATCTGTCGCTCGATATCGGCGCTGACCATGGTGTGACTGTGTCGAAAGCCAACATCTTGGTGGACATGCCGACCACGGGCGGTGGTTCGTCCGTGATTGCAGAGACGGTTGGCTCGGACCTGAGCAAACCCTATCTTGTGATTGCGTACGGTACCGTTACCCCGACCAGCGGAGACGTGGGAGGCCTTGCGGTCTTCCGTTGCCAGTAACTGTTGTTCAGCACGCCGCGGAGCTTCTCCGCGGCGTTTTTTCCTTTGCTGCCCGGGGCGTGGCGTTACCCCGGGGTAATGTTCCTTGCAAAGGGTGCCATCCTCATGTTTAATAGACCCATACCGACACACACATCGGTCTCAGATTCTCCTCTGAGGTTGGGAAGCGATCGAAAGGTCGCACTTGCAGTCGAAGGCCCGCACGATTGAAAGATCGTGCGGGCCTTTGGCTTTCTAGGCTCCGGCGTTTGTCTGCGACAGTCCCGGCCTTCGCCGCACGCCGGGAGCTCTTCTTGGCAAATCTAAAGATGTCACGTATGATCCATAACGCGTAGCGATACGTGGTACGTAAATATACTGGACCTGTCATGCAGCAGCCGTTCATCAAATCTCTGTTGTCTTCCCTGGGCTTTAGGAGGGCAGTTGGCGATCAAAATCCTGAACCACTAGCCACGGATGTTGACCTGAGCGATCTGACAAAGGTTGTTTCTACCCTGATGTCTGATCTGAATTTGCGAGAGGCTGACCCTTCCAAGGATCTGCCCACTAGGCTCAAGGCTGGCCTGAGGGACTGCCGGAAGGCAGTCGCCTCTCTGCTTTCGGAGCTCAAGACGGCCAAGCGAGACCTTTCGGAGAGCCGGGAAGAGAACAAGCGATTGCAAGCCGAGGCGAGAATGCGTCAGGACCGGCAGGATTGGTGTTCGCCCGCGCTGGTGGAATTTCCGCCTGAGACGCCAAAAGGAATCTACGAAACTACGCTGAAGGTTCTACGCGGACTTATTGGCGGTAGCGCATCGTTATCGGATGCAAGCAACGCGGACAGGTTTCCCGTGGCAGAGATCTGGACGCTGTACTGGTGCTTGGTCCATGCCTCTCATGCCGCGGTGAAGGCCGCGACGGTCGCGAAAGACGAGAACGGAATCTCTAGGGATTTCTTGGCAAAGTTGGAATCTGAAACGAGAACGTCGCCAATCTTTACGGGAGACGGTGGGAAGCTCCAGGTCGCTTACAACGCCATCTTCGAGCAAAGCGAACCCGGAATGAAAGAGGCCGCTGTCGGCGCCGATATTCTGCTGATTGTTGCTGGACAAGGACTGGTGCCAAATGGGTTTGCTCGCCTTTTCTGGATACAGGCAAAGAAGGCAAGATCGGGCCAAAGCCCGTTCACCCTTAACTATGCTCAGGAAAATGGCGATGGGTTGCAGGTTGACGCGCTTTCCAAGGTGCACGAGCCTAGTAAAGGAGCATTCGGGTTGTACATGCAGTACTCGAAGGACCTACCGTATGTTCCTTCGGTGCTGGTAGGCCGGTTGCCTCGCGGGAAGCAACAGCCCCTCACAGCAAAACTGTCCGATCTCGGCATCCGTCTACCAGAACTGCTGGTGGGCCACGCCATCGTTGCCTCCGAGAAGTTTGGGGCATTCGCAGATACAAGCGAGATCCTGGCCTACCTTGATGACGTTGCGGAGAAGAAGCCACTCTTCATTGTCTCGGTCACAGCGGAAAGAGCGATGGAGTTGAGTCAGGAGCTAGCCGGCAATCAGTTGCTCTCGACGGTCACGGACCACTACCTCCAACGGTTCGGGCTTTCGCCGGAACGTGAGAATGACCGCGAAACTCCCTCGCAAGACCGTGGCATGGACTTCGACAGGTGAGTGCAGCCTTGCTGACTACGCATCAGAGCAAACAGACTGAGTTGAAATGAAGATATCCAGCGAGATCAAAGACCAGGCGAAGTACCTCGAGTCCTATGTGGTCCTGGACACCGTAACCGCGGCGGGTAAGTTCGCGGTAGGCCTCGGCATTGGCAATGTCGTACGCGAAGGGCTGTATCTGACGCCCGTTGGGCAGGCGGCTTACGAGCGATTGAAGGAGCTCGGCAAGGGCTCGCCTCAGCTGATCGATGTGGCATTCAAGTTCAAGGCAAAGGAACTCGTTCGCCAGGCTTTCCTCAAGGCCGACGCCGGCGGCTCGATCTTCTTCGTTTGCAGGGAAGGCATCTACGACACGGTCTACGACCTTCTGAACGTCATAGGCTCCAGCACTGCAGCAGCGGCGTAACGGACCTTCGAAATGGATACACAGTGTCTTGATGACGTCTCCGCTGCCGGAGAGCCGGCCGGACGGTCTGAGCAGTATCTGGTCGGATGGCGCTTTGGCGACTGGTATTTGCAGCAGGGCGGTGACCCTGATGGCCGAGCGAGCGAGCTTTGGTCTGCCGAAAAGGCCAGTGGCTTCCTTGACCGGTTGGCCTTGGGGGCTGAGACGCCAAAGAGCGGCGCTGCGGGCGGTTCAGCGCAGGCCGAGCCCGGCCGGCCAGATGCCGAAGTGTCCGCGTTCGAGGTCCTGACCTCCGCCCAGGGCGACACCGTCTGGGTCAACTGGGCTGATGGGAGTTGTATTGCCCGCTTCAGTAAGCGATTTGGCATCGACGTGCACGCCAGCGGCGAAGCGCAGATGGCCGGGGCTCCCCAGTGTCTCTTCTGCGCTCATGGTGTTGCCGGCCCAGAGCAATGGCACTCGTTCCGCCAGAAAGTGCGCGAGCACCATGGCATCGACGTCCCAGATGACGCGATCACCTTCGCCGGCGAATGACCCGAGCGCACATCATTCGATTCTCACCCTCGTCTTTTCGAAGCATCCCCACCCATGCCGTTTCTCGCAGCCACCACGTTCTTGCTGTATGCCCACATGATCGCAACGTTCCGCGCGCTTTCGAACCGCGACGGACCGCAACGCATAACCGCCGTGCTGCATTGGCTGGCCGCTACAGTGGGGGCTTGCGCGGTGATCTTCGGCTTCGGCCTTGAGGCAGTTTTCACCGGGGCGCAGCGACCAGGCACTAACCTGAGCGTGCCGCTGTTTTTCGCCTTAGGCGTGCTAACCGTCATCGTGTTCGGCAAGAAGCTGCTCGCGGCTAGGCACCAGGCCGCGGAAGGGCCCGCATTTCGGGTCGGCATGATCGTCTGGGCCGTGCTCGCCGGCATCTACCTGACGGGGACGACGATCGATCACTGGGTCTTCTTCAGCGACCGGGACAAGTCCGGAATTGGAGACGCTCGAGCTCTGGGCGTCGATGATGTTCAATGCGATGGCATCTCTCTCGTGCGAATCGACAGCGAGACGGCGCGGTACCGCTGCCCGACTTCGCTGGTTTGGGGCGGGGTACTGTCGGAGTGGCCGTTCGCGCCGTGGCCCAGCTACCAGGCAGGGGAGAGCGAGAAGCTGAAGCGCGGTATCGAGGCGCTCCACCGTAACGCCGTTCAGGTTCGATAGCCTCTGGTGCTCTGCACATGGTGTGTTTCACGCGCCTAAAATTCACTGTTGACGTATCGATACGTGTTATGTAGCATAAGAACCGTTGAGTAACCGAAAAGGTTGATGCCCACCATGACTGCCCTTGTTGCTGCCCGTGTTGCCCTCGTGATCTGTGCCTTCATCTTCCTGATCGCTTTTCAGCGCCGGAAGCGCCTTTTCACCGTGAAAACGGGCAACGCCTCCTCCGTGCCCCCGGACTTCGACGCGTTTGTGACGGATCTGCTGGCCGAAAATCGACTGACTCTCGTTCTGAGCGGCTTTTTCGCCACTCTGTGCCTCGTGTACGTCGTCTATACGCTGTTCGTGCCCGGCGCCGCCTGACCCCTTTCTCCTCGTATCACCGCTTGCCCGCGTTATGCGGGCTTTTTTTCGCTCGAACATCGTGAGCCTTCCACTGAGCGTGTATGGCTACGCGATATGAAGCGAGATAGGTGGGAATGTGCTTGCCCAGGAGAGAAAAGTTGAAGTCAGTTCGCAGCCTGATCAAGGCAAAGGATGGGGCGGTGCGCTTTTGCTGCGTGGAGATGCCGCCGGAGACCGTTGATGGCCTGCGTGCAGTGCGCCGAGCCGCGTTTGCCGCGTCACAGTTGACCGAGGAATCCTGTCGATCGTTGCGGATGTTGGGTCTCGTGGAGCCGGCTCCAGGCGCAATTAGCGGCGAGGGTGCCGATGCCATGCGTGATGGCGCCTCGCTGAAGCTCACCGTGTTGGGCGCTCTGCTGTTGCGCGTACTAGAACGGCCAGAGGCCATTCGAGAAAATGCAAACACGACTGTGACTGTGTTTCCAGCAGATCCGGTCGTCTACGCGCTGGAGGCGAGCGCGGCGATCGCGCTCAGCAGGCTGTTTGCCGACAGGCGCGAAGAAACTCTGGCCATCGAGCTCGCGTTCCAGGCTGGCTATGCCAGCTACCCAAACCCTGAACCATCTCCGTTCGTCGCCGGCGATATCGCACTGGCAAAGAACTGGAAGGCCGGCTGGGGCCAACGCGAGTATGAGTTGCGACCGCTCACGCGAGAGGACCTTCAAGCCACGATCCGCGAGATGTCGGCGCAGGCCAACCAGGGATGTGGCCAGTTCTACGAGCTCTACGAGCAGCGATTCACCAGCATGGTGGATGGATGGCTCCCAGATCTGCGAGACGGCGAAAGGGCGGTTGCTCTTGAACTGTTGAAAGGAGAGGCGTATTCACCTGATGCCGATGGACACTGGGCCTATGACGCCGAGGAAAACGACATCCACTTCCTGCCCAAGGACGGGGCTCGATGATGGGCGGTTTCCAGCCTTTGAGAGTTCTCTGGTGCTGCATCCGCAGGTTGACTGGCCGGCGATCGAACGAGTCGTCTGGTGACGTCCACCTTGAGATGCTCGCCGAGCAGCGGCAGATCCTGGTTCCGTCCCGCTTACGCGTTGTCGGGCCATTCGATCTGCAGTTCCACCAACTGCCCGACCATCAGCTCAGGCTTTCCGCCAGCTCGCAGGCGCAGCTGCAGGCCGTCAGCACAGTTGTCAGCCAGGGCACCTTGGTGATCGAGGTCGATCCCGGTGCCCACCACGCGTTCGAACATCAGGGACGCGTAGTCGTCGGTATTGCCGCGCCCCAGATCGCCGGCGTTGCCGCGGGCGGCGACGCGATCGTCAGCATCGCCGATATCGACGTAGATGCGCTCGAGATCCATGGGGCCGACTCCAGTGAAGTATCGGCAGGCGGACGCTGCCGGCACCTCACAGTCTCCGCCGGCGGGATGAGCTCGATTGACTGCGAGGCACTGGTCACTTCTCAGGCCGATTGTCACATCACAAAGAACGCTTCCTGCAGAACCTTCGCCCTCGATTCCATTCGCGCGCAGGTATCAGGCCATGCGTCCTTGGCAATTGGCGGCCGTCCACGGAGGGAAGAAATCGCGATCGCGGACGACGGCTACGTCAGCCGGTTGTGGGGTGCCGCCGGCGAGGGACTTGTCTCGCGCTAACGAGTATGGATGGGGCGACGCCAAGTCGCCTCTGTTGCAAACAGGAGAAGGTGTCATGAACAAAGCAGAGTTGGTGGCGAAAGTCGCCCAAGGTTGCGGTCTCACGAAGGTCGCCGCAGAGCGTGCACTTCAGACGGTCTTGTCGGCGATTGAGAACGAGGTCGCCGCGGGTGGCGAGGTGACCATTGTTGGATTTGGCGCATTCCGTGGGGTCACCCGCGCCGCCCGCGCCGCGCGAAACCCTCGCACTGGGGCCTTCGTCGAGATCCCCTCCAGGACGGTACCGACCTTCGCGCCCGGCAAGGGCTTCAAGGACAAGGTTGTTGGCTGGAAGCGCAACTAGGCCGCGGCATTGAACCGCCGTTGTGGCCCCATCAACGGAGACATCGTGACTGCTAACAAATCCACCACCGCCTTGGAACTGGGTTGGCCGCGGCGCCGGCAAGAGACCGGCTACTTCAGCGAAGTCGAGGCGTTGACTGACGGAATCCGCCTGGACGCCGAATTTGCCAAGGAGCCGTGGCGTGTCCTCTGCCAGGTGTCCGATAGCTTTCTCTCGGAAGACTCCGGCGTGGATGCCAGAGGCGTGCATGCGCAGGCGTTCAGACAAGGCGAGGCCTTTCCACGCGCGTACGCGGAGTTCGACTTGCTGTCGCCGTGCGCCGGCCAGACCCTCGAGGAGTGGCAGTTCCTGGATGCCTGCGATAGCGCCAGTAGTGCGTTGAGCTCTATGGCGATCGCACTGTCGCAATCGGCCGTGCAGGACGTCGGCCGTTTGCTCGGGTCGGCTCCGATCCTGCACCTCTCCCGCATTGAGGTGAGGGCTGACCAGCAAGGTCAAGGGTTGGGCGAGTGGCTGGGCCAGTTCATGCTGAGGTGGCTGTGCTCCTCGTTTGCCCCCGGGCTACTGATCGTGCAGCCGTTCCCTCTCCAGTTCGAAAGCTGTTCGCCCTGTGAAGGTACGCCTTCACATGCGGCGTTCCGAGACGAGTTCGAAGCCGCCGCCGCCACGCTCGCCGGCTACTACTCCCGAACGCTGAACGTCAACGCAGTGCGAGAAGGCGACTCCCATCTAATTGGCGCACTTGCCGGTTGGCGGCTGCTCGTCGACGAGTTCGGGTGGTCGCTGGCACCCCAGAAGGAATCAGAATGAACGTACGGACCATCATCGTGAACTGGTGGCAGAGCTTTCGCCCATATCTGCTGCTCACAATCGCTTTCAACGTCCTTGCGATTGCATTCCTGCTCGCGTCGGTCGCGATCGCTGCCAGGGACCTACTCCACAGCAGCACCTGGTACGTGCGTTTGTGGGCCGCCGCAGAGACCGTCGGCTGGGTGTCCGGTGGGCTGGCTGTGCTGTCTGCAGCATGGCTGATTTGCAAACTCGTGCGTCGCAAACGACCAAGCAATGGAGGTGTCGCATGAGCCTCTTCCTGTCGGGTCTGGCGCTGACCGCCGCTGGGCCGGCCATGGTGGCTTACGGCCGCCGGCGGGGGGAGACAGACGAGGTCAACAGCAGGCTTCTGTCCCTTGGCTACTCATGTGCGATCTTCGGCCCGTTCTTGTTATTGGTCTACGTGGCCACTTTGCCCTCAGCACTGCTGGTGGCAGCAGCGGTGAGTGGCCTTCTATGGGGGGCGGACTGGTTGGCCAAGCGCACGCGTGGGCGCCGCTGGACGTCCGGGGCGGCGCGTTACGGGAGCGACGCGTTCCTCATGGTGCTGGGCGTATGCGTAGTGAGGTTCTTCGTTGTGGAGCCGTTCGTCGTCCCGTCGTCATCCATGCGGCCGACGCTATCAGTTGGCGACGTGATCATCGTGGACAAGTTCTCCTATGGCATCCGCCTGCCAGTGCTCAACCTCCCGCTGATCCCAACCGGCCAGCCCGCTAGAGGACAGATGATCGTTTTCGAGTACCCGCCCGATCGGAGCCGCGCGTTCGTGAAACGAGTCATCGGAATCCCGGGGGATACCGTCCGCGTCGATGATTCAGGTATCGAGATCAACGGTGAAAGGCTTCCTCAGGCCCCCGCCGGCAGCTACACCTACACGAGCGATGCTGGCCATCCCGTGGCGGCCGACCAGTTCGTCGAGCGGCTCGGATCGACGAGCTACCAGTCACTCCACCGGCCCGGAACCCCTTGGGCGGATCTGGCCGCCGTCGAGGCGTTGCACCCCAAGAATGGTTGCGCCTTCGGCAGAGCGGGAATGCAGTGCATCGTGCCCGCAGGGCACTATTTCGTGATCGGGGACAACCGAAGCGATAGCCTGGACGGCCGATACTGGGGCTTCGTGCCGGACAGCCATCTCCTAGGGAGGGTCGATGCCGTTCTCGGGAACACCAGTGGGCCCCGCTACACAGGGGTTTGGTTGCGCTGAAAGAACATGTTTGCGGCAAAACGATACCTAACAGGTACAAACACGACTAGAATAGCGATCTGATACAACGGCCACACAGGAATTCCCCATGGAACACGTTCGCGCAAACTGGCGCTCCTACTTGCTTGCCCTGATCCTGATCGCGGCGCTGACGATCCTGTTCTGCGTTGTCCTGGGCCCGATGCTGGGCATTGCGCTGAGCGTGATCTCGCCTCTCAAGGTCGTTGTGGTGCTGCTTGTCACCGGGGCGCTCCTGCGATATCTCCTGCACTCCGTAGACAAGGTTGATCGGACGCACGTCGAGACGTCCGCGCACGGTCGATAACTACCTGGAAGCCCGATCGTTGCCCATAAGGCCTGCCGAACCGGCAGGCCTTTTTCATATAGCCGCGTGGAGGACATATCAATCCACAAGGCCAATGGATCGGGTTTGATCACCCATGCTCAAGGAGATACTCATGAATGAAGCAATCACCACGCAAGTAATGGTCTTCACGAACGGTCGGATCGCTATTCAACTCTGGGCTGATGAGGGTCCATACGCCAGACTGAACGTGAACCTGCCCGATGAAGCCTTCGCGGACGATGAGATCGCCATCAACTGGGATCTCGACGACAGCGTCCTGAAGTCGATTCTTGAGCTCAACAAGTTTCAGGAAACCGATCGCGTCGTTCGCTCCGGACACGCCGTTTGTGCGGTCTGGAAAGTGGTCTGCCCGGAGATGCTTCAGGAGGCCGCGCAACTGCGCAAGCAGATCAGGCGCCATACGAGCCGCCGGACGTCGATGAGTAAGGCTGCCATGCACTGACAGCTCACTGCACTTAACCCTGCACCACCCCCGCTACGCGTCATCGCGAGCGGGGGTTTTCTTTTGCCTCGCTTGACAAAAGCAAAGAAACAACGTTAGATAACACGTACACATACGGCGTGTGAATCGAAAGCGCGCCGGGTTAATCATCTGACCTTGGGAGAGGCATGTTCTATGTTGCGCGATCAGTTTGACTTTGAGACATTCGTGAACGGATATCGGCCGCAGCCGGTGCTTGATCTGGACTCGAAACTGATCGTAGATCTGTTCGCTGGCGGCGGTGGGATGAGCACCGCGATTGAATGGGCGCTAGGTAGGCCGCCGCATATCGCAGTGAACCACTCGGATGACGCCCTGAGCATGCACGCGGTGAACCATCCGCAGACCACTCACTACATCGCCGATGTGTATGAGGTCTGCCCGCACGAGGTTACGAAAGGTAGGCCGATCGGACTGCTGCATTTGTCTCCGGACTGCACTCACCACAGCCAGGCAGCAGCCGGGCAGCCGCGCAGCAATCAGTTGAGAAGTCTCGCTTGGGTCGGCTACCGCTGGGCAGCGCAGGTGCGACCAGAGACGATCAGCTTGGAATGCGTTCGGCAGATCCTGAAGTGGGGTGGGCTTCGTGCAAAGCGGGACAAGGCAACAGGCCGCGTCGTCAAAATTGATGGCTCTGTTGCCGCTCCCGGCGAACATGTACCAGTGCGTCAACAGTTCCTCGTTCCTGATCCGAAAAAGGAAGGCCGGACGTGGAAAAAGTTCGTGAAAAGTATCCAGGAGCTCGGCTACACAGTTGACGTTCACATCGGCGTAGCGGCGAACTATGGCGCAAAGACGACACGAGAGCGCCTATTCATGATCGCTCGTAGGGATGGATTGCCCTACGTAGAGCCAGTGCAGACGCATTTCCAGAATCCGCTTCCAGGCCAAAAGCGGTGGAGAGCTGCTGCGGAAGCAATCGACTTCTCGCTCGAGTGCCCGTCCATCTTCGATCGCGAGTCGCAAGGGAAGAAGCCGCTTGTTGTGAAGACCATGCGCAGAATTGCAAAGGGTACTCAGCGCTTCGTCCTCGAAACGGCCAGCCCATTCATCGTCCCATTGACGCACCATGGTAGCGACCGCATGAACGATATCGAGCTACCGCTTCCCACGATCACATGCGCCAACCGCGGAGAGTTGTCCTACGTCAGACCGGTGTTCGCACCTGTTGGCGGGGAAGGTCGCAAACCGATCAGGTACCGAAGGGTGGTGGGGCGGGCTGGCGGTGCGTCGACCAACGGGCTTGCCGCTGCCCACCTAGTCAAGTTCCGATTTGATTCCACAGGGCTGGAACTATCCAAGCCGCTGCCGGCAATCACCGCCGGCGGAAACGGGAAGGGGCGAGCTGCAGGCGCTGCCCATGCCTTGGGTCTGTCCACCCTCTATCTCGCCCAAATGAATGGCGGATTCAACGACGAACGAGGCACCCCTGGCCACGATCTGCGCCGACCCATGACGAGCATTACCAACAAGGGAGCCCAGCAGCAGTTGATCAAGCACTCCCTGCACCCATTGCATGCCGCCGAGCCTGGTTTGGTGGCGACGCACTTGACTCACCTCCGACGGAACTGTGATGCACGTCCTGTGGACGAGCCGGTTCGGACGATCAGTGCAGGGGGGCAACACCATGGGCTTGTCGAAGCTCACCTTGCCGCTCGATGCTCGGCTGCTGCGAGGCCGAAGCTCTCCTTGGCGGATGAGGAGCGGGCGCTGCGAGTGGCTCGGTTCTTGATCGAGCACGAGAGCGTTGACCTTGCAGGCAGGTCGCCGGAGGAACTCACGAGGGAAGAGCTCCTGGCATTGGTGACAGTAGTTGTGGATGGCCGGCAATACGTCATCGTCGATATCGGCTTGCGGATGCTGCAGCCACGTGAGCTGTACTTGGCGCAGGGCTTCCCACTCCACTACGAGATCGAAGTGGGGCACGACGGCCGTGTCTTTACGAAGGAAAAACAAGTCCGGATGTGCGGAAACAGCGTCTCGCCTCACCACGGTGCGGCAGTTATCGCGGCCAATTGCGCCCATCTGCGCGTCTTCTCAGGCGAGGACGAGCGGCGACTGAGGGCCGCGTGATCGCTCCAACCAGCCACGGCCCGATAGTCACTTTCCCGTCGACAAGCACAAACAATGGAAGAAGCTATGCCTGATTCCAGCACGCCCACAGGCACAGCCGATGACTCGATCGTCATCACGCAAATGATCCCCCTCAGGGTCGGTCTCACGCGCAAGCATTTTCGGCGCCTTCGCTGGTACTTCATGGGGAACAACCACCCGGCTACTGGCCGGCCGGACCCCATCGATCTCGACTTGCTCGGTGTGGGTTTGATTGAGCGGGTTCCGAATCCGAGATCCGAGCCCAAGTTCGTGCTGACGAAGGCGGGGGACCAGGAGCTCGCCCTCGAGCATCTACGGGAGATTGGGCGTAGAGCTGGACATCACGACTTCGGCTCCCGCCTAGCTGGATGGCTCCGCCAGCAAGGTCGCATGACTTGGGAAAACATCGAGTTCAAGGTCACCTCTCCAGACGTGGTGACGATACCTGGAACGGCCATGGAGGTTCCGGACTGGGTCTCCATCGTCAGGCCGGACGTCTTTTCTCTCGCCAAGTCGTACAACCCCGACCGGATGAACCCGTGTATTCACGAGGTGAAGGTATCTCGCGAGGATTTTCTGGCCGATCTGGCAAAACCCGAGAAGCGGCGAGGGTACACACATCTGTCCGAAGTCTTCTACTACGCATGCCCCGAGGGGCTGATCCAGCTCGAAGAGGTCCCCATCGGCTGCGGGCTGGTCTACGAGATTGAGCCTGGTCACTTCGAGGTGAAGAAGAAGCCGAAGAAGCGGAAGATGGTCTTGTCACCGCGGCATTTCATGAACCTGATCCTCAAGCCAGGGAACCTCAATCGATTCTAGAGCCCCCCTTTGTTACTTGACTAAACTAACGGTAACACGTAACAATACGCCAACTGAAGCGCGAAATAAACAGAATGAACGACCAGGACAAGATTCGCCAATTGGGGCAGTACCCGACGCCCGCGTGGGCGGCGGAGCAGCTTGTCGAGCGGTACTTCGGCGACCTCGGGCGAGACGACCTTGTTATCGAGCCGGCCTGCGGCCCTGGCGCTTTCCTTGGGGCAATTCCGACTGATGTGCCGGCGATCGGCGTTGAGATTGATCCACTGGCGGCCGAGTGCGCGCGAGTCGCGACCGGACGCGAGGTAATCACTGGTGACTTCTGCACGGTTGACTTGGAGGCGAGGCCCACGGCAATCATCGGCAACCCTCCGTTCAAGCTGGCGCTGGTGGACAAGTTCCTTGCTCGCGCACATGCATTGCTGCCGGAAGGGGGGAGGGTTGGATTCCTTCTGCCGGCCTACGCGTTCCAGACCGCGAGCCGCGTAGTGGACTACAACCAGCGTTGGACCATCGCGCAGGAGCTCGTGCCGCGGAATGTGTTCGATGGCTTGCGGCTCCCCTTGGTGTTCGCGCTCTTTCACAAGGAGCGCCATCGCAGGCTTCTGGGATTTGCCTTGTTTCACGAGACCGTTGCCGTGCAACGCATGCAGGATGACTACCAGGTCGTTCTGAAGCAAGGGAGCGGCCCGATTTGGCGCAAGGTTATCGAACTCGCGCTACGCCGTTTGGGAGGTGAGGCTAGCTTGGCTGACATCTACGAAGAACTGCAGCGGAACCGCCCAACGGAGACCCGTTGGTGGAAAGAGAAGATCCGTCAAACCTTACGGCGTTATGCCGAGGTATTTGTTGTAAAGGGGGAGGGAAGATATGCGCTGTCCGCCTCGCTCAACTGTACAGGCGCGTAGGCGGTTCCGCAAAAACCCGGTTGCGGCGGCCGTCGTGGTCGTCTCGGTAATCAAGGAGTGGGTGATGTCGAAGTCGTTGTTGGTGCGGATTGCATTCTGTGCGTCCATCTTTGTGCTGCTAGTGGGAATCGTCGGCCTAGCGCTTTGGCTCGGCGCTACCTTGCCGATGAACGGGTTATCAGGTGGGGTAAGGCTTACCAATGGGCTGATGTGGTTGGCTAGCTTCTTCGCTCTATGCCTGCTTGTCGCCCAGATTGCCTCTTGGTTCCGGGGAAAGCGTCGGAGCGAGCCGCTGGAAGATCGTCAATGTGGAGAATAGTATGGGTACTTATCTGAGGCTGCTCTTGAAAAATGCTCTCAAATGCGCGTTGGCCGTAACGTTCTTCGGCCTGACGCAGGCCGCCAACGCGATTGAAATGAATCTGGCGTCGACAGACGCGGTCGTGGACAAGGCCAAGTTCACGGAGGTCGTGACCCAGTTCCTTCCCGCGAAGGTCCAGGCCCTTGATTCGAACTACAGGCTGATTGGAGTCATGGAGACCGCATCCTATCGGGACGGAGAGCGGTTCTTCTACTACAGCCTGATGCTCCACAAGAAGGTGATCGACCGCGACAGTGGCAAGACGTACTGGGCCGTTACCGGTGGTATCCGTGCGCATGGCATCACCGCCGGCGGCGAAGAGTTGATCAAGCATGTACGTGAAGATCTCGTGCTGGGCGCCAACTCATTCCCCATGGATCAATAAGACGCCGCAGGATTTCCCGGATGAACATGAATCGAAAGTTCCTTGTGGTTGACGACTTCGCCACGATGCGTCGCATCGTTCGAAACTTGCTCACGGACATTGGCCACTCGAACGTCGAGGAGGCGGAAGACGGCGTGGATGCATTGGAGAAGCTTGAAACAGGTGCGTTTGATGTTGTCCTGACGGACTGGAACATGCCCCGAATGGATGGGTTGACCTTGCTCCAAACGATTCGCCAATCTGAGAAGTACTCCGGCGTGCGCGTATTGATGGTCACCGCCGAAGGCAAGAAGGACAACATCATCGCAGCGGCCCACGCCGGCGCCGACGGCTACATCGTTAAGCCCTTCACCGCGGCGACGCTGGGTGAGAAGCTCGACCGGATTTTCGGTCGGCTCGGCGAGGCATAAGCGGGCGGGGCTACTCGTTTGTCCCGGAATCAAATACTAGGACGTGTTGTGTAGCGAAACGCCCGTCGATGAATCAAGAAAGGTAGACGGCATCGCACTACTGGAGTGAATGATGAACTATCACCGCTGGATCTGCACGCTATTGCTGGCGCTAGCCGGAGTTTGGGTCGCCGGATGCACCCAAAGTGCACCGGTAGAACAAGTGTCTGTCTTCGAGCGGGCAAAGGCCGAATCTGATGGAAACAAGGCCATTGAAATTCTGGAGGCTGAGTTGGGCAGGACTGATCCCGACACCACTAGCATCTGTGGCTTCCCGAGGATTTGCGGGGACGCCTTTCGTGCATACCGACGGGATCTGTATGTTGCACTGGATGCGCGGGCTGCAGAGCTGGCGCCTGTGTTGGCAACGGATCAACTTCTGAGTTACGTACGGACCTATGAGATGAAAGCCAGCCGCGAAGCCGTTGCTGCGCAGATTGTCGAGCGAGCCAAGAAGGCAGAAGGCAAGCCTGGCGACGTTCCGTTGTTGGATGATGCTGCATCGCTTCTGGCTGAAGGAAGGTCCGTGCTGAGGAATCGCGATGTCGCCGTAGCATTCTTCGAACGCTCATGGTTGGCTGGATCGACGTACGCGGCCAAAGGATTAGCCGATCTCTACCTTAAATCGGGGGACTTAGACAACGCCTATCTCTGGTCGGTGAGGAACAAGACGCCTGGCGTGGTCTGGACTAGCCGCATTGAGGGTTTATCGACGGAAGCGATCCATAACGCCGAGGCCGTAGCGTCGAACAAGTCGATTTTGTCAATGCGTGCCGACAAGGCAGGGGGCCCACGGACGTGAGGGCGAATGCGAAGAACCTCTGCGTGGTCGTCGCTCTTCTAGTGATGATGTCCGCGGCGGCACTTGCAATGCCGTCGCCAGCTGATGTGGCCAACGCAGTGAGATCAGAGGACTGGTCCAGAGCTGAGTCGCTTCTCGGGGAGGTTTTGCGGGAGCGCGAATCTCCGAAAGCGCACTACCAACTCGGCCAGGTCTATGCACACCAGTTCCGGCACGCTGAGGCGCTAGCGGAGTATCGCAGGGCGAAGGAGCTTGATCCGTCGCTCAAGTTTGCATCATCGCTGAAGCTGTTCGAGGCTATGGTCACCCGAGAAGAGGCGCTTGTCGAGGGCGACCTCGACGCCGGCACATCGCGATCGCATAACACGGATGTCTTCCAAGAGACTCCGGCCATAGAGGGCACGTCGAGTGCTGCCCAGTTGCAGGCAACCGACGCGCCATCCAGTCAGCCGCAAGTGGTAACCGTGCTCGAGGACTGGGAGGGTCGCATGCTGTGGCTCATCGTTCCAGCCGCACTTTTGGTGGTGGTGGTCGCCGTAATAAGTGCGCTCTACGGAGTCCAGACGAGCGATGGGCCACGAAGCGTAGCCGGGCTCCCCGATGAACTTGAGGCCTTGTTGAGGCGTCTGGACTCTGCGGAGGGTATGTGCAAGTCGGCTTCGTACCCAACCGGCAAGAAGGATCTGATCCTGGAGTCCATCTGGAAGCTTCGCGAAGACGTGGAGCGAACAGTGTCGCAATGGCGGCACGGCACATCGATTGGGGGAGTGATGCCGACGCTCGTGGCCAGGGCCTCACGCTTAGAGACGGCCGCGGAAACCGGGGTCGTGACTACTCCCCCTGTGGCGGACCCTGGCGATCATCGCCGAGTCGGGCCGGTAGTGGTGACAAGTCGACCTATTGCGCAGGCGATCGCTCCTCGAGCAGCGGTGCACAACACCGAAACGCAGAGTGGATCGTCGGGCGGCGGCTTCTTTACCGGTGTGGTGGTCGGCTCCATGTTGAGCGGCTCTTCCCCGGCCAAGAGCGCGGAAAGCCGTGATGAATCCAGCGGATGGTATGGCGGGAGCGGAAATGGCGGCGGCGGAAATGGAGGGCCGAGTTTCGATGGCGGAACCGGAGGAGATTGGTAACCCGGATCAGCTCTGCCAGGTGTCCAAATGCTTGAAGAACGAGTGAAGATGCAATCGCGAACGATCGATCCAGGCAGCGTGTCGCTGCAACCGCCCACAACTACGCACCGAGCAGCAACGGGAGCCCGTAGGCTGGCCGAACCAGCTATGCAAGGAATTTCCCGAGATGAACGTCCGGCCAACCCAGCAGATGCCGGCTGGCGTGTGCGGCTGTTCAAAAGCGGGAAGTATGTCGCCAATCGCCACTTCAGAGACGCCGCCTATCATGGCAAGGACGGATCGCTGTACGCCGCACAACGGTTCCGGGACGACATGGCCGCAGAGTTCGGCGTCCGTCGCCGCGATCGCGAGGTTACTGCTTTGGCGGGCTTCCGTGTTTCCGCAGGCATATCGCAATCGACGCTCGCAAGTTGGCTGCATGTCTCGACGCCGCTGGTGACCCGCTGGGAACATGAGGGCGCACCGGAGCCTGTTCTGATACTGGCAACCGCGTTGTTCGGAGGTATCTTGAAGCCGCAGAAAACGGTGCCATCGCCCGACCTGGCCGCCTTGCGGCTGAAGCTCGGGCTGCGGCAAGAGGATATGGCGAAGAAGTTCGGGCGGCGCCTGGCGGCATATGGCGAGTGGGAGAGGGGAAAGCGGCAGATGCCCGGATGGGTCGCGGTCTACGTGGAAGCTATGCTATGTGGCTGGGATGAAAAGGGTGGTGCTATGCTTGCGAGCGCAGACCAGCCAACGCAAATTGCTTCCCCGACCAGTGAATCCACAAGCAGTCAACTCAACTAGCGAGTGGGAAGAGACGCCTGCATTGTCCGCGTCTCTGCCGATCCAATTTTCAGACGGCGCCGTACTTCCCGAGATCCGTATCTCGTGCGAGGGGTGCGGCAAGCCGCTGGCCACCCGGCTGCAGAGAGGCCGTGTGGTCAACCTTCTTCCGGACGTCTATCGCCTGACGGGGCTTGCGGCGTGCTTTCACTGCGAAGGCCTGACGCGATTCGACTATCGAGTCCGCAGCGAGGGTGCCCGTATGTCAATGGAACATCGCAAAGATGGGGCATGGCGGTCAATTTGCATTTCCAGGCCCAGCGTCTGGGGACGTGTCTTTGGCTTGCTGCGGCGGTAGCCAGGGCTACATGCCGGCCCCATGCCCCGCGCACAGCGCGGGTTTCTTTTTTCTGCGGCACAAAAGAAAGAGGCCCACAGAAAGATCTGCGGGCCGTGGTTGATTAAGCTGCAACGGATTCCTGCTTCCCAGCAGTTTCCGTAGCGGGCGTCTCGCCGTTGTCGCTCGGGGCGCCGGCGGCAGTGCTGAGGAGGGATTCCTCGTCCTCTGCCTTTTTCAGGGCCTCGAAGATGGTGTCGATTCTTGCCTTGGTGTCAGGCGCGAGCATGGTGAAAGCGGGGTCAGCCTTGATGTCGTGGATGGCCACGCGCATGTCGGGTGCCGCTTTCGTCACTGCCTTCCTGAGCAGGGCGCCAGGTGTGTGCCTCGCAGATACCTTTGTGCTTCCGGTTACCTTTGCTCGGTCGATCGTCCGCTGAATAACATCTGCGGCTTGGTCGGCATGCTTCTTCAGCATGTCGATGGCGAAACTCGCCGTGATGACTTCGTCACGCACCCAGCTCGTAATGGCAAACGGCCCTTCAATTAGCAAAAGGAGATCTTCGACATACCCCGGTTCGAGTTCCATGCCTTTCGCGATCGTCTTGACATCAGGAGCATAGATCGACGCCGTCTTGCAGAGTTTGGCGAGCTCGAAAGTCGATAGTTTGTCACTATTGTTTCCGAGGTGCATATCGCAGGTACGCTCGAACTCAGTCAAATTCTGCTGTGTAGCGACTGCATATACTTGCTTGAAGTTGGCACCGTCCCGGATGGCACGCTTTGCTGCCTCAAGTCGACGATGGCCACGCTTGAGGATGACAACGTCCTTGCCGTTCCGCTTGGCTCCGATCACGGACAGAGGGCTGTCGCGCATGAAGCCAATCTCGGGGTTCATCATCGATTGATAGAGGCTTTCGACTTTGTCGTAGTAGGCCTTGTTCTTCTCCCGGACGTTGTACTCCTCGTCGACGATGATCTCAAAAGGGTCGAGTGTCCACAGATCTCCGGAGCTGGCTCCGATGATTTTCATGCCTGTCTTAATGTTTCCCTTTACGATCGGTGGAATCAAGGGAAGCTGGAGGTTCATTCCCACGGTCTTCTTGGTCTTGCTCATGATGTTCATCTCCATAGAGGTTGGTCTTGCAACCTCGTGATGCTGGACAGCGACGAGTAAGTTCGTGTGCGAGGCCTTTGTCGCTGTCAGCGGCAGCAGGCTGGAGAAGGCGCGGGCACCAAATGAAACGCCGCCCCACGAAAGTAGGGCGGCGTGTGTCGGTTAAGGCAATGTCTCTCCGGCGATGCGAGCACGCTGCACACCGGCATGGGAGACGACGTCCATCAGCCACTTGGGTTCATGGAAGCACTCCGCAAGCTCGCCCTGGTTCAACCGCATGACAGTGCCGACATCGGTGACAGCGACCGCAAAAGTCTTCTCGCCGCGCGTCTCGAACCCGGCAACCACTGCGTTCCCCATCCTGCGGCCGTCGCGCGTGCAAAGTTGGGCTCCGCGTTGCATGTAGCCTTCAGCCAATCCGATTGCCCAATGCGGGCGTAGGGCCAATTCGGTGAGCTCCTCGAGGTTATCGAGCGTCGTTTCTTCGTTCATGGATTCATCCTTGTAAGGTTGTCTCGGCACCCTGAAATGAGTTACACGCAACGCGAAGCCTGTTCGATCGATTCAGGGATTGAGCCATGACCAGGACTGCTGCTCTTTGTCCAGTCGAGTTGTGTCCCAGTGCAAATCGCGGCTGGTCGGTCGAACATCGATGGCCGCCGCCAGGGCGACGGTGTCCAAGAGTTCGGCATCGGAAGTCCGAGGGGAACCGGGCGCAGTCGCGATTGAGATCTGTCCGGCGACCCGAATGAACCGTCCGCCTGGCCCGGAGGGCTCTTCGTCTATGGTGAGGTGCGACACCTCGCCATCGAAAATGGCCAGCCCACGCCGCATGGCGTCCTGGGCGAGGGGATTCGTCTGCACAAAGAAGCGACCGAGCAAGTCCGCCGCCCCGACGCATGTACCCACGATAGGTACATATTTGGCAAAGCATGCCTCTCGAACATGCCAGTCGCGAAGAGTTGGTGCCTCTCCGGTCTTCGACGACCAGATGAGATGGCAACTGCGCAGGAGGGTTGGCGGCAGGCCTTGGTCCCGTTCTGGGTAGTGCCAATGTCCGTCTGACGGCGACTTGGCTCGCGGCACCTCCCTGTCCACGCGGAACGCCAAGAGCTCGAGCGAGGAGGTGCTGGAGATGTCGTAGATACGGCAAAGTCGTTGGCCTTCATCGCGAACATCCTCCAGCACAGTCTCATTTGGCCATTGGAACTTCGGACCATCCAGCAGCAGCTTGCCACCGTGCCAGTAGGAGAAGCTGACTTCCAGGTCGTGGAACCAGCCGAGCTCTAGGGCGCGCTCCTGTACCTGGATGATTGACTGGGTCCGCAAAGGAGTGTTCGACATTTCTGATCCTGGACGTTTGCCGATTCTTTACGGCAACTTTGTAAAACATAACAGGTAGGTATAATACACATGCGTCGATCAGGATGCACTTGTCTCGGCGAAACAACAGCGAGCGTGGAGCTCGTGCCGGCCACGAAACCTACGGAAGGAAACGCGAAATGGAGATTGAAAAGGGAACGTTCGAGGACATCGTGAGGAAGATGATGGCGAATCTCGATGGACAGCATCAGCCAGAGCTCGCCGGGACGAGCGGGACCACGCGGCCCGCCTGCGGCCAATTCACCGATTCGATGGCAGCGTCGGCTCTTGCAGCGGCGCTGTCGGAGCATGGTTTTACCATCAACGAGGGCTCACCTGAGGATGGCCAGGTGCTCGGGGATGAGGACTTCAAGGACATCGAAGAAGACCTGCGACGCGAGGAAGCGAGGATCTATCGGATCACGCACACGTATGACATCGGCAACCAGGACGTCTATGTTGAGCACCCGACGGGTGACGTCGACGGTAAGCGGGTGGCGCTGTACTGCTGGTTCAAGGCGTCAGAGTGGTTCGGGAGCGCGGCAATTGTGTCAAACCTTGGCATCGCCGCCGCCATGGTAAGCCTGTACGGCTTCAGACACTGTGCGACCCGTCATTTCTGCACAACGGTCGATCTATACGCAGACGCTGAGGGGTACCCCGACTACCAGTCTCTGATGGCGGACGCGTCTCTGCATCGTGAGGGTTTGCGCCATGCCTTGGCTCCGCATCTTGATGGCGTTCGCCCCGAGTGCACGATTGAGAATGCCGCCGTGCTCGATTCCGCCCAGTATCGGGAGATGCCCGATGAAATGCTGACCGCTCAGGACTTAGTGCAACAAGGAGCGGTTCACGCTGTCAGTTTTCTCCTGCAGCACGGTTGCAACAAAGCGACCGCAAATCAGATGCTGGAGTCACTGCGGGCCAACGCGGGGCACATCCGCGAGGAAGCTGCCCGAAGAGGAAAGGCCCTCTTCAAGCAGGACCAGGTGGCTTCACTGGAGAACTAAGAATCCTTGCCCGCGCGGGAATCTTGGCACAATGACTGGTGCGACTACACCAGCAGGGCTACTAGCGCGATCGCCACAAAGCCGGCGCACAAGAGGTACTGCCGGCTTTTTGGGCTGATTTTGATCCCGCGTCGTACGATGAAATGCTCAATGATGGTCCATCCGTCCAGGGGCGGCAGCGGGATCAGATTTGTCGCCAGGAGAACGAAAGAACCCTTGGCGCAGAGCCCCACCAGCCATAGCGGGTATATGGCGTCGACAAGATAGAACGCTATGCCGGTTACCAGGGACATCGCCGGGCCAGCCGCAGCGACGATCGCGCGCTTGTCGGAGGGCGACTGCTCATAGTGTTTGCTCGCCACAAAGGCCCACAGGGGCACAAGGCCGAACTCGATCGGAACTTTCTTGATGGTGATTGTGAACAGCTTCACGCCACCAATTACAACCTTGTCGGGGCGAATGCCGACCCTCTTCATGGCCAGGAGATGGCCGTACTCGTGGATACCCAGCAGCACGACCAGCAAGTGCCACATGATGTACGCGGCGAGGAAGAGTAGGAACGCGGTCTGCATGAGTCAATAGGTAGTTGGTGGCCCGGTGGGTCCTAGCGTTGGACCCGATTATATCCGACTGATACGCGGTTCGTATCTATACGTGTTAATCGTTGGATTTGCGACATAACGGTAGGGCCAAGCCAACGCATCGTGCGAAGGCGTGCTTTTTCTCAAAGGCGCCACTGCCGGTGCCGAGCCCCTTGGGGATGACCCCATGATCCTATCTGCATACACCGTCGATACCACCCCCGTCGGCTTCACGCCATGCTGGTGGCCGGCCACTTCTTTGGGAGCAGCAACGACTGTGGCGAAATCGCTCTCTGAACGGTTGGGTGAGGATGAAAGGTACCCGAATCCCTTCTGGGTCATCGACGCTGACAACGCCCCCGTGTGCAAGTTCTACCGTGGTAAGAAGTACGCACCGAGCGAATCTGTTTAACCTCATCGTCCGTCGGCATCTCTGATGCCGACGGTTTTTGCTTTCTTGGGCTTGGGCGTTGCCTGGCGCCAACGCTCAATGGGTTCCGGGCGTGTGCCTTCTGGCTGAAGAACTCATGGCGGTTGAATGTCAGGCCTAATACAATTAGTATCTGGTCATCACATAACGCGTATGCATACCCTATGACGTACAGAACAAACGCTACCCGGATGCTGGCCGGCGCCGGCGCTGCGATACTCCTGCTTGCTTCAGGTGCGGCGGGCGCGGACCCTCACTCCGATGGATTGGCCTTTGGCAAGGGGCAACTGGGCGGTTTGAACGACAAGGTGAACCCCCAGAATGCACAGGACCTGCCGTTCTACACTAACAATCCTCCGCAGGCAGGTGGGTTTGGGGGGCCATCGCTGTTCAGCCTGGGGGTGGGGCGGATTACAACCTGCAAAACGGCCGAACATGGACCGGATTCGGTCGCCAATCAGGAATGCGACGCGGTGAACTTTCTGGCGAAGAATCCCCAGGACCGGGTCAAGATCCCTGTCAACCCGAACGACCCAATCATCAAGGGCATCGGGGATACGATCAACAACGCCAAGCCCGGCAATGTTACGGACAGTGGTTGCTACCCGAAGACCACCACCACGCCGGCGCAGCATGAGACGGAAGTCTGCAACGAGTACCTCGTAACCGAGGATAAGCAGTGCACGATGGGGCAGGTGGTGGAAGTGGATGCGAAGTCGAACTACCAGTGCAACATCACGAAGAATTCGACATACCTGACCAACTGCGACAAGGTCCTGATCGTCCAATGCGGCGGGGGCTACTGCGACACCGGTGGTATTTTGCCGCTGACGGTTTCGGCGACGACGGGTAGTGCAAACATTCGGTACGAGGCGCCGTACTTGTGGATCACCCATAACTATCAGACGCAGTATTGGGTAGAGTCATCCACGTTCGCCTTCAACATTCGGAATGTTAGCGAGGTTAAAACCTTTCTGTGGGAGTACACCTACGTCGATAATTGGATCTGGATTGCGATCAACGGGCAAAAGGTCGGCGTCCGAGCGAACAACGGAACACCCGCACAAGCTCAGTATGCCGATAAATTTGAACTCGGCTACTATATAAACGACCAAAACAACGCGCAATATCCCGACGGGACTATCGATCTTGGGGCGGGTGGAGTATGGGGCGTTGAGCGACCGAACAACTTTGAGATTGCGGAGAACGTTGATTTGAAGCCATATCTCCGAAACGGCACCAATGTGATTGAGTTCAAGTTGGCCAACGGCGCAGGACCAGGCAACGGGAATATCCGAATTAATGCACAGCAATATTGCCCATGCACAGAGTATTGGGAAAATCAATGCACTTTGCTTGAGCAAAAATCATAATAAATTTGTGTTTTGTGTCGCGCCATTAAGGTCGGTACGTCGCGCCATTAAGGTCGGTACGCGGGGCTTTCAATCGCCCGCAAAGCCTTGCTGGAGGCGGCCGTACCGACCTTCTCCATTTGTTGTTGCCGATTATTTGCCACGGATAACGACAAAAATATCATGAATTATAATTGTCATTTTTGGTACAGATTGGCGCATTCGAGTGCTGACATCATCAAAACCTGATGTGGGCCGTTTGCCGTTCGCTGACTAGTCCCTGCGCGGTGCTTTTGGCGCTTCCAGACAAATGTGCTGCATAACGTGAGGGCCAAGCTGATTGGACAACCGGCGCTTGGCGATCAAGGCAAATAGAGGAGAGCAAGCTATGATTGGAACACCGGTACTGCAGCGCAAGCCGATCATCATTCAACGATGGGCGGACGAATCCACCGCAAGCAGCATCCCCAGGAAGGACGCGGCATACATCCTTCGCGCGAACCGGAAGCAGCTCGGCAGGGCGCGTGTCGTGCGAACCCGGCTTAACGGGCGAATCGAGATCCGTGGCTATGGGCGCACCATGATTCTGTGTCGGCTCTAGCGCAGGGAGCAGATCTCTCGGTGCAATTGCGATCGAGCGTTTCCCTGAAAACGAGTATCAAGGCCCTCCGAGTACTTCGGATGGCCTTTTTTGTTGTCTGTGGTTGAACCGAGAGGGCTTGCGCTTCCCATTGGGCGTTGCGCATATCTCCATGTCCGGCCAATCCAATGGCTTTCCTCAGACTGGAGAACCCACTCATGAACAACGCACGAAGTGAACTTGCACAAGCCGTCTCGCTGTACCACCTTGCAGATCGAGCCCTGCACCTGCACTGTCGGTCCTGGCTGGCCTTGTCATCCTCCTTGCTGCCGGCGATCGAGCGGTTCTGGGCCGCGGAGCGCGTAGCTTTGCGTCCGGACTGGATTCCGGTTCAGGTGCGGGAGGAGGGTGAGTCAGCTCTTCGGCTTTGCAATGCTGCACAAGACCGGAAGGAGCGCCTAGCGGCAGTGCGATTGGAGCGCCTCAGGGAGGTGTTCCGCGCCCTAGGGAGCTACTACGGTGCGATGATGGCTCGAGATGCAACAGGCAGCCTTGTCAGCCGATTCCAGCGGCACCTGCGAGATGCATTGCGGGAGCGGCAGGAGAACGCCGATCGCGTGAAGGTCCGCCTTCGCGCAGTGACTGACGTCGAGCCGTTCGAAATGATGATCACTTGGTCCCGCGCGCTTGGCTATCGCTCGCCGCGGGATTTCTTCGTGGATCTTCGGATCGAACTGGACATCCGCAGCGGCATCGAGCCGGTCGCTCTTGAACAGGCAGCTCGCCTCGGGGTAATTGCGGCATAAGCCCATCCCCATTCAACCGTCCGTGCCGCCCCACATCCATATGGGGCGGCATTCTTATTTGCACCGGTTCGTCATCTCCCAGTCGTCAATGACAACGGGAGATGATCCTATGGCTGGTGTTGTATCTCGACGAGCGTCCAAATCTGTGAAAGCGATCGCGGACGAGCTCGATGATGGCTATCGCCACCGAATGGCAGAAATGCTGAGGTTCATGCTGAGCGAAATCATGGTTATCTGGGGCTTCCCTGCGTGGGACCCGGTTCCGGAAGTTGTCCGCGGCAAGATCACCAACGCGATATCGGCCTACGATACGGCGGTTGCAGAAGAAGAGCCGTTCCTCGACCTCCTCGGCCCGCTCTACCAGGAGCTCTCGAGCCGTGGTGGCAAGCAGCAGCTCGGGCAGTTCTTCACGCCGTGGAACCTTGCAAAGCTGATGGCTCATTTGACTATTCCACCCGATCCCCAGGAGGACACAAGCGGCAGGCTTATCGCAACCTGTGATCCCACCTGTGGCAGCGGGGTGCTGATGCTCGCGGCAGCGAGTGCTGTCCTCGAGAAGGAAGGCGCCGCGGCTCTCCGGAAGTGGAGTTTCCATGGGTGCGACGTTGATCCGATCTGCGCGCGGATGATGGCCATTCAGTTCCTCGCGAACTGTGCGAGCCATCGCATCGAGGTTGGTGAGGTGGTCGTGTTCCGGGGGGATAGTTTGAACCTCCAAGTGAAAAAGGAGCTGATCACGCACGCGAGTGCCCCGGGTCTGGCCGTCATGCCAGCGAATGCACCAGGGCGACAAAAGCTGCTCGCGGACACCGCCCGCGGCGCCGGCGTGACGCCTGTCACCGCGGATTCCATGGAGTAATGCAATGGAGCTGCATCCAACGGTACGAGACGGCCTGACCAACGCAGCGCAAGGTTGGCGGGAACAAGAGGAGCTGTACAGGCAGAAAAGTGCCAATGAAGGTGGCAATCCCGCGGCACTGGCCATGGCCAAGGTCTGCGCGGACGCTGCCACAAGTCTGGAAATGCAAGCACAGGACGGAGTTCCCAGGTGCGCATGCTGTCTGAAGCCGATATGGACGGATCTCGATCTCCGCCCATACTGGAAACGATAGCTGATCTGCAACCCTCACGACCACCTCTAGAGGTGGTCGTTTCTTTTTGGGGTGTTGCCGTGCTTCGAACGGTATCCCCCAAAGCCGCTGTACACCTTCCTGTGCCGCATCTCAGGCCTGATAGACAACCTTACAGGAGAAGGACTCATGAAAACAGTTTCGGAAGTCAGTGTGTTCGGAGTACTGCCGGCCCTGCCGGGCTGGCTGCAGGAACGACTGTCTCAGGTCGAACGGCTGGAGGGCCGTGGCAACGCTTTGAGCTCCTCGGAGCCCAAAGCGGTTTGGCACCAGTTGAGTATGGACGGCGTGGCCCCTCTGGAAGGGGGCGCAGTAATCAGAGCCGTCGTGCTGGGTGCCGATCCCGCCAGTTTTGAGGGTGTGGCCATCGTGTTCATTGAAGGCGGCGCGGTGGATCGGATCGTCGTGCGGGGGAACTCCATCCAGGGCGTGCACTTTGAGGAGGCTGCCTATGTGGCGTTGGCCGAGTACCAAAAGTACTTGCCGAAGGCCCGCGCAGTCCCGATCATCAGCACGCTGTCCCAGCCTCGTGCTTCGACGCCGACGGCCGTCGCTGGACCGCCTTCCTATGTGGCGGAACTGGCGCCCCGGGCGCTGGGTGACTCAGCAGTTGACGCGAGCATCCGTGCGGCCATGTCAGCCGGCGTTGTCCTGAACTCAGTCGATGCTGACGAGATCAGGACGGCAATGGCCAAGTGCGATGATCTGACTAGGCGAGCGACGCGGCTGTTGCGCCTAGCGTCGGACCCGATGAGGAAGGGAAACGCGTTCCCCATGGGGGTCGGGTTCACGAAAATGACGAAGCGGGCATCCCAGCGTATCGACGCCTCTGTCCGACGTGCCGGCGAAGCGAGCGAGTTGCTTCGTCGAGCTGACAGCGCCCGCCGCTACGCGGAAGGCCTGCTGGCCGGGGAGAACACCTTTGCCGCTCGGCAGCGAGCGACCGCGGCGCAGGAAGAACTGCAGCGTCGGGTCGTTGGCGAACTTCTTCGGTGGGCCAAAGGGCGATCCATACTGAAGTTGGGCGTATTGCGCGTGAACCGCGATGGGGCGGGGTATCCCGTATCCTTTACGGTTTCTGGTGGCAATGTCTCGGCCGGCTTTGGCGACAAAGTTGACGTCGTTCGCGCGTTCTTTCGCGGTAACAAGGAGGCGTTTTGCACTCTGGTTGACCAGTTGCGCGGGTCTGAGTTGGCTGGCGTAGGTCCGACCTAACTACCTGATGGCCACCGTATCCTCTCGATACGGTGGCTTCTTTCCTCAAGGTTCGTGCTGTGCGTGCCGTGAACTTGACCAAAGATACAAGTGACATTTGATCACGGCTGATTGCCATTACCTTGTACCAAGACAACGTGGAGCACCATCGTGAGGAAGATTCTGATTCTGGCAGTTAAGCTTGCAGGAGTACTTCTGTGCGGCCAGGCATTCGGAGCGTCGATCGACGAAACCGTAGGCATGGTTGCGCAGACTCGCCAGACGACGGTCGCGACCATCAACGGACGCGACGCCGAGATCATCTATGTCGGTCGGTTCGGGGACTGTGACTCCGTGGCGGTGCGCTCGGGAAAGCACTATCAGCATTTTCGGGTGTGCAGCGGTAGAGTCCAGGCCCGTAATACGGTGGCGCCAAGTTGGGCCGACGATCAGGGCAGCCAGCGAGTTTTGGCTGCAGTGGTTCGGAACGCGATCTTCTACGGCCAGTCTGCGCAAGTGGACGAGAACGGTTACCTCATTACCGCAAGGACGCTAGGGGCGGTAGAGGCCTCCTGCAAAAACGTTGAGGTCGTCATCAGTTATGATGGAGACCTGGTCGACAGAGGCCTCAAGCGGATCTGCGGCTGATATCCGCTAATTCCAAACCTGGAGTGCCCCTCACCACAACGGTTGAGGGGCATTTTCTTTTTTCCCCCTCCTCTAGAACCCCTTGAGGGCCAGTCAATCTACGCACTCATGTCGAGCATCTCCTCCCTGCAAGAACAACCCTTACAGGAGCAGGCGTTATGGCACAAAAAATTGTACGTTGGCGTTCCAACTATCGCGGCGAGGCCCGGTTCGACGTCGTTGCTGGACCTCTGGCCGGCGAGACGGTAGCGGTGCGGTTCCTGAAACCGGACTACTACGAAAAGGACTTCCGTGACAACGCTGGCGGCGTCTTCCTGCCGGACTGGGGGGTCTACACTCGAGAAGTGATGTCATCCGTTGGTATTGTCCGCAGCACGCTGCATCCCGCGGGTTTGCCGACTGACATCGTGGAAGCCGTGAACGCCGATTTCGACGATCTCCGGGCGTCTTCCGATCCCGGGATCTTCTTCGGCTCCTTCTTGAACGGTCGCTACGACCCGCAGGTTGGCTGGGTCGCTCACTGATCCCGCTTTCGTAACCCCATCGACCCACCAGGTGACTGCTGTCAACTGGTGGGGTTTTTCATTCGGCCGGCCACAGTGCGGCCGGGATCTTACTGCTGCTGTTCCACATCGCCGGACACTATCCAACCCGTCCATTCCCACTATGTGAGCGGCTTTTTCTTTGCGCGTTCCTGATCTGCATTCCCTTCTGCAAGGGTTTCCCACTTAACCGCCAAATGCCTCGCACCCCGTGCGGGGCGAGCGGCTGGCTATCAGGAGCAAAGAAATGGTTGACACAAAGACGATCGAGCTGTTCAGGCGTGACGAAATGGTCTTCACCGTGCAGGAACTGATCGAGAAGGCCTTGGCAGCGATCGGGGCCCTGTTCGCCGGCGGCCATCCGATTATTGTGGCCTACAGCGGAGGGAAGGACAGTTCTGTGGTGGCTGCCTTGGTTCTCCACGCGGCAGTTTTGGCAAAGGCGTCTGGGGGCAATCCACTGGTCATCGTGACGACAGGGGATACTGGCGTCGAGTCACCTGAGTCCCAGTCCTTGTACCAAGCTGAGACGGCGAAGATGCGGCGGTTTGCGAAGGATCACGGCGTTCGGCTTCTTACGAAGACGGTTCAGCCCACGCTGCTCTCGACCTGGCAGTTGAAGATTCTGAGCGGCCGAGGCCTTCCAAGCTTCCCGGGCTCTCAAAGTGACTGTTCTGTCGATCTCAAGATTCATCCTCAGCGCATGTTCCGACGCAAGCTGTTCAGAAAGCTTGCTCAGGAGAAGCTCCCCGAGCCCGTAACGTGTCTGGGCACCCGCCTGGACGAGGGCCAACGCCGCGCCGCTGCCATGCTTGTCCGCGGTGACCGCTCGGACGTGCCGGTTCGCAACAAGGACGGCGAGCTGATCCTCAGTCCGGTTCGGGTATGGAGCACCGACGATATATGGGAGGCCATCGCAATCTACGGCGGTCAGCAGTACCCATCGTTCTCGGACTTCGAAGAAACGAAACGCGTGTATGCACATTCCACAGGCACGTCGTGCGCAGTTGTCGCTGATGCAATCTATGAGGGCGGCGAGAAGCGCGGGAAGGGCGGCTGTGGTGCTCGACTCGGGTGCCACGTGTGCCAAGTTGCGGAGGACAAATCGCTCGCCAACATGATCGAGTACGACGCGCGCTATGCTTACGCCAAAGGGCTGAACCTGCTGAACCGTTTCATCCGCAATACTCGGTATGACTGGCAGAGGCGGCATTGGGTGGGGCGGACGATCAAAGAGGGTTGGGTCACAATCCAGCCGGATACTTACCATCCTTCAATGATTCGTGCGCTCACGCGCTACATGCTGCAGCTGGACTACGACGAAGAGTTGCGTGCAGCGAGTGCTGGTGAGCAGCCGAAGTTCAGGCTGCTTCCGCTGGATGTCATGATCGCTGTGGACGCAATGCAATCTCTGAACGGCGTGGCCATGCCATTCTCGGTCTGGGCAGACCATCGGGACATCAGGCAACGAGGAGTCCGCTACGATGTGCCAGATGTGCCGGCAGTCAAGCAAAGCCCGATACCTGTTGCGCGGTTCCTGCATGTTGGCAAGGAGTGGGATTCGACGGCCGGCAATGCAACATGGACTGGCCTGCGTGACCCGTATTTTGAGGCTCTCACCGAGAGAAGTGGATGTGCGCCGGAGCTGACGACCCTACGGGACGGAAAGCTTGCGTGGGCCGTGGAGACGGAGCCTACTTTCTCGGTGGACCTCGAGAGTGCCTGCTTTATCGAGGACTTCGAGGTGGACCGATTGCTCCGAATGCATGATCAGGGAGTGATGCCGGGCGGAGTTACCACAGGGTACCTTTGGTACTTGTCTTACGGGTGTCTCTCCCTGTCACACGCGCAGCAGAACGAACACGATGCGATCTGCCGTCGTACCGCACACAAGGATCGTCTCGGTATTACCTGTGAGTACGACGTAGACGCACTCATTGGTCGGTCGGTCGGGTTTGCCGATTTACCGCCTGAAGCCCGGGTTGCATGGGGCGGGAAGGCGACAACGACATCGGCACAAGTCGATCTCTTGTTCAATTAAACACTCCCCGGGGGCGTATCCACGCTGCCCGGGGATTTTTCTTTTCCGGTACGCTGTGGCGCGCATGGTGATCGGGCAGCCGGCCGCCGCAGAGGAGGGTTACGGCAAGGTGGCGTCCCCTTTCTGTTCTCCTGATCTACATCTCTTCTCGCAAGGACTTTCCAACAACCCCCAGGGCGTTCCGTGCCTTTGGGGCGCGGGCGACTGGATATCAGGAGCATATTGTGCTGAATGCAATCTCGAACGAAACGACAGCTGGACTTGAACTGGCGGTTGCACTGGAGCTGTTCTGTGTAACTCTGGACTGGCAGCCTGGCGACGACGAGCAAGGCGACTACTCGGTATCCGTCTGGGCAGTCGACGAGGGGTCGTCTCAGAAAACGGAAAATAAAGCACGCTAAGCCGGTTGCAGCGGCCGTAGCGGCCTGAACTTGCCCGCGCCGATCTTGGCGCTGCTGCGCCAGAGGTAATCGCCGGTCAGGTTGATGTGCTCCCAGCCGAGCGGCGACAGGTACTGCAACAGGCCGTCATCGACGGCTTGACCGTGGCCACGCAAGGCGTTCGCGGCCCGCTCCAGATAGACCGTGTTCCATAGCACGATGGCCGCCGTCACCAGGTTGAGGCCGCTGGCCCGGTAGCGCTGCTGCTCGAAGCTGCGGTCGCGGATTTCCCCCAGGCGATTGAAGAACACGGCGCGGGCCAGCGCGTTGCGCGCCTCGCCTTTGTTCAGCCCGGCATGCACGCGGCGGCGCAGCTCGACGCTTTGCAGCCAGTCCAGGATGAACAGTGTGCGCTCGATGCGTCCCAGCTCACGCAGGGCGACGGCCAGGCCGTTCTGGCGCGGGTAGCTGCCAAGCTTCCTGAGCATCAGCGAGACCGTCGCCGTGCCCTGCTTGATCGAGGTGGCCATCCGCAGGATTTCATCCCAATGGGCGCGGACGTGCTTGATGTTGAGCGTGCCGCCGATCATCGGTTTCAACGCCTCGTAGGTGGCATCGCCCTTCGGGATGTAGAGCTTGGTGTCGCCCAGGTCACGAATGCGCGGGGCGAAGCGGAAGCCCAGCAGGTGCATCAACGCGAAGACGTGGTCCGTGAACCCTGCCGTGTCGGTGTAGTGCTCCTCGATCCGCAGGTCGGATTCGTGATACAGCAGGCCGTCGAGCACGTAGGTCGAGTCGCGCACGCCGACGTTCACGACCTTGGTGTGGAACGGCGCGTACTGGTCGGAGATATGGGTGTAGAACGTCCGCCCTGGGCTGCTGCCGTATTTCGGATTGATGTGGCCGGTGCTCTCGGCCTTGCTGCCGGTGCGGAAGTTCTGGCCGTCCGACGATGACGTGGTGCCGTCGCCCCAATGCTCGGCGAAGGGATGTCGGAACTGCGCGTTGACCAGCTCGGCCAGTGCCGCCCCGTAGGTTTCGTCGCGGATGTGCCAGGCTTGCAGCCAGGCCAGCTTGGCGTAGGTCGTGCCGGGGCACGATTCCGCCATCTTGGTCAGGCCCAGGTTGATCGCGTCGGCGAGGATCGTGGTCAGCAACAGGTTTTTGTCCTTGGCCAGGTCGCCTGACTTCAGGTGGGCGAAGTGCCGGGTGAAGCCCGTCCATTCGTCTACCTCCAGCAGCAATTCGGTGATCTTGACGTGCGGTAGGATCATCGCCGTCTGGTCGATCAGGGCCTGTGCGGTATCGGGCACCGCCGCATCGAGCGGCGTGATCTTCAGGCCCGACTCCGTGATGATGGCGTCCGGCAGCTCGTTGGCCAGCGCCATGCGGTTGACGGTGGCGAGCTGCGTTTCCAGCAGCGTCAGCCGGTCATGCAGGTACTGGTCGCAATCGGTGGCCACGGCCAGCGGCAATTCGCTGGCCTGCTTGAGGCTGGCGAATTTCGCGGGCGGCACCAGGTAGTCCTCGAAGTCCTTGAACTGGCGCGAGCCTTGCACCCAGATGTCGCCGGAGCGCAGCGCGTTCTTCAGCTCCGACAGCGCGCACAGTTCGTAGTAGCGCCGGTCGATGCCGGTGTCGGTCATCACCAGCTTCTGCCAGCGCGGCTTGATGAACTCGGTCGGCGCGTCGGTGGGCACCTTGCGGGCGTTGTCGCTGTTCATGCTGCGCAGCACCTCGATGGCGTCGAGTACGTCCTTGGCGGCGGGCGCGGCCCGCAACTTGAGCACGTCGAGAAATTCCGGCGCGTAGCGGCGCAGCGTGGCGTAGCTCTCGCCGATGCGGTGCAGGAAATCGAAGTCCTCGGGTTGCGCGAGCCGCTGCGCTTCGGTGACGCTCTCGGCGAAAGCATCCCAGGACATGACAGCCTCGATGGCGGCGAACGGATCGCGGCCCGCTTGCTTGGCCTCGATCAGCGCCTGGCCGATGCGCCCGAACAGCCGCACCTTGGCATTGATCGCCTTGCCGGATGCCTGGAACTGCTGCTGATGCTTGTTTGTCGGCGCCGATCCAAATCTGAGCCACCGTGCCGACCGAATATTGAGCCAGGGGTGGGGGCCGGCCTTCAGAGGGCCGGCGGTGGATAAGTGTAGGTCTGTCCTGGCTCTTTGACCTCCTCGATGTTGAGTTGAGCGCGCGGGGGAAGCCGCGCAGGGCGTAGCCCGTAGCGGATTTCCCCGCGCGGCGCCGCTTCAGAAGTCGTCCTGCGGCAGCTCGGACTTGCTGCCCTTGCGGGCCTGCTCGCGCGCCTTGATGCGCTTCTTGGCCTCTGCCGTACTGCGGCTGAAGCGGATCGACTCGTTGCCCGTCTCCACGATGTGGCAGTGGTGCGTGAGCCGGTCCAGCAACGCGGTGGTCATCTTCGCGTCGCCGAACACGCTGGACCACTCCGCGAAGTCCAGGTTGGTCGTGATCATCACGCTGGTGTGTTCATACAGGCGACTGAGCAGGTGGAACAGCAACGCCCCGCCGGCCTGGCTGAACGGCAGGTAGCCCAACTCGTCCAGGATGACGAGGTCCATGCGCAGCAAGCTCAATGCAATGCGCCCGGCCTTGCCTTGCGCCTTCTCCTGCTCCAGTGCATTGACCAGGTCGACCGTCGAGAAGAACCGCACGCGCTTGCCATGCCGGGTGATGCCCGATACGCCGATGGCCGTGGCCAGATGCGTCTTGCCCGTGCCCGGCCCACCCACCAACACGACGTTGTGTGCGTCGTCTGTGAAGTTGGTTGCGGCCAGTGTGCTCACAAGCTTGCGATCTACCGGCGAGACCTCGAAGTCGAAGCCGGCGATGTCGCGATGCACCGGGAACTTCGCGGCGTGCATCTGGTGGCTGACCGAGCGCATGGCGCGATCCGTGCCCTCGGCCTGCAGCAAGTGCTCGATCAACCAGCGCGAGGAGTCCACCCCTGCGTTCGTTCCTTGCTCCACCAGGTCGGCCCAGGCGCCGGCCATGCCATGCAGACGCAACGCCTTGAGTTCAACCGTCACGTCACGCGTCATGGCCGGCCTCCTCGGTGGCGTTGTCGGCACGCAGGCTGTCGTAGCGCGCCGTGTTGGCCAGCGGCGGTGTGCTCACCTTCAGCTGCGTCGCAGCCGTCTGCGGCATCGGCACCGCATTCAGGCGCCCCAGCACGTTGACCACGTGCTCCACGCTCACCTTGCCGGGCGGCCCGGTCTCCAGCGCCAGTTCCACCGCCACCAGCACCGCGTCCAGCCCGGCGCTCAGCACGATGGCCAGCACCTGCGCCATCACGCGGTCGCCGCCCGGGTTGCGCAGCAGCCCACGGCGCAGCCTCTGCAGCGGCTCGGGCATGTCGGCGAACGGCGCGCCATTCCTCAGCGCGCCGGGCTTCCTCTGCAGCAGCGGGATGTAGTGCTGCCAGTCATACCGCGTCTCGCCGGCGTTGCTCAGGCGGTCGTGGCGCGCGACGATGTGGTCGTTGGCCACCACGACGACGCTGCCCGGGTACAGCCTGGTGCTGACCATTTGCCCGAACAGCTCGCACGGCACCGAGTAGCGGTTGCGCGCCACCGATACCAGGCAGGTGCTGGACACGCGCGCGGGCTTCTCGACGTAGCCATCGAACGGCGCCGGCATGGGCATCAGATGCGCCCGCTCGTGTTCGAGCATCTCGGCCACGCTGAACTGCTCGTGCTCGGGGTGGCGCACCTCGTCCCACAACGCCCGGCACCGCTGGCCCAGCCAGGCGTTGAGTTCGCTGAAGCTGCCGAAGCGCTGCTTGGCCGCGTCGATCCAGATGCGCCGGCGGCTGTCCTGCACGTTCTTCTCGACGACGCCCTTCTCCCAGCCGCTGGCGACGTTGCAGAAGTCCGGGTCGTACAGGTAGTGCGCACACATGGTCGCGAAGCGCTCATTGACGATCCGGCCCTTACCCTTCTTGACCTTGTCCACCGCGGTCTTCATGTTGTCGTAGATGCCGCGCCGGGCCACGCCGCCCAGGGCTGCAAAGCTGCGGGTATGGGCATCGAACAACATCTCATGGCCTTGGCTCGGATAGGCCACCAGCCAGAAGGCCCGCGAAGCGCATAGCTTCATGTGCGAGACCTGCATGCGGTAGTAGATCCCGCCCACCACCAGCCCTTCCTCGCTCCAGTCGAACTGGAAGGCTTCGCCGAGCTCGAAGGCCAGCGGCACGAAGGCGTTGGCGCTCGCAGATTGACCTTCGCCCTGGCGCCACGCCCGGATGAAGTCGGTCACCCGCGTGTAGCCACCGTCGTAGCCAGCGCCCCTGATCTCGGCGTACAGCGCCTTGGCCGTGCGACGCTCGCGCTTGGGCCGCCGGGCGTCGGCCTTCAACGCCTGCCTGAGCGCCTCGTGGAACGCAGTGAGCTTGTTCGGCTGCTCCCCGCGCCGGTACTTCGGCGGGCCATCCACCTCGCCGTGCAGCCACTTCGCAACCGTGTTGCGCGACAGCCCCGTCATGCGCGAGATCTCGCGCTCCGATTTGTTCTTCCGGGCATGCAAACGCCGGATCCTGCCAATCATGTCCATGGTGATCACTCCTCGTCCTCTGCTGCACAAAAAAACAGCAGAGTAGGTTGAACACCTGGCTCAATTTTGGGTCGGCACAACCCTCATAAGTGGCTCAGTTTTCGGTCGGCGCCAACAGCCACGACATTGGACGCCGCGCGCTCGCGCGCCTGCCGGCTGAAGTCGGCACTTGAAAGCCGCAAAGTCCATGCTGAAGTACTCAACTACTGTCGCGCCGAACTGCTGGATGAAAACTATTTCCATGCCGTCTTCGAGTCGACCAAAGGTGTCGCCGAGCGCATCCGTTCCATGTCTGGCCTGACCATGGATGGCGCCGAGTTAGTGAGCCGGACGTTTTCGACGCAAAACCCGATCCTGGTTTTCGGTTCGCTCGCCACCGAATCTGAGAAGAGCGAGCAAAAAGGCTTCGCCCATCTGCTGGTGGGCCTCTTCGGCGCCGTGCGCAACCCACTCGCCCATGCCCCCAAGACAAACTGGCCGATGTCCGAACAAGATGCCCTGGACATCCTGACACTGGTATCACTCATTCACCGCAAGCTGGATCGCACGCTGAAAGCGAATACCGCGGCGTTGTAGCGGCTCCCCGTGTCTCCAGAGGATGGGGGTACTACCCTTTCGCGGGTGATCGGTCGGCGCCAAGACAGCCATCACGTAAGCCGTAAGCGCAACCGCTCGACAAGTTCTTCCAACTCGACGAGCCCTGCAGTGCGGCATTCCGGACTCTGTGCGATGGCGAGCATGTCGGTGAGCACACAGGCCACGCGCCATGTCTGGTTGAACCTCTCGCTCGTTTTCTCCTCGCTGCAGTACCCGGCGTGAACCGCGGCCCCGATCGATGGGCCGAGGCCATCGGCGCAGATCGAGCGCCGGGTGGCTGAAATACGCATCGCCGAAGTCGATGAGGCCAGTCAACTGCCTAGTCTGCGGATCGACGAAGACGTGTTCGGGGCCGGGGTTGCTGTGCAAGGCCACCCAGGCGTCTGCGTCCGGCAAGGCGCGCATCGCGAGGCGCGCCAACTGCAACGGGTCGAGCGCGAACGGCCAGGGCTGGGCCGCCCGCGCCACGGCTGTGACGGCGTCGTCGAAGAGGCCGCCGACCCGTGTGCGAACGTCGGCCGCCGTGTGGTCGCCGGGGATCAGGCGCGCCTCGAACAGGGGTTGCTGAGGGATTGCGTGAATGCGACGCAGCATGCGCCCCAGGTCAACCAGCGTACGCCGGCGGAGGTCACCGTCGAACCTTGCCGAGTGCATCGGCACGCCGGGCATGCGCGTCATCAAGGTGTACTCGATCCCGGGTTCGGCGACGCCCCCACCAAGGACTCGTGGAACGCGTACGCCCTCCAGGCCTGCCAGCTGCTCCAACAGGAAACGCTCCTTGTCCAGGCTCGTTCGCGCGCGCAGCTGTTGTGGTCTCTGAACCTTCAGGATCAGGCCGTCGTCGATCGCATAGGTGCGCGCCTCGCCGCCGCTCTCGTCGACGGCCCTGACGGCCTTCGCGCCCGCCGCATGCAGGCGCACGATCGCGAGCACCGCGTCGGGATCGAGCACCGGGTCGGCCGCGTCGGGTTGTATGTAGAAGTCCTTGCCCATGTCTGTCCTCCAACGTCAACGTTGATGCCAATCCCAGCCTGCCGTCTCCATGGCCAGCAGCGCAGCGAAGCGACCCCGGCACCGAATCAGCTCGTCCGGCGCGCCTTGTTCGAGGATGCGGCCGTCCTCGATCACGATGACGCGATCGGCCTCCTGCGCCGTTGACAGCCGATGCGCCACGATCAGAACGGCACGGGACGAGTCGTGCGCGTCGCGGCGCAGCGCGGCGCGGAACGCAGCGTCGCTGGCGTGGTCGATCGCGGCAGTCGCTTCGTCGAGCAGCAACACGCCAGGCTGGCGCACCAGCGCGCGCGTGAGCGCGAGCAATTGCCGTTGGCCCGCAGACAACGCGGCGCCGGCCTCGCCCGCGTCCAGGGGCGTGTCGTAGCCCTGCGGCAGTGCCTGGATGAACGCATGCGCGCCCGTTGCCTTGGCTGCCGCTTCGCAAGCAGTCCGGGTCACGAGGACGTCGCCCATCGTGAGGTTGTCGAGCACGCTGCCACTGAAGAGTTGCAGCGTCTGCGGCACGACGCCCAGGCACTGACGGCGTTCCTCGTCCGTCATGGCGCGTGGATCCGCGCCCGCCACGCGAATTTCGCCGGACCAGGGCGCATACAGGCCACCGGCGAGGTGCATCAGGCTGCTCTTGCCGGCACCGGTGCGCCCGACCAGCGCGACGTGCTCGCCTGCGCGAACGCTCAAGGAGAAGCCGTTCAGCACGAGGCGATCGGCGACGTAGCCGAAGATCACATCCTTCAACTGGATCAACGGCTCCGGTTCGCTCCTTGCCTGTTGCACGGAATGGGCGACCGGTGTTTCCTCGACCGGCAGCGCCAAGACCTGGAACACGCGCTCCGCCCCGGACAGCGCGCTCTGCACGGTCTGCCATTCCTCGCCCAGCGTCGTTATCGGCGCGAAGAAGCGGCGAAACAGCAGCACGAAGGCCGTGAGCGTGCCGATAGAAACACCCCAGCCCGCCAGCGCGCCCTCGGCGCCTGCCCACAGCAGGCCGCAGACGATCAGCGACGCCAGGATGGCCATCAGCGGCGTGTAGATCGTTGAATAGCGTGTGGCCGCGAGATAGGCGTGTTGCGTGGCCTGCAGAGCGCCACGAAAGCGGTGCTCGAAGAACCCCGTTCGTCCGAAAGCACGAATGACCTCCGCGCCACCGAGGGTCTCCACGAGTGCCGTGTTGACGCTTCCCACGGCCTCCCGGCTGGCCCGTTCAGCGGCCAATACCCGCAGCTGGAACCAGCGCGTGAACCACAGCAGGGGCGGCACGGCCAGTCCGCAGAGCAGCGTCAGCGAGGGACTGAGCACGAGCATCGTCACCGTGATCGTGACCAGTCGCACGAGGTCGGCGACAAGGCTCGCGATGCCCGACGAGAACAGGCGGTCGATGGTGTCGATGTCTGCGGTGCAGCGACTGACGGTGTCACCCAACGGGGTCGTGTCGAAGTAGCGCGCAGGCAGCCGTTGCAGATGGCCAAACAGGCGCGCGCGCAGGTCGCGCAACGCCCGTTGGGCTGCGATCGCGGTGCCGTACGCAGACGCGAAGCCCAACGCCTGCTGCCCGGCCACGACCAGCAGGTAGAGCACGCCCAGCAGCATCAGGCCGTCGCCACGGCCCACGGCCAAGTGGGCGTCCACGGCCTGCCGCACGAGGAGCGGCGGCAGCACCTCCAGCGCCGCACCGGCAAGCACGCAGGCTGCGATGGCCACGAGCAGGCGTCTCTGCGGCGCCAGTAGCGAGCCCACCTGGGCGGTCGTGAGTCCTCGGCGTGTTGTCGGTGCCGGCTGTGACTGTGTTGCGGTCATGCGTCCTCCGGCTGTGCCATCGCGACCTGCGCCGCGTAGATCCGTGCATACAGGCCGCCCGCCAGCATCAGCTGTTCATGAGAGCCTCGTTCGACTATGCGTCCTCCATCCAACACGACGACGAGATCCGCCTGCGGGAAGGCCGCCAGCCGGTGCGAGCACAGGACGATGGTGGCCTGTCGCGCGGCCGGCGCCCCGCGGCCGAACTCCGCGCGCAGGCTGGCAATGATCTGAGCCTCCGTCGCGACGTCGACCGCCGAGAACGGATCGTCCAGCACCAGCAGCCGAGGTCCCGCCGCCGCCGCGCGTGCCAGTGCGACGCGCTGCCGCTGACCGCCGGAAATGCGAATGCCGCGCTCGCCGATCTCGGCATCGACGCCGTGCTCGAAGCCCGAAACGTCCTTCGCAAGCGCGGCGATTTCCAGGGCGCTCATCGTGGCGAGGTCGGCCTGCTCACGTCCCATGGTGATGTTCTCGCGCACCGTACCCGAGAACAGGAAGGGCTCCTGCGGCAGGTAACCGATGTCACCGCGATGTCGTGCGGGCGTGTCGCCGTCCAGGGAAACGGTACCGCCGGCGAGCGGGTACAGGCCCAGCAGAGCCTTCGCCAGCGCACTCTTGCCCGAGCCGACCGGCCCGGTCACTGCTACGAACGCGCCTGCCGAAATCTCGAGCGAGACCTGGTTCAGCGCCGTGACGGCGGCGTCGGCGTTGCCGTGAGAGAAGCTCACGTTGTGCAGGGATACGGCGAGCCCGCGTTCAACTCGTGACGCCGGCTCGGTGAGAGTCGAGCGCGGAGTCGTTCCGGCCAGGTAGCCGGCGCGAAACGAAGCGAACCGATGCTCGCCGCGAGCAGGCAGGGCCGCAGCGAGCAAGGGGGCGAGCCGCGCGTAGGCTGCGCCGCCTGCTTGCACCGAGTTCACGAGCTGCGGCACCCGAAATCCGCGCCCGGTGAAGCGCAGAAAAAGGTCCAGATAGGTCACGAACGCCCCCAGCGTCCACGCGCCTGCGATGACCTTTTCGCCGCCTTGCCACAGCACCAGAACGATGCCGGCCGCCATCAGCGTGGTGTAGACCGCGGGCAGGCCGGCGCGGGGCCGCGCCGCCGCGAGATTGGTGTGCGCCTGTGCATCTGCGAGCCACTCGATCCGCGCCTGTGCGGCCTGCTTCATCCCCAGTAGTCTCGCGACGCGGATGCCGGACAGTTGCTCCTGCAGTCCCGCAGTCAACGCGCCGTTGGCTTGTCGAGCCGCCGTCGTGCGTTGGTGGATAAAGCGTCCGGCGGCCCAGGCCAGCACCATCGCGAAGGGCACGGGAATCAGCGCCCGCAGGGTCAATGACCAGTCCAGCACCAGCATGGCGACGAAGAACGACACCAAGAACAGGAGCGTGTCCCAGGTCTCGACGATCACCTCGCGGATACCGACGCCCAGCACTTCGACGTCACCGATGACGCGCGCCATGGTGTCGCCAACAGGCGTGGCAGTCAGCTTTGCCATCGGCCAGGCGAGCACCCCGCGCAGGGCATCCGCGCGCAGATTGGCGCGGATGCGCGCGTTGGCCGTCATCAACCACCAGCGCTTGCCCAGTCGCGGCAGTTCTGTGGCCAGGGTTGCGGCGGCGAACAGCGCGACGGCCTGCAGTAGCGTCGCGCGCGTCGCCTGGCCCTGCGCGAAGTGCGTCGCGGCGTCGATCGCGCGCCCGAGGCACACGGCGGGCAGGACCACGGCCGTGTTCATGACGACGCCTGCCAGGGAGCCGAGGACAAGCTGCCCGGCGGTCTGCCGATAGTAGGGACGCAGTTTCCAGAGGTAGTGCGCCATGTCAGTCGCCTGCGTGCATGCAATCCCTAGCCATTCGCGCCCCCGTTCACGGCTCTCGTTTGGGCATGGGCCGCACCAGCCCCCAATACACCACGAACTGCGCATCGTCCTTGTACTGCAGCTCCTGTCCGTCGCGCAGGACGCTGTAGCAGATCGGTTCGTCCTTGCTGATTTCCGGCTGCAGCAGGCATAGCTGATTGCCTTTGACGGACCAGCGCGCAGACCGCTGGCGGCCGTTCTCCGATCGCTCGACGCGCCCGTCCGCGAAATACTTGTGCCCCCAATGGTGTTCATCGGTCACATACTTGCCGCTGATGGTCGCACGAATCTGCGGGCCGGTCAGCGGCACCTCCCTGGCGGTTGCGGCAAGTGCGGGAAACATGGCCCCGGCGATGATGAAGCGCATGAGGTGCCGGGTAGAGCTTGTTGAGAGGCGTTGCGTAACCGAGCTGAAGGTCTTCTTTGTCACTTCGCCGCCTTCTGCGCATCCAGCGCCTTCTTCACTGACTGAGCCAGATCCACGGCCTTGCCCTTTCCCCAGTAGTGCAGAAAGACGTAGCGCGGTTCCTCGTAGGTCATGTGCTGGTGGATTGCCACGATGTTGATGCTCTGGCCACGCATGGTTTTCAGGACCGTCTGCAGTTCGTTTTCATGCATGGCGAAGTCGCCATCGACTACCGCATGCTCATCGTCGCCAGCAAAGGCCGCCCAGGTATTGATGCCCATTTCATTGCCGACGGTGGTTCCATGCATCTTGGCTGTGCGGCCAAGGGTTACTTTCACCATGCCATCCTTGACCTGCGCCTTGCTGCCCAGAATCTCCTCGATGGGCGCAGCAGTGACATGGCTTGGCGATGCGATGTCGCCCGCGAAGCTGCTGGCCGGCGTGCCTTGGGCGGCGCGCACCTGCGCGATGCGGTCGTACACCGCCTTCACGCCTGTGGCGAGCTTGCGTGCATCCCCCATGCCGCCGATGTGCATGAAGAAGACCTTGGGTTGGTCGAAGAAGAAGTGGTTGTGCAGCGCAGTCACTTCCAGGCCGTTGTCCAGCGCGACGCTCATCGCCGGGTTGACTTCATCCTCGAACAGCACCGTATCGCCCATCATCATGGTGGACGAGCCCATTGGCGTGAACGCGGCCCAGGAGGTGAGCCCCATGAACGGTGGCATGGTCCAGCGATCGACATTGATCTTCACGTCGTCGCGTGGCTTGCTGACCTTGAAGACGTTTTCCGCCTGGTTGTAGCTGCCCTTGAGGCCGGTGGCCGTTTCGATGGCAGCGGTGTCGATGGCCTGGGCCATGGCCGGGGCGCCTGTAGTGAGCAGGCCCGCGGCCAGGGCCAGTGTGGAGAGGGTTAGACGCAGCATGGAGTTTCCTTGGTAGTTGGCGGGATGCAGCTCCGGGGGCTGGCCGGAGCGGGTAATCGAGGCAGGTGCCGGTCAATCGAACGGGTATTTCGACGACAGAGGTTCCGGAGTGACCTCGTAGAGGTCTTGGCCGTGGGCGCGCAGCAGATAGGCCTTGCCTTTGCGCAGTACCGTCCAGCATTCGGGCTCTACACCCGTGCTGATGCTTACGCACAATTCCTTGCCCACGATCTTCCAATGCCCCTGGTGCGGCCGCCCCAGTTCAATGGACTTCGTGCGTCCATCGGGAAGGAGGTAAGCGGACCAGTGCGCGCCTTCGGATATGACATTGCCGACGAAGACTGTCTTGATCTGCGCGCCGGTGAGTTCGCTGGGGCCGGGCGCTGCCGATGCCGCCACCAGGCTCAGGGACTGAATGAGTGTGGCGAAGGCAAGACGGGGGATTGCGGACATTTGGTGCATTTTCAGTTGGGCGGATCAGGCTGGCATGACCGGCGGCCAGTTGTGTGTCTCGGCCTGGCATGCGCGGCACCACGCATAGAGGGCGTCGTACATCACCATGCCGTGCTGGAGCATTTCGTGGTCGTCGCTAAAGTTGTGCGACAGCCCGAGCGAGAGCGCATAGAGCCCTGCTGATTGCGGCGTCAGGTCGAGCCGGGAGGTGTCGGCGCCGCGCACGATCTCGGCCAACTGGCGCAGCGCTGGGTCGTCCAGGTGGTACTTCGACAGGAAGGAATCGAAACTGCACAGCTCGCCCACATGGCTTAGTTCGACATTCGGGATGTCGTAGGGGATGGCGCCGGTAGCGTTGGCGGTTTTCAGCACCTCGCTGGCCGGCACATAGAGAAATTCCGCCTGCTGGTCGATGAAGCGCGCAACCAGCCAGGGACAGGCGATGCGGTCGATCTTGGGGCGTTCGCGTGTAATCCACTTCATGGTGCTACTCCTTTGCTTCAAATGTCACGCCAGCAGCGCGACAGGCTTCGATGCCTCCGGCCACGAAGCGTGCGTCGAGGCCATGCGCTCGTAGCGCGAGCGCCACCGACTGGCTGACTTCATGGCCGTGCACGCAATACACAAGGACGGGTTTAGAGGTATCGATTTCACGGCTCCAATTTGCCAACTGCACGGGATCGCGCCGAATGGCCCCGGCGATGCGATCAGGCGCTTGTGCGTAGCCTGCCGTGCGTCGCACGTCGATCAGTTGGAGGTCACCGCCGACTTCCTCTGGTGCGGCCGACCAGGGCAGTGCATCAGCCTCGACGGCGGCAGCGTAGCGCTGCATCACGGCATTCCAGCGGATGTTTTGCATGAAGGCGTCAACATACGCGGCCGCCTTGGCACCGAAATCCATGTGGTAGGCGTGCTCGTACATGCCCAGTGCCAGCAGCGGTGTGGCGCCGGCCAGCAGGTTCGTATGGTCTGCCGCCCAATGGTTGATCAGCCGCGCCTCGCGTGTGGACCATGACAGCAGCGCCCACCCCGAGCCGCCGCCCATGGCCTTGGCCAGTGCGGAGAATTCCGTGCGCCAGCGGTCAACGCTGCCAAAGTCGCGGGCCAAGGCAACTGCCAGGCCGGAGTCCGGCAATGCACCGTCGCCTCCCAGCGTGTCGAAGTACAGCTCGTGGAGCCAAGCGGAATTGGCGGCGATCAGCTCTTCGCGCTTCAGGCCATTGATCATGAAGACCGGAGCGGTCGGCCAATCCAGGTGCGCCAGTTGCTGGCGAATAGCATCCAGGCGCTTGACTGCGCCGGTGTAGTTATTCGCGTGATGGCTGAGGATGAGTTTCTCGGACAGCCCGTTGAGGGCAGCGAGGTTGATGGTAAGGGGGCGTAGTTGTAAATCCATTGGAGTGTTCCTAGAAATGTGGCAAGTCATGGGTTAAGGCGTGGACTCCTCTCGCTTCTATTCAGCTGCGGGTCACCAGCGGGTAGACGACCAGCCCAATCAGTGCCGCGGCAGCGACAACGATCGGCTCCGGCAACTTCTTGAATTTCCAAAGCAAGGCAGCAGTCCCCAGGGCGAGTAGCGCCGTGGGAACGTCCTTGATCGAGCGCACCCCGATAACTACCACGGCTCCGGCCAACGATCCGATGGCGGCTGCCGTCACGCCATCGACGAATGCCACGATTCCCGGTTTCTTTCCATATTTCTTGAAGTACGGGGCTGGCAGGACTGTGAAGAGATAGCACGGCAGGAAGGTTGCCAGCGCCGCAGCAACCGCGCCCCAGAAGTCCGCGACCAGAAAGCCGATGAACCCGGTAGTGATGACGACAGGACCGGGAGTGATCATGGCGACTGCGACAGCGTCAAGGAACTGGTGATCGGTCAACCATCCGTACTCCTTGACCACTCCGCTGTACAGAAACGGGACGATAGCTAGGCCGCTACCAAAAACAAAGCTGCCCGCGTAGAAGAAATACTTGGTGATCTGCCACAGCCTGGTCCAGTCGACGTTGGACAAGCCAAGCAAGGCCAGCAAAGGAATAGCACTGCTGTGCAGCGTGCTGGACGGCTTAATAAATTTCGGCGGCGCGCGCAACAACCACACGAGAATGCCTGCGCCCAGGAACAACCACAGTTCCTCGGATTGGGTGATGATTGTCACTGCCGCCGCTACTGCAAAGATGGCACATTGCAGTTTGTCTTTGCCGATGTTCTTGGTAGAGAGCTTCCAGGTGCTGACAGCAATGATCCCAATGACAGCGGAACTCACGCCATAAAACACGGCCTGCATCCAACCCAGGCCGCCGAAATGCGTATAGGCCCAACCCAGTCCGATCACCATCAGAAACGAGGGCAGCACAAAAGCGAGGCCCACCAGGGTGGCCCCTAGGAAGCTGTAGTGAACAAAGCCCAGGTAGATGGCCAACTGCGCGGCTAACGGTCCTGGCGCGAGCTGCGCCAAGGCCAGCCCTTCCTTGTAGTCTGCCTCGGTGAACCATTGGCGCCGTTCCACCAAGTCGCGATCCATGTGGCCGGCCAGGGCTACGGGTCCGCCGAAGCCCAGTGCTCCGAGCCGTAAGAAATAAGCAATCAATTGCCACAGCGTATAGCTGCGAGGCGCCGCACTGCTGATGGCTGCAGCTGAAGTGGTCTCGTTCATGAAGATTCGTTCCTAAAAAAGTGATCTGAGTTAAAGAAGTGATCTGAGGTGGGTCGTCACGTTTTGCGACTACTGGAGAAATGGGCATGGAGCGAATCCAGCACGCCGCCGATGTCGACCAGCAGCGCGTCGTCGTCCGGCCAGCGCTTGCGTGCGCCGGCCAGCACGGCCTCGAAGCCGCTGGCCTCGGGTGTGGTCGCGCCACCCACGTCGAGCGCATGCACCATGGCTCCCAGGCGCGAGAGACCCCGATCGTCCTCCAGGCCGAAGCTCGCCAGCAGTACCTCGAACGTCACCCGCTCGCCCACGTGCGAGAAAGTCGCGCCGTCGAAATCGAAACCCAGCGCATCGGACGGGCAGTCTGCTGCGGTGTTCAGCCACAGGAAGCGCGCGTGAGGGTCGATAAAACGCTGGATCAGCCAGGCACTCGCCACGCGGTCCACCCAGAGATGGCGGCGTGTGGCCCAGACTCGCCCCTGGTACTGCATGCGATCACGCCGAGCAATGCGGCCGGCCATAGGCTGCGGCTCGCCGGGTGACTGCATAGATTCGAGGGCGTTGGCGAAATCGCGCCACTGGGCGTCGGCGCGGATCGACGTCTCGCCGGGAAAGAAGTCGATTTTGCGGATGACCTCATAGGCACGCGCATGCTTGCGCTGTGTACGCTGGAGTTCGGCTGCGCTCAGGGCGGAAAGCGTCTGGCGTGCTTGCGCCAGTTCCTCCAGCCAGGGGGTGTAATCGGCCGTCCGGTCGAACAGCGCCTGAAAGGTGGCCTGCTCAGCCAGGTCAAGGGCTTGTACCTGCAGCAGCCAGGCTTGGCCACCTTCCTGCAGCGCTTCATCGGCCAGCATTTGTAGCTGCGCAGCCTGTTCGGCCTGAGCGGGCAGTAGGTAGGCGCCGTCGCGCAAGGCGGCACAGCCGAGCGCCTTGACGGCGCGCCAAATCCGCATGCGTGCCGTGGCGCTCGCGGAGGGGAGGCTGACGATGAGGGTCAGCCAAGAGTCGGAGGTGAGAGTCATGGCAACAGCTTAAATCCCTGTCACGGTCGTTGCAATGATGTAGCGATCTCTACAAAACAGTAACTACTGGGTTCAGAAGATTTGCACCCCGCCCTGGGGCGTGTCGGCGCGCGGCGCCGTCAGGCTCTCGGGCGTTGCCCCGTGCTTCGTGCCGAATCACGGCCATGCGGCGTCGATCCTTCACGCAACTGCGGCCCTGATCGCAGATCCGGGCCTGCGCGCTGCGCTTGCTAATACCGGCTGTGCCTGGGTGGCGCGGTGTGGCGGCTTGTTGCTTCTCCATCGTGCCACGGCGTTCTCGCCGTGCAAGGGCGGCGCGTGCTCGCACTCTTGCGGCCTGCGGCCGTCGTTGACCCTTGACTGCTTGCGCTGCGCAGTGCCCCGAAAGGGTCGGGCAATTCCGCCCGGCAACCTTTCAGGAGCTCACCATGAACAACGCACTCATCACTGACGAGCAGCGCATCGTGCTGCTGTCGGAATCCAGCCTGCGCTCTGACGACTCGGCGTGATGCCTTCGCGCCCCTAACGGGGCGTTGCGCGCTTTGCTTGTCTCCAGGGGAAAGCCCTGCGGGCTATCCCCGCCGCGCGAGCTTGGCGCCCCTCAAAGGCCGCCGAGCCGGCTTCCCGATGCCTGGAGCATGAGCTTGTGCATCGAGCCTTGAAGTCCGGGCGTCCCCGGCCAGGAAACATGGCCGGTCGCGCTGTCGTGCTGCGCATCGAACCCCCTGCGGGGTTTCGCCCCTGTCGGGCTTCCATCATTCCCTCGCGCTGATCGGCTGACGCCTCCGGCCCGGCTTCCAGCTTCGGGCCTGCGCGCTTCGCTTGCCGTGCGGTCGGCGCATGGGGAAGGCCGTTGCCTTGTCCAGCCGTCTCCCCTGACTTCATCACCTTGTCCGCGACTGTAGCCCGCTCCCGTGCGCCGTCAAGGCGCGCAGGGCCGTGTCCTCGCTGCGCTGCGGGCCGCACCAACCCTGCGCTTGCCTCCTTGACGGCCCCCGTCCGCGCGCTCCTGACCGTCGCGGGCGATGAACTCAGGAAAGACGGTGGCAACAGGGCCAACCAGGTTCCTCGTGCCGACCGCACCGAACAGCCGAAAGGCTGGGCTCCGAATCTAGGAATCCGGTGTGCGGTTTTCTTCAACAACCAAGTCAGGAGAAAGACATGCTTGCATCCCGTTTTGCTTCCCATTCCCCGGCGCTGCGTTCCGATTACCCCTTGTCGGATGACCAAATCCGGCGCGTGGCCCCGTCCATCTTTGCGGATGCCCCGCATGAGAGCCGTTCCGAGCGGTACAGCTACATCCCTACCGCCACGGTCTTGACCGAACTGCGCAAGGAAGGGTTTCAGCCGTTCATGGTGACGCAGACCCGCGTACGCCGCGAAGACCGACGCGACTTCACCAAGCACATGATCCGCCTGCGCCACGCCAGCCAGATCAACGGCGCCGAGGCCAACGAAATCATCGGGGTCTCCTCGTTTTCAGTGCAATAAGTGACGGTACGCAAAGCTAGCACTGGCGCGGGGGTGGTCTGGGTAGACCGTTGATTTCATTGACTTTCCTGTTCGCTTTGTAAACGGGTATGGTGGCCTCCCACTTTTGAGGTTCACGATGCAGGGTTGGCACACAACGTTTTTGGGGATGCGTGGGCTCCCCCGCGATATCAGCGACTTCGAGATGAAGGCATTTTTCACCTTCGATGGTGCCGAGCGCGACGCAATCAATGCACGCCGAGGTGATTCCCACAAGCTTGGTCTGGCGCTCCATATTGGTTTCCTGCGCATGAGTGGGCGTTTGCTCGGTGCCTTTCGGGTAATTCCAGTAGCCTTGTGGCGCCACCTTGGCAACGAGCTTGGCATTGCAGCACCAGAAGTCGCCTCGCTGAGAGCCATGTATGAACGCGGGCGCACGCTATTCGATCACCAACAAGTAGCCTGCACGGTCCTTGGATTCCAGTGGATGAGCGAGCACCAGCGCCGCTCACTGGTACGTGAACTGCGCGACGAAGTGGCGCGCTGCGCCGACCGCGATCAGCTACTCGTGCGGGCGCGTCAATGGCTGTACAAGAACAAGCTGGTGATCGTGCACGAGCGGGCAATTCGGACACTGATTGCGGCGGCACTTGCCCAGCTTGAAGTTGAAACAGGCACCGCCATCGCCGCCAGCGTTGATCCAGCAACACTTGATCGCTGGCGAGCCTCAGTTTCAGAGCTGCGCCCAGATGGACAAACCCAGCAGAGTTGGCTATGGGCTGCACCGGCGAAACACTCAACCCGCCAAATCAGCGAGGTACTGGAGCGCATCGACCTGCTTTACACGCTGGACGTTCATATTGCTCCGGCCCCATGAAGTCTCAAGCGGCGGCATATTTGACGCGGGGATCCTGAAAGTAGCTCATCACCCGCTCGGGTGACTTCTCCAGCATGGCCATGTGTTCGTTGGCCGCATCGCGCAGTTTTGCCTTTGTTCTGACCGGGACCCGCTTGCCCATGGCCTGCTTGAGGTCGGCGTTCAAACGCTCTTCTGGGTTGAGTTCCGGGCTGTAGCTGGGCAGGTAGAACACCTCGATCTGTTCCTTTCTCTCTGCCAGCCACGCCTTGACCGGTTTGCTGTGATGTACACGCAGGTTGTCAAGGATCAGGAACACCTTCTTGCCCGCGTCCTTGATCAAGGCCTCCAGGAACTCAATCAACTTGTCGCTGTTGAAGGCCTCGTCAATGATCATCCAGCGTGCCTTGCCCCGGTTGGTCACCGTGGCGATCATCGACAGCTTCTGGCGTGTGCTGCCCACCGTGAACGCCACGGGTGTCTCACCTGCTGGTGCATAGCTCCTGCCGCGTACATCGGTGTTGACCAGTGCGGTCTCATCGCCCCAGTGGATTTCGCCGCCCTCAGCCTTGGCCTTGGCCTCGATGGCCGGGTAGTGTTCATCTAGCCAGGCCTTGACGGCTTCGGGGCGTTGTTCGTATGCCTTCTTGATGGGCTTTTGTGGGGTGAAACCCCAGCGTGCCAGGTATTTGCCCACGGTGCGCACACCCAATTTCAAGCCACATTCCTGTTCGATAAGCTGCATCACGGCGGCGCGACTCCACAGGAAGAAGTCCATCTTCAATTGCTCGGGACGTTTGTCGCAGATGGTCTTTTGGATGTGGACTTCTTGCTCGGGCGTGAGCAATCGGGCATCGCCTTTCGTGCGACCACGACCGGCTGGTTTGATGGCTGGCCAGCCGCCTTGCTCGAACAGATCAAGCACCTTGCGCACAGCCGGGTAGCTCAAGCCCGACATCTGCACCAGTTCCATGACTTTGATGCCCCGTTTGTGCAGTCGGATGACTTGCTTGCGCCGCTCGTGAAGCTGCTCCAGGGTTTGGTATCTCGCGTCTTCTTTGTCCATGCTGCTTCGAACGCGAAAATCAGCAGAAAGTTCAATCTTTATGGGGCCTGATCAATAAGCACCTGGCAGACATCCCCGATCTCATCTTGCGCCGCTACGCGCGCCGACTTGTCTCCAGGCCGCCCTCAGCCGGAGCCAAGATCAAAGAGCCAGCGCGCACCGTGGAGGTCGCATGCTTTCTTCGGTATTGCCTGTTCACCACCACAGACCAGTTGATCCTTATGGTGCAGCGCCGGATCGCCGATCTGTGGCGTCAGGCTGCCGCCGATGTCCCCGCTACCGTCAATTGGGCCGCAATGTACAAAACGCTGCTCGGCGAACTTGTTGCCTTGAGCGCGCAAGGTGCGGTGCCAGATGCTGAGTTGCGTGCCCGTCTTGAAGCCTTGATCACCGAAACCCAGAAACGCAAACCACCGAGCAGGGCCTCCCTGGTCCGCGAGGGATTGATTGATGGAATTCGCCCCGTGCGGTCGTTGCTCGTCGCCATTGCAAAGCTGCCCTGGCAGGCCACCGGCGAGCATCCTGCCATCGAGTACCTTGCCAAGCTGCAAGCTTTATATCTCAAAGGATCCAGAAAGCTGCCAGTTGAAGTGGTGGCACCAAGTCTGGGAATGATCTGGCAGGTTTCGATCTCCAGCCCAGACCGGGAACGGGCGTTTCAGGCGTTGGAGGTGGCCACCCTGTTTGCCCTGCGCCGCGCGGTGCGCAATGGCTCGGTCTGGATTGAGCACAGCCTGAGCTTTCGGGGTCGTGCGCGCTTGTTCTTCACGGACGAGCGTTGGCAGGCAGAGTCCAAGAAACACTATGCCCGTCTATCGTTACCCAGCAAGGCTGCCACTTTCTTGAAGCCTTTGCTGGCCAGAGTAACTGTCATGACCCTTGCGGTTCACCCTGGATGATGGAAGACACTGGGGGCGTGCGGGCCAGCGCGGGTAGAGGTCGGTCAATTCTTTGATGGCACTCGACCGCGATCGCTAACTTGACCCGCTGCCGACCACTCGTACCCAGGATTGCCTGCGGGCGTTGCCCAGACCCAGCCGGGTCAGAGCGCGCCTGACAGCCCACATTAAAGAGAGCCGCCGGGCTTGCCCGGCAGGCCGTTGGTCGGCGGCACCTTGGCTGGTCCGCACGCTTGTGATTGTCATTCAAGCTGCAGGAGAGCCGCAATGGATTTGACCCCGATGCACAAGCGCGTCATTGCGCTGGACGTTCACCAGGCCAAGATCACGGCCTGCGCCGTTGTCGAACATGACGATGGCCGGGTAGAGGTCACCAAGCGAGACTTCGGCGCCTTCAAACGCGACCGCCGCGCCTTGGCGCAGTGGGCGCTGGAGATGGCCCCTGAGGTCGTGGTGATGGAGAGCACAGGGGTGTATTGGAAGAGCCCGTTTGCAGCGCTGGAGGCGGTGGGCCTTATTGCTTGGGTGGTCAACGCGCGGCATGTCAAGGCTGTGCCCGGTCGCAAGACCGACATGGCCGATGCGCAGTGGCTGGCCACGCTGGCGCGTGCGGGTTTGCTGCGCGCCTCGTTCATCCCACCGGTGCAGATGCGCCAGCTTCGCCTGGTAGCGCGCCAGCGGCAAAAGCTGGTGGGCATGTGCAGCGCCGAGAAGAACCGGCTGCACAAGGTGCTGGTGGACGCGGGCATTCGCATCAACGTGCTGGTGGCCGACATCCACGGACAGAGCGCGCGTGCCATGGTCAAAGCCCTGATCGAGGGACAGCCCATGCACGAGGTGCTGAACCACAAGGGGCGGCTGCGAGCGAGCAGGCAAGAACTGTGCGAGGCCCTGAGCACCGAGCAGTTCAGCGCAGTGCACCGCTTTGTGGCCCAGGAGATCGTGCAGCACATTGAGCAGATCGAGCAGCGCATCGCCCGCATGGACCAGTACCTGCTGCAGGGCCTGCAACCCTGGCAGCCACAGCTCAGGCTGCTGCAGACCCTGCCGGGCATCGACGAGCAGGGGGCGGCCATGCTGCTGGTGGAGATTGGTGCGGACATGAGCGTGTTTGGCAGTGCAGAGCGCCTGGCCAGTTGGGTGGGCATCTGCCCAGGCAACAACGAGAGCGCGGGCAAGCGCAAAACCGGGCGCATCCGCAAGGGCAACGCCTGGGTCAGAAGGCTGCTGTGCGAGTTCGCCCAGGCTGCAGCACGAACGCGCTGCGCACTCAAGGCCAAGTTTGACGCGCTGACCATCCGAAAGGGTCACAAGAAGTCAGTGGTGGCGCTGGCCCACAAGATGCTGCGCACCATCTACGCCATGCTCAGCAACGGCAGCCACTACCAGGACAAGGAGGTCGATTACGAGGCGCTGAACGTTCAGCGCAACGCGCCGCGCTGGATCAAAATGCTGCGCAAGCACGGCTTCATCGCCACGCCCGCTGCCGCCTGAGACGCGCTTGCCCGCTGACCATTCGGCCTTGGCCAGCCTCAGGTCAGGTGTCGGCACGTCCGGTGGCGGGTGTCTTCCACATTAACTGCCGGTGTCGATGCGGTGGCCGCTGCAGCCCGCAGTGGCGTACTGCGCGTGGATGATGAACTCCATTTGTCGCCATTGCCCGCAGAGGACGAAGACCCAGAAGTGACCAAGCTGCGCGCGGCTTTGGATCACCGCATCGGTGAGGTTCAATTGCCGGAAGTGATTCTGGCCGTTGACGCCCAGGTGCGCTTTAGCTGGATCATGCTCGGACGTGAGCCGCGCTCTACCGACGAGCTGCTGATGGTCTATGCCGGCATCATGGCCCACGGCACCAGTCTGACTGCGGTCGAATGCGCGCGCATGATTCCGCAATTGTCTGCCACCAGCATTCGCCAGGCCATGCGCTGGGCGCGGGACGAACGGCGTCTGAGCCAGGCCTGCCAGGCTGTGCTGGAATTCATGCAGCGACACCCGATTGCCGCCACCTGGGGGCGGTCCGATTTGGCATCTTCTGACATGATGACCATGGAGACCACCAAACGGGTGTGGCAAGCCCGGCTTGATCCTCGGCGCAACACACCTTCCATTGGAATCTACTCCCATGTAAAAGACCGGTGGGGCATCTTCCATGCGCAGCCCTTTGTGCTCAATGAGCGCCAGGCGGGCGTGGCCATTGAAGGTGTCATCCGCCAAGAAAAGCTGGAGACCATCCAGCTTGCTGTGGATACCCATGGCTACACCGACTTTGCCATGTCACATGCCCGTTTGCTTGGTTTTGATCTTTGCCCGCGGTTGAAGGAACTCAAACAGCGCCACCTCTTTGTGCCACGCGGCACCAAAGTGCCCGCAGAAATCGCTGCGGTGTGCGAAGCCAATGTCGACGTCGCTTTGATCGAAAAGCATTGGGATAGTCTGGTGCACCTGGCAGCCTCGGTCATGAGCGGACATGCCAGTGCGGTGGCAGCTCTTGCGCGGTTCGGTTCTGCCGCCCAGGGCGATCCAATCTATGAGGCTGGCGTGCAATTGGGGCGGTTGCTGGGTCGCGTCCCATTCCGTGGTGTAGGTCCACAGCCCGGACAGGCTGGAGATGCACGGTACTCAGCGTGCCACTGCGGACAGCCGAGTGGGCGCAGTGTCGCTCAGGGCCTGCAGGCCTTCAAGCTGCATGTAGCGCCGGTTCAGCGACCACTCGTCGTTCTGCTCCAGCATCATGGCTCCGACCAGGCGCACGATGGACGCGTCGTTGGGGAAGATGCCCACGACGTTGGTGCGCCGCTTGATCTCCGCGTTCAGCCGCTCCAGCGGGTTGGTGCTGTAGATCTGCGTCCAGTGCGCCCGCGGGAAGGTCATGAAGGCCAGCACGTCGTTCTCGGCCTCGTCCATCACGGCGCTGAGCTTGGGGAACTTGTCCCTGAGCTGGTCGGCCACCGATCTCCATTGCGTGCGCGCCGCCTCGGCCGACTCCTGTACGAACACCGTGCCGATGGCAGCGGAGACCATGCGCCGCTGGGTCTTGCCGGCGTGCGCCAGCGCGTTGCGCATGAAGTGCACGCGGCAGCGCTGCCAGGTGGCCTTCAGGACCTTCGATGCCGCCGCCTTGATGCCTTCGTGGCTGTCGCTGATCACCAGCTTGACGCCGCGCAGGCCACGCCGGTTCAAGCTGCGCAGGAATTCGGTCCAGAACGGCTCGGCCTCCGAGGCGCCGACCTTCAGGCCCAGCACCTCGCGCTGCCCATCGGTGTTCACGCCGACAGCCACTATCACCGCCACGCTGACGATGCGCCCGGCCTCGCGCGTTTTCACGTAGGTCGCGTCCACCCACAGGTAGGGCCAGTCGCCCTCGATCTGGCGGCCCAGGAAGGCGTTGACCCGCTCGTCCAGCTCGCCGCACAGCCGGCTCACCTGGCTCTTGGAGACGCCACTCATGCCGAGCGACTTGACCAGATCGTCCACCGAGCGGGTGGAGATGCCTTGCACGTAGGCCTCCTGGATCACGGCAGTGAGCGCCTTCTCCGCCGTGCGCCTGGGCTCCAGGAACTCGGGGAAGTAGCTGCCCTGGCGCAGCTTGGGGATCTTCAGCTCCACCGAGCCGGCCCGGGTGTCCCAGGTGCGCTCGCGGTAGCCGTTGCGGCTGTTCAGCCGCTCGGCGGGGTTCTTCTCGTCATAGGCCGCGCCGCAGCGCCCTTCGACATCCAGCTCCATCAGGCGCTGGGCCATGAACTGCACCATCTGGCGCAGCACGTCGATGTCGGCTCCCTTCTCGGCAAGCTCGGTCAATGCCATAGTGGCGTTGGTCATCGTGATTTCCTTCGCAAGGATCAAGGTTGGTATTCGCACCTCAACCCTATCCGGAGATCACGGTGGCCACCTCATGAGGAGCGGCCGCCGCGCGGCAGGCCGCTGCGGGTTACGCCCTACGGGCTCCACCCTCCACGGCCTGCCGCGCGATCAAGACTTACACCACTTCCTGGGACATCAACGGTTGCTGCGTACGGCGTTTTTGGCTGACTACTTTGTCAAGGACGCTTTCAGGAACGAGTTGCGCCGGGTGCTCAATCGGGGCGAGGCTGTTAACGCCCTCAAGCGCGCCATTTATACCGGCCGGATCAGCCCGGCGCAGGCCAAACGTGTCGATGAAATGCAGGCTGTGGCCGATGCGTTGAGCCTGATGGCCAACATCGTGATGGCGTGGAATACCTCACAGATGCAGGCGGTCCTGGATCGCTGGTCGAACCGCCGCCAGGTCATTCCACCGGAACTGATCGGGAAGATTGCGCCCACCAGGCTGGAGAGCATCAACTTGCGGGGTGTGTTTCGCTTCCCGGTTGACCGCTATGCTGACCAAATCCTGCCTTCGCGGCCAAATGCATCGATAACTGGCACCAATGGATGAAACCGACCACGGTTTGACGCCACGAATCGCAGATTTGAAAGTGAACAGGAAAGTCAATGAAATCAACGATCTACCAACACCACCTCCGCGCCAGTGCTAGCTTTTCGTACCGTCACTTATTGCACTGAAAACGAGGAGACCCCGGCAACTCATCGTCAGCGAGAAGGCGAACATCGACCGGATCGTCGCCACGCTGGGCCTGAAGGAAATGACGCAGGGCACGCTGATCCGGAAACTGTGCACCTACACCGCGCCGAATCCGACGCGGCGCGCGATCTTCGAGTTCGACAAGCTGGTGCGCAGCATCTACACGTTGCGCTACCTGCGCGACCCGCAACTCGAACGGAACGTACACCGCTCGCAAAACCGCATCGAGTCTTATCACCAGCTACGCTCGACCATCGCCCAGGTCGGCGGGAAGAAGGAATTGACCGGCCGTACCGACATCGAAATCGAGATCAGCAACCAGTGCGCCCGGCTGATCGCCAACGCGGTTATCTACTACAACTCGGCCATCCTGTCGCGGCTGCTGACGAAATACGAGGCGGCCTGCAACGCCAGGGCGCTGGAACTCATCACCCAGATATCGCCGGCGGCCTGGCGGCACATCCTGCTGAAC